>Ga0315281_10011483_pt1 | contig 12136 bp, 8 predicted proteins | sample YL17G07_0_MG_FD_204540 | JGI IMG/M metagenome (GOLD analysis project Ga0315281, IMG submission 204540) | Sediment microbial communities from Yellowstone Lake, YNP, Wyoming, USA - YL17G07_0 | ecosystem: Environmental > Aquatic > Freshwater > Lake > Sediment | place: USA: Wyoming | collected... | reverse complement strand
CCGCCGTGTTCACCTGGCAGATGCTGGGCGAGGCTGGCGTGAAACCTATCGGCCTCGGTGCGCGCGACACGCTGCGTCTTGAGGCCGGCATGAATCTGTACGGCAGCGACATGGACGAGACCACCACGCCGCTCGAATCAGGGCTTGCCTGGACCGTGGCGCTGGAACCGAAAGAACGCAAGTTCATCGGCCGCGAGGCGCTGGAGAAACAGCAGACCGCCGGCGTCCCGCGTCAGCTGGTTGGATTGCTGCTCGAAGACAAGGGCGTGCTGCGCAACCATATGAAGGTGTTTAGCCCGCAAGGCGAGGGCGAGATCATGAGCGGCAGCTTCTCGCCGGCCCTAAGCCAGTCGATCGCACTGGCACGCGTGCCGGCCGGGGTCGCGCCCGGTGCGCGCGTCGAGGTCGATGTGCGCGGCAAGCGCCTGACCGCGAAAGTGGTGAAGTATCCCTTTGTTCGCAACGGCAAGAGCTGTCTGGAATAGTTATGCGTAGGGTGCGTTCCACGCACCATCAACCCATTTGAGTGAGAATCGGTGCGTGGAACGCACCCAACAAAAAAGAGGAACGGCGTGATGAGCAAGACCCCGAGCGATCTGCGTTACACCAAAAGCCACGAGTGGGTGAAGCGCGAAGCCGACGGCAGCGTCACGGTCGGCATCACCGACCATGCGCAGGGCCTGTTGGGCGACATGGTGTTTATCGAGTTGCCCAAGGTCGGCACAAAAGTCGCGGCTGGCAAGGAATGCGGCGTGGTGGAGTCGGTCAAGGCCGCCTCCGATGTGTACGCGCCAATCGCCGGCGAGATTACCGCCGTGAACACCAGCGTCAGCGATACGCCGGAGAGCGTGAACAAGGATGCCTACGGCGCCTGGATGTTCAAACTCAAACCGAGCGCCGCGGGCGATGTGGATAAATTACTCGATGCCAAGGCGTACGAGGCGCTGGTCGCCTCCGAGCAGCATTAAGAAGATTAAAAACTCAACGCAAAGACGCCAAGGCGCAAAGAAAGACACAATGAACATGATTTTCTTCGCGTCTTGGCGTTGAGTTGTAGATTAACAAGGGTTATACGATGCCGTTTATTCCACACACCGAAGCCGATATCGCCGCCATGCTCAAGGCGATCGGCGTCAGCAAGATCGACGACCTGTTCGACGAGATTCCGCCGGCGCTGCGCAGCGCCGCGCTCAAGACCATCCCGGAAGGGATGAGCGAGATGGATGTCGCGCGCCTCATGCAGGAGCGCGCCGAGACTGACGGCCGGTATCTCAATTTCCTTGGCGCCGGTGCCTACGAGCATCACATCCCGGCGGCGGTCTGGCAGCTGGTGACGCGCGGCGAATTCTACTCCGCGTACACGCCGTACCAGGCCGAGGCCTCGCAGGGCACGCTGCAATTGTTGTATGAATACCAGACCATGATGGCCAGCCTCACCGGCATGGATGTGTCGAACGCCTCGCTGTACGACGGCGCCTCGGCGCTGGCCGAGGCGGTACTCATGGCGGTACGCACCCACAAGCAGGGCCACAAGATCCTCATGCCGCGCACCGTGCACCCGGTGTGGCGCAAGGTGGTGCATGCGATCGTCAAGAACCAGAAGATCGAGCTGATCGAGGTGGATTACGACCGCCAGGGCGGGCACACCACCATCGCCGCGCTCGACAAGTGCGTGACCGACGATTGTGCGGCGCTGGTCATTCCTCAACCGAATTTCTTCGGCGTATTGGAAGACGTGGACGCGCTCACCGATTGGGCACACGCCAAGGGCCTGCTCGCCATCGCCTGCGTCAATCCGATCTCGCTCGCGCTGCTCAAGGCACCGGGCGAGTGGGGTACCAAGGGCGCGGACGTCGCGGTCGGCGACGGTCAGCCGCTCGGTGTGCCGCTGTCCTCGGGTGGACCGTACTTCGGCTTCATGGCCTGCAAGCAGGAGTTCGTGCGCCAGATGCCGGGCCGCATCATCGGCCGCACCGTGGACAAGGACGGCAAGCCGGGCTTCACGCTCACTCTGCAAGCGCGTGAGCAACACATCCGCCGCTCCAAGGCGACTTCCAACATCTGCACCAACCAGGGCCTGTTGGTCACGGCCGCGACTATATATATGTCGTTGCTCGGACCGGAAGGATTGGAACGCGTGGCCGCGCAGTGCCACGCCAATACCAACGATCTGCTGGGCCGCATCACGGCGATTAACGGCGTAGAGCGTCTCTTTGATCGCCCGCTGTTCCATGAGGCGGCGGTGCGCGTGAATATGCCGGTGGCCGATCTGTTGCGCGCCATGGAAGGGCAGGGCCTCCTCGCCGGGTACAGTCTCGCGCACGACTACCCGGAACTGGGCGAATGCCTGCTGGTGTGCGCCACCGAAACCCGCAGTACCGCCGATATGGAAAAGTACACATTCCAGATGGAGCGGGTCGTGAGTAAGCGCCGGCTCGATCCGCCGTGCGCCGTGAAAGTCACCCCCACCGCCTGAACACACAAGGAGACAATGCCATGGCCGATGTCCTGTTTAAAGGAACCCCCGCCCACACCAGTGGTGAGCTACCCAAAGTTGGAAGCAAAGCGCCCGATTTCAAACTGACCGCCGGTGATCTGTCGGAAGTGTCGCTGGCCAACTTCAAGGGCAAGAAGAAGCTGCTCAGCATCGTGCACTCGCTCGATACCGGCGTGTGCGCCAACAGCACCAAACGGTTTAACGATTTCGCCAAGAACCGCGCGGATGTTGTGGTGCTGGTGGTGTCGTGCGATCTGCCGTTTGCACAGGCACGTTTCTGCGGGGCCGAGGGCATCAAGAATGTCGTGACGCTGTCCATGATGCGCGACCGCCACTTCGCCAAGGACTATGGTGTGCTGATGACTGACAGCCCGCTTGCCGGATTGTGCGGGCGCAGCACGCTGGTGCTCGACGAAAATGACAAGGTGCTGTACACGCAACTCGGGCCCGAGCTCACCGTCGAGCCGGACTACGACAAGGCCCTGGCGGTATTGAAATAACGGATGCCGCACGAGCATCATCATGGCCACAATCGCGCATCGCGGAAACACGGTTCACACCATCGGTGAGCTGCCCGCCGTGGGCAGCCCGGCGCCGGATTTCCGGCTCACCGATGCGAACCTGAACGATGTGTCGCTCGCCGATTTCCGCGGCAAAAAGAAGCTGCTCAATATCTTCCCGAGCATCGACACGCCGACCTGCGCCCAGTCGACCCGCAAGTTCAATGAGCATGCAGCCAAGCACCCGAATGCCGTGATCATGATGGTGTCGGCGGACCTGCCGTTCGCACAACAGCATTTCTGCAGCGCCGAAAACACGCATAATGTGAAAACGCTGTCGATGATGCGTGACCGGCACTTTGCCAAGGACTATGGTGTGCTGTTGCTCGACGGCCTGTATCAGGGCATTACGGCGCGTGCCATCGTGGTCATCGATGAGCATGACAAGGTGGTGTACACCGAACTGGTGCCGGAGATCCGGCAGGAACCGAATTACGAACAGGCGCTGGCGGCGCTGAAGTGACGTGCGGTTTTTGCGCGTCATCCCGGCGAAAGCCGGGATCCAGCGGATTTTAAGAAAGCGAAAGACTCAAACAGGTAGGCAAACATGTTGATTTTCGAACACTCACAGCCCGGTCGTCGTAATCCCTCACAGGCACCGCTCGCCAAGTCTGTGGTGCAGGATATCCCGGCCAACTTGCGCCGCAGCAAACGCCCGCTGCTGCCGGAGGTGTCCGAGATGCAGGCCGTGCGGCACTACACCCGGCTGTCGCAGAAAAATTTCTCGATTGACACCCAGTTCTATCCGCTCGGCTCGTGCACCATGAAGTACAACCCGCGTGCCTGCAATTCACTCGCGATGCTGCCGCAATTCCTTGGCCGGCACCCGGCCGCACCCGCCTCCACCGGCCAGGGTTTCCTTGCCTGCATGTACGAACTGCAGGAGATGCTCAAGGAAGTGACCGGCATGAAGGCGGTGTCGCTCACGCCCATGGCTGGTGCACAGGGTGAGTTTGCCGGCGTCGCCATGATCCGCGCCTACCACGACGCGCGCGGCGACACGGCGCGCACTGAAATCCTGGTTCCAGATGCGGCACACGGCACCAACCCGGCGACCGCGGTGATGTGTGGTTACACGGTGCGCGAAATTCCGACCGATGCCAATGGCGACATCAATCTCGAACTGCTCAAGGCCGCGGTCGGCCCGCACACCGCCGGTCTGATGCTCACCAACCCGTCCACGCTCGGCGTGTTCGAGAAGGACATCCAGCAGGTGCAAAAAGCAGTACACGATGCCGGCGGATTGTTGTACTACGACGGCGCGAACCTCAATGCGATTCTCGGCAAGGTCAAGCCGGGGGATATGGGTTTCGATGTCATCCACATGAACCTGCACAAGACCTTCTCCACCCCGCACGGCGGCGGTGGCCCGGGCGCCGGTCCGGTGGGTGTGAATGAAAGATTGTTGCCGTTCCTGCCGGTGCCGATCGTCGAACGCAACAAGGATGGCAGCCACTACCTGCTTACCGAAAAAGACAAACCGCAAACCATCGGTCGCCTGTCCGCGCACCTCGGCAATGCCGGCGTGCTGCTGCGCGCCTATATCTATGCGCGCCTGCTCGGGCGCGAAGGCATGCAACGCGTCGCCGAGTTCTCCACGCTCAACGCCAACTACATGCTGGCGGAACTGAAGAGGCGTGGCTTCGACCTGGCCTTTCCCAAACGTCGCGCCACGCACGAGTTTATTGTCACGCTCAAGAAGCTGAAAGATGAAACCGGCATCAGCGCCATGGACTTCGCCAAGCGCCTGCTCGACAAGGGCTACCACGCCCCCACTACCTACTTCCCGCTGCTCGTTCCAGAATGCTTCCTGATCGAGCCGACCGAGACCGAGACCCGGGAAGAACTGGATGGCTTCATCAAGGCGATGGAAGAGATTGCGCACGAGGCACGCAGCACGCCGGACGTGGTGAAGGGCGCCCCGCACAGCCTGCCGGTGAAACGCCTCGACGACGTCAAGGCAGCGCGCGAGATCGATCTCACCTGGAAACGCATTCCTTAAATGTAGGGTGCGTTCCACGCACCATCAACGACTTTGTCTCCAGCGAAAGCCCACGCACTGGTGCGTGGAACGCACCCTACACGCCACACACTGCATCAATGTCGCAGCGTGAACTTGGTTGCGAAGGTGGGGCGAGCGAGCGCAAATCCCAACAAACTCCCTCAGTTCCTTCGCAGGTCGTCACGCATGGCAATCGGCGTCGGGTAGCGCCATACGATCAGGTACATGGATACCATCATGGTCAGGATGGTGGTGAGTTCCAGCAGATAGGCCACTTGATCGCGGATCACGCCGGTGTGCAGTGCCAGCACCGCGATTAGCAGCGTGAACTCGCTGTTCTGCCCGAGACGCATCCCGATTTCGGTGGCGCGCGGCCTGGCTTCGCCGGCACGCACCAGCAGCGCACGGAACACCCATGGCTTCACCGCCAGCAGTAGCGACGCCAACAGCGCGGCCGGGAGCAACACGTCCACCAGCTTTACGAGGTCGAGCCCGGCGCCGAGCGTGAAAAAGAAAATGATGAGAAAGAAATCGCGCAGCGGTTTGAGGCTCTCGGCGATGAACAGCGAGATCTTGCTGGAGGCGAGCGCCACGCCGGCGATGAACGCGCCGATTTCACGCGACAGTCCGAGCCACACGGAGAGCTCAGCCAGCCCCAGACACCAGCCGATGGCGAGCAGGAAAATGTATTCCTGAATCACGTCGAAGCGTGCGATCAGCGGCACCCACACAGTGCGCTCGACCAGCCAGGCCAGTACGCTGATGCCGATCAGCGCCAGCGCCAGTCCGCCGATGTTGGCGAGCAGTACGCGCTCGCCACCGCCGGCCTGCAGGAACAGCATCATCACAATGGCAATCACATCCTGCAGCAGCAGGATGCTGATCATGATTTCTCCGGTGTGGAGATGATGCAGGATTGTGGTCGGCAGGAGCTTCAGTCCAACAATGGTGCTGGAGAACATCAGCCCGCCGCCGACGATGACTGACTCGATGGGCGTGTAGCCGAGCGCGAGCCCCGCCGCGACACCGATACCGCCAAAAACCAGTGAACTGACAGAAGTGAGCAGGGTCGTCGACCCGAGCAGCCGGAACAGCTTCTGCGGGTGCATGTTGAGGCCGAGCAGGAACAGCAGGAACATGATGCCGATGTCGGCCACGCCCTTGATCAGCGAGGCATCGGTCACCCAGCCGAGCAGCGACGGGCCCATCACCACGCCGAGCACAATGTACGAGACAATCAGCGCTTGGCGCGCATACAGCGCCAGTGTCGCGATCACCGCCGCGCCAGTGAAAATCAGGAATACGATAAACAGCAGCGAATCGCTGTGCATGGCCGGCTGATCCTGGCTTGGTCCGTCAACTTTACCATTCGCGCGTCGCCGCTGTTGCCGGCGGCAACCTGGGTTTGATGTGCAACGTCCGCTTCGGTGGCAGAGCGTTATTGATCTGCCTTGTTTCCGGCCGGGCGACCGTCGGACGGGTAAATACGGTTGCGCAGCAACAGTGTATGCCCGACCTGGTACATGGCCAGCAGACGCGCCTCCATCACTTTCAGGTCGCCTTCACGCGCGCCCGGACTGACGCTCACGCGCCGCGTCAGGTCGTGCGCCACCCAGCCGTTGTTCTCGATGCGTTCGATCACGTTGCCACGCACACACAGCGTGCCGCGCGTGGCGTCATTGCGCGTGTCGAGCAGTGAGTGACCGAGGCTGGCCTGCGGCGCGCGCCAGCCGGCGAGTTCAGCAAGCGTGGGGATCACATCCACCTGCCCGCCGATCCGCGTGGTGGTACCGGGCTTGAGGCCGGGCGCAACCACCAGCAATGGCACGTGGTGCAGGCTCGGCACGTCACCGGACTTGCTGGCGAAACCGCTCACGTGGTCGGCGGTGAGAATGAAAATGGTGTTGTCGTAGTAGCCGGACTTTTTTGCCACGGCGATGAACTCACCCAATGCCCAGTCGGCGTAATAGAGGCTGTTGAGGAAGCGGTGCTCCAGCGAGTCGGGCGGATACTTCTGCCAGCGCTCGCCGGGCGACTGGAATGGCAGGTGCGTGGAGGCGGTGAAGACGAAACCCACAAACGGCTTCTTCGACTGTTCGAACAGCTTGTTCGCTTCCTGCAAGGTGTCGTGGTCCCAGGCGCCGCGCTCGGTGATGCTCTGGCTGTGGTCAGTGGCCGGGATGTCTTCGCTGCCAAGGTAACGCGTGAAGCCGGCCATGGCGGCGATGGCATCCACATGGAACGAGCCGCGCTTGCTGCTTTGCAGGAATATCGTTTCGTAGCCTCCCTGTTTTGCCATGTGGCCGAGGTAAGCCATGCGGTTCTGTTCCATGCCCATGCCAAGATAGGCGGTACCGGGCAAGGTCGGGATGCCGGCGACCAGCGCCGCGAGCCCGTCCATGCTGCGCTCACCATTTGCGTAAAAGCGCGTGAACAGCAGGCCTTGGCGCGCGAGGGCGTCGAAGTTGGGCGTGACACCGAACGGTTTGAGGTTCATGCCACGGCGCAGCGCATCGACGTGCGCCGCGTCCCAGCTTTCGAGCATCAGCACCACCACGTTCGGTTTGCGCGCCGTCGTTGCCGTGCGCGCGCGCAGCAATGGGTATTCGTTGCCTGCCAGTAAGCGCTCTCCGGGTGCGAGCACCAGTTCCTGGGTGCGGCGCACGGCTTCGTCCCAGGCAAAGAAGTCGGTCTTCACGTTGCGCGTGTTGAGCAGCGCGCGGCTCATGGCGAATGGACCGTTCAGACTCAGGTAGGCGGCACTGGGACGGCCTTCCACGAACGCGTCCACGATGTCGAGCGGCTTGCGCCCGAGCCCACCGCGGATCAGCATGGCGACGCTGAGCAGTGCAATCAGCAGGATGGCGAGACGTGGCAGGAAGCGCCCGACCTCGGCGTCGGCATGCCGGAACAGACGCCGCCACAGGAAGAACAGGCCGGTGCAGGCGGCGAGGAACAGCAGCAGCGCCCACCAGTAACTGCCGAGCGCCATGTCGATCATGAGACCCACGTCACCGCCGAGGGCGACGATTTCCGGTCCGGCGTGGCGGTGTACGAAACCGAAGTACACGATGTCACCGGCGAGCAGCAACAGGAACAATGCCAGCAGTACGAAGTTGGTCCAGGTCCAGAAGCTCATCCAGACGCGCTGCTGTGTGGAACGAAACGGCAGCAGCACGAGCATCGTCACAACACCGACAAAGATTCCGGCAAGGGGCAACACCGTGGTGAGGTTCCCGACGAGATAGTGACGTCCCAGAATTGCCGGCACCAGAATCAACGCGACGACCGCCGCATTCGCCCAGGCCCAGGTCGAGAGACGTAGCCGATGCGGGTGGTGCACAAACACGAACGGCAGCAGCATCATGAGCAGCGGGCCGCCGGTGACGAACATGATAATCGAGGCATCGAACAGCAGGCCGCGCGCGAACGCGCGCAGCGCCTCAAACAGCGTGAGGTCGTGGAAGTCCTCCAGGTAGACAAGAAACAGCCCAACCCGCGCCAGAAAAAAGATCATCAGGTTGAGCGAGAAGATGGCGAGGACGCGGCGGTGTGGCTTGTGCATGGGGGCCTTGGGAAAGCGGTATGTGACAGGATTATATAAGGTGTGCCGCTCGCTTGGACAGACAGTCCCGGCGCAGGTTTCCCGCCGGAAAATGGGTTATGATCGCAGCGCTCGATCGCCCCGGACCGCTCAACAACAACGGACAACGCCCATGACAGTTCTGGTTTGCGGCTCCTTCGCCTACGACACCATCATGGTGTTCAACGATCGCTTCAAGAATCACATCCTGCCCGATCAGGTGCACATCCTGAACGTCTCGTTCATGGTGCCGAAGATGCGCCGCGAGTTCGGCGGTTGCGCCGGCAACATCGCCTACAACCTGCACAAACTGGGCGGCGACGTGTTGCCGATGGGCACGGTCGGCGAGGACTTTGAACCGTACGCGAAATGGATGGATCGTTGCGGCCTCAAACGCGATCACGTGACGGCGGTGCCGGGCAGCTACACGGCGCAGGCCTTCATCACCACCGACATGGACGACAACCAGATCACCGCGTTTCATCCCGGCGCCATGGGCCATGCGCATCTGAACACGGTCAGCCAGGCGAAGGGCGTGAAGCTCGGCATTGTCTCGCCGGATGGACGCGACGGCATGCTCGCGCATGCGCGCCAGTTCGCAGACGCCGGTATTCCGTTCATTTTCGATCCCGGCCAGGGCATGCCGATGTTCGGTGGCGAAGAACTGCTCGCGTTTCTCGATCAGGCTACGTACCTGACCGTCAACGACTACGAGTGCAAGTTGCTCATGGACAAGACCGGCAAGTCGCAGAAAGATCTGGCGGCGCGCGTGCAGGCGATGATCGTGACGCGCGGCGGCGAGGGCTCGGAAATCCACGTGAACGGAAAATTGCACAAAATCCCGGCCGCAAAAATCGCCCAGATCGCCGACCCCACCGGCTGCGGCGACGCCTACCGCGCCGGTCTGTTGCACGGCATCGTCAACGGCATGGACTGGGAAACCACCGGGCGCATCGCCGCGCTGCTCGGCGCCGTCAAGATCGAACATCACGGCACCCAGAACCACGACCTCGGGCGCGACGCATTCGCGAAGCGCTTCAAGGATAGCTTTGGGATGAGTTTCGCGTAGGAGAGAAAATCCAATTAACAATAAAGTAAGGCGTCACTGTTCCCGGACAACTAATCGATTCGCACATGGACCCAAAAAGGAGTCAACAATGAAAAACACATGGGCGTTAAGGAAGGCTTCTCGATTGTAAACGGTGGAACCGTCGAGGTGTATTTCTTGGATAAAAAGATAGGAGAAACGAAAGAGACGATTGTCCGTACAAATGGGGCATACACAAGGAACTCCTGTTTTCTTGATACAGGACCATTTGTCGGGCTGAGTTACGGCTATCAATTTGGCACGGCAGGTACGTTGTCGACCTCCTTGGCCTATGCAAGTCTAAAAGGTGAATTTGGTTCCCAAGACCTGGTGACAAAGGCCATCACCAAAACTCGAGGCAGCACATCTGGTTTGAGTTACGGAATAAAATGGAGCAAAGATTTGCGAAGTGGCACCACGCTTGCTATCGGGATTAAGCAAAATAAATACGACTTTAAGGATGAAGACATGGGGTTTAGCCTTTCGCAAGATTTAAAGCAGAATTTCGACATCCTGTATATCCAAACAACAAGTTTTTTATTGTCATTTCGACCGAAGGGAGAAATCCTGATAACGCGAGGATGACGTCAGACTTTCACGCCGGCAGATTTCTCGCTGTGCCCGACATGACAACTTGTTCAGAGCTTCCCTGACTGGCCTATGGGGCTATGGGCCGGGTAGGGTGGGCAAGCAGGTTTTCATCTGCCCGCCCTAACACAGGGTGAAGCACTTGAAGTGCCAACCTTATACGCGTACTTCAGTCGCGGCGAGCGCCGCATCCAGCCGGGCAAATTCCGTTAGCGGCGCGTCGCAAGCATGCCCGGTGCAGACATAGGCCGTCACGCCCTCTTTGTTGGTGCGCTGTGCCAGTATCCCCGGCAGTTCCGTGGCGTTGTCTGGAATCGAGAGCGCCAGGCGGCGCGGCGCATAATGTTGCGCGCAGCGCGCCGACCACGGTCGCAGCGTCGCAATGTCACCGCGTAACACGATAATCTGGGCCGGGTACAGATACTCTTCAACCGCCACCAGCAACGCGTTGTGCCCCGACGGGTAACGTTCGATATCGCGGTACAGCGCGGTCAGCGTGTTGTGTGTGGCATCCAGGTAATGTGTTGCGCCGAGCAGATGGCCGAGACGCAGCAGCACTTGCGCGGCAATGCCATTGCCCGAAGGAATGGCCTCGTCGCTGGCTGGTTTCGGCCGGTGGATGAGCTGCTCGTGATCGTCGGAGGTGAAGAAGAACCCACCGCCGGTTTTATCCTCGAAATGATCGAGCAGGGTGTCCGCCAGTTCGATCAGGAAGGCCAGGTCGCCGTCGCGCCAGCGCGCCTGCAACAGTTCCAGTCCGGCGTCGAGCAGGAAGGCGTAGTCGTCGAGGTAGGCGTTGAGATGCGCGCGCCCATCCTTATATGACGCCAGCAGACGGTCATCTTTCCACATCTGCGCACGAATAAAGTCGAAGGCGCGCTCCGCCGAACCAATGAAGTCCGCGCGTCCGAGCAGCCGCCCGGCGCGCGCCATGCCCTTGATCATGAGCCCGTTCCAGGAGGTAAGCACCTTGTCGTCACGTCCCGGGTGCACGCGCGCGGCACGCGTCGCGAGCAGCTTGCTGCGCGCACTGATGAGCAACGTGTTGGCTTCTGTGGCGTTGAGGCCGAGATTCTTCGCCACCTCGGGCACAGCCTTGAATACATGCAGATTCCACGCGTGGTTCTCGAAGTTCGGCGGGCGATCGAGGCCATATACCGGCGCGAAGATTCTGTATTCGTCCGCCGTCAGAATCGCCCGCACCTCGTCCGGCGTCCAGACGTAGAACTTGCCTTCCTCGCCTTCCGAGTCGGCATCCAGCGCCGAGTAATAGCCGCCTTCGGGCGACTGCATGTCGCGCATTGCCCATTCGGCAGTTTCGATGGCGATGCGCCGAAATACGGCTTCGCCAGTGGCAAGCGCGGCATCGGTATAGAGCGCCAGCAGCTGGCCGTTGTCGTACAGCATTTTCTCGAAGTGCGGAATCATCCACCGGTCGTCCACCGAGTAGCGGCAGAAGCCGCCGCCCAACTGGTCGTAGATGCCGCCCGCGGCCATGGCGTGCAGGCTGAAGCGCGCCATGTGCAGGGCTTCGTCGTCCGGTTGGCCGCGTTGCGCGCTGTCGGCCCAGTGGCGCAGCAGACGCTCGATGGTGGTCGGGTGCGGGAACTTGGGCGCCGTCCCGAAGCCGCCATGCTTGGGCTCGAACTGGTCTCCGATCTGTTCGCGCGCCTGCGCTAGCACGCTCTCGGAAATCTGTACACCAGCCGGCGAATCGCCTTCGGACAGGCGCCGGAAGTTTTCGCGCACTGCAGCGTTCTGTTGTGCCACTTCATCCCGATGCTCGTGGTAGTAGGCGGCAATGCGCCGGCACAGGTCG
>Ga0315281_10011482_pt1 | contig 12137 bp, 11 predicted proteins | sample YL17G07_0_MG_FD_204540 | JGI IMG/M metagenome (GOLD analysis project Ga0315281, IMG submission 204540) | Sediment microbial communities from Yellowstone Lake, YNP, Wyoming, USA - YL17G07_0 | ecosystem: Environmental > Aquatic > Freshwater > Lake > Sediment | place: USA: Wyoming | collected... | reverse complement strand
GGATGATCAAGACCATCGAAAAGGTGCGGATCAAGAGGTTGGTCCAGAACGGGATGGTGATGACGAAGACCCACAGGTTCCGGGTCTTGGTCGGGCGCGTCGCCATGTAATAGGCGGTCGGAAAGCCGAACAGCAGGCAGGCCATCGTCGAGACGGCGGCCAGCATGATCGAACGGCCGAAAATCTGTAGATACGAGGCGCTGAACCCCAGCGTTTCGTCGAACAGATCCTTCTCGAACAGGAACTGCACATAGGCGGCGGTCGAAAACTCCCATTCGACGCCGCCATAGGTCGCGGCCTTGAGGAACGAATAAACGAGGATGATGAGAAGGGGGATCAGCCCAAAGACGCCGATGATCGCCACCGCCGGCGCCACCAGGCCCCAGCGCACCAGCCGATAGCGCCGCTTCGCCTCGACTTGAACGGCGGCTACGCGCTTGGCCGCCGCCGCCAATTCGTCCGCCACGGCCTCGGCCTGCATCGCCATCAGTCCTGAAGAATGCGCGCGCCGCCGGCCGGCACCTCGATGCCGACGCGGTCGCCGACTTTGAAGTGGGCTCGGCCATCGACGGCGTTCTGGACCCTGACCGACAACTGGCTGTCATCGGCGAGGCGCAGGTCATAGGTCGTATCGGTGCCGATATAGACGCTCTGCGTCACCGTGCCGTGGTTGCCCGCCGTCAGCACGATCTTTTCCGGCCGCAGCGCCAGCGTGACCGTGGCATTGGCGGCCGGCTTCGTCGCCGCGCTGGCTCGGACCTCGATGCCGCCGGCGGCGCGGCAGCGAACAAAATCGCCGTCCGCGCCCACCACCGTCGCCGGCAGGAAGTTGGTGTCGCCGATGAAATCGGCGACAAAGCGATTGACCGGCCGCTCATAGATATCGAGCGGCGTGCCCAACTGCTGGACCCGGCCGTGCTCCATGACCGCGACGCGGTCGCTCATGGTCAGCGCCTCTTCCTGGTCATGGGTGACGAAGACAAAGGTGATGCCGGTCTTCTGCTGTAGGTTCTTGAGCTCGGTGCGCATGCCCTGGCGCAGCTTCAAATCGAGCGCCGACAGCGGCTCGTCCAACAACAGCACCCGGGGGTGGTTGGCGAGCGCGCGGGCGAGCGCCACGCGCTGCTGCTGGCCGCCGGAAAGCTGCGACGAGTGGCGCCCGCCAAGGCCGCTCATCTTCACCAGCGCCAGCATGTCCTCGACCGCCTTTGTCGTCTCGGCGCGGGCGACGCCGCGCATCTCGAGGCCGAAGGCGATGTTCTCCGCCACCGTCATATGCGGAAACAGGGCGTAGCTCTGGAACACGGTATTGACCGGCCGCTTGAACGGCGGCAAATGCACGACCGACTGGCCCCCGAGCAGGATATCGCCCGCGGAGGGCAATTCGAATCCGGCGATCAGGCGCAACAGCGTGGTCTTGCCACAGCCGGACGGGCCCAGCAGCGTGAAAAACTCGTTCTCGCCGATGGTGAGGGAGACATTATCGAGCGCCCGCACTGCATCGGCGCCGGCGCCGAAGATCTTGGTGACCGCGCGCGCCTCGACAGCAACCTGGTCCGTCAAATCGTTAAGCCCCTTTTCGTTCCGGCGGCCCCCACCGCCGGGTGGTGAAAAACGATCACCGCTATTCGGGGGCGAGACTAGGGCAATCGCCGCGCGCCCGCCAAGAAGTTTCGCACCCGCCAAGAAGTTTGTTGGCGGCGGGCCGCGGCACGCTTGCCTTCGCCCTGCCCGCGTGGTTCATGGGCCGATCCCAACACAGCGGGCCCGCGATTCCTTGATCCACTCGCCGTTCATGGCCGCCCTCGCGCCCACGCCCCGGGGCATCGTCTATATTCTTTTGGCGACCCTGCTGTTCTCCTGCATGGATGTCCTGGTCAAGCTGGCGTCGGAAAGTTACCCAGTCGGCCAGATCGTCTTTTTCCGTAACCTGTTCGCCTTCCTGCCGCTGTCGTTTTTTGTCGCCCGGGGCGGCGGGCTCGCCGTCTTGCGGACGCGCCGGCTGGGCGATCATCTCTGGCGCAGCCTGACCGGGCTGTCGGCGATGGTCGCCTTTTTTCTGGCCTTCGCGCTGCTGCCGTTGGGCGAAGCCGTGGCGCTGGGCCAGGCCGGCCCCATTTTCCTGACCGCCCTTTCGGTGCCGCTGCTGAAAGAAAAGGTGGGCCCGCGGCGCTGGTCGGCGGTCGTGGTCGGCTTCCTCGGCGTCCTCGTCATGACCCGGCCGGGCAGCGGCGTGTTCAATCCGGCGGCGCTGGTGCCCATCGCCGGCGCCCTGCTTTATGCCCTCGCCATGATCTCGATCCGGCGCCTCGGCAGCACCGAACCGGCGCCCACCATCGTCTTTTATTTCACGCTGTTCGCCACGCTCGGCGGCGCCTTGAGCCTGCCGTTCCAGTGGCACACGCCCGACGCGGCCGGCCTCTCGATCCTGGTTTCCATCGGCCTCATCGGCGGCTTGGCGCAGATGGCCATGACCCAGGGTTTTCGCCTGGCCCCGGTGGCGGTGGTGGCGCCTTTTGAATATTCGAGTCTCGTTTTTGCCGTCGGCTTCGGCTATCTGATCTGGGGCGACTTCCCTGGCCTTGCCGTGCTGGGCGGCGCCGCCCTCGTCGTCGCCAGCGGGCTTTACATTCTGCACCGCGAAACTATCCTCGCCCGCGCCGCGCGGGCAAAACGGGAAGGACCACCGAGGTCGTCATGAACACCAGCAGCAATCCGGCGCCCCCGGCCGAGACGGCCTCCGGCGCCCCGTCTATCTCTCCGGCCCCTGCCATCCCTCCGGCAATCGTCGCGCGCATGAGGGCGGCGATGGCGGCACATCGGGCCGGGCGCCTGGGCGAGGCCGCGGCCGGCTATGGCGCCGTTCTGGCCGAGCACCCCGACAACGCCGATGCCGGCCACCTGCTCGGCCTCATCGCCTATCAGGAGGGCCGGCCGGCCGACGCGCTTGAGCCGGTGCAGCAGGCGCTGACGAAAAACCCGGTCCTGGCGCCGGCGCATAACACGCTCGGTCTGATTAAGCTGGCATTGAATGACGTCGCCGGGGCCGAGTCCGCGTTCCGTCATGCGCTCGCCTTGCGGCCCAGCTTCGCCGAGGCCTTCGTCAATCTCGGCAACCTTGTCCATCGGCGGGGTGATCGCGAGGGCGCACTGGAGTTTTTCCGCAAGGCGGCGGCGGCCAACCCGAACTATGCCGAGGCGGCAGGCTATCTCGGCCTCGTGCTGAGCGAACTCAGCCGCCATGGCGAGGCGCTGCCCCATCTTGAGCGCGCGGTCGGTCTCAGTCCGGGCCATCCCGAAATGCTGACCCAGCTGGCGAGTGCGCTGAGCGCACTTGATCGGCCGGAAGCCGAAGAGCGCTTTCGCCAGGCCATCAAGGCCAAGGCCGACCATGTCGGGGCCCTGTTTGGCCTTGGCCGCCTGCTCGCGGCAAAGGAACGAACTGCCGAGGCCGTCACCTTCCTGCAATCCGCCGCGGCCATTGATCCGGCCCATGCGCACGCCCATTTGGCCCTGGCCCGGGCCTTGGCGGCGGAAAACCGGAACGATGAAGCCAAGCACGCCTACCTCGCGGCCACCGTCGCCGATCCGCGTTTTGTCGCCGCCTGGCTCGGGCTCGGGCATCTGTGCGGTATCCTCGGCCAATTCGACGAGGCGCTGGCGCACTATTTCCGGGTGCTCGAAATAGATCCCTTGTCGCAGGAGGCGCTTGGCGCTATTTCGCAGAGCCGGGCGGCGAAATTGAAACCCGAGGACGCGGCGCGCCTCGAAACCGCACTCGGCGGAACCGATCTGGCCGCCGAAAAGCGAGCCAGCCTTCACGGCAATCTGGCGATGTACTACGACTCGTCGGGAGCCTATGACGACGCCTTCCGTCACCTGGCGGCGATGAACAAGATCCATCACGAGCGCCTCGCCCTGACGGCGGAGCAGTACCGCGCCAAGCCCCAGCAACAGCGGGCATCGCTCTTGACGACGCTATTCGATGCCGAGTTTTTCCAACGCACCCAAGGCTTCGGCGATCCGTCGCCGGTGCCGGTTTTCGTTGTCGGCATGCCGCGCTCGGGCACCTCGCTGTGCGAACAGATACTGTCCAGCCACTCGCAAATTCATGGTGCCGGCGAATTGGCGGCGCTCGGCGACATTTCCCGTAGCCTGCCCGATCTATTGATGGCGGCGGGCGTGGCCGGTGCCGCCAACTATCCCGCCTGCATGACGGATCTCACCGTCGACATCGCCCGGCGCGTGGCGGCGGACCATATTGCCCACCTGCATTCGCTTGCCCCCGAAGCCGTTCGCGTCGTCGACAAGATGCCGTTCAATTTCATGAATCTGGGCCTTATTGCCACGCTGTTCCCGAAGGCCAAGATTCTCCACTGCCGACGCAACCCGGCCGACATCGCCCTGTCCTGCTTCCAGCAGAATTTCGCCGCCGACATGCCGTGGTCGGTCGATTTGCCCAGCCTCGGGCACTACTACCGGGAATACGACCGGCTGATGCGGCACTGGAAGAACGTGTTGCCGATCCCGATCCTCGACGTCGTCTATGAGGAGGAAGTGGCCGATCTCGAAACCTGGGCCCGGCGCATCGTCGCCTTCTGCGGGCTTGAATGGGAAGAAGCCTGTCTGCGCTTTTTTGAAACCGAGCGGGCCGTCAAGACCGCCAGCCAGTGGCAGGTGCGCCAACCGCTTTATGCCACCTCGGTCGGACGCTGGCGGAACTACCAACGCCATCTGGGGCCGCTGTTCGAGGCGCTGGGCGACCTGCACCGGGAATAGCCCCGCCGCCGTCAGTCGGGGCGGCGCATGGCAAACGTCGTCTCGACGGTCGTATAGAGCGAATAGCCAAGGCGCGCGATCGGCCGCGCCAAGGTTATGTCAACGCGACCGTCGCGGATCAGCGCCTCGCTGATATGAATGCCGACGACCTGGCCCAGCACGATGCAATTGGGTTCCTCGGGGTCGAGGCTCGGCAGGCCCACCGTTTTCAGATAGCGGCATTCGAGGGCCACCGGCGCGGCGGCAACGCGCGGCGGGCGCACCAGGCGCGAGGGCGCCGGCTCAAGGCCGGCCCGCGCCATCTCGTCCACCCCCTGTGGCAGCGTCGCCGAGGTGGCGTTCATGGCCTGGCGCAGGTCGAAGGTCGCCATGTTGACGACGAACTCGCCGCTGGCCTCGGCGTTGGCGCGGCTGTCCTTCACCGGCCGGTCCGGTTTACGTCCGCCCGGAGCAAAGCCCACGATCGGCGGCTCGTCGGCAAAAGCGTTGTAGAAACTGAACGGCGCCAAATTGACGATGCCGGCCGGACTCAGGGTCGTGATCCAGCCGATCGGGCGCGGCACCACCAGGCTCTTGAACGGGTTGAGCGCCAGGCCGTGATCGTTGCGGGCGGGTTCATAGAACAAGGGGCGACGCCTTTTCTGCTCAAACCGGGGGGTGCCGATGGCGGGCGCGGTAGCGGCTCTCGATCGCGTCCCAAATCCGCGCCTCGATGACGACACCGTCGAAGCGGTTGATCTCCTGGACCCCGGTGGGCGAGGTGACGTTGATCTCGGTCAGGTAGTCGCCGATGACGTCGATGCCGACGAAAATCAGCCCCCGTTGCTTCAGCGTCGGCCCGATGGCCGCGCAGATTTCGTGCTCGCGGGCGGTCAGGGTCGATTTCATCGCCTTGCCGCCGACATGCAGATTCGAGCGCGCTTCGCCCGCCGCCGGCACGCGGTTGATGGCGCCCACCGGTTCGCCATCTACCAGGATGATGCGCTTGTCGCCCAATCGCACTTCCGGCAGATAGCGCTGAACGATCACCGGCTCGCGGTAAAGCTGGGTGAACATCTCAAAGAGCGCGTTCAGGTTCTCATCCTCGGGCGTGATGTGAAAGACGCCGGCACCGCCGTTGCCATAGAGGGGCTTCACGATGATGTGCCCGTGGCGGCGGCGAAACTCCACCGCCTCGGCCTTGTCGGTGGTGATCAGCGTCGGCGGCATCAAATCGCCGAAATGGGCGACGAACAGTTTTTCCGGCGCGTTGCGTACCTGGACCGGGTCGTTCACCACCAGGGTCGTCGGCTGGACATGCTCCAGCAGATGGGTGGCCGTGATGTAGGCCATGTCGAAGGGCGGATCCTGGCGCATCAGGATGACATCGAGCGTGGCCAGGTCGAGCGTCTCGGCCGTCCCCAGCATGGCGTGGTTGCCGCGCTCGCGGCGCACGGCAAGCGGGCGCGCCCGGGCATAGACGCGTCCCTCGCGGAAAAACAGGTCGCGCGGCAGATAGTGATAAAGGGCGTGGCCGCGCTTCTGCGCTTCGAGCGCCAGGACGAAGGTGCTGTCGGCGTCGATATCGACGGCCTCGATCGGATCCATCTGAATGGCGACGGCTAGGCTCATGGGGCGGGGCCTTCGGGCTGGAACGGGGACGCCCTCACTATAGCCCGGCCGGCCCCGGCGCGGCAGCCGGTATCGAGGCCCGCTTCAAGGCGCGCCGGGCACCTCGACCCGCACATGGCTCACCACCCGGCGCACATAGGCGATGTCGCGGGCATGGTTGACGACCCGCTCCAGTTCCTCGGGCGAGCGGGCGATGCCGATCAAATAGACGACCCCGTTACTGGCCTCGAGGCTGAAATTGATCGCTTGTACCTTTTCGTCGAGCAGCAGGCGGGCATCGAGTTGGCGCACGATCCATTCGTCGCGCAACCGGCTGGCGATCGTGCCGACGCTCGGTACCGTGATGTCGTCGATGATTTCGGTTAGCCCGCCGACCGAGCGGGTCAAGGTTTCGATCCGGGCTCGTTCCCCGGCGCTTGCCGCTTCGCCAGTCAACAGGGCCCGGCCCTCATGCACCTGCAAATTGACTTGGGTCAGGATGGCGGCGTCGCTCTCGATCCAGGCCCGGTTTACGGCCAGCCACAGATTGTAGTCTTCCACGCTGCGGGCAAAGCCCCGTTCCGAGGCCCCGGCCAAGCCGGCCACCGAGCCGGCGGTGGAGGCCGCCATCTGCGGCGAGGTGCAGGCGGCGACAGCCCCAAGCATTGGCGCCGCCAACAACGCCGCCACCAACCAGGCGCGCCCCCGCGTCATCAAGCCGGGCGCCGTCAAGCTGTACGTCATCAAGTCGTACCGGCTCCCGGCCGCCAGGCGTCCTCGATATGCCGGGGCCGGCGCGCCGGCGATAACAGCACCACGTCGAAGCGCAAATCGAGCCCGGCGCAATCGGGGCGTCGGGCCAGGAATTGCTCCGCCGCCCGAACGATACGCCCCTGCTGGCGCTGGCCCAACGCCTCTGCCGCCGTAATCGCGTCGCCGCGCCGTTTGACCTCGACCACGGCCAGCACCCGGCCGCGCCGCGCCAGAATGTCGATCTCGCCCCCCGGCAGGCGCAGATCGCGAGCCAGGATGCGATAGCCCTTGAACCGCAGCCACCACACCGCCAGCGTCTCGCCGCGCCGCCCGCGCTGTTGCGCCTGCTGGCGCGCTTGGGTTGCCGGCCGGCTCACTGGTTTTCGCTTTTCTTGCCGTCGCCAAGCAGGGCCAGGGCGCGGGCATAGACCTCGCGTCGCGGCCGGCCGGTGGCGACGGCAACGGCGGCGGCGGCGTCGCGCAGGCTCATCGTCTGGAGGGCGATGCCGAGCGCCCGTTCCAGGCTTTCGTCGCTGGCCTCGCCGGTTACGTCTTGCGGTGGGCCGACCACCACCACCACCTCGCCGCGCGGAGCGCCGGCGGCGGCGTAATGCGCCGCCAATTCGCCGAGAGAGCCGCGCCGCACGTCCTCGAACAGTTTGGTCAATTCGCGGGCGACCGCCGCCGGCCGTGCCCCCAGCACCGCCGCCATGTCGTCGAGCGAAGCGGCCAGCCGGCCCGGCGACTCGAAAAACACCAGGCTCGCCGGCACCTCCTTGAGCGCGCCGAGCGCCGTGCGCCGGGCCGCCGATTTGGGGGCCAGGAAGCCGGCAAAAAGGAACCGATCGGTCGGCAGCCCCGACAGCACCAGGCCGCAGAGCACCGCCGAGGCGCCGGGCAGGGCCGTCACCGGCAGGCCGGCCTGCGTTGCCTCGCGCACCAGCTTGTAGCCGGGGTCCGAGATCAGCGGCGTGCCGGCGTCCGAAACCAGCGCCACCGTTTCGCCGAAAGCCAATCGGCGCAACAGGTGCGGCCGCATGCGCGCGGCGTTGTGTTCGTGATAGGCGACCAGCGGCGTGGCGATGCCATAGCGCGCCATCAGCGTGCCGGTAAGCCGCGTGTCCTCGCAGGCAATAACGTCGGCTTCGCCCAGGGCGCGCAGCGCGCGCAAGCTGATGTCCTCGGCATTGCCAATCGGTGTCGCCACCAGAAGCAGCCCCCGATGCGCCGCCTTCGTTCCCGGCCGAGGTTTACTTCCCTCCTCGGCGCGGATAGGTTCGGTTCTATCGCGTTCAGCCGCGCCGGAGCTCTTTGCCCGTGTCCGTTTTATCCGTTTCTCGGCCACTTGCCTGCTCATTCCCGCGCCGTTTCCCGCGTGCAGGGAAATGCGCCTCCCTGCTCGCCGTGCTTCTGCTTCTCGCCGCCTGCGCCACGGGCAGGGTAGCCACGCCGGGGACCGAGGAGCAAGACAGTGCCGAAACGGCGCCGACGACCCAAGGTGCCACCGTCAAGGCGCCAAGGCCGGCCGTGCCGGTGCCGGCGGGCGGCGTCCGCGTCGGCTTGCTGTTGCCGTTGAGCGGTGAGAATGCGCCGCTGGGCGAGGCGCTGTTGCACGCCGCCGAACTGGCGCTGTTCGATGTCGGGGTCGATGAACTGACGCTGGTGGTGCGCGATACCGAAAGCAGCGCCGAGGGTGGGGCCAGGGCGGCGCAGTCGGCGATGGCGGACGGGGCCCGGCTCATGCTCGGCCCCCTGTTCGCGGGTCAGGTGCGCCCGGTGGCCCAGGCGACCGTCTCCGCCGGCGTCAACGTGGTCAGCTTCTCCACCGACCGGACGGTTGCCGGCGGCGGCGCCTATGTCATGGGCGTGCTGCCCGATATCCAGGTGGACCGGGTCGCGGGCTATGCCGTGGCCCAGGGCTATCGCCGCTTGGGGGCGCTGGTGCCGAACACGCCCTATGGACAGGCGGTCGTGCGCGCCTTGCAGGCGAGCGCCGTTCGTCTCCACGTCCAACTGACGCGGATCGGCTTTTACGATCCGGCCAAGCCCGATCTCTCGCCCGAGGTGCGGCAATTCGCCAAGGATATCGGCGCCGAGGCCCTGGCGGCGGCCAACAACGCGGCGGCGGCGGCCTCGGGTCAGGTCCAGACCGCGCCCGCCGCCTTCGCGCCGGGCCAGAACGGGCTCGACATCGATGCCCTGTTGCTGGCCGAAGGCGGCGAGCGGCTCAGGATCGTGGCGCCGCTGCTGCTGTTCTATGACGTCGATCCGCGCCGCGTGAAGATGCTGGGCACGGCGCTGTGGGACGATCCGCGCCTGGCGGCCGAGCCGGCCTTGGCCGATGGCTGGTTCGCGGCCCCGCCGCCGGATGGCTGGCGCGCCTTTGCCGAACACTACCGCGCCATTTATGGCGCTGCCCCACCGCGCCTCGCCAGTCTTGCCTACGATGCCGTGACCCTGGCGGCGGCGCTGACGCGTGCCGGCGGGCCCGATCCGTTCGGTGCCGCGGCGCTGACCCAGCCCAGTGGTTTCGCCGGCGTGGATGGGCTCTTTCGCTTTCTTCCCGATGGTTCCGTCGAACGCGGCCTTGCCGTCCTGACCGTGACCCGCCAGGGCATCAAGCCGGTGGACCCGGCCCCGACCAACTTCGTCCCCCTCGTTAATTAGGCCAGCAGCGCGCCCAGCACCGCGTCGAGGCGCAGGCGCCCCGCCGCCGTTGCCCACAGGCGCCCGCCGCCCTGGACCAGGAAGCCCCCCGCGATCAAGGCTCGCCCCGCTCCCTGCTCCAGCAGCCAGTTGAAATCATGGCCGCCCAAGGCCTTGAAGCGTTCCTCGGCCACGCCCTCGACCAGGCGCAGGCCCATCATCAACAACTCGGTCTCCTGCTCCTCCGGCGTCAATGCCTGCGAGGTGCGGCTCGCCTGCCCCTTGCCCTCCACCGCCTCAAGCCAGGCCTCCGGGGCGCGATGCTGGCGGGTCGCGGTCTTGACGCCCGCCAGGGTCAGGCGACCATGCGCGCCGGGACCAACACCTACATAATCGCCATAACGCCAGTAGGTCAGGTTGTGACGGCTCTCGGCGCCGGGCCGCGCATGGTTGGAAATCTCATAAGAATACAAGCCGGCGGCGGCCAGCCGCTCGTTGGAGAGATCGAAGAACTCGGCCGCCACATCGTCGTCGGGAAGGATCAGCTCGCCGCGCCGATGCCGCGCTTCGAATGCCGTCTGCGGCTCGATGGTCAATTGATAGAGCGACAGATGCTCACCGGCGAGCGCCAGCGCCTCCTCAAGCTCGGCTTGCCAGCGTCCAAGTTCTTGGCCGGCGCGGGCGTAAATAAGGTCGAAGGACGAGCGCGGAAAAACCGACTGCGACAAGGCGATGGCGGCGCGCGCCTCGCCGGCGTCGTGCGCTCGCCCCAGCGCTTGCAGGTCGGCATTGTTGAGCGCCTGCACGCCCAGCGACAGGCGGTTGACCCCGGTGGCGCGAAAATCGCGAAACCTCGCCGCCTCGGCCGAATTCGGATTGGCCTCGAGCGTGATTTCGATGTCGCCGGCAAAGGACCAATGGCCGGCGGCGCGTTCGATCAAGGCGCCCGCCGTGGCCGGCGCCATCAGCGAAGGCGTGCCGCCGCCGAAGAAAATGCTGGTGAGCCGGCGGCCCGGCGTCAGGCCCGCGAAATGATCCAGCTCGGCCACCAGTGCGCGTCGCCAGCGCTCGTCGTCCACGGTCTCGCGCACATGGCTGTTGAAGTCGCAGTAGGGGCATTTCGAGCGGCAGAACGGCCAGTGCACATAAAGGCCGAAGCCGGGTTCGGCGGGCGCAAGGCTTGGCCCCACAATCAGGTCAGGCATTCGGCCAGCATCTGCCGAAAGGCGCGGGCGCGATGGCTGATGGTGTGTTTTTCCGCCGCCGGCATTTCGCCAAAGGTGCGGGTCTCGCCCTCGGGCAGGAACATGGGGTCGTAGCCAAAGCCCTGGTCGCCCCGGGGCGGCCAGACGACCGTGCCCTCGACCGTGCCCTCGACCGTTTCGCAATGTCCGTCGGGCCAGGCCAGGGCCAGGACACAGACGAAGCGGGCCCGGCGATCCTCCGGCCCGGTCGCGCCGCGCTCGCCAAGCGCGCTTTCGACCCGGCGCATGGCATGGCCGAAATCGCCCTCCGGCCCGGCCCAGCGGGCCGAGCGGATGCCGGGCGCCCCGTCCAGCGCCGCCACCTCGAGGCCGGAATCGTCGGCCAGTGCCGGAAAGCCGCTGGCCGTCGCCGCCGCCCGGGCCTTCAGTTCCGAATTGGCGACGAAGGTGGCGCCGGTCTCCTCTGGCTCCGGCAGGCCAAGCTCGACCGCCGCTACCGCCTCGATGCCGAGCGGGGCCAGCAGTTCGCCGATCTCGCGCACCTTGCCGCGATTGTGGCTGGCGATGACCAGCCGCCCGTGACCCAGGCGCCGGCGCTGCGTCATGGCTTCAATTCCAAGGCCCGGGCCTGCTCCGCCGCCAGCTGGGCGATGCCGCGCTGGGCCAGCGCCAACATGTCGAGAAACGCGGCTTGGGCGAACGGCGACTGTTCGGCCGTGCCCTGGACCTCGATGACGCGCCCGTCGCTGGTCAGCACGAAATTGGCGTCGGCCTCGGCTTTGCTGTCCTCGGCATAGTCGAGATCGAGCAGCACCTCGCCGCCAAGGAGGCCACAAGACACCGCCGCCATCTGGTCCTTTAATGGCATCTTGCTCACCGCCCGGATCTCCTTCAGGTGCCGGAAAGCCAACGCCAGCGCCACATAGCCGCCGGTAATGGCCGCCGTGCGGGTGCCGCCGTCAGCCTGTAGCACGTCGCAATCGACCTTGATCTGGCGCTCGCCAAAGGCGCCAAGGTCGGTCACGGAGCGCAGCGACCGTCCGATCAGGCGTTGGATCTCGTGCGTGCGCCCGCCCTGGCCGCCGCGCGTCGCCTCGCGATCGCCGCGCGTGTCGGTGGCCCGGGGCAACATGCCGTATTCGGCCGTCACCCAACCCCGGCCGG
>Ga0315281_10011481_pt1 | contig 12138 bp, 11 predicted proteins | sample YL17G07_0_MG_FD_204540 | JGI IMG/M metagenome (GOLD analysis project Ga0315281, IMG submission 204540) | Sediment microbial communities from Yellowstone Lake, YNP, Wyoming, USA - YL17G07_0 | ecosystem: Environmental > Aquatic > Freshwater > Lake > Sediment | place: USA: Wyoming | collected... | reverse complement strand
CTCCGCTCCTCCTTGGCGTCTAACCCCCTCGGGCACACACGCCAGTTGCCGATACCACTGTCACGACTCGTACCCCCTCACGACGCAGGAAGCGACGTGCTTGCGCGCGCGTTCCGCGAACGCCTTCAACTCCGGTATCGTGTACGGTTGAACCTTTTCCATCGCCGGGTCAAGGCAGTCTTTCGGGCGGAAGTTCTGCAGCACATATCGCTTCGCGCCGCTTATCCAACGCGCCATTTCCTCAACGTCGTCGCCAGAATGCAGGGCCGGGCACACTGTAGTCCGAAATTCGTATTCGATGCCGGAATTCATCAGCAGGCGGATGCTGCGCTCAATCCCGTCGATATCGACCTCCACGCCCGCCACCTGGCCATATTTCCCCTTCGGCGCCTTGATATCCATTGCCGACGCCTCAACCAGGCGATCCTCAAGTATTTTCTCCAGCACTTCCGGGCGCGAACCGTTTGTATCCAGTTTCACGGGGATGTCGTGTGACTGGAACATCTGCAGCAATTCAATTATTCCGGGCTGCATCGTGGGCTCGCCCCCGCTGACGACCAGGCCGTCAATCCAGTCATGGTTGCCCTGAAGGAAGTCCATGATGTAGTTTATCGAAACCGGCTCGATTTCCCCGGGGCGCTGCACGAGGTGCGGGGAATGGCACATCGGGCAGCGAAAAGTGCACCCCCCAAGAAAAAGAACCGACACTATCCTGCCTTCCCAATCGAGCAACGTGTTCTTAATGAATCCTCTGATGGGCGGTATCATTCAAGATCCTTTCCAGGCGCGCCTTCAGTTCGCGCGAGTCCTCCACGCCGCCGTCGTAGCGCGCAATCTGCGCGCCGTTGCCCTCGATGATGACAGTCGGAACGCGGAAAACGTCGTTGAAGGCGCCCTCGGCCATCCCCTCCACTGTTGACATATCGATGTAATTGAGGACCACCTTGCCGTTCCAACCCCACTTTTCAATGCCGTGCTCCATCTTCTGTCGCATTTGCTTGCACGCATCGCAGCCATCTTTCCCGTAAATTTTGATTTTCATTTTGTCCCGCTCCCCTCGTATCATGCAAGTTGCCATTAATCTGTCGTATGATTTCATTTTGACCAGTACCAAGATGGAATGTTCGGAACCTCCCTTTCCATTCGGGCCTTGATCGCGGCGCCATATCCGATATAGGCCGCGGCTATAAGCGCAACCAAGGCTATTGCAGTACCGGACGATTTCTTTTCGCAGCCGGCATTGCGGAGGCCGATGACTCCCGTGATGCCAGCCGAGGCTACCAACGCCACCAGCAGGAGCGCACCCCAGTCCGCCAGCGCGCTGGCCATCGGCAAGGCGGCCGCAAACTCCGTGCGGAACTCCTGGTCCACCCGGCTCAAATCACCCTTCGACGGTGTTTTCCCCGCGGCACAGGCATCCTTGAGGCGAGACGCCAGTCTGCTCATCCCGTAGTCCGCAGCGGTGAGCACACCCATGCACAAGATCGCCGCCATCAACGCGATTACCAGAGCAATGCGGCCTGCCCTGTTCTGCCCGAGATGGCCCGGAACTGAATCTGTGCAATCGCCGCGCTCGTCCCGCGCGCCGACGGATATAGGTTTTTCGACTTCAGACATCCCGTCCCCACTGCCGCATGCGCCCCGGGTCCCAAGGGCAGAAACCCGCGCGATTGCCGTCCTACATCCCCTGCGCCACGGCGAACTCATCCGCGCCTCGGACTCCGGATGCTTCCGTTTTCAACTCGCTTTCCGATGCCATCGTTTCCCAGTCCTATGAGAACGACCCGTCGAACGCTGCGCCTGTGCAGCACATCCCGTCCGGGCATCAAGGCGGTTCAGCCTCTTCCCATTGCCCGCATCATGTCGGCGGAAAAAGTTGAAGAGACGGCAATCATGTAGCCAATCATGCCGAGAATCGACCCTATGCCCAGCAACAGGCCCGCGACCGCAGCGCCCTTGGCGTAACCCTTTCGCCCGACTCCCACAATGCCGAGTATTCCGGCCGTGAGGGCCAGGGCAGCGGCGGGACAGAGCAAATAGACAAGCAGGACATCAGCAAACATTTTCCCCTGGAGCCTTCGCTGCATCTCAACCTGCATTTTCACCTGGTCCTCCTGAGAGACTGTCTGGCCCTTATCCTTCATTTCCCTGGCCATGATGGCCATCTCGTCGCCAAACACCTTCATCACCTTGGACATTCCGTAGAGTCCCGGTACAAGCGTAACCAGGGCGAGGATCCCCGCTACCAAGGCAATAATCCCGACCACGCTTTTCCTGGGAACGCCCGGACCATACTCGTAGCCAGCCGGCGGCGGCATCGGAGGGCCGTATCCGTAAGCGCCCGGCGGCGGCGATGGCGGCCCGTACAGCGGCCTGTACGGCGGCGCCGGCGGCACGCCCGGAGGCTGCGGACTCCGATAGGGAGAAACTTCGGGGCCTTGTGGTTGAAAGCCCGGCAGAGGCTGGCCGCAGGATGGGCATTTCCCCATTCGCAAATCGTCCGGGCGTAGCGACGCCCGGCATATCGGACAGAAATTAGGTGCTTCGTTCATACGTCAGACTCCTGTACCAAGAGGAACCGGCGAATCCGGTGGATTCCGCTCAACACGAAAATCCGATCACGCCAAAAGCATCCTCAGACCTGACCGGCGAACTTCCGCGAAGCGTGCCGCGACAAGATCGTCGCCACGGTGGCCGGGTCAAGACTGCGGACCTTGTGGTATACTTCCACGGTGCGCGTGATCCCCGCCACGTCCTCCGTCTCGCAGTGCGCGCACTTGTGGACCAGCCCGGTGCTCATCCGGCCGCACACGCCGCATATGCTGAATTCGGGCGAGATGGTCAACTGCGCCGCCTGCGTGTTCTTGAACGTCTTGCGGACGATATTAAGGATGCTGCGCCACGACGGCCGCTCCTCGCCCACAAAGGCGTGTATTATCGCCCCGGACTCTATCATCTGATGGAACTTCGCCTGCACCTTGATTCTTGTAACAATATCAACCGGCGCGCTCGCACTGATATGAACGGAGTTCGTATAGTAGTACTCATCGTTGCTCCTGTTGCCTTTCACAAGCGCCTCGGCCTCGGGGAAGAGCCTGATGTCAACTTTGGCAAGCCTTCTTGATGCGCTCTCAGCCGGCGATTCCTCAAGGGAAATCTTCATGTTGTGCTTTTCCCCGAGTTCCCTGGCCTTGAAGAACATGTAAGAGACGACCTTCAGGCCCGTCTTCAAGGCTTCGTCCCCCTCGTGCAGTTCCTTGTCCATCATGTATTCGAGGCATTCGTTGAGGCCGATCAGGCCGACAATGTAAGTGCATGTATTAAGGTCAACGTAGGGCCTGCCGTCTCGCGCGGGCTTGCCGATCTCCCACAGCGGCATTTCGGGTGAGGACATGAGTTGCGCGATGAAACGCCGTTTTTCCTCGTGAGCGCGGACACATATCTCCATCATCCGGTCGATTTCCGTGTACAAGCCGTCGAAATTGCCCTTTCCGGCCCGATAGGCGCACTGCGGCAGGTTTATGGTGACGTTCTGGAAGCCGCAGAAGCGCATGGATTCCGGATGCTGGATCATGTAATTGTCCTCTATCTTGGTGCGCAGGCGGCAGCATGCGGAAAGCGTTACTTCGTCGCGGTCGAAAATAAAGTATGGGACGCCGTTTTCGCTGGCGATTCTGCATGCGAGTTCCAGCAGTTCGTATTGCTTCGGGTCGGAGAAGGTGTCGTCGTTAATGTGGAAATCGCACTTCGGGAAAGCAAAGATGTGGCCGTACGCATCGCCCTCGCGCCAGACTTCAAGCATCGCGCGCGTGAACTGGCCGGCGATCTCCTCATAGTCCCCGTATGTTTTGCCGGTGTATTTCCCGCTCGGCCCGATTGCGGGAATCGAGCGCATGTAGCGCGGGATGCCGCTGTGGACGTTGAAGTCGAGGAAAAGCGTCTGGCCGCCGCGGGAGAACGCGCTTTGGGATCCGCTGAATATCAGGTGCTGCGCCTCCTGCTTCATCTCCTTGTATGTGAGGTCCACAAGGTACGGAGCGTATAAGATGTTGATGTAACCCACGCCCAGCGCCCCGGCGTAGTATGCCTGCATGGAAGCGAGGAACGTGTTGAGATGGCCTGTCAGCGTTCTGGCGTGCTTGGCGGGAGCGGAGGCCGTGTCGAGGTTCCCGAGGGACAACCCGTATTTCTTCAGGTATTCCAGCGAATGCGATGAGCAGTAAACGCGCGTCGGGTAGCCGAGGTCGTGCAGGTGTACCATTCCCTTGAGGTGCGCCTCGGATACATCTTTGGAGAACACTTCCTGCAGGGCAAATTGCTTCAGCGTGTTTTCCGCGATGGTGAGATTTATCGCTTCGGGGTTGTTGGCGGCGATGTTGCTGTTCTCGTGGCTCTTCGAGTAAATGAGTTCCTTGAGGTCGTACTTGGGCATGCCGATGATGTTTTGCTTTTCCAGCATGCCGGACAGGCCGCGGTCGAACAGTTCGTTATCCACCAGCGCGCGGATTAATTGCGTGCTGATGCGCTCGAGGCCTGAATCAAAGACCCTGCGCTCAACGTCCCGCGCGACGCTCTCGGCGACATCGACGTCGAGGTCCGCCTCTTTCACCAGCGCGTCAACGATGCGCGACTTCGACCAGGGCAGCAGTTCGTCTCTTGTGCCGGGGTCAACCAGCAGGGTAAGGTCCGTGGTGTTGCTGGCGCGCTTTTCCGTCTTGCGGACCTGCAAGCGTTCCCTCATTCGGCTGCGCTTGTCGCGGTAGAGAATGTACGCTTTGGCTGTCTTGGCGTGGCCGGTTTCGATGAGGACTTTCTCGACTATGTCCTGGATTTCCTCAATGGTCGGAACGCGGCCTTCATATTCCTTTTCAAGGAACATGGTGACCACCGAGGCCAGTTCCTCCGCCATGAAGCGGTCCTCGCCGCCGACCGCCCGCGCGGCCTTGAAAACAGCATTGGCTATTTTACTTTCGTCAAAAGGGACGACACGACCGTCACGTTTTTTGACGTTTTGGATTTTGGCCATGATTGCGGACCCCCTCCCCGCGTCAATGCATTGCCCGTATGGGGTGCAATGTGTGATTTTCGTAATGAGATGGGAAAGGTCAGCCACTCCCTTTCAGAACACGCCTCGCCGACAAATAGGAACGTGAGGCAGTTTAAAGCGGACGGCCAGACACCTCGATGCAGCGAGAAGTCCTAAACACCTTCCCCTCTCTTCAAATTCCATTAACGCCCGCTGCTCCAGCGGTCAAGAGCGACGTTCCTCGCGCTTGGCCTCCGTGGAGTTCTTGAGCATGGGCTTGAGTTCGTCAAAGAATTCGTTCACATCCTTGAACGCGCGATAGACCGAAGCGAACCTCACGTACGCCACCTGATCCAGCGCGCGCAGTTCCTTCATCACCATCTCGCCGATAAACTTCGACGGCACTTCGCGGTCAAAGAACGAATGGATTTCACGCTCCACTGTATCAACGATTTTTTCCATCGCCTCAACGGAAATCGGCCGCTTTTCGCAGGCCTTCATTATGCCCGCAAGAACCTTCTTCCGATCAAACGGAACCCGCCGCCCGTCCTTCTTAACAACGCGTATCGGAATATCCTCAATGCGCTCGTAAGTGGTGAATCTCCTGCCGCACTCAATACACTCTCGCCTGCGTCGGACGATATGCCCGTCGCTGGCGGCACGCGAGTCAATAACCTTGTCGTTATCCTTCTTACAGAACGGGCACTTCATGATTTGCCCTCTGAGCCCCAAGTCTACATCCTGCGAGGCCTTACGCCTTCAACGCCCCTTTGAAGTCCCGCGACATATAGAGCACCAATGAGTATATCCCACAATATCTAGAGTGTCAATGTCCTATTTTCTTTTTTGTGTGCTCTTTCGTTTCCCGTTGGTCCGCCTAGACTTAGAGCCTTCCTCCTTCTTCACCACCACCCCAATTCCCGCTTCTTTCAGCAATTTCTTCGAGAGATCGTCCGGGTAGTCGTCCTCAACCACAACCTTGCTTATCCCAACATTTATGAGCATCTTGGCGCACAGGGAGCAGGGATGCGTCGTGGAGTAAAGGGTAGCGCCCAGAACGCGCGTGCCGTGGTATGCCGCCTGAATGATGGCGTTCATCTCCGCGTGAAGGCCGCGGCACAACTCATGGCGCTCCCCCGCGGGGACCTTCTGCTCGTCGCGAACGCAGCCGACGACGTCGCAGTGCGGCAGTCCGCTCGGTGCGCCATTATACCCCGTGGCCAAGATGTGTTTGTCCCGCACCAGCAACGCCCCCACGGGCCTGCGCAGGCAGGAAGAGCGCCGCCGCACATCCCGCGTTATCTGTAGGAAGTAATTGTCCCAGTCAGGTCTTGGCATAACAATCCTTCAAGTCAACTATTGCCCCGTCGCATTTCCAGGCATTCACCGTATCCTAACATAAAATGCGCGCAAAGTGGAAACCCTTTCACGGCCCGTTGTGAATCATGCGCAAGAGAGGAGGGATTCGCTGATGGAAAATGCCACGGTGTGCACGCCGCCCCCTCTAGTATCACATCACTTTAGTGTTGGAACATTTTACCCATGTGCTGCGATTGCCGCAAGGAAATTTGCGCGCCCCGAAGTCTCGCGTCATTCTCGGGCATTCTGCATCAGGACGTGCATCATAACGCCAGCGCTGACCGCGACGTTGAGGGATTCCGCGCGGCCGGGCGTAAGGAGGGTAACGCGATGGGCGCACCGGGCCGCGATTTCTTCCGGCAATCCGGCGGCCTCGTTGCCCAGCATCAGCGCCCACGCGCGCGGCGCGGTAAAGTGCGCGGCGTCCTGACCGCCGTGCGCAACGGCCGCAATCGCAGAAATCTCCTTTTCCCTCAACCACTTCTCAAGGTCCTCGATACCTACGTCGGAAACGACCGGAATGTGAAAGCACGAGCCCATGCTCGCGCGCAAAACTTTCGGGTTCCGCCACTCCACGCTGCCTTCAGTGAGAACCACGGCATCCAGGCCGAACGCGTCCGCGCCTCGGACAATCGCTCCGGCGTTGCCGGGGTCCTGCACGCCCGCCAGCACAACGATCCTCCGGACCGCCGCGGGCAAATCCGCCAGCCGGGTTTCACGCTCCGCAATCGCCGCCACGACCGACTGAGGATTGACGGTATCGCTCAGTTTCCTCAGCGCCTCGGCGTCGCCCGCGTAAAGGCGCGCGCGCTGCGCACGCAGTGCGGGAATCAATTCCGCCCGTTCAAGCCATTCCTCCGTCGCAACAACTTCGAGCGCTTTCCATCCCGCCTCCAGCGCCTCGCGCAGCATGGTCTCCCCTTCAACCAGGAACGCGCCCGCTTCACGGCGGTACTTTTTCACGCCCAGCGCGCTGAGGGCCTTGAGCCTCGCCCTGGAAATATGTTCTATGTTATCCATTCGCAATCAGAATAAAAACCCCGCGGTATTTCACGGCGCTGCGGGCGGTGGCGCAGGCGCGGGGCCGGGCGTGGGATTCGGCGACGGCGGCGTTGGGGTCGGCGTAGGTGTGCCGCCGGGCTTATTTTCGAGTTGCGCTATCTTCGCCTTCAACTCTTCAATCTGCTTGTTGAGTTGGGCAATCTGGTCGGTCATTTGCTGCACTTGCTTTTTCAGCCCTTCATTTTCCGCCTTCAAATCCGTGTTTGTCTTGGTGAGAGTGGCGACCTGGTTCTGGAGATTCTCCGAGTCCGCGGTTTTCTTCGTCAGGTCGGCGATCTGTTTTTTCAGGTCTTCAATCTGCGCGTTCTCTTTTGCGAGGTCTTCGACTTTCTTGTTGGCTGCCGCCAGGTCGGTTGTCAGTTTTGCCTTGTCCTCATTGATACTCTTCAGGCTATCGGTCGCAGTCTGGAGTGCAGCCTCACTCTTGGCAAATTTCTCACTGAGTATGCCCATGTCCGCATCAAAAGTCTCCGCCCTCTTGTTTGCCTTTTCCAGGTCGGCTTTGCACTTCGCATAGTCCGCGCTGTAGGAGTCAACATCCTTCTTGAAGCCGGCCATCATCTTGAAATTGGCCGCAACCGTGTCGGCGATCTCGGGCGAGGTCACCTTCGCGAGCGCATCCTTCGCGGCGCCCGCGACCTCCGGGTCTACCTTGGCGTCGCCCATCACCGCAACAAGGTCCTTCACGGCCGGCCGTCCTAATTGGCCCAGTTCGCCGATGGACGCTGCGGCATTGATCCGTCTGTCCTTGGCTTCTTCCTTGTTCGTAAGAATCGGCCGGTTCTCCTCCAGGATGCCTTGGGCCTTGGCGGCGTCCATCTGCGCCTTGCTCTCGGCGCCCTGCTGGGGCTCCTCGGACTTCTTGCCGCAGCCGGACACTACGACTATCGCCAATGCGAGGCACACGATTACAGCAGTCAGAGCAACTCGTTTCATCTCAACCTCCGTGGTCATAAAAGGTCCTGCCTCTTGGCATGACTTAAGGATACCTGCACAGTGCTCATAATAACACGTTCCCGGGCGCAAACTGTTTGGGCCATATTGTATTGCACTCCGCCGCATAGTCAAAGCAAAAGCGCCGCAAACCGAAAACTTCGCTTTTCAAAGGCCACAAGCAGAGGATCGGGTGGATTTCCTTGAGTCATCCCCGGTATGAGCAAAGACGATACGCTCCACTCTGGTTTTGCGGCGCATTCCGGTTGGCCTCACCATAGAGAACACGGAGAAAAACCATTTGAACTCGCCTCCGGCGGGACGCAAAGATACAAAGAAAACAGCGGGTAAGTATTTTTACATTTCATAAACCATTAGGGTGCATTTCCGAATTGTGGGCATCTGGAGTCAGACCCCGTGCAACACCCACAATTCTGAAGTACACCCCCGGAGATGAGTCAGTGGATTTCTCGGTTGAAGCGGAGGGTTTTGTCTGCTAACATATCCGTCCCGGTGGCGGCCTCAAAGCACAGGATTGTATCTCTCTTATAATGGTCGAATGCTATGCCTCAAAAACGACAGAAGAGCATGGTGCGCAGATTTTTCAGAAGGCTGGCGTATTACATTGTAATGGCTGTCTTCTTTGTCCCTTCGCTTTTCAGCAAGAAGATGACGGCAATCCCCGACGAGGCGGGCGAAGCGCCGGGCGAGGCTTCCGTCCAAATCCCGACCCCGCACGAGCAAGTGGAGTTCCGCGAGCCGCGAAGCGGCCTGACGCTTCGGGGCGTCTTCATTCCGGGCAACAATGCCAATACGCAAAAATGTTCAGTGGTTTTCTGCCACGGGCTTGGCGGGACGAAGACCCAGTTAGTCCCGCAGGCGGAGTTCGTGCATTCGCTCGGCTACGATGTTCTGATTTTCGACATGCGCGGACACGGCGAAAGCGAGGGGGACTTCACGTCACTCGGATACTTCGAGAGATTCGACGCCCTGGCGGCATGCACCTACATGCGTGAGAAGCGCGGAGCCACGGCGATTGTACTCTTCGGTTTTTCCATGGGCGCGGTCACGGCCGCCCTGGCCGCGGCGGAGGACCGGTCGGTCGTCGGACTCATTGCGGAAAGCCCGTACGACTCGATGGAGAACATCGTAGCCTACAAGGCGCGCGAGCATTACCACGTGCCGAAGTGGCCGCTGGTAACGCTGTCGCTGTGGGCCACCGAGGTCAGGCGAAACTTCGACAGGCACGAGGTTGATTTGACGGCGGTGTTGCCGCTGCTCGCGGGAAAAGAGTTGCTTCTCGTGGCGTCCACGAGCGACAAGACCATCCCGGTTGAGATGACGCGGCGCCTGCGGCAGTATCTTTCTGAAGGGCAGGAATACTGGGAAGTGCAAGGTCAGGAGCACGGGAGAATTTTCACCAGCGAACGCCGGTCGGAATATGAGCAACGAATCCGCGCGCTGCTTTCCAGATGCGCCAGAACCATGCCGGGCGGAGACCGCAAAATCGACGCGCCCCGCCAGAGGCGAAACGATTAGGTGAGCAGGCCGTACTTCCCAGCCACGCGCTCGAATGCGGGCAGCGCGCGCTGGATGGTTTTGTCCTCGACGCAGTACGAAATCCTGATGTGGCCGGGCCGGCCGAAGCCGCTGCCCGGAACCGTTAGCACGTACTCCTTCACCAGTTCCCTCACAAACGCAACGTCGTCGGGAATCGGCGTCTTTGGGAAAAGATAGAACGCCCCTTCGGGCTTGTGGAACTGGTATCCCATTTTCTCAAGGCCGCTGCACAGTATATCACGCTTACGCCTGTAAGCAGATACATCGACGGAGACACCCTGAAGCGACGCAACGACTCTCTGCATGATGGACGGCGCGCCTACAAAGCCCAGCGCATACGAGGCGAACAGCATGGCCTGGCGCAGTTGGTCAAGGCCCTCTATGCCCGGACGCATTGCGATATATCCTATGCGCTCCCCCGGCAGGCCCAAGTCTTTGGAATGCGAGGTGATAACGATACTGTTCTTGTAGTGGTCGAAGACCTTCGGCAGTTCCGTGCCATTATAGACAATCGCGCGATACGGTTCGTCCGCCAGCAGAAATATCTGGCGCCCGTATTGTTTCTGTTTGGCCGCCAGCAGTTCGCCCAGCGCGCGGATCATCGGCTCGTCATAGACGCGCCCCGTCGGATTATTGGGCGAGTTTATGATGACGGCCTTGGTGCGGACGGAGATGGCGGCTTCGAGTTTCTCGAAATCTATTCCGAATTCGTCATCGGTCTCGACCGCCACCTTTGTGCCGCCGTGGTTGTCTATGTAGGAAAGATACTCGGGGAAATACGGAACAAAGACGATCACTTCGTCGCCGGGATCAAGTATCGCCTTGAGGGCCACATTATAGCCGCCCGCGGCGCCGCACGTCATGACGATGTGGTCAGGCTTGAAGGGCAGGCCGGTTTCCTTTGTCCGGAATTCCGCGATGCTCGCGCGCGCTTCATAGACGCCTGAAGACGACGCGTACTTGTGCTGCTGGGGCTTGCGCTCATGGGCAACGTCGGAGAGCCGCTGCTTGAACTCCAGAGGCGGCTCCATCATGGGATTGCCGAGGGAGAAATCAAAAACATTCTCATCGCCGACTTCGCGTTTTAGTTCCTCGCCCTCTTCGAACATTCGGCGGATCCAACTGCTCTTTTTCATCGCCATTGCGACTTTGGCAGAGACTGTCACTAGCAGACTCCTCACTGATGTACAAACCGGGAAATCAGAATTCTATTAGGTTTAGAGTGCCGTGTCAATTTGAAAAAGACCATGCCGCGAAGTTAAACGACAACTTCGTGTCCGTCGCCGGATGCGGCTTGGAACCGCATTGCGCCGTTTTGCTAGAGAAATGGGTATCTTCCACCCCAACTGCCGTTCCCGCCGCAATATATGCAACCTCTGATTCCGGCACAGGTTATAGACTACGGAGAGACTCTTGTGCAGATTTATTCCCAAATATAGGATTTGCGTCCATTCCGCCGCGGAATCACCAGAGCCATAACTTCATAACCGGACAGGTGTTACGATTGGCCATCAAACGCGCCCCCAAATAAAGCCGTCGGCACTAATCTTGCTGTTTTCAAATCAGGACCGTAATAAGTATATGAAGGAAAGGTGCTCCCGTGTCTTCAAAGATCAAATGCAGCAGATGCGGCGAATACGACGAAATTCCCACTCATCAATACGTCAAGTATGATGAGAAGGTCAACTATCTCTGCAAAAACTGCTGGGAGACTTTTCGGTCGTGGATGGTAAACGGCAACGTCACAATTAACGGTGTAATAAAGGGCCGGCCGGTCTAGAACACCTATCATTAAATTGACAGTCTATGACCTGGTCCGGCCTAACTTGACCACCAAGAGCGCATGCTCCTTTCTCTTTCCTCGTAAGGGATTGCCTTAACCGGCATCCCTTATTTTTTTGACGTTTACCCCGACCGAACATTTTAGACATTAGAGGCCAAGTTTCACCTGATGTGCGCCACTTAAGTTTCACCTGATGCGCGCCACCTTGGCCTCAAAATTCGGTTATAATTCTGTGCAAAAATTCCTTTGCAGGAGTTCTTGCGTGAACAAAAACTTCTCTCGAGTCGAAGCGTCGCAATATGATCAGCGCCGTTAGAAAAGGCCGATCTTTTCGCGAGGTCGCAAGGGCGTTTCAGGTGCATCCTAAAACGGTCGCGCGTTGGGTGAGGCGCGCCGGGGAGGAGCGTTTGAATCG
>Ga0315281_10011480_pt1 | contig 12138 bp, 11 predicted proteins | sample YL17G07_0_MG_FD_204540 | JGI IMG/M metagenome (GOLD analysis project Ga0315281, IMG submission 204540) | Sediment microbial communities from Yellowstone Lake, YNP, Wyoming, USA - YL17G07_0 | ecosystem: Environmental > Aquatic > Freshwater > Lake > Sediment | place: USA: Wyoming | collected... | reverse complement strand
AGTTCGGCGTGCGGGCTGCCGCCCTCGGCCGACCGCGGCGCGCTCATGGGCGTCCTCCCGCGGCGAGAATCGCCCGGCGGACGCGGTCCGGGGTCGCGGGAAGTTCGCGGAGGGTCGCGCCAGTGGCGTGCCGGATCGCGCTCAGGATCGCCGGCGCCGCCGGCACCAGGGCCGGCTCGCCCACTCCCTTGGCGCCGGAAGGGGCCAGCGGCTCCGGGTCCTCCACCAGCACGATGTCAATGCGGGGCATGTCCCCGCAGGTGGGAATCAGGTAGTCGTGCAGGTTTTCCGTGCGGCCGGGGACATATTCCTCCATCAGGGCCATCCCCAGCCCCTGGGCAATGCCGCCGTGGATCTGCCCCTCCACCTGGATCGGGTTGACGGCCCGGCCGACGTCATGCGCGGCCACCATCCGCAGCACGCGCGTGGTGCCGAGTTCCAGGTCCACTTCCACTTGGGCGATCTGGGCCGCGAAGCCATACGTCGCGTACGGGTTGCCCTGGCCGTTCTTGTCCTGCGGCGTGGTGGGGGGATCGAACGTGCCGGACCCCAGCAGCACGATGCCGGGCAGCGGCGCCCCGTTCGGTCCGCGGGCTTCCGGCGCGGGCGGCAGCGCGTCCGGGGCCACCGTGCGCGCCTGGCCGTCCCATGCGATGCGCACCTGTCCATGATCCGGCTCGATCCGGGCATCTGGAGGCGCGCCCGCCAGGGCCAGCAGCTGCGCCCGCAAGTCGCGCCCGGCCAATTCCGCCGCCTTGCCGGAGACAAACGTCTGGCGGGAGGCGGACGTCTTGCCCGCGTCTGCCGTCACGTCGGTATCCCCGCAGACCAGCCCGAGCCGAGCCACCGGGATGCCCAGGGCGTCCGCGCAGATTTGCGCCAGGATCGTGCTCGCGCCCTGCCCGATGTCCACCGCGCCGCTGAACAACGTGAAGCCGCCGTCCCGCGCCAGGCCCACCTTCATGGTGGAGGGGTTGGACATGGACGTGTTGCCGATCCCGTACCACATGCAGCCGATCCCCATGCCCTGGCGTTGCGGTCCCGCCTGCTTGTTGAACGTGCCCACCGCCTCCAGCCCTTCCTGCCAGTACGGCCGCAGCCGTTCCAAGCATTCGGTGATGCCCACGCTCGCCTGAAGCACCTGCCCCGTGGCGGTGGGCTGCCCGACGCGCAGGGCGTTGCGGAGCCGGAACTCCAGCCGGTCCAGTCCCAGCCGCTCCGCCAATTCGTCCATCAACCCCTCGTGCGCGAGCGCGGCCTGGGGCGTCCCGAAGCCGCGGAAGGCGCCGGCGGGCGTGTCGTTGGAGTAGATGGCGCGCGTGTGCGCCAGCACCGCCGGGACATGGTACGGGCCGCTGGCATGCACCGGCACCCGCGACGCCACCGTCGGTCCCCAGGAGGCATAGGCCCCGGTGTTGAAGTCGGCGTGGAAGTCCACGCCCCTCAGCAATCCATCGCGCCCGGCGGCGAAGCGCGCCCGCACCAGGGCCGGGTGACGCTTGGTGGTGGAGGCCATGGACTCTGGCCGGGAGTACACACAGCGCACGGGACGGTCGGAGAGCCACGCGGCCACCGCGATCAATGGCTGGAGCGACAAGTCGAGCTTGCCGCCGAAGCCCCCGCCAATGCCCGTCGGGACGACATGCACCTGCCCGGGCTTCAGCCCCAGGATCAGCGCCACCTCGTCCCGGTCCATGTAGGGCGTCTGGGTGCAGGCAACGATCTCCAAGCGCTCGCCCACGCGCCGCGCGTAGCCGGCCTCCGGCTCGATGTAGGCGTGCTCCACAAAGGTCGTGCGCCACTCGCCCTCCACGACCTGATCGGCCCCGGCGAAGGCCGCGGCGAGATCCCCCTTGGCGACGTGCCCCTCACACAGGATGTTGCCGGGCGAGCCCTCGTGGATGCGGGGCGCCTGGGGATCGGTCGCGGCGGCCAGGCCCGACACGGCCGCTGCGGGCGTCCACGCGAGCGGCAGGTCGCCGTCGGGGATCGAATAGACCGTCTCCTTGTCGCCCACCAGCGCCAGCACCGCCTCGCCCCGGTAGCGCACCCGGCCCTCGGCCAGCACCGGCTGATCCTTGATGTGCGGGTAGATCCCGAAGCGGTTCTGCCCGGGAACATCGCGCCAGGTGAGCACCCGCGCCAGGCCGGGATACTTGGCCCGCAGCGGCCCCAGGTCGCCCAAGGTGAAGCGCGCCCGGGCGTGCGGCGAGCGGATGGCGCGCAGCCACAGGGCATCCTCCGGCTGATGGTCCGCGCCGAAGCGCTCCACACCGGTCACTTTCGCCTCGCCATCCACCCGCGGCAGGCGCGCCCCGACGGCCGCGCCCGCGGGGGGGGCGGCGTCCCCTTGCGGTTGCGGGCCGGCGGCCGCCGCCAGCACCGCGTCCACGATCTTGAGATAGCCCGTGCAGCGGCAGAGCACTCCGCCCAGGGCCGCCTGCGCCTCATCCCGCCCGGGCCGCGGGTTGCGCCGCAGCAGGGCCGTCGCCGCCATCAACATGCCGGGCGTGCAGATGCCGCATTGCGCCGCGCCGTGGGCTTGGAAGGCCGCTTGCAGGCGATCCAGCCGGCCGTCCTGGGCCAGCCCTTCCACCGTGACCAGGGTGACGCCTTCCAGCCGGCCCGCCGGGACCATGCAGGCGCAGACCGGTTGCCCGTCCAGCAGCACCGTGCAGGCGCCGCAGTCCCCGGCGTCGCAGCCCACCTTGGTGCCGGTCAGTCCCAGTTGTTCGCGCAGCAACACCGTGAGGCGCTCCCACGGATCCACTTCAATGCGGCGCGCCTGACCGTTGAGGGTCAGGGAGACGGCGACCCGCGCGTCGGCGGTGAAGTTGGGCGGCGGGGCGCTCACGCGGCGGCTCCCAGTTGGGACAACAGGCGCCGCAGCAGGGTCAGCGCCGCGTCCAGGCGATAGGCGGCGCCGGCACGCACGTCGCTGATCGGATTGAGCGGCGCCAGGTGCCCGGCTTGCGCCGCCGCGCCGAGATTCCCGTCGAGGGGCCGTCCGGCCAGGGCGGCCTCCAGCAAGGGCAGCCGCCGCGCCACCGGAGCGCAGGCGCCCACCGCGACGCGCGCCCTGGACACGCGGCCCCGCTCCGCTTCGACGACGGCGGCCACCATCACGATCGAAATCACCAGGTACTTGCGCGCGCCCAACTTGGCGAAGCCGCCCCGCGCCGAGGGCGGACCCTTGGGCACGCGGATGGCCGTCAACAGTTCATCCGGGGCCAGCGCCGTCTTGCGGTTGCCCAAGATGAAGCCCTCCACCGGCAACACGCGCTCGCCGCGCACAGAGGTCAGGGCCACCTCCGCGTCCAGCGTCAGCAGCGGCGGAACGCCATCGGCGGCGGGGGAGGCATTGCACAGGTTGCCGGCCAGCGTGGCGACGTTCTGGATCTGCGGCCCGCCCACCTCGCGGGCCGCCAGCTTGAGGCCGGCGAACGCCGGCGGCAGGTCTGCCGCCAAGACGTCGCTCCAGGTGGCGAGGGCGCCGATCTCGAAGCGGTCGGGCAATTCGCGAATGCCTCGCAACTCCTCCAGGGCCGAGATGTCGAGCAGGGGGTCGCTGATCGCCCGCCCCACCCGCGCGGGGTAGAAATCGGTGCCGCCGGATACCACCACGAAGGGCTGCCCGGCCAGGGCCTGTAGGGCGTCACTGACGGAATGCGGGCGAAAGTACGGCGGCATGAGTCCCCACAGTGGAGCGGGTAGCGAGCCAATTGGGCGATGGCGGCCGATGCGCCGGGCCTCCGCCTGTTGGCCGCAGTATGACACGAAATCAGGCGACAGGGGATGCGGGATTTTCTATGCCCCGGGGGTCCGAGTCGGCGGCCAGCACCGCTTGAGTTGGCACTCGGTTTTGGATTAGACTGCGCGCGGATGGACAGGCAGCCAAAGGTTTGCCGGGGACGGACCATCGGCAAACCCCCGGCAAGGGCGGGCGGTAAACGAGGGCTCTTTGGAGGAGAAGACAGTCATGATTGACGTCAATCGCAGGGAGATGTTGCGGTGGATGGGCGGGCTGGCGCTGGCTGCGGGTGTCGGCGGGCGCACCCTGTTCGCACAGTCCAAGGTCACGCCGGGAGCCCACGATGCCCTCCTGGTCATTGATGTGCAGAACTGCTTCATCCCCGGTGGCAGTCTGGCGGTGAAGGAGGGTGACGTGATCGTGCCGCTGATCAACCGGTTGGCGAAGTCCTTCCAGAACGTCATCCTGACCCAGGATTGGCACACGCCGGGCCACATTTCCTTCGCTTCGTCCCACGCCGGCAAGAAGCCCTTCGAGACCACGCAACTGGCCTACGGCACCCAAGTGCTCTGGCCCGATCACTGCGTGCAGGGCACGGAAGGCGCGCAGCTGAGCGCGCAGCTCTCCATCCCCCATGCGCAGCTCATCATTCGCAAGGGCTACCACAAGGAGGTGGACAGTTACTCCGCCTTCATCGAGGCCGACGGCAAGACCCAGACCGGGCTCGCCGGCTACCTGAAGGAGCGGGGGATCAACAGTGTTTACGTGTGCGGGCTGGCCACCGACTTCTGCGTCGCGTGGACGGCGCTCGACGCCCGCAAGCAGGGCTTCAAGGCGGCGGTGATCGAGGACGCCAGCCGCGGCATTGACGCCCAAGGCTCGCTGGCGGCGGCCTGGGACAATATGAAGAAGGCGGGAGTGCGGCGCATGCAGTCGAGCGAGATCGCGTGACTTCCGGTGCCGGATGGGCCACCCGACTGGCGCCGCCGGTCGGGCCGGTCCCTTGAAGCGGGGACCCGCGCCAATTGCCGCGCACAGGAGCGAGCCGGAGGGAACGCCGCGCGGCTCGCGCCGGCAGCGCCTGGGGTGATCCGGCACGGTGCCAGAGGGGCCGGCAAGCTTCTTGACACGCGGCGCCAGGGATACGGGCGCCTGAGGGATTGAGCAATGCCGTGAGCGCGCATTGGGGTGGCAAATGAAGCTCGTCGTGCCGGCCGTGTTCGAGGAAAGCTTCTTGGAGGCGCTGGCGCCGTTGCCCATCGGCCACCTCTATGGCGCGGCGGGCGGGGACGTCGGTCTGCGGGCTGGCCACTGGCTGCCGCAACCCCGGCAGGATGAGGTTTCCTCATACGTTGCCAAGGCGCGGGAGAAGGGGTTGGCGTTCTACTACTGCCTCAACGTGGCGTGCTTGGGGAACCGGGAGTTTAGCGCCCAGGGTCAACGCTGGCTGGTGGAGCACCTCGGCGCGCTGGCCGATGCCGGCGTGCGGGGCGTGGTGCTTTCCAATCCCTACCTGATCGCCTTTGTCCGGCGCCGGTTCCCCGGTTTTTCCGTGGCGGTGTCCACGGCGGCGGCGATTGACAGCATAGACAAGGCGCTGTTCTACGAGCAGCAGGGCGCGGATGTGCTGTACCTGCCGGAGTTCGTCAACCGCGACTTCACGCTGCTGCGCAAGATCCGCGGGCGGGTGCGCGCCAAGCTGGTGCTGCTGGCCAATGTGGGCTGCCTGCTGCATTGTCCCATCCGCCAGTACCACATCAACCTGGTCTCGCACTCCAACGAGAGCATGGAATTGGGCACTTACGTGGATTACCCGCTGATGTGGTGCTCGCGGGAAAAGGCGCGCGACGCCGGGCAAATGCTCAAGGCGCCCTGGATCCGGCCGGAGGACCTCGCGTACTACGAGTCCTTGGGCATAGACGAGTTCAAGCTGGCCGGGCGCGAGATGGATCGGGAGTGGATCGAGCGCGCCGCCCGGGCCTATGCCGCGCGCCACTACGAGGGCGATTTGAACGACTTGATCCTGGGCTTCGACCATCTGGAGCCCTATGGCCGGCTCCCGGTTCGGATCGCCAACCGGGCCCTGGACGGATTCATTGAGTTCTTCCGGAGCAAGCGGGATTGCCGCTCGGGCTGCGGCGACTGCCACTATTGCGACGACTACGCCCAGGAGCGGATGTCCATCGAGCCGGAGCGGGACGGGTTCGTCAGCCGGATCGGCAAGGCAATCGGGCGGTTCGAGGCAGGCGCCTACCGCTCCCTCAGCGGCAAGTAGCCGCAACGGGGACTACCGCGCGCTTGGAGGCTGGGGCCGGAGGAAGTACAAGCCGGTCGGGTCCAGTTCGGCGCTCCAACCGGTGCGCAGCCACTCGTTTACCACCGTGCCGCCGCTCGGGGCGAGCGCGGACTTCACTCCGATTTCCGCCTGCTCCACCGCGTCCCAGCCGATGGACAGGGTCACCCCGGTGGCGGGGTTCAGCGGCCGGGTATCCACGTTGGGAAGCGGAATGCCCGCTGCGTCATCGAGGAACCAGGTGGGATGGCTGCCCAGCACGGGCCCCAGGTCGTTCCGGCCCAGCAGCGTGAGCACCTGGGTGCCCAGGCGACGCGACAGCCGGCGGCGGCGGGATACGCTGAAGCCGCCCTGGATGGCCACGATCATTCCCGTGCCAATGCGCACGCCCGGCCGGGCCCCGGAGCCGGCCTCCAGCATCCGGCTTGCCCGCTCCCAAGAGCACAGGACATAGTCCACGTGCGCCGGCAGGGGCGCGGGGCTGGCCCCCCAGCCCGCCCAGACCGTGCTGCCGCAATGCCATGCCGCCAGCAACAGGGCCAGCGAATGCCACTGTGTGGGCGGCTCCAAGAGCGCCACGTTGCTGTCCTCGGCCAGCATGTAGAACGCCCCCACGGCGATGGCGGTGGCCACCAGGCTGCGGGGGTTGTGCAGCCCCTCCCCGCCGCCAGGCAGGGGCAGGGCCAACACGGGCGCGCGGAAGTCCGGATTTCCCGTTCGCTCCGCGCCGGTCCCGCGCAGCAGTTCCGCGACGCTCACGACCGGAAGCGCTCCTCCGCCCGCGGACCCCACGACCAGTTCCGGGGCGAACCTGGCCAGAAGGTCGTCTGCCTGCGGGCCGGCACTGAGCAGCGCCAGCATCCCGGCTTCGAAGGCCCCCAGGGCGGCTACCGCCAGATCGGCGGGATCTTCCAGGCTGATGGCCAGCCTGGCGGCGGGGGAACAGCGGCCGCGCAGGGCGGCGGCAAGGCGGGCGACCCGTTCCAGCAATTCCCCGTAGCTCAGCGGGCCGGCGGAGCTTTCCAGCGCCGTGCGGTCGGCTGCCTTCTCGGCCGTGGCGCGCAGGGTCACGTCGGCCACCGTCTTCAGGGGGACGTATGCGTAGCGCGGCGTGTTCTCCGGCCAGTAGGCCGATAGCAGTCCCAACGATCCCTTGCTCATGTTGCCGCGTCGGCCTCCGATTCGGAAAGGATGGGCGGCACCCCTTTGAAGCGCAGAGGCAGGTGGGGCGCGGTGGCGATCTCCACCGGCACGGCAAAGCGCCGCGCCAGGCGGATGCGCGCGCCATCGAGCAGCGTTGCCGCGGAACGCTGGGGCGCGAGCAGCAGCAGACGGAGCCGGCCCTGGGCCAGGCTCTCGCGGGTGATGACGCAGGCCACGCCGGCGAGTTCCGGGACCTCCTCTTCCAGCGCCAATTGCACGTCGAAAGGGAGCAGGGTCTGGGAGCCGAGCGAGAAGCTGTCTTCCTCCCGTCCCAACAGTTGGATGCGCGGCGAGGGCAGGCCGCAAGGGCAGGGCGCGTGGTCCATCACGCCCATGTCGCCGCCACGGTAGCGCAAGTAGAGAGACCCGGCCGGCACTGTGCAGGAATGCACAATAGTGCCGCGCACCCCGTCCGCTACCGGCTGAAGGCTCCGCGGATCGAGCACTTGGGCGTAGCAAGTGTCCGGCACCAGGTGCAGCCCGGCGCCCCGCGCGCAGTCCACGGCCAGCAAGTTCTCGCTGGAGCCGGCCAACTCGGCCACGCGGCCCACCCGGGTCAGGTCTTGCAAATGCGCTCGCATACCCGGGGTGATGGGCGCGCCCGTGACCAGCAGGGCATCCACGCCGGCGAAAAGCCGCCGGCCTTCGATCCCCTGTCGTAACGCCGCGCTCAGGATGGCGAACACCATCGGCAAGAACATCGTGACGAAGCGCGGGCGGAAGCGCAGCAGCGCATCCACGATGCGGTCGGCAAAGCGCGGCAGGTACGTCCCCGACACGACCACGCAGTCCAGGCCGAAGCGCTCGACAATGAAGGGCTGGATCGCCGCGTAGCTGTGCCACGCGGGCGCCGACAGGATCATGGGCCGGCCGGGGCGCAGCCCGGCCCACCAGTGGGCGCGGCTGGATGCCAGGCCCTGCAGCCGCCGCCAGCGCGCCGTATGGGTGATGTAGGTCGTGCCCGAGGTGCCGGAGCTCAGGCTCAGGATCGTCCGGGCCTGTGCCCCGCCGGCGCTCTGTTCGATCCCCACCCGATGGCTGCCGCCGTGCGCCTGCGCGGCCAACAGGTCCGCCTTGGTCAGGATCGGCACGCGCTGCAAGTCCGCCAGACCGCGAAAGTCGGCGGGGTAGAACCCGGCCTGGGCAAAGCGGCGGGCGTAGAAGGGCAGATCCGCCGCGGCGGACTTGAGCACACGCCGCAGCCGCCGCACCCACCACTGAACCAAAGCATTGGGGGTCAGGCGGTCCAGGTCGTCGAAGGGTTCAGCGACAGGACCAGGGTTCAGCCGCAGGCGATTCTTTGGGCGCGCGGTTCGAGTGGACATTTCGGGCCTACAATCTCCGCGGAACCGATGTTGTACCCGATCGCGGGACAGAGGTGAGCAAACACGGTCGTCACGGCCACTTCCCCCGCCGCCAGCGCTTGCATGCGGTAGCCGGGGTCCACATGAAACAAGCCGCAATCGGGACAGTCGCCGGCCAGCAGGAACGCCCCGTCGCAGCGCAGGATGCGACGCAGCGGCAACCCAAGTCGCGCCGCCAGGGTATCCACTTCGGCGCGGGTGGTGGCGCCCTCCGGCTCGCAGACGGCCGCCCAGCGCAGCCGCCCGGCCAGGGACAAGTGTGCATCGTCCAGCGCGGCGGCCAGCGGCGCCACCAAGTCCCTCCGCAGGATCAGCATCGTCGGCTTGACCGTTTGCAGAATGCCGACCATTCTACTCGCCATGCTCGCCACGCCGTCGTTGCACACCGTGGTCAGCCCAAGCCGTTCCGCGGCCCCGCGCCGCAGGTAGGCGATATACGAGCCGGAGGCCAGCAGCACCAGTGGGCTGGAGCCGTAGTCGAAAAAGGCGATGGTCTCGCCATGGGCGCAGCCCCAGCGGCGCCAGATGCGGGCCAGGACGGCGGCCCAGCGGTTCAATTCGCCGGCGTCCAGGGCCACCCAGACCGGCGGCTCGCCCGTTGCTTCAAGCTGGAGCGCCACGGGCGCCGCCACGCCCGGCAGCACGCGTCCCGCGAAGGGATCCCCCGGATGGGCGACCGCAAACGCCTCCAGGTCCGGCAGCCCCCAGGCAATGGGCCGGCCGTCGGGGCCCAGCCGGGAGCGATAGAACGGGTAGTCCGCGGGCCTGGGCTGCGCCGCGGCGCCCCCGGGGCTACGAGGTGGCAAGCGCACCCCCCAGCACGGCCAGCACTCCCAGAGTCAGGTTGATATACGCCAAGCGGTCCTGCCACTTGGAAATCCGGGCCTGCATGGCGCGCCGCTGTTCCAATTCGTTCAGGCCCGCGGAATAGGGCAGCTTGCGCGTGAGGATGGTGCGGTACCAAATGCCGGACACCGTGCTGGTCACGACGAACACCAGCCAAGCCAGCACCATCAGGCCAATCCAGCGACCGTAGCTCCCCACGAGGAATTCGACGGTGACCAGCTTGGACAGCGTGCCATCCAGGCCCATCAGGGCGAAACCGCTGATGCCGAGCAGCGCAATGGCCGTGCCACCCAGCAACATCAGTCCCGCCCCGATCTTGCCGCCCACCACCGCCGAATGCGCGGCGGGGATGCGCCGTAGCGCCGGCATCAGGATGATCGTATTGAAGACGATCGCCCCGGTCAGCACGATGGCCGAATAGATGTGGATGACCCTGAACAGGGCCATCCAATCTCGCAATGACATGCGCGGACCTCAGTCGTGCCAAACCTGGGAGCGATTGCGGATGCGGTCGTTGATATACCCGGTCTTGTAATACGTATCGTAGAATTCCTCATCAATATTGTGGATCACGGCGCCGAAGTGGGCTTGCATCGGGTTGTACGTGACCGGCCATTGGCCGAAGTTTTCCACGCAGTAATCAATGTAGGAAATGATCGCCTCCTGGACCCATTCCGCCGGGCGAATATGAGGATCCTTGAGAATGCCGTCGGTGGTCTTCTGGTTCCAGGGCGAGCCCACATTGTTCAGATACGAGTCCTTCGGATTCAGCGTGCCCCCTTTGCCGTACTTCTCGTCGTACCAGGCCTTGACCAGTTGTTCGCCGTTCTTGTAGCGGGGAGACGGCACATACGTCGCCTCCTTGACGTCCTTGATGCCGAAGATCTTGGTCTGCCCGGTGGAAATGGGGGCCTTGGCGTTGGGGGCTTCCACATGAAAGCCCAAGCCCCGCGAGATGTCCGGCAGCGCCCCCATCAGGATGTCCGGATTGAAGCCGCAGAACACCCAGGCGCCCAGCCCCATGGCCTCGGAGGCCAGCCGCATGTTCTGCACCATGCAGCCCACGGGATACTGTTCCACCTGGAAGATCAGTTGCTCTTCCGCCGCGATCGGCACGGGCAATTCCAGCTTGCCCTCCCCGATCCACTTCTCCACCCCGGCCGGCCGGCCTCCGTGCCACTCGTCAATCATGAAATAGTGCCAGACGTCGAAGAAATTGATCAGCGCCGAGTTGAGCCAGGCCGAGTCGCTCAGCGGAAGGAACCAGGTCGAGCCGGGCATGTTGATATTGTACTGATAGGGCCCCATCAGCGTGGCGTGGGGAACCCCCGGAATCCGCATGGCATGGTCAATGTCCGGGCGCTTATCCAGAATCTGGATCAGCCCTTCCTGGTACCAGTGCAGCACCTTGTCATAATCGGCCTCGGACTCGATTTCGATGGGGCGCGAGCGGGCCTTGGTGGGTTTGTAGATGAAGGCACCCCGGTCGTTGATCACCAGCAGGTCGGTGGCCAGCGAGTTGCCCGGAGCGGGCACGGTGCGGCCCGCCATCCAGGTCAGTTCATGAAAGCCGCCGTCGAGGGAGATGTCCCAGGCGATCAGCCCGTTCGGGCCGCAGGCCGACCAGCAGATCAGCGCTTCTTCCAACTTGGTCAGCGGCTTGGGGTCCTTCTTGGAAACGAACTTCATCGGGCCGGCGCTCTGCTTCATCAGGCGGCCCGTGATGGGATGCTTCATCTCCGTCCCGGAGTCAATGCGATAGCCGCGGCCAACCCGTCGGCTGCGGATGGTGGTCAAGAGTTGAAAAAAGTTGGCCGATTTTTCAAATGCCCACTTCAGGCGTTCATGATCGTTCATGGCGCGGTCCCCTCATCTGGTGTGGGGCGGAGTGCAGCGCCCGGAAGCATTTCCGGACGCCGCATCTACCCGATACACTGCAAGGAAAACTGAACTCCCGCGAGACCGTGCCCACAACGCACGGTCTCTGTACCGTGTCGCGATCTGTCACTGTCGGGCGATTCGGCCCTGATCGGCTAATCTCCCCCTCCTATTGCAGGATCTCGGATCCCATCGCGACCCCGTTATGGATGAAGAAGCTTCGGACGGCGTTGGCGGTAACTCGGGAACTCACCTTGGCCTCGAATTCCTTGATTTTATCGATGTAAAAGCTCCTCGGCTTCATCCTGATCTTCTGTCCGCCTTCGACATCCTTCAGACATTCAGAGACGATATCGTCTGGATCTTTCCCGACGAAATCGCAGAACTGTTCCAGCGCGCGCAGCGCCGGCTGGTCTTCGCTGGTGATATGCCACTGCTTGGCATATCCGCTGCGCCAGGTTTGGACGGTGCCGTACTCGGCAACGGGCTTCTTGAGGATCGGCATTGCCGTCTATTCCGGCAGTCCAAACATTCTCGAGAGCGCCTTGACCTCCGATTTTCGCCAAGGGGTCGGGTCCTGCGTCTGGATCATGCCCTGCGCCTTCAGCGCCTCGACCACCTTCGGGTCGCGCTTGTAGGGCTTGCCGAACTGGCCTTCGTAGAACATTTCCTCGAACTGAAGTGGTCCCCAAAAAGAGGACAGTGGGATAAGCTACGGTTCACTTCATGGAAGGAGTGAACCGATGAGCGAGAAACGCAAGCAGCACGGCGCGGAATTCAAGGCGCGGGTGGCGTTGGCGGCG
>Ga0315281_10011479_pt1 | contig 12139 bp, 11 predicted proteins | sample YL17G07_0_MG_FD_204540 | JGI IMG/M metagenome (GOLD analysis project Ga0315281, IMG submission 204540) | Sediment microbial communities from Yellowstone Lake, YNP, Wyoming, USA - YL17G07_0 | ecosystem: Environmental > Aquatic > Freshwater > Lake > Sediment | place: USA: Wyoming | collected... | reverse complement strand
ATCCGTCAATATCGGTCTTGGCCTGTCGATTGCCGGCGGCGTCGCCGGCGGCTGGTACACGGACCGCGCCGGCATTTATCGCGCTCTGTGGGTGCTCGGCCTGTTCCAGGCGGTCTCCAACCTCGGTTACGCGTTCGCAGCCGCGGTGATACCGGCCGCCGCTACCGGCAGCACTTTGCTGCTCGAACACCGGGTGCTGCTCTACTCGGCAAGCGCCATCGAATCGTTCACCGGCGGCCTCGGTACGGCGGCGTTTCTCGCATTTCTGATGGCGATTGTCGACAAGCAGCGGGCCGCCACCGAATATGCGCTGTTGTCGTCGGTGTTTGCGCTGTCGCGCTCGTTCGCCGGTTGGGCGGGCGGTATCGGTGCGCAGGAAATGGGCTATGCACCCTATTTTCTGTTGACCTTTTTCCTCGCTTTCCCGGCATACTTCTTCCTGCCGTGGGTCAGACAAATGCTGGCGCGCACCGAACCCGCGCCTGCTTCCGAGTCGAGAGGGGGCTAGAGCCATGAAAACATTCTGCTTGAGATCACAATTGTGGTGGTGCTCGCTACGGCCGGCGCGGCGGCGCAAACTCGTGATGAAGGCGTTCCTGCAGCTGGCCCTGCTGGCCGCGCTGCTCGCGGCGGCGCCGCTGCGTGCTGCCGACAGCCAGAAAGACGCGGACAAGGACACTTACGACCAGGATTCGATCATCAAGGACGCAACCGAATTTTTCGGCAAAAGCACGGAGGGACTTGCGAAGGTAGTCGAAAAGGCGTTCAAAGATCATGGCCGACCAAACGGTTACATCAAGGGCGAGGAAGCCAGCGGCGCCATTACGGTAGGCTTGCGCTATGGCAATGGCACGCTGAAACTAAAAGCGGGCGCGGCCAGAAAGGTCTACTGGCAGGGGCCTTCCATTGGATTTGATCTGGGCGCCAACGCATCCAAGGTTTTCGTGCTCGTGTACCACCTGCCGAGCAGCGATAAACTCTTCCAGCGGTTTCCGTCAGTAGACGGCAGTTTTTATTACGTAGGGGGAGTTGGCATCAACTACCAGCAGCGTGACAAGATAATTCTTGCGCCGATCCGGCTAGGAGTCGGCCTGCGCGCCGGCGCCAGCATCGGCTACATGCATTACACGAAGTCCAAGACCCTTAATCCGTTCTAGCTTTCGCCGGCCTTATCTACAGCACGGCACCGCGCGCGGTGATTGGCCACAGCGCCTCAACGCGGCCGTTGCGAACGCATACGTACCAGTCGTAGAGATTCACCGTCGGGTCGCAATGGCCGGGAATGAGTTTCAGCTTGTCGCCAACCCTGAGGCGCGTCGTACCCGTGAGTTGCAGCACGCCATGCTCATCCGACGCTTTCACGTAGTCGACGTCGCTGAAATCGGCAACGCGCGGCATGCCCGAATCGACACTTGAGGCCTTGAGGCCGGCATCGACCACGGCGCGTTGCGGCGCCGGCGCACTCATCACCGTGGTCCACACGAACAGGCTGTGCTCGAACTGCGGAATTCCGCTTTCGGTCCATTCGTTGCGCGCGTAATCGGCATCCATGAATAGGTACGAGCCCGCCTGCAGCTCATGGTAGACGCTGCTCATCGCCTCGAACATGTAGCTGCCGGTGCCGGCGCCCGTTACATAGTCGCACTGGATTCCCGCGCCATCCAACAATCGTGTCGTTATCCGCACGTCTTCGACTGCTTGTGCAATCGCCTCGCGGCGCTCGGTGACTTTGCGCACGTGCTGCGCCGCGCCCTGATACGCCTGCAGGCCGGCGAAACGCAGGTTGCGGCAAGCGACGATTTGTTGCGCCAGCGCAACCGCCGGCGCTCCGGGCGCGATCCCGCAGCGATGCGCACCGACGTCGATCTCGACCAGCACTTCGAGCGTAACGCCGGCCGCACGTGCCGCCGCATCCAACGCCGAGACATTGCTGGCATCATCAGCGCAGACCTTGATCCTGGCCCGCTTCGCCAGTTGCGTCAGCAGCTCGAGTTTGGGCGCACCGACGACCTCGTTCGCGATCAGCACGTCGCTGATGCCACCCGCGATAAGCGCTTCCGCCTCGCTCACTTTCTGGCAGCACACGCCAACTGCGCCAAGCGCGATCTGGCGCAACGCAATTTCGGGACACTTGTGGCTTTTTGCGTGCGGCCTGAACTTGACGCCGGTGCCGCGCAGCGACTCCATGAGACGACTCAGATTGCGTTCGAACGCGGCAAGTTCAAGAATCAGGCATGGCGTATCGACTTCGGCCAACGGCATTCCGATTTCGGCGGCGGGACGAAAGGTCATGATCGGGTCAGCGGGTAATCGTAATCGATCGTCAACGGCGCGTGATCGGAAAACCGTTGCCCGGTGTAAATCTTCGCCTTGCGCGCGCGCGCGGCAACGCCAGGGGTCGCGACGTGGTAATCGATGCGCCAGCCGACGTTTTTGGCCCGCGCCTGGCCGCGGTTTGACCACCAGGTATAAGACTCACCGGTGGTATCAGGATGCAACCGGCGGTAGACGTCCACCCAGCCGTAATCGTCAAACACCTGCGTCAACCATTGCCGTTCCTCCGGCAGAAAGCCGGAATTCTTGCGATTGCCGCGCCAGTTCTTGAGGTCTATTTCCTTGTGCGCGATATTCCAGTCGCCGCACAGGATGAATTCGCGGCCCTCGGCTGCAAGCTTCCTGAGGTACGGTGCAAAATAATCCATGAATTTGAATTTCATCTGCTGCCGCGCTTCGCCAGTTGACCCCGATGGCAGATATACCGAGATAACCGACAGCGGGCCGAAATCAGCCCGCAAATAGCGTCCTTCAGCATCGAAATTGCGTATGCCCAGACCTTCAATTACGCGATCGGGTTCGCGTTTGCAGTAGATGCCGACGCCGCTGTAGCCTTTTTTCTCGGCGTAATGGAAATAACCGTGAAAACCCGCCGGCGCGAGTGTTGCCGCTGTCATATCCTGCGCCTGCGCCTTGAGTTCCTGCACGCAAACCAAGTCTGCCCTTTGCCGCGCGAGCCAGCGGAACGCGCCTTTGGCGGCTGCCGAGCGTATGCCGTTGAGGTTGAGGGTGATTACGCGTAACATAATGTTTTTCGGGGACTTAACGGCTGGCGCCGCCTTTTATGTCGAGCAATTTCAAGCACGAATTCATCGAGTTCATACTGGCGCAGAAAGTTCTGCATTTCGGGGAATTCAAAACCAAAGCCGGCCGCATTTCGCCGTACTTTTTCGACGCCGGGTTGTTTTACGACGGCCGGGCACTCAAGCGTCTCGCGCAATTTTACGCGAAAGCGATCCTCGGCAGCGGCATCAAATTCGACATGCTGTTCGGGCCGGCCTACAAAGGCATCCCGTTGGTGGCGGCGGTTGCCATCGCGCTTGCCGACGAGGGGCGCAACGTGCGCTACAGCTTCAACCGCAAGGAAGAAAAAGACCACGGGGAGGGCGGCAGCGTGATCGGCGCGCCACTTGCAGGCCACGTCCTGATCGTCGATGACGTAGTCTCCGCCGGCACTTCGGTGCGCCAGTCTGTCAACCTGATCACTGCCTCGCGCGCTGTTCCCTGTGGGGTCGTGATCGCGCTCGACCGCATGGAACGCGGCACCGGAGAACTCTCGGCAGTGCAGGAAGTCGAACAACTGTACCGGATTCCTACGATCAGCATCGCCTGCCTTGACGATCTTGTCGCCTACCTGCAAACGGACAAATCGATGTCAAATCACCTTGAGGCGGTCAGCAGATACCGCGAAAAATATGGAGTGACGGCACATGTGTAAACAACGCGGGACATTGTTAATTGCGGTTCTGTCGGCCGTGGCGTGCGCTGGTATTGCGCAGGCCCAAACCAAAGGGGCGCCGGCAGCCACCAGTACGATCATCTGCTGGAAGGACAAGGCAGGGAAAGTCGTCGGCTGCGGCGACACGGTGCCGCCTGAGTACCAGGACAACGCAACCAGGGAACTGAATCAACGCGGCGTCGTGGTCAAACAATCCGATGCGGCCCTCACCCCCGAGCAGAAAAAAGCACAGCAGGCCGAACTTGAAAGGAAGCAGGCCGAGGAACAGGCAAAAAAAGAGCAACGGCGCAAAGACACGGCGCTGCTTGAGACATTCGGCGCCGACAAGGAAATCGACCTCAAGCGCGATCGCGAGGTGCAGCTGCTGGAATCAAATATTGAAACGCTGCAATCCAATCTCAAGAACGCCAAAGAACGCCAGGCCGGCTCGCTCGCCCGCATCGAACAAGCCAAGAAAACAAAGCAGCCCATTGCGCAGACGGTGCAGGATGAATACGACCGCCTGGAGGCCGATAAAGCAAAAATCGAGAATCAGATCGCCCAGAAGCGCAAGGATATTGCCGAGCTGACCAAGACTTATGCCGAAATGAAGAAGCGCTTTATCGAACTCAAGGGCAGCTCGCCGGCCGCCGGCGCGGCAACCGCCAAGAAATAGTGGGCACCACTCGCTAGCTTTTAGCGAGCTTTGCTTTCAGCAACGCATTGACCTGCGCCGGGTTGGCCTTGCCCTTGGTCGCTTTCATTACCTGCCCGATGAGCGAGTTGAACGCCTTTTCCTTGCCGCCGCGATAATCGGCCACCTGCTGCGGGTTGGCGGCGAGCACCTGATCGACGATTTTCCCGATTTCCCCGCTATCCGAGATCTGTTTCAACCCCCGCGCGGCGATGACTGCGTCCGCGTTACCCTCACCCGCCCACATTGCATCAAACACTTCCTTGCCCATCTTGCCCGAAATCATGCCGTCGGCAATGCGCTCGACCAGTCCGCGCAGGTGCGCCGCGGAAATTCGGCTATGAACTATGCTGACGCCTTCTTCGTTCAACTTTGCCGATAATGCCCCATTGATCCAGTTGGCGCAAAGCTTGACAACCGATTGGTCAGCGCCCCCGGCCATTTGCTCGAAGTAGTTCGCCAATTCCTTGCTGCCAGTCAACAGCAGCGCATCATAGGCCGACAATCCGAGCGCCACGAAAGTCGTTCGCTTCGCCTGCGGCAGCTCGGGCAATGCCCGTTGCACTTCATCGATCCATTGCTGCGATACGTCGAGCGGCAGCAGATCGGGATCCGGAAAATAGCGATAATCCATCGCGTCTTCCTTTGAGCGCATTGAACGGGTTTCGTCCCGGTCCGGATCGTAGAGCCGCGTTTCCTGCACGACTTTGCCGCCGTCCTCGATCAAGTCGGTCTGGCGGCGGACTTCGAACCTGATCGCCTGCTCCATGAAGCGGAAGGAATTTAGATTCTTGATCTCGCAGCGCGTGCCGAGAGGCTCGCCCGGACGGCGCACCGAAACATTGGCATCGCAACGAAACGATCCCTCCTGCATGTTGCCATCGCAAATGCCGATCCAGCGGACCAGGCCGTGCAGGGCCCTGGCGTAGGCCACGGCTTCCTCGGCCGAATGCATGTCGGGCTCCGATACGATCTCGAGCAGCGGCGTCCCGGCACGGTTGAGGTCGATGCCGCTCATGCCGTGGAAATCTTCGTGCAGCGACTTGCCGGCATCCTCCTCCAGATGGGCGCGCGTCAGCTTAACTGTTTTCTGGCGGTCCCCGACGAGAATGTCGAGCGTTCCACCCACGACGATTGGCAGTTCATATTGGCTGATCTGGTAGCCCTTGGGCAAGTCTGGATAAAAGTAATTCTTGCGCGCAAAAATCGAGTGCTGGCTGATCTCGCCACCGACAGCCAGTCCAAAGCGAATGGCACGCTCGACCGCGCCTTTGTTCAGCACGGGCAGAACGCCGGGCAACGCGATATCGACGGCGCTGGCTTGCGAGTTTGGACTCGCGCCGAATGCAGTTGAAGCACCCGAGAATATCTTGGATGCCGTCGACAATTGCGCGTGCGTCTCAAGCCCGATGACAACTTCCCATTCCATAAAACTCCTTCTTAACCGCAGATGTGCACTGACGCAGAGAAAATCCCTAACACAAAAATCTCTGCGCCTCAGCGTCTCTGCGGTTCAATTAATTCCCGGCGGCATCCGCATATGCCAATCGGTCGCCTGCTGATACTGGTGCGCGACATTGAGCATTTTCGCCTCGCCGAAATAATTGCCGATCAGTTGCAGCCCGACCGGACGGCTCTTGTTGCCAAAGCCAGCCGGGATCGACATGCCCGGCAGCCCCGCAAGGTTGACAGCGATCGTATAAATGTCCGACAGATACATCTGCACCGGGTCGCCCGCCTTCTCGCCGATATTGAATGCGGTGGTGGGGCTGGTCGGCCCCACAATCACATCGCATTTGCTGAACGCGTCCACGAAATCCTGCGCAATCAGCCGGCGCAGCTTCTGCGCCTTGATGTAATAGGCGTCGTAATAGCCGTGCGATAGCACGTAGGTTCCGATCAGTATGCGGCGCTTCACTTCAGCGCCGAATCCCTGCGCCCGGGTCTTCCTGTACATGTCGATCAGATCGGAATACTCGGGCGCGCGATAACCGTAACGCACGCCGTCGAAACGCGACAGATTCGAGGACGCTTCGGCCGGCGCGAGCACGTAATACACCGGCACCGACAATTTCATATTGGGCAGTGCAACGTCGACCGTTACGCAGCCGAGCCGCTTGAGTTCCGCGATCGCCTGTTCAACCGCCTTGACGACATCAGGGGCGACCCCTTCCGCGAAGAATTCGGCCGGCAGTCCTATGCGCAGCCCTTTGAGCGGTTTGAGCAGATCGCGCGTGTAGTCCTCGGGCTCGCGCTGAAGGCTGGTCGAATCGCGCGCATCGAATCCCGCCATCGCATTGAGCAGCAACGCCAGATCTTCGGCCGTTTTTGCAAGCGGACCGGCCTGGTCAAGACTGGAGGCAAATGCGATCATGCCGTAACGCGACACCACGCCGTAGGTCGGCTTCAGCCCGCATACACCCGACAACGCCGCCGGCTGGCGGATCGAGCCGCCGGTGTCGGTTCCCGTGGCCGCCGGCGCGAGGCGCGCGGCGACCGCCGCGGCCGACCCGCCCGAACTGCCGCCCGGCACCGCCGCGACATCCCAGGGATTCCTGACCGGACCGTAGAATGAAGTCTCGCTGGAGGACCCCATTGCGAACTCGTCCATGTTGGTCTTGCCGGCGATCACTGCGCCGGCATGGCCGAAACGCTCAATCACATGTGCATCGTACGGAGCGACGAAGTTCGACAGGATTTTCGAGCCGCAGGTAGTAAGCCATCCCTTGGCGCAGAAGATGTCCTTGTGCGCCAGCGGAATACCGGTCAGCGGCCCCGTCCCGCCTGTGGCGATACGCTGATCGGCGCCACGCGCCGCCGCCAGACTGCGCTCTTCGTCGACGCTGATGAATGCGTTGAGCGCCTTGCCCAGCACATTGATTCGTTTGAGAAAATATTGCGTAACTTCGACGCTGGAAAGGCGCTTGGCGGCGAGTTCGGCAGCGAGTTGTTTGACGGTGAAATTCAGCATTGGATAAAGGCGTTATTGGGTCGAACGGGGACCCGCTGAGGCCACTCTTCACCCTTCACGCTTCACTCAATAACCTTCGGCACCAGGTAAAGATCAGCTTCGACTTGGGGTGCGATCGATTGGAACAGCAGGTGTTGGTCGCCCTCGGTCACCGCGTCCTCGCGTAACCGCAGCATCACGTCCTGCGCGTGCGACATCGGCTCGACGCCATCAGTATTGACCGCCTGCATGGCTTCGATCAACCCGAAGATCCCGCCCAGCTGCACCAAAATTTGCTCTGCCTCGTGTGCTTCAACTTCAATGCGGGCAAGGTGGGCGATGCGTTTTACATCGTCGAGGGTCAGCACCATGGGGTTCGCGTTTTTCGCTTAAAAAATAAGGCGTAATAGGGTATTATACAACGCCTATCAAGGGTCTTTTTTCCCTTTCCTCGGAATCAGTTATGTTTGGTTTTCTAAGCGGCTACTTCAACAACGACCTCGCAATCGACCTCGGCACCGCCAATACGCTGATCTACGTGCGCGGCAAAGGCATCGTGCTCGACGAGCCGTCGGTGGTTGCGATTCGCCAGGAAGGCGGACCGAACGGCAAGAAAGTCATCCAGGAAGTTGGCCTCGCGGCCAAACAGATGCTCGGCCGAACGCCCGGCAACATCACCGCGATCAGGCCGATGAAGGACGGCGTGATCGCTGACTTCACCGTCACCGAGCAGATGCTCAAGCATTTCATCAAGAAAGTGCACGACTCGCGATTGTTCTCACCGAGCCCGCGCATCATCATCTGCGTGCCGTGCGGCTCGACCCAAGTCGAGCGGCGGGCAATTCGCGAATCGGCGATAGGCGCCGGCGCTTCGCGCGTTTATCTTATCGAGGAGCCAATGGCCGCGGCGATCGGCGCCGACCTGCCTGTGGGTGAAGCGACCGGCTCGATGGTGGTCGATATCGGCGGCGGCACCACTGAAGTCGGCGTGATCTCGCTCGGCGGCCTTGTTTACAAAGGATCGGTACGCGTCGGCGGCGACAAGTTCGACGAAGCAATCATCAACTACATCCGCCGCAACTACGGCATGCTGATCGGCGAGACGACCGCCGAGCAGATCAAGAAAGAAATCGGCTCCGCTTTCCCCGGTTCCGAAGTGCGCGAGAAGGAAGTCAAAGGCCGCAATCTTGCCGAGGGCATACCGCGCAGCTTTACTATTTCGTCCAATGAAATCCTCGAGGCGCTGACCGAACCGCTGAACAGCATCGTGAGCGCGGTCAAATCAGCGCTCGAGCAAACGCCGCCCGAGCTGGCCGCGGACATCGCCGAAAAAGGCATGGTGCTGACCGGCGGCGGCGCACTGCTGCGCGATGTCGACCGGCTGTTGATGGAAGAAACCGGCCTGCCGGTGATTGTGGCCGAAGACCCGTTGACCTGCGTCGTGCGCGGCTCGGGCATGGCGCTTGAGAAAATGGAAAAACTTGGCAGCATCTTTACTGATGATTGAAGCGGTCAGCCATCAGCCATCAGCTATCAGCTAGTTCACTGCGAGACCGGGGCTGATCGCTGAAAGCTGATCGCTAGATTATGGAATACACCCCGCCGCCTTTCTTCAAACGCGGTCCCGCTCCCCTCACCCGCCTGCTGTTTTGTTCCCTGTTGTCGGTAGCGCTGCTTATTGCCGACGCGCGCTACCATTATCTTGACGGCATTCGCCAAGTCGCTGCGGTCATCATCTATCCGCTCCAACGACTTGCCGGAGCACCGGGTGCAATGTTCGGCCGCATCGGCGAATTCTTCGTCACGCAGTCGGCGTTGCGTACCGAGAATGCGCGGCTCATGGAAAAAGACCTGCAAAACTCGGCGGCGCTGCAGAAATACCAGGCGCTCGCTGCCGAAAACGTCCATCTGCGCGAACTGCTCGCCGCGCGCCAGCGGTCTCCCGAGTCCACGATCACTGCTGAGGTGCTCTACACCGGCCGCGATCCGTTCGCCCGCAGGGTTGTGATCGACAAAGGCCGGCAGCATGACATCAGGGCCGGTCAGCCGGTGCTTGACCAGATCGGGGTCATCGGCCAGGTTACGCGCGTTTACCCCTGGCTGGCGGAAGTCACGCTGATCACCGACAAGGAGCAGGCGGTGCCTGTGCAAAACGTGCGCAACGGCCTGCGCGCGGTGCTGGGCGGCACCGGCAGTGATGGCCACCTCGAATTGAAGTTCATCCCCCTTAACGCTGATTTCCAGAACGGGGATCAGCTTGTGACCTCCGGCCTCGACGGTGTTTACCCCTCCGGCCTGCCGGTTGCCGTCGTCTCGAATGTCGAGCGCAACGCCGCCTACCTGTTCGCGCGCATCCTCTGCACGCCGCTCGCGGGAGTTGCGAGTCATGCCCAAGTGCTGGTGCTCAACTGGGCGAACAAAGCACCGCCGCAGCCCTCCGATCAGGAAAAATCGCAGCGCCCGAAAAAGCCACGGAGGGGAAGCTGATGCAGTCGCGCGAATTTGCACCGCACGAAATTCTGCTGCCGGTCAAGCCGGCGTTCATTGCGTTCACCCTGGTCGCGGCTTTGATCGTCAATTTGCTGCCATGGTCGGGCTGGCCCCTAGCGCTGAAGCCCGATTTCGTCGCGCTGGCCCTGCTCTACTGGTGCATCCAGCAGCCGCGCAAGGTCGGTTTCGCATCGGCATGGCTGCTGGGGCTGATGATGGATGTCGCCGACGGCAGCCTGTTCGGTCAACATGCGCTCGCCTACTCGGTGCTGGCATTCGCCGGCATCGTGCTGCACCGGCGCGTGCTGATGTTCACGATGCGGGACCAGATTCTGCACGTGATTCCGCTGCTGCTGGTGAACGACCTCATAGTGCTTGCGATCCGCAAAATTGCCGGCGCCGATTTCCCCGGTTTCAGCTATTTCGCCGGCAGCCTGATCGCAGGCGTGCTCTGGCCATCGCTTTGCTTCCTGTTCAAACTGCCGCAGCGGCCCACACCCGACCCTGACGATGTCTGAGCTGATCATCAATCCCGGCGTCGAGCTCAGGAATTCGCGGCTCGAGATTTACCACTTCCGGTTTCGACTTGCGATCGCGTCCAGCTTCGTGCTGTGCATGTTCTTTCTGCTGTTCCTGCGCTTCTTTTACCTGCAGGTGATACAGCACGAGCATTACAACACGCTCGCCGAGGCGAACCGCATTTCCATCGTGCCCATCGTGCCAAACCGCGGCATCGTCGTCGACCGCAATGGCGTGCAGCTTGCGCACAACTACTCGGCTTATACGCTCGAAATCACGCCGGGCAAGGCCGCGGATGTCGATGCGCTGATCGACGATCTCGCGACGGTGGTCGAAATCACGCCCAAAGACCGGCGCCGCTTCAAGAAGCTGCTCGAGGAAAGCAAGAGCTTCGAAAGCCTGCCGATCCGCAACCGGCTCTCGGATGAAGAAATCGCGCGCTTTGCCGCCAACCGTTACCGTTTTCCCGGGGTCGATATCAACGCGCGCCTGTTCCGCCAATATCCTCAGGCGGAGCTGTTCTCGCACGTAGTCGGCCATATTGGGCGCATCAATCCGCGCGAAGTCGAGCAACTCGAGGCCGACGGTCTTGCCGCGAATTACCGCGGCACTGACTACATCGGCAAGGTCGGCCTCGAACAAAGCTACGAAACACACTTGCACGGAACCACCGGGGTGGAACAGGTCGAGGTCGATTCCGGCGGCCGCGCGGTACGAACATTGTCGCGCTCGGCGCCGGTTTCCGGCAATAACCTGGTCCTCAATCTGGACGCCAATCTGCAGGAAGTTATCTACCAGGCGTTCGGCGACCGTCGCGGCGCGCTGGTCGCGATTGAGCCTGCTACCGGCGGCGTGCTCGCGTTTGTTTCCAAGCCCGGTTTCGACCCCAACCTGTTTGTCGACGGCATCGATCCAACCAACTGGAAGGAGCTCAACGAGTCCGTTGACCGGCCGATGGTCAACCGCGCGCTCGCCGGCACCTATCCGCCAGGCTCGACCTTCAAGCCCTTTATGGCACTCGCGGCACTGACTTACGGCAAGCGCCGGCCCGAGCAGGCCATCAGCGATCCGGGCGGATTCAATTTTGGCGGTCACTTCTTCCGCGACGACAAAGTCGGCGGCCACGGCATGGTCGACATGTACAAATCGATCGTGGTGTCGTGCGACACCTATTACTACATGCTTGCCAACGATCTTGGCATCGACAACATTTCGAATTTCATGCGGCTGTTCGGCTTCGGCAGCCGCAGCGGCATCGACATCACCGGCGAATCGGCCGGCATCCTGCCATCGCAGGAATGGAAGATGCGGCGCTTCAAACAGAAATGGTACGCTGGCGAAACGGTCAGCGTCGCCATCGGCCAGGGCTATAACTCCTATACACCGTTGCAGCTGGCACAGGCGGTCGCGGCTATCGCCAACGACGGCGTGATGTTCAGGCCGCACATCGTCAACTACATCGAGGACATCGTGACGCGCAACCGCACGGTCGTCGAGCCGCAGCCATTGCGCACGCTCGACATCAAGCCGGAGCACCTCAAAGTGGTGAAAGACGCATTAATCGGCGTCAATAGGGAGGGCACCGGCGCGCGCGCATTCGCCGGCGCGCCCTACGTGAGCGCCGGCAAAACCGGCACTGCGCAGGTGATCGCGCTCAAGCAGGGCGAAAAATACGTCGAAAGCCGCGTCGCCGAGCGCCATCGCGACCATGCGC
>Ga0315281_10011478_pt1 | contig 12140 bp, 8 predicted proteins | sample YL17G07_0_MG_FD_204540 | JGI IMG/M metagenome (GOLD analysis project Ga0315281, IMG submission 204540) | Sediment microbial communities from Yellowstone Lake, YNP, Wyoming, USA - YL17G07_0 | ecosystem: Environmental > Aquatic > Freshwater > Lake > Sediment | place: USA: Wyoming | collected... | reverse complement strand
GTCGCGTCAACGGAACTCATCTGAACAACGGGGGACGAAAGTCCCCTTTTCTTTTATGAGCCGGATCAAAGTGGAAGGGTTGGATTAAAGAGAAAGATTAGGCCGGATTAATGCGGAAGACAACACCGTATCAATAATCGAGAGGCACCGTCTGCTATACCAAAAACTTGATGGTAGAACTTGGCACCTATTTTGGTGGCAGATCGGCACCTTCGCGGGAGGTATCGCTCTCACAATGCTGTCGCTATTGACTTTTGCTTGCCACAAGCTATTCTGAACCATGCTATCTACCCCTTCATTAAAGAGTTAAGCGTGCGCTTAAGTGCACCCCTAATTTAGCGTTAAAGTGCTTGTTTCTTCCCTTTACCCCGTTCTATTATCCACGGGGGAGCTGTGCCGAACTTGAACAATTTGAACAGTACTCAACATATTCACAAAAAGCACTGTGCTAAAATTGTGCTAAATTTAATCCGAACGGACATAACAGGCGAAACTGATGTAATCATTGTAATGCTTCAAACCACTTGATTTTTCGTGCAAAACGGGAAACCAGACGCAAATCAAGGACTTCAGAAAAAATCAATTTTTAGATTCACACGGCAGGGGTCGCAGGTTCAAACCCTGCATCGCCCACCATGTAAATCAAAGGGTTACGGCATCCGCCGTGGCCCCTTTTCCATTTCAAAACGGCGGCAAAAAAGCGCTTGCCTTCTTGTATCTTTTGGGATACAATGAATCATGGTCGAGATACGCCAGACCGACATATACGCTAAATGGTTTGACGGTTTGCGCGACCGGGCAGCACAGGTTCGCATTAACGTGCGTATTCGTCGTCTGTCGCTTGGAAATCCAGGGGACGTCAAATCGGTCGGTAAGGGCGTATCGGAACTGCGGATTGATTACGGCCCCGGATATCGGGTCTATTTCACAAAACACGGGGATACCGTTGTTATCCTGCTTGCTGGAGGGGATAAGCGGACCCAGGATCATGATATTCAGAAGGCCCTTGAACTTGCCCGGAAACTTTAGGAGGCTGTTATGGCAAAAACCAAAACGAAAAAATGGGATATAGCGGACCACCTGAAGACCAAGAAGGACATGGCCGCCTATCTTGAAGCAGTGCTTGAAGACGGCGACCCTGCCCTTATCGCGGCGGCCCTGGGGGATATTGCCCGGGCAAAGGGAGGAATAGCGAAGGTAGCCCGCGAAACAGGACTTGGACGCGAGAGCCTTTATAAGGCACTTTCCCCCGAAGGCAACCCGGAATTCTCTACAGTCATGAAGGTCGTTCGCGCTCTTGGTTTGCAACTTCATGCCACGACTGCCTAGGTTCAGATTAACGATCAATGGCGCGTGTGTTTTCGTTTTGCTGTCGCTAGCATAATTCTTCATTTTTCACGCACCGATGGTTGATCGTGATGCACATTCAGGCAAGGAGAGAACAGGTAGTAAGGATTTACAAGAGTAAAAGCCCGCTTGTTGCAGCGGGTTCATGCTACAGTTGATCGACGTGGAAGTGACGGGGGAAGAATTAGAAAGGTCTGTTGCTTGCTTTAAGCAACAGCACATTTAACTGATTAAGCAGTTCATCTTTTAAGATAAAGTCATCCGCGCCAGCATCGAGGAAATCCTGTTTTCTATTTTCAATACTGAAGCCTACGATGAAAGCGAAGGGGTTTTGCATACGTAATAATCTACAAACACCATCGCCGCTCATTTCCGGCATTCTGTAGTCAGTCAAAATAAAATCAAATGTCAATCCGTGTGATAGTTTTATCGCATCGGAGCCCTTATTATAACAGGACACGGTATGCCCGTCTTCTTCCAAATATTTTTGGAGGGCACTGGCGAAATTATCGTTATCATCTATCAGAAGAATGTTTTTCTTTTTCATAAGTAACCGTAACATGTTTGATGAGGTAACACAATACCCCGGCAGGGGTATATTTAGGGTAGACGAGGCGGGACCGAAGCGTTGATTGAAGAGCTTTGTCCGAGTCTTGTCCGATGAATTTTTGCATCAATCGGATTGTCTTGACTTAGCTGCCCCTTTGATATTTTATTGTTCTTCGCAGGGTCAGGGTTGTCCCGATGGCCAGATGCGACAGGTTCAAACCCTGCATCGCCCACCATGAAAATTCCGAGGTTACAGCCTGGCTGCAGCCTCTTTTTGTTTTTGTGTCCGGGCATCCCCGAATGACAACCGCTCGGAAAAACCACACCAACGATCGCTTAAATAACACCTTGTTTTTGAAAATGGTCAATGCTATTATATCTCGTACTTGTGTAGGTGCCTCGGGGGGGGGGGACAAATGCCGTTATCCCGTTTAAGCCGTATCACGGATTGGGTGAACGTTATCCTGGAAAAGATTTGTCCAGCCGCGCTCGTCGTCGTGTTTTCGCTCTTCCTGTGTTACCCGCCGAAAGCATTTTCCGAAGATTATCTGACAGCCAGCGGGTGCTCCGTGAGCAATGTGGGGTACCTGACAGCCCTTGCCAGGGAATATGAACGCCGCACGGGCGTCAAGATTTTCGTCCGCGGGGGCGGCAGCGTCGTAGGGATCGAGGACCTGAGGAGCGGCAAGGTCGATTTTGCCGCTTCCTGCAGATCCAAGGATGCGAGCGACCCTGAAGATATCTCCTTCGTGCAGGTCGCCTGGGACGCCCTGGCCTTCATCGTTCACCAATCGAATCCTCTTGAAAACATCTCTCTTGACGAGGTCCGCTCGATCTATTCCGGGAAAATCACCGACTGGAAACAGCTGGGCAGATCTGTCGGGCCGCTCAAAGTATTCATTTCCCGGGCCCGTACCGGTCTTTCGGGCGTTGAGGCATCCACCCGACAATTGGTGCTGAATGGGTCCGATCCTGTTGAAACCCCTCATACTATTTTTATGGCATCGTCAGGCATTGTGGAGCAGATGGTGGAAAAAACGCGTGAGGGCTTCGCCACGACCGGGATCACGAGCGCACGAAAACGCAAGGTGAAGATCCTGAAGGTGAACGGCGTCTTCCCGACGAACAAGGCCATTATTCAGGACCGCTATCCGCTGAAGCGGCCGCTCTATCTTCTTGTTCCGAAATCGGCAAAACCGGAAGTGAAGCGGTTTGTCGATTTTACCCTGAGCAGGGAAGGCCAGCGGTTTCTCCGGTCGCTCAACGTCATCTCGCTCCTGGACGTCAAATGAAAGCATCTCTTCAGGCCAGGGTCTCCGTTTTCATCACGCTGATCATTCTGCTCATCAGCGCTTTCAGCACCTATCTCTTTACCTCGGAGCACGGCCGCAGCAAAGAACGGGGCCTTGTTATACGGGGCAACGCCCTCTGCGAGGCCCTTGCCAGGGCCGCCGAGGAAGGCCTGGTCAAGGAAGACCTCAGTCTCATTAAAAAAGCCTCCTACATCATACAGGCGCCCGACGTCACGCTGGCGGAGGTGTATTCAAATATCTGGGAAGTGGTCGAGGCCTATCCCCCGGGCAGTTTAAAAAATGCGCCTCTTCCGGAGGCGGTCGGTCATTTCAAGCTCGGGCCGGCGCCGTTCCATGTCAAGATAGCCGCCGGCTATGATTTTTACAGCCCGATCCTCTTTAAGGCTTTTGAAGATTCCCGCCCGTCCACGATCGGTTATGTTCGCATCACCCTGTCTTCCGCCGCTTTCCAGAAAGAAATGCGGACCATTGCCGGCATCAACATTGCGGCCTCTCTTCTCATAACGCTCATCGCGGTCATCATTCTCAACCTGTTGATCCGCCGGATCGTCATCCGGCCCGTGATGGCCCTCCACGACTCGATCATCCAGTTCAAGGACGGCTGTCTGCCCGAAGACCTCGGCGTCGCCGGGAGCGCAACGGACGAGATCCGGGAACTTGCTTCGGAATTCAACCGGATGTGCAGAATGGTCAGGGAAAACGAAGCCAAGCTCGTCGAATCGGACCGGCGGATCCGCTCCCTCTTTGAACGGGTGGAACACGCTATTTTCCGGATCGACAAGAACGGAGTCATTTTAGAGGCCAACAGCAGGTTCCGGGGGCTCTTCGGCGGCGCGTCCGAATTGTGCGACATTCTGATCGGAGATATCAATGCCTCCACGTGTCTTCACCGGGCCGCCGCGGAAAAGACGCTGCACATCGAAGACAGGGCCATAGCCCGGACCGGCGATGAGGTCTTCATCTCGTTCTCCCTGTATGCGGAGCGCAACCCCGCAGGAGAGCTCGTGGGCTTTGACGGATATATCATCGACATCACGGAAAAGAAACGGATGGAAGAGCGGCTGATGCGGTCGCAGAAGCTGGAAGCGGTCGGGACCCTTGCGGCGGGCATGGCGCACGATTTCAATAATCTCCTGACGGGGATCCTCGGCTATTCCGGGATCATGCTCAAGATGACAAAAGAGGACGACCCCTATTATAAACCGGTATCGGTCATCCACGATGCCGCAAAGCGGGGCGCCGCGCTGGGGAAAAAGATCCTCAGCATCACCCGGAAGGAGAAGATGGAAGCAAAGCCGGTGGACATCAACGACATCATCAGGCAATCCGTCGACCTCCTTCATGCCAGCATGCCGAGGAACATCGAGATCATAACGCGGCTTGATGCCGCGCTTCCACACACCAGCGCCGATCCCTCCCAGCTGCACCAGGTGATCATTAACCTGGCGATGAACGCCCGAGACGCCATGCCCGATGGCGGCAGTCTGACCCTGGCGACTTCGATCGCCAATCCATCGAACGGCATCAGGGGCCTCGTTCCTCCCGGCGGGCCGGCCTTCATCAAACTGTCTGTTTCCGATACCGGCACGGGTATCACCACGGGAGCGCAAAGCAAGATCTTTGATCCGTTTTTTACGACCAAGGAAGTCGGAAAGGGGACGGGGCTCGGCCTGTATATCGTCCATTCCATTGTGAGCAACCACGGCGGGTATATAAACCTGTACAGCGAGCCGGACCAGGGAACGCGTTTCAACATCTATCTTCCCGTTGCGAAGGACGCTGTTCTCGAAGTCCCCCCGCCGGCCGTTGACATCAGGGGCACGGAGACCATCCTGATCATCGACGACGAGCCTGATGTCAGGGAATTGTGCAAAGACATGCTCGTTCCCCTGGGCTACCGGGTCCTGGTCGCGGAAAACGGCAGCGCGGGGGTCAAGCTCTACCGGGAGAAACAGGCCGAGATCCACCTCGTTATTCTGGACATGATCATGCCCAAAATGGGAGGGAATGAAGTGTTCCACTCCCTCAAGACGATCAACAAGGACGTCCTGGTACTCCTGTACTCGGGCTACAATCACAATAATTTCGCCGGGATCAATGAGTTGCTGAACAGCGGCGCGGCGGGTTTTTTCCAGAAGCCTTTTTCCGCTCAGGACATCGGCAAGGCCATAAAAAATGCGCTATCCGCGTAAACGAGGGTGTTTATCCGCCGGCCGCTTGCACGCCGCCTGTCTCATGCCGGTTCCGGAGATTTAATGCTTTCCTCCCGGGTTCGCCATTCCATTCAACTCTCCGGTAATCTCTTCGTGGAATACCAGGTGCGGGTCTCCCGCAGGGCAAGGAACGTACGGCTCAAAATCTCCGCCAGCGAGGGCCTGACGATCACGGCGCCTCATGCCTTCGAGCTCTCGCGCATCCCGGACCTGCTCGAAACAAAAAAGCGCTGGATCGCATCGCACCTTGAGCGGTTTGCCGCGGCAAAGGCGTTCGCGGAACGCACGCCGGAGGAGGCCCGGCCCGGCGTGATCACCCTGCCTGCCCTGGGCGAAACGTGGCGCGTGGACTATTGTGAAACGCAGGCCCGGTCGGTGGTTGTCCTGAGCCGGGGGGACGGAAAGCTCGTGGTCCGCGGGGCGATTGGCGACGAACGCGCCTGCCGCGTCGCCATGCGGCGCTGGCTTGCGCGCCGCGCCAAAGACCGGATCGTTCCGTGGCTGCGGCAGCTCGGCGAACAGCACGGTTTGCTTTTTTCGCGCGTGATGATCAAAGGACAGAAGACAAGGTGGGGGAGCTGTTCCCGCCGCAAGACAATCAGCCTGAACTACAAGCTTCTCTTCCTGTCTCCCCCGGCCGTTCGTTACATCCTGATCCACGAGCTGTGTCATACGCGCCAGATGAACCATTCCAACAGGTTCTGGACTCTCGTGAGGGCACTGGAGCCGGACTACCGGGACCGGGTCAAGGAATTGAGGCAGGGGCCGCGCCGCGTTCCGGCCTGGGCAGGTCATGGGTTGGACGCTTAGCATCGCGGCGGGGATTACATCGATTTGGATCTCTCGGATAAACCTAAAAAAATATTTAACCGCAGAAAACGCAGACAATAAAAAAATCTTTATTCCTTCTCCGGTTTCTGCATCGTGAGTATATTACACGCTCTCTCTTCTTCTCACCAGCAATCGCTAAAACAATCCAGACGACCAGAGCGACAGGTAGAACAGGGATTCTTTTTTGTCATCCAACGCCTTGGCGAGCACGAGCCTGAACGTGATGGGAAGATAATACGCGAACGTCGTGTCGAACCTGGCCTCGGCGCCCACTGCGCGCTTGAATTCCGAACCGTGAAACCCGTTGTCCCAGGCATTGCCTGCTTCGGCAAAGACCGCTCCATGGAGGCGGCGGAAAAAAACGGGCGCGTTGCTCAGGCCCGTCTCGACATCGACGACGGGGAAGCGGTATTCCAGGCTGGCAAGGGCCGCTTTGCTGCCATGGTATTCATTGACGGGATACCCGCGAAGGTACACGGACTCTGCATCAACAGGAATGATCGTGTCGCCGGGATTGTCGCCTCCCAGCTGGAAGGCCCCCTGCGGGACCACGTCTCCCGTCGAGGTCCCGCCGAAAGCCCTGGCCTGAAGCACGTGGTGTTTCCAGGGGAGATCGAGGTACTCATGCCAGTCCGCCGTGTACTTGGTGATGGTGAAGTCGCCGCCCAGGGCCTTGTCGAACTTCTCATATCCGAGATTGATGGTCCGTCCGCCCTCAGGGCTGATGGAAAAATTGTATTGCCTGGCGTTGTTGAACAGATAGCTGATGCGGCCCGAGGCGAGCCTGCCCACTGCTGGAACCGGTCCGCTATATCCGGGCCAGGGTGGAAGCGCCGTGAGGTCAGCGAGGTCCTTCTGCCGGTATCCGATGGTCAGCATATGCTGGCGCTGCAGTTTGAAAAGCGGGAAAACCAGCGATGCTCCGATTGTTTTTTCTTTCTGGACGTAATCGTGCGACCCTGTTGGATCGCTCAACAGGCCGCTGTAGGTCCCGTCAACATCCGATGCCCCGACCTGGATGGTGGGGTAGAGCCCGTCGTACGCATAGTTGAAGCCATACCAGCTCCGGTGGGACTTCCGGCTGTAGAGGCCGAACAGCGAATAGGTGTGGCGCTCCACAGCGTCCTGAGCGAAGGTCTGAAATCCGAGGAGGCTGCCGCTTTCTTCGTTGTACGCGGACGCGGGCATCCAGAAGCGCGGGACGAGGGTGGGGAGCGGATTGTATGAACTCGTTCTGGTCTCGACCGGCTTGTCCTGGTAGGTCACGGTGGGATACGTGTCCAGATAGGCCACTGACGGCTTCCAGGACGCGGAGTCCGCGGGGCGCTGGTGCAGATCGTAGCCCGCTGCGCTGTAAGATGAAAAAACGATCGCCTTGCCGTCGGGCGTGGGAGCGGGCGTGAATGCTCCGCCCAGAACGTTCGTTACCTGGGAGATCGTTCTGGTCGCGCGTTCGTAAGCATAGAGATTGAAAATACCGGTGCGGTCCGAGGTAAAATAGATGAACTTGCCATCGGGGCTCCAGATTGCTCCGCCGTCAACAGCACGGTCGTGCATCAGTTCCTCTCTCTTGTTGCCCCGGGCATCGAGCACCCAGATGTCCTTGTAACCGCCCGGCTGCCGCACTCCCACGACGAGGTCGGTCCCATCGGGACTGTACCTCGGCGTTTCATACAGGTTCTCGCTTTCATCTGACAGCCAGGCAACATCCTTTTCCCGGACCGGACGGCTGAAGTCAGCCGGAAGATCAACAACAGCAAGGCGCGTTTTACCGAGTTTGTTCGTCACGAAGACCAGCTTTTTCCCGTCCGGAGACGGGTACGGGTCTCGCGCGCGGAGGCCCTTCGTTATACGGACCTCTTTCTCCTGCTTCAAGTCGAAGTAGTAGATGTCGTTGTAGATGTTCGTGTTCCTGCGGAGCTCTTCCTTGGTGTAGAAAATGCCGCTTCCGTCAGGGCTCCAGGCAATGCTTTCGCCCGATGAGGTCGAGGACGTTACATTCTCGGCCAGTTTGCGGTCTCCCGTGCCGTCGCTGTTCATGAGGTAAATCGCAGGAAACTCGTCTGCGTTCGAGACCGTGTAGGCGATACGCTTTCCGTCGGGTGAGACAGCCGGGGCCACGTTGAAAAAACCGCGATGGGTAAGGGCAAGAGACGCGGTCAGGCCTTTTGCGCTCAATTCGTCGCGCTTCTTCGTATAGCGTGTCCACAGCTCGCTGTGCCAGTCATTCCAGAGGGTGCCGTACCACTCTCCCAGCACCGATTTCCCGTTCAGATCCACGAACCACGGGATGCCGTACTTGCTGTAGCGGACGTAAACGTCGGCAAGTTTCTCCCGGCCGTATTTTTCGACAAGGTAGCGGATGAACCCCTCGCCGAACAGATACGGCACTTCGCCGGAAGGCCAGAAATCGGGAAACGTCGCGGCCTGGCTTATGCGGGGGAACTTGTCCTCGAGCACGGCCATGCGGATGATCATCTCGGAGCCCGGAGACCGGCCCCGGCCTCCGGAGGTCTGCTCCGTCTCCTCGTACACGGCAAGCCCTTCGATCATCCAGACAGGCTCGAACTGGTTCGGGAAGTACAGTCTGCCCAGAATATACTGGAGCGCGGACGGGACGCCGTTCACCATGTCGAGGTGAAGGACATGGGTGTATTCATGGGTGATCAGGGTGCGCATCCACTCGTCGTATGCCGTGGCGCCGAAGCCGGGTTCGCCCAGGGGCTGGGTGATGAACAGGGTGATGCTTTTATAAGGAAACACCGTGGTCAGGCCGTTCACATCATCCATGGCATCAACAAGGACCAGATGGGTCCTGCCGGACGGGTCCCACTTGATGCGCGAAACGAGCCGCTCATGCGCGTCCTCGGCGATCACGGCAACCCGCTTCGCAAGTTCCTCCTCGCCCTGGTGATACTCGATGGAGAAGTGGGGCGTCTCGAGCGTGGACCAGGTGAAGGCAGGATCGAATTTGGCGAATGCCGACGAGGCGTTCAGCAGGAGAAGTAAGAAGAGGAACAGAATTTTTTTCAAGGCACCCTCCGAAACGGGATTGATGTGCTGAACGTAAATCATATCAGACAAGTCATCGAAGTCAAGAGAATACTGCCTGCGTTCACTCTTCCTGCGGTTTTGCAAGGTCCCGGTTGACCCGGTATCGTCCGAACAGGATAACAGCCGCGGCAAAGGCGAGCTCAACCGAATAGACGACCGTCGTCGTCGGCGTGATGAACCGACTGATAACCGGATCGGTAATGATCATCTGGCCGCCGATCTTTCCGAGGAGAGCGGCGCCGATGTAGATGATGATTGGGTATTTGTCCATAAGCATTGAAAGCAAACTGCTGGTAAACACAATGAAGGGGATGGAAAGCCCCAGGCCGAAGAGGAGGAGATAAAAATTCCCGTTCGAGGCCGCGCCCACGGCAAGCATGTTGTCGAGGGACATGGTGATGTCGGCGATTACGATCAGGCGGATTGCGTGCCAGAGCGTGGCAGCCTCCTTATGGGTCTCCACGGCCTCTTCGTCCTCGACAAAGAGCTTAAAGGCGATCCAGAGAATGACGATGCCGCCGATGAGCTTTACGTAATTCAACGTGAGTATCCGGGCAACGAAAAAGGTGAGAAAAATACGCAGTAGCACGGCCATGGCTGCGCCAAAAATGATGCCCTTTCTGCGCTGTTCGTGGGGGAGGGACCGGACCGCCATGGCGATCACCACGGCGTTGTCGCCGGCCAGGACAAGGTCGATGACGACAATGCTCAGGAGCGCTGATAGAAACTGCATGTCGAAACTGATGAATCCGAGATACCCGAAGTTCACGCGATGGCTCCTGATGGCCGGGTCGGAAGCGCCCGGGAATAAAAAAAGCCCTGGACGGATTATCGTCCAAGGCCTTGCATGGTGTCAAGTGATTAATGCGGCGGATCTTCCGCCGGGGGTGCGCCGGTGCATTCTGAAGGCGATAACTCTTGCGGATGAGCGCTCTGCTTTGTTGCGGTCTGCGCCGGCAGGGAAATGATACAAACCTGTTCAGGTATCTCAGCTGCTTAGGCCGGCGCCGAAAAAAAATCGGCCCTCTTTCACACGGAAAAGAGGGCCGATACTCAACTAATCTTCAATACAATAGAGCCTCGCTTGTGTATTACAAGGCAGCGCAGTACCGATAGAGTAGGTTTGAGTCCAGCCTGAGTTAGCATCAGCAGGATTCCCGCCTACTCCGGACGTGCCGCTCGTCCCATCTGTCCAATTCGTGGCGCCACAGCTAGCCCATGCAGCGCCATTGGGGCCGGTCCCTGTCCAGACTTTTACCGTACGATCTACATATACCCCCGTCTCGGTAAGATTGATCGGCGCAAAAAGATTCGATCCGGAGTTGGGCCCAAAGAGACCGGCCTGATTGTCCGCAACCTTGGCACCGTCGAGCCTGACATAGGGGCTTGAAGTTGTTGTGAGTCGATGTGCCATGTTGTACGCAACGCCTGCGTTTGACGACAGCCACGCTTTGAAATTTGCCGCATTCGCAATACCGGCGGTCGCGGCAAGTGACTTGCATACCGCATCCGCCGCGGCAAGGCCGGTATTCGACCCGGTCCCTGCCCACGCGCTCATATTGCCGGAGCCCTGTATTGAGGTAAGGAAAACTTTCTTGCTGCCCGATAGCGCGGGGATCGGCGGGAGTGCGGCGCCGGCGCCTGTTTGCATACATACCAGATGCGCCACGGTCGCGCAACTTTGATCCTGCAAAGCTTCGGTCCACCCGCCTGTTGTCATATCACTCGTGCCCAGGCCTGCGGTCGACCCGGTGTTGACCGTCCAGCTCGAACAGTTATGGCCCGCTTCAACTGCGCCCGCAGGTGTCGTGGAGGCAAAGTATTGTGTCCCGCTTGCGACCTTGCCGCCGAGCTCATCAAATGCAATCGGAGTATACACTGTTCCCTGAACGAGTTGATTTAACGGGGGACTGAACGGAAATCCGTCGGTACTGATCCATGGTCCGGCATTGATAGCCTGCCCCATCTGATTAGAGCAGTTGTTTGATAGATTCATGGACAAACCGGCCAGGGTACAATACGCATCCCCGTTATCATAAGACGCCCAAACCTTGAAATCCCCGCTCAGCCCCGCAGCCGCGGCCCTGATATTACATATCATGTGACCCGCTGAAGTCCCACTAACCATCCCCCCCAAAGCAGCGACCTCGGACCACGTCCCGAGATTTGCATCCCCTGTTGTGGATGTCACGAATACAACATTGCGCGCTGGTATCGTTAAGGTGCCGGTCACGTTTGTCGCCGGGTCCGTGGCGGTGAGGTATACAGGCCCGCCGACTGATACGAACGAAGCAGTGCTTGTGGAGACCAGTGCGATTTTAGTCGCATCGGAAGTAATCCATGTCATGGAAGAGGTCACGTTCGATGTCGTGGCGTCCGTATAGAGCCCCGTTGCCGTGAGCTGCTGGCTGAATCCTTTAGCAATGAGCGGATCAGCAGGCGTTATCGAGATCGAGACGATCACGGCCGGGGTCACGGTAAGTGAGGCCGTGCCGATGATGCCGGATGCCGGGTCGGTCGCCGTGATCGTTGGGGCCCCCACGGCGACTGTAGTTGCCAGGCCATTCGATCCGCCCGCATTGCTGATCGTGGCTTTACCCGTGTCGGACGAGGCCCACGTGGTTTGGGTCGTAAGGTCCTGCGTTGTGTTGTCGGAAAACGCGCCTGTTGCAGCAAACTGTTTCATCAGGCCTTTGACCACCGTCGAATTTGCCGGGGTCACGGCGATGGACGCTAGTGTGGCCGAGGTCACCGTGAGTGAGGTCGTGCCGATGATGCCGGATGCCGGGTCGGTCGCCGTGATCGTTGGCGCTCCCACGGAGACTGTCGTTGC
>Ga0315281_10011476_pt1 | contig 12140 bp, 9 predicted proteins | sample YL17G07_0_MG_FD_204540 | JGI IMG/M metagenome (GOLD analysis project Ga0315281, IMG submission 204540) | Sediment microbial communities from Yellowstone Lake, YNP, Wyoming, USA - YL17G07_0 | ecosystem: Environmental > Aquatic > Freshwater > Lake > Sediment | place: USA: Wyoming | collected... | reverse complement strand
CGGTCACCACCAGCGAAGCGCCCCACGGCGGGAGCGACTTGATCTTCAGCGTCTTGAGCACGAACCGCGCGCTCTCTCTCAGGAACAACGTGACCGCCATCCCGCCGACGAACAGCACAATCGCGACCGGCGCCTGGCGGTGAAGCCGGTAGTCCAGGTAGCCCACGAACGCAAGCACCACCAGCGGCAACATTTGCTGCTTCGCCCGTCGCTGGATCTCCGCCGCGGTGAACAATCCGCCACCAGCCGCCGCCGGCGCTCGGGCCGCCGCCGGTTGGGGCGCCGCAACCGCCGGCCGCCCGCACGAACCGCAAAACGCGGCGCCGCCCGCCAGGGGCGCACCGCACGTCGCGCAGGTTGATCCGGGCATCGAAGCCCCCCTCCACCGTAGCGGGGCGGATTATCGCCCACGCGCGCCTACTCTGTCAGTGCAAAGATCTCCCCCACCATCCCCCATCGGGCCCAATTCGCGGGTCGAGTGGCGGCGGCCCGCGAAACTTGAGGCCAAGCTCGCGAGGTGCCAAGGTGGATCACCCCCTCCCGCCGTCCATTGCGCGTGCTTGTCGCTCTGCGGAGGGGGTCTCGTGGGATGGTTGGGGGCTCCGTGTCGTCGCTGCGTCTCATGCTCGGCTACCTGGACCGCTTCCGAGGCCGCTATCTGCTCGGCCTCGCCGCGCTGCTGACTGCCTCGTTCATCGTCATGCTGCCGCCCCTTGTCCTCCGCTTCGCCATCGATGACATCCGCGATGCCGTCGCGGGCAAGGGCAGCGTCAGTCACTGGGACCTTGCCGGTTTCGGCGCCATCATTCTCGTCCTCGCCGTCTTCGAAGGCTTCCTTCGCTTCGCTGCCCGACTGCTTGTCTCGGGTACCTCCCGCACCCTCGAATACCAGCTCCGCAACGAACTCGCCGCCAGGCAGATGGAGATGGACCAGGACTTCTTCCTCAAATCCCAGACTGGCGACCTCATGGCCCGCTGCACCAATGACTTGCAGATGGTCCGCGACCTCCTCGGACCCACGCTGATCGACCTCGCCCGCATCTTCGCGATGCTTCTTGCCGGCTTCTGCTTCCTTCTCACCGTCAACACGAAGCTCGCCCTCCTCGCCTTCGGCTACTTCCCCATCGTTGCGGTCGTCATCGGCGGCTTCACTACCGTCGTGGAAGAGCGCTACAGGCGCGTGCAGGAACAGTTCTCCACGCTCTCCACGCGCGTGCAGGAAAACATCTCCGGCATGCGCACCATCAAGGCCTACGCTCAGGAAGAAGCCGAAACCGCCACCTTCGCCCGCGAAAACCGCGAGATGATGCGCCGCTCGATGGGCTGGGCCTACTTCACCGCTGCCCTCTTCCCCCTCATGACCGTCGCCACCGGCGCCTCCACCATCCTCGTCCTCTGGTTCGGTGGCCACGACGTGATCAATGGCGACATCACCCTCGGCCAGTTCGTCCAGTTCAACAGCTATCTGGTCATCCTCGCCAATCCGCTCATGTCGCTCGGCTGGACGGTGACCACCCTCCAGCAGGGCACCGCTTCTATGAAGCGCATCGCCGAGATCCTCAACGCGAAGCCCTCGATCTACGACCCGCCCGCGCCCCTCACGCTCAGCGATGTCCGCGGCGACCTCGCCTTCCGCAACGTCACCTTCGGCTATGGCGATACGACGGTCTTGCGCGATATCAACCTCGAAATCAAAGCGGGGACCACCGTCGCCCTCGTTGGTGGCACCGGCGCGGGCAAGACCACCCTCGTCAACCTCATCGTCCGCCTCCACGACCCCTGGCAGGGCGAAGTCACCCTCGATGGCGTCCCCGTCCGCGACCTCACGCTTCGCCAGCTGCGCGAATCGGTGGGCTTCGTTCCGCAGGAGACGTTTCTCTTCACCGACCCGCTCAAAGAGAACATCACCTATGGCCGTCCCAACCCCACCGACGAGGAGGTGGACTACGCCATCACCACCTCGCAACTCGTCAACGACCTCCCCCAGTTGACTCACGGCCTCGAAACCGTCATCGGCGAACGCGGCGTCACCCTCTCCGGCGGTCAGAAGCAGCGCACCGCCCTCGCCCGTGCCGTCATCAAGGACCCGCCCATCCTCATCCTCGATGACGCCCTCTCACATGTGGACACCCACACCGAGGAAGAGATCCTTCGGCGCCTTCGCCTCTTCATGGCGAAGCGCACGACGATCATCGTGGCTCACCGCACCTCCACCGTCGCCTCCGCCGACCTCATCGTCGCCCTCGAAGGCGGCCGCATCGCCGAAACCGGCACCCACGATGAGCTCATCGCCCTCGACGGCGTCTACGCCCGTTTCTACCGCCGCCAGCAGCTCGTCGAACAGCTCGAAGACGACGATGCCGTGGGTGAGCCCGCATGACCATGGATTACCTGGACGACGATGTCATCGGGAAGGTCTACGACTCCCGCGTCGCCCGCCGCCTTGGCGGCTACCTCAAGCCGTACACGCTCCTGCTTGTGGGCGGGCTCATCCTCCTGCTCACCCTCGCCGCCCTCGACGTTATCGGCCCGCTCATCCTCAAGGTCGCCATCGACGACCTCAGTGGCAGCAACACAAATCGGCTCGGCACGCTCTCCGCGCTCTACATCGGCACGCTCATCGGCTCGTTTTCGCTCCGCTACGTCCAGTCGCTGCTCATGAATTACGTCGGCCAGCGCGTGATGATGGACCTCCGCATGCAGCTCTTCGCCCACATGCAGCGCATGTCCATCGCCTTCTTCGACCGCAATCCCGTCGGCCGCCTCGTCACCCGTCTCACCAACGACATCGCCACCCTTGAACAGGTCATCTCGCAGGGCGTCGTCCAGATCCTCGCCAGCCTCCTCACCGTCGCCGCGATCATGGTCGTGATGGTGGTCCTCGACTGGCGCCTCGCCCTGCTCATGTACGCCTTCCTCCCGCCGCTCGTCCTCTCCGTCCGCTATTTCGCCTTCACTCAGCGCGATGGCTACCGCGAACAGCGCATGTGGCTCGCCCGCATCAACGCCTACCTCAACGAAAACATCTCCGGCATGGCTGTTGTCCAGCTCTTCAACCGGGAAAAGGAGAACTTCCGCCGCTTCGATCAGCGCAACCAGGGCCTTCTCGCCGCGAACCAGCGCGTGCTCTTCTGGTACGCCGTCTTCGAACCGACCGTCGTCCTCTTCGGCGCTATGACCGCCGCCGCGATCATCTGGTACGGCGGCGGACGCGTCGTCGATAGCGCCCTCACCCTCGGCACCCTCGTAGCCTTCACCCAGTACATGCAGCGCTTCTACTGGCCCATCCGGGACCTCAGTGACCGCTATACCACCCTCCAGTCGGCCATGGCCTCATCCGAACGCATCTTCGGCGTGCTCGATGAGCAAGAGGAGGTCACCGACCTCCCGAACCCGCGCCACCTTGGCGAAGTGAAGGGAAAGATCGAGTTTCGCAACGTCTGGTTCGCGTACGACGAAGAGAACTGGGTACTCCGCGACGTTTCGTTCGTCCTCGAACCCGGCGACCGCGTGGCCATCGTCGGTGCGACTGGCGCGGGCAAGTCCACGATGATGAATCTGCTCAACCGCCTCTACGATGTCCAGCGCGGCCAGATCCTCGTCGATGACGTGCCAATCACCGATGTCCCCCAGCGCGAGCTGCGCCGCCACGTCGGCATGGTCCTGCAGGACGCCTTCATCTTCACCGACACCGTCGAAGAGAACATCCGCCTCCGCGACCCCTCAATCTCATCCGAACAGGTGCGCTCCGCCTCCCGCCTGGTCGGCTCAGACGCCTTCATTTCGCGCATGGAACATGGCTATGACTCCATCCTCGCGGAACGCGGCGCCAACCTCTCCACTGGCCAGAAGCAGCTCCTTTCGCTGGCCCGTGTCGCTGCTTTCGACCCGGAGATCGTCCTCGTCATGGACGAAGCCACCGCCAGCATCGACCCCGAGACCGAAGCCGCGCTCCAGCGGAGCATCCGTGCGGTGACTTCGGGCCGCACCTCGATCATCATCGCCCACCGCCTCAACACCATCCGCTTCGCCGACCGCATCCTCGTCCTCCAGCACGGCCAGCTGCTGGAGCAGGGCAGCCACGCCGAACTCATGGCAAAGCACGGCCTCTACCACACCCTCTTCGAACTCCAGTACAAGGGGCAGGACCTGGGCGCCGCAGGCGTCTGATCGCGCCCCGCGACAGCTTCGCGCCTCCCACGGTTTCTTTTCGCTCCGCGATCTACGCTTGCCCTCGAAATGTCCGATCGAGGAGTCCGAAGCCATGATCCACGCCCGCATCCGCCCGAAGTCCGGCGAAATCCTGCACGACCCCTCCCCTGAGCAACTCCATAAGCTCCTGGAAGACACGGCGAACCTCAGCTGGATCGACCTCGAATCCCCTACCCCCGATGAGCTCGGCCTGATCGCGGGCATCCTCGGTTGGGACCACCTCACCGTTGAGGACCTCACCAACCAGGGCCAGCGCGCCAAGCTCGAACAGTTCCCCACCTACCACTACCTGGTGATGCACGCGCTCGAGTACGGCGCGCCGCCGGAAGGCGGGCAGCCTCGGCTCACCACGCCGGAAATCGACTTCGTCATTGGCCCGAGCTACGTCGTCTCCGTCCACTACGTCCACCTCGCGCACCTCACCGAAAACCGCGAGGTCGTCGAACGGCTCGAACAGTTGATGAGCAAAGGCCCCGACTACATCCTCTACGTCCTCACCGACCGCCTCGTCGATAGCTACTTCCCCGTCCTCGATGAGATGCAGGACGCCGTCGATGACCTTGAAGACAGCATCATCGAAAACGTCCGCGGCGAACTCCTTCCCCGCATCTTCGATATGAAGCACGACGCCATGGTCCTGCGGAAAGTCACCAGCCCTCTGCTCGATGTCTTCTCCCGTCTCACCGCGCCCGGTATGGGCATCGTTTCGGAAGAGCACGCCTTCTACTTCCGCGATGTCCACGACCACATCATCCGCGTCTTCGAATCCACCGATAGCTACCGCGAGCTCATGTCGGGCGCCCTCGATGCCTACCTGTCCACGACCAACAACCGCATGAACGATGTCATGAAGCGGCTTACGGTCGTTGCCGCCCTCTTCCTGCCCATCACGTTCCTCACCGGCCTCCTCGGCATGAACCTTCGCGAGTCACCGCCTTGGGATGACTACTTCTTCTGGGTGTTCCTCGGAGGCATGTTCGGCCTCAGCGTCGCCCAATACCTCTACATGCGCCGCAAGGGCTGGACGTAGCAGCTACCGCCTCCCCAGTACCGCGACCGGCAGGGAGCGGCGCCTCGCCGCGACGTCCCGCTTCTATCCGTTGGCCCCACCCCAGCAGTACCGCGACCGGCAGGGAGCGGCGCCCCGCCGCTACGTCCCGCTCTCGTCCATCGGCCAAAGGGGGGAGGGACCTTGCGGCCCCTCCCCCCTTCGTTCCCCCGGCTCTCTCGCTGGGGGCCTAGACTCGGCGGCGCACCCTCCGCAGCTGCACCGCCGTCCCTGCGCCCGCCACGGCCAGCGCGCCGCCCAGCGCCATGAGGAGTGGCGGGTAGCCGTCCGACGTACGCCCGCTGGCGTCTGCATCGCCCAGGCTCGGCACCGACGGCGAAGGCGCGGCCACCGGCGCGGCGGCCGCGCCCGGGATCTGCCCGCGGATATCGCCGCCCGCGTTCGCCACCGTGTGGACATTCACGTACAACTGTCCCGCGCGAAGAGCCGTAAGCAGACCCGCGAAGTTGCCCGCCAGGCTCCCGCTCAGGTTGGAGACATCCACCGTCGCGCTCTGGTTGATCGCCGCAACGCCCGGCGCGGCGGCCGCGAAGAAGGGCACCACGATTCCTCCGTTCGTCCCCACTGCTCCCACATGGATGTGCGAAGCCGTGATCGCCGTGCCGCTCGCCAGCAGCGTGTAGGTGAGCGTCGTCCCACTGAACGTGCCAACGAACGTACCGGTGCCGGTACTCGTCGTCGGCGGGTTCTCCTGCCTGCCTTCAAGGTTGATCGCGACCGTGGTCGTCCCCGCCGCCGGCGCGGTGCCCGGCAGTTGCGCCCGCATCTCGCCGCCCGGGTTCGTCACCGTGTGCGCGTTCGCGTAGAGCCCGCCCGTCACGAATGCGGCCACGAACTCCGGCCACTTTCCCGCCAGCGGCCCCGTCAGGTCGGCTGCCCTCGCCGTCCCACTCACGTTAATAGTGCTGGAACCTGGCGCCGCCGCTGCGAACAGCGGCAGTACAACCGCGCCGTTGGTGCCGGCCGCCCCAACATGCAGGTGCGCGGCCGTCAGGCCCGTCCCGATCCCCGTCAGCGACCATACCAGCGAATTCCCGCTCCACGATGCTGTGAACTTCGCCGTCGCCGTCGTGGTGACAGGCGGCACTTCGTTCGCGCCACTCAGGGTGATGCTCACCGGCGGTATCTGCGCGCCCGCCCCGGTGGTTGCCAGTGCCAGCGCAAGGAGGGCGGCGCAAGCCGCTATCGCCAGCGTTCGAATCCCAAACAGTCGAGTCAACGAATCCTCCGCAGGTGCGAAGAGGACCCCCGGCGCTGTGCCGGCTAATCCCCTTGTGTCACGGTACGGCGGCCGGGGCGCGGAGGATTGCCTGGAGCGCTATTCCCCGCCACCAACCTCGCCCTCGGCGGTAAGTGCCGCCTCCGTCGCGAGACCGGCAGCCCGCCGGTTCTCTGCCCGGTGCTCGTCCAGCGCTTCCTGTTCGTCCGGCAGCAACCGCCCGGCCGCGCGCCGCACAAAGAGCAATCCCGCCATCACTCCGACGGCACAGCACGTCCCCACGATGAACGTCGCCTGCGGCACCCCCAGGTGGTCCGCCAGCCACCCGAAGATCACGCTTCCGATCGGCGTCGACCCGGCGAATAGTAACTGGTAGATGCTCATGATCCGGCCGCGCATGTTCGGCGGCGCCAGCAACTGCAACCGCGTGCTCGCCGTCGCCTGGAAAGTGATGCTGAACGCCCCGAGCATCATCGTCAGCGGGATCGCCAGCCACCACGTCCGCGCGAACGCCATCGCGATCAGCAGCACCGAAAAACCCGCGCCGCCCCACAGCACCCGCTCGCGCGTCGGGTTCCCAAGGTAGGCCATGCCAAGCGCCGAAAAGACCGCTCCCACGCCCATCGCCGATGTCAGCACGCCGAAGCCCGCCGGCCCCGAATGGAGCACAAACTTCGAGATCAGCGGGAGCATGATCAGGAAGTTGTAGCCAAACGTCCCCAGGATCGCGAGCACCAGCACGATGAAAGCGATGTCGGGCGTGGTCAGCGCGTACTTCACGCCTTCGCCCAGCTGCTTGAACACGTTCCCCCGGATCGCCTCGTGTGTCTCGAAGAACCGCGCTGGCCGCATCAGGAAGAGCCCGCCGATCACCGCCACGTAGCTCACCGCGTTCAGGTACATGCAGCCGGCCACGCCGATCGTCGCCAGTGCTATCCCGCCCAGCGCCGGGCCAACGATCCGCGACACGTTGAATTGGGTTGAGTTCAGCGCCACCGCGTTCGGCAGGTCATCCGGCCCCACGATCTCCATCAGGAACGCCTGCCGTGCCGGCTGGTCGGCCGCGCTCGCAACCCCGAGGACCGCCGCCAGCACGTAGATGTAGCCAAGCTCCAGGTGGCCGGTCGTCTGCAGGATCGCGAACACCAGCGCCTGCACCAACATCACCGTCTGGGTGACCATGATCAGCTTGCGCCGCGGCAGCCGGTCCGCGAACACCCCGCCGAAGAGCGAAAACATCATGATCGGCGCGAACTGCACCGTCGTGATCAGCCCCAGCGCCAGCGGTGAATCGGTGATCCGCAGCACCAGCCACGATTGCGCCACCCGCTGCATCCACGTGCCCGAAAGCGAAACCAGCTGCCCGAACCACAGCAGGCGGTAGTTCGAATTGCGCATCGCGCTGAACGCCACCTTCAGCGGCGGGCGCTTCCCGCCCCCCTGGCGGCTCACGGGGCTACCGCCACGTGTTCTGCATCCGCATCCGCGCGGGGTTCGCGGGCGCGTACCGTTGCCGCTGCCGCTGCCAGCAATTCCAGCGTCTCGATAACCCGCGCCGCTGCGTCGCCCAGTTCCTCCGCCACGTCCGACAGGAACGGCCGCCAGGCCTCGGCGATTTCGCTCACGACCGCGGTCGCCGAGTCGCTCAAGAACAGCGGCGCCTGCCGCCGATCAGCCGAAACCGAGGTCCGCTCCACCATCCCGCGGTCGGCCAGCTTGATCACCAGCCCGCTCGTCGTCGAAACCGTGATCCCCAGCGTCCGCGCCAGCTCGCCCGTCGTGATCCCCGGCGTCCGCCGGATCTGGAACAGCACCCGGAGCTGCGGCAACGTCAGCTGACTCCGCTCCCACTGCCGCAAGCGTTCGGTGTCCAGCTCCCGCACTACCTGCCAGTAGGCCCGCCGGAACCGTTGCTCTGCGTCTGCTTCCACGACCATCGATAGTACGGTGTCAACGGACTATCTGCTATCCGCCCTCGCCCGGGTCCGGGTCGCCCGGTCGTCCTTCCGCCGGCTCGATCCCCAGCCGCTCTGTCCACGCCGAACCCAGCCGCGCCGTCTTGCTCTGTCCCAGGAGCCGCTTGATCCCCGCCGGGTCCTTCCGGAACGACTGGATGCCCGTGAGCCACTTCACGCTCTTGTAGCCCTGCAAGAACGGCACCACAAGGCGCACCGGCCCGCCATGCTCCTTCGGTAGAAAGCCGCCGTTCATCCCCACTACTACCAGCACCCGCGGGTCCATCGCTTCGTCCCGCGATAGCGTCTCGAAGTAGTGGCCGTCCCGCGATCGGAAGGCCAGGTAACCCGTTTCGGGGACCGTAATACCCGTGTGCGTCAGCACGTCCGAGAGCCGTACCCCCTGCCAGGTGATCACCTCGTGCCAGTTGAAAATTTGGCATACGAACGGCAGCGTCTGTTCGTGCAGTGGCAGTTCGTAGAGGTCGTACCAGCTCATCGATACGTGCCGCAGGTCATCCCCGCGCAGGTCAATCCGCGCCTCTTCCAGCGCCAGCCCGCGAGGAGGGTTGAAGAGCGAGATAACCGGCATCGGCTCGGCTTCGAAGTCGAGCATTGCGAACTGGTCGGAGAACCGCGGAGGGCGGATCCCCTCCCGCCTCGGCGGCAGTGGGGTGGTCGTCATTCGTGGACTCCTTGAAACCGTGTTGAGTCGTTCTGTTTGAGGTGTGCGCCCGGATACTCGGTCACGACGATGCCTCCGAAGGCAACGCGCCCGCCCGCATGTGTTCGCGGCTCGTCTGGTCCAGCCTTCCCCGCGCGATGAGCAGCAGGACGAGCGCCGCCAGCGCTGCAGCTGTGAATGCCAGGAAGCCTGCCGCGAACGTCCCCGTGCTCCCCTTGAGCGCGCCCAGCACGGTTGGCAGGTAGAACCCGCCGACCCCGCCGGCCGCGCCTACGAGGCCCGTGACCACCCCGATCTCCTTGCGGAAGACCTGGGGGATGAGTTGGAAGACGGCGCCGTTGCCCATGCCGAGACTGCCCATCGTTACGGCGAGCAGCGGCACGACAAGCAGCAACGAGGGGAGTTGTGCGATCGTCGCAGTCAGCACCGCCACCATCCCCAGCAGCACCGTCAGCACACGCGTGCCGCCTACCCGGTCGGAGACAACCCCGCCGATCGGCCGCAGCAGGCTGCCCGAGAACACGCAGAGCGCGGTCAGGTCACCGGCTTGGACCTTCGAAACCCCGTACTGGTCGTGGAAGAACACCCCGAGGTAGCTCGAAAGCCCGACGAACCCGCCGAATGTCACGCTATAGAACAGGCAGAACCAGAACGTTTCCGGCCTGCGCAGCCCCGAGAGATAGCCCGCAAGGCTGGGCGGCTTCACCCGCTTCGGGCTGTCCTTCGCCAGCACCACGAACACGGCCAGCGTGACGAGCACCGGGATCAGCGCGAGCCCGAAGACCGGTTGCCACCCAAGGTGCTGCGCCAGGCGCGGTGCAAACAGCGCCGCCAACACTGTCCCGCTGTTTCCCGCGCCGGCGATGCCTAGCGCGAGGCCCTGGTGTTCGGGCGGGTACCAGCGGCTTGCCAGCGGTAGAGCCACCGCGAAGCTCGCCCCGGCCACCCCGAGCAGGAGGCCCATCAGGATCACCGCTTGCAGCGAATCCGCGAACAGCCACCCAAAAACGAGCGGCACGACAGTGAGGCTCAAGCCCGCGATTCCCGTCCGCCGGGACCCGATGTGGTCGCTCAGCGGCCCCAGGATCAGCCGGAAGGCCGAACCCGCCAGTAATGGCACCGCGATGATCAGCCCCTTCTCCGCGGCACTGAGCTTCAGGTCCTCGGCGACGAAGGTGCCCAGCGCCCCGAGAAGCACCCAGACCATGAAACTCACATCGAAATACAGGAACGCACTGAACAGCACCCGCCCGTTTCCAGCGCTTCGGAAGTCCTTGAAATGCACCTGCCTGCTCCTCATCGTCGAATGGTGTGTGGCACATGTGTCCCGCCCTGGGCACCGTCAGCCACGGGCCGCCCCGGCGGCCGTGGCGAAGTCTCCCCGCTTACGCCATCGCGACCGCTCGACCGCGGCCCTCCGTCACCATCGCCACGGGGATGTGCGTGCGTTGCGGGAACCGCTGGCGCAACAGCGCCTCCACCAGCGTCGGCAGGTCTTCGCCATGCACGCTCGAAAGGTGCTTTCGCGCCAGCCGCGCATCGGCGCCCAGCCGGCCGCCCACGAACACGTCGGCCGCCTCTTCCACACCCTTACTCACCCGGATGTTCACGCCCTGGATGCCGATATCCGCGATGTGATGCAGACCGCAGGCATGGATGCACCCCGAAAGGTGGATCCGCGTTCCCGGCGGCACCTGCACCTCGCTCCGTTCGAGCTTTTCCGCCAGTTCCACCGCCCGCGCCTTCGTATCGATGAGCGAGTAGTGGCAGTAGTCGTTCCCTGTGCAGGCCACCAGGTTCCGCCAAACCGCCGGCGGGTTCGGGCGCAACTTCCGCAGCGCCGGCTCCTCCAGCAGCTTCGGCAGCCGTTCGTCGGCGACGTGAGGGATCAGGAGATTCTGCCCGGCCGTTAGTCGTACTTCGCCCGCGCCGTACTCGTCCGCAAGCCGCGCGACATCCAGCAGATGGCCCGCCGTAATCCGCCCCACGGGCACATGCAGCCCGACGTAGCTCATCCCTACCTGCCGCTGCGGGTGGATCCCCAGGTGGTCGCCGGCCGTCCGCACCGTCGCCTCCTCGCCCGCCCGTTCGAGCGGCTCTCCGATCGAAGCCTCCACCTCGCTCCGGAGGCGCTCTTCGCCCCAGCGCTCAAGCAGCCACTTCAGCCGCGCTTCCGTCCGCTTTTCGCGCGGGCCATGGTCGCGATAGACCTTCACCAGCGCGACGAACAGCTCGACCACTCCCTCGGGGCGCACGAACACATCCAGCGGCGTCGCGAGGCGGGGGCTCGTGCCCCCCAGCGCGCCGCCCACGAGCACATTGAAGCCCGCGACCCGCCGCCCGCTGATGTCTCTGATCGCCGGTACAAAACCGAGGTCCTGTGTTTGCGCGTGGCCGCAATCCTCCCGGCAACCGGCGAGCGAGAGGTTGAATTTGCGTGGCAGGTTGCTGAACGCGTGCTCGCCCAGGTGCGCTTCGGACAGCGCGGCGAGGATCGGCCGCGTGTCGAACAACTCCATCCCGTCGATTCCCGCCAGCGGACAACCAACGTAGTTGCGGACGTTGTCCAGGCCCGTCTGCTGCGTCGAAACCCCCGCCTCCGCCAGCCGCTGGATGATCCCCGGGATCGCCGGCAGCCGCAGTCCGCGCAACTGGATCGATTGGCGCGTCGTCAGGTCAGCCGAGCCCTGCCCATGTTCCTGCGCGATTCCCGCAATCGCTCGCAATTCGTCCGCCGTCACCTGCCCGCCCGTCAGCCGCAGCCGCATCATGAACAGCCCCGGGGTGTGCGGCCGGTGGAACACCCCGAACCACTTCATCCGCTGAAGTTCGTCTTCGGGAATCTCCTCGATCGGCGTGTCGCTCTCGGCGTAACGAAGCAGGTCGGGGAAACTGTCCAGCCCGTCCTTCGCCGCCTTCATCGCTTCGAACTTGTTCAAACAACCCTCCATTGGTAACAACCTCACCGTAGGAGGAGGGCGTGTACGGCGGGTTTCGCCC
>Ga0315281_10011475_pt1 | contig 12141 bp, 11 predicted proteins | sample YL17G07_0_MG_FD_204540 | JGI IMG/M metagenome (GOLD analysis project Ga0315281, IMG submission 204540) | Sediment microbial communities from Yellowstone Lake, YNP, Wyoming, USA - YL17G07_0 | ecosystem: Environmental > Aquatic > Freshwater > Lake > Sediment | place: USA: Wyoming | collected... | reverse complement strand
AGGAGCAGGCGGCGCAGATGGTGCAGGCGGTGGCGGTGTTCAAGCTGGCGCAGGAGCCGGGCCAGCCGGCCGCGGCGCCGCGCACCGCCAAGGTGACGCAGTTGCCGGCCAAGCTTGTGCCGCAGAAGGCTGCGAAGAAGGGCTCGCACCTGGCCATGGCTCCACCACGCGCCAAGCAGGCCGGCGCGGGAGATGAGTGGCAGGAATTCTAGGTGGTATCGATAGCGGCGGCCATATGGACATTCAACGCAACCCGACGGGATCTCGACCCTGGCTACGAAAGCTGGGGCTGGGAATGGTGCTGGCATTTACCCTGAAAGGGTTGGTGACGACGGGATTGCTGGTGTTCGCGGCGTATACCGGATTGAAACTGTTTTGAATACGACGATCGAGACTAGGGGAAGAGATCATGCAGGGTAACGCTGCCATCGAACAGGGACGAGAACGCGAGTTTGATTTTACCGATCACGATTTCGAGCGCGTGCGAAAACTCATCTACGATCACGCCGGCATTTCGCTTTCGCCGGCGAAACGCGACATGGTCTATAGCCGTCTCGCGCGCCGTCTGCGCCAGACTCGCATGCAATCGTTCGACGTCTATCTCGATCATGTCGAGACGGGAGATGCGTCCGAATGGGAGGCGTTTACCAATTCGCTGACGACCAACCTCACGTCGTTCTTTCGCGAACCGCACCACTTCCCGCTTCTTGAAGAGCATTTGCGCAGGGCGTCGGCTACGAAGCCGCTTACGATCTGGTGTTCGGCGTCTTCTACCGGCGAGGAGCCGTACTCGATAGCCATGATAGCGGTCGAGGCATTTGGCAGCTTCACGCCGCCGGTGCGTATTCTGGCGAGCGATCTCGATACCAATGTGCTCGCCACGGCAGAGGCGGGCGTCTACACGGATGAACGTATCGAGAAAATGGATGCCGAGCGCATCAAGCGTTTCTTTTTGCGCGGCACGGGCGCGCGTGCCGGAAATGTTCGCGTGCGCCAGGAGTTGCGCAACCTGGTTACGTTCCGCCGCATCAACCTGCTTGACGATGTCTGGCCGGTGCGCGGACCGCTCGATGTCATATTCTGCCGCAATGTCATGATCTATTTCGACAAACAGACGCAGCTTGGCATTCTGGAGCGTTTTGCACCGCTGCTGCGTGCGGATGGGCTGCTGTTCGCAGGTCATTCGGAGAGCTTCCATAACGCCGCGCACCTGTTCCGTCTGCGCGGCAAAACGGTTTACGAACTGACCACGGGCCGTACAGTGCAGAAACGCGCGTGAGCATGGCTGCGAATGACACTCAGCAGAAGCAACGCGACATGCCGACAGGCGTGGCGAGCGAATGTTTTGCCTCGAATTTCTACTTTGATCGCGTGCACGAGGTTGACGCGGCCAAGATTCTTCCGGGCGAGTATTTCGTCACCAACAAGGACATGCTCATTGTCACTGTGCTGGGTTCGTGCGTATCGGCATGCATCCGCGATACCAAGGCCGGTGTCGGCGGCATGAATCATTTCATGCTGCCCGATACCGACACTGCCGGACCGTTATCGACTTCAGCGCGCTATGGCACTTATGCGATGGAGGTACTGATCAACCACCTCATGAAAATGGGAGCGAAGCGCGAAAATCTCGAAGCCAAGGTATTTGGCGGCGGCAACGTGCTGCCGGGATTCACGCAAATTAACGTCGGTCAGCGCAACGCCGATTTCGTGATCCGCTTTCTGCTCGCCGAACGCATCCGTGTCGTGGCGCGCGATCTGGTCGACATTTTCCCGCGCAAGGTTTACTACTTTCCCGTCACCGGCAAGGTGATGGTCAAGAAGTTGCGCAACATTCACAACGACACTATCTTCAAACGCGAAATCGACTATCGGAAACAGATCGACAAGGCGAGCGTTGGCGGTGAAGTGGATCTGTTCTGAAATCTTTGAACCGTATTCCGGCGCGAACAGGAATACTGCACGTAAGGAGTTGAGAATTGCTAGCCGCACACGCCGTAGCCGCGAATAAAATCAAGGTGCTGATCATCGACGATTCAGCGTTGATCCGCAGCCTGCTCACTGAAATCGTCAACCGGCAGCCCGACATGGGCGTGGTCGGCGCCGCGCCCGATCCCCTGGTGGCGCGCGAGATGATCCGCGAACTCAATCCCGATGTCCTGACACTCGATGTGGAAATGCCGCGCATGGACGGGCTCGAATTTCTCGAAAAGCTGATGCGCCTGCGCCCGATGCCGGTGGTCATGGTATCGACGCTGACCCAACGCGGCGCCGAATCGACCATGCGCGCGCTCGAACTGGGCGCGGTAGATTACGTGACCAAGCCGAAGATTGACATCAGCCGTGGCGTGGGCGAAGCCGGCCAGGAACTTGTCGACAAAATTCGCCTTGCCGCGCGTGCGCGCGTGCGCGCGCTGGCCAGGGCGCCCGCTGCGGTGACCACGCTTGCGGCGCTCGGCAACCGCCGCGCTAGCACCGAGAAACTCATCATAATCGGCGCATCGACTGGCGGCACCGAGGCGATCAAGGACGTACTGGTGCAGTTGCCTCCCGACAGCCCCGGTATTTTGATCACGCAGCACATGCCGGCAGGCTTTACGCGCAGCTTCGCGCAACGCCTGGATTCGCTTTGCCGTATCTCGGTCAAGGAAGCGGAACATGGCGAACGCATTCTTCCCGGCCATGCTTTCATCGCGCCCGGAGACAAGCATCTTCTGGTCAGGCGCAGCGGCGCAAATTATGTCACCGAACTTTCGGATGGACCGCCGGTCAACCGTCACCGTCCTTCGGTGGAAGTGTTGTTCAAATCGGCGGCGCAGCATCTTGGCCCCAACGCGCTCGGTGTCATGCTTACCGGCATGGGCAAGGATGGCGCCACGGCCATGCTCGAAATGCGCCAGGCAGGCGCATTCAATGTGGCCCAGGACGAAGCCACATGTGTGGTGTTCGGCATGCCCAAGGAAGCGATTGCAGTTGGCGCGGTCGAGGAAATTCTGCCGGTACAGAAAATAGCCGCGCGGCTACTTGAAAAACTCTCGACGGGCGAACATCGCGTGCGCGTGTAAGCGCTTCAACTCCTTCCCCTTGGCGAGGGGAAGGCAGGGATGGGGTGCTGCGATGCACCACACTGCAAATAAGTGTCATCCTGAGGAGCAAGGCGACGAAGGATCTGGTTGCCTTACTCGATACCATTCGCGGTTTCGCAATGGCCTGCCTTACTACTCTCACCGCGTGGGTGGTTGACCCACGGCAGGTCACTTTTCTTGCTCCGCCAAGAAAAGTGACCCAGTCGGCCCCTGCTTCACCACACTCATGCTCGCGCATGAGCGTCCCTTGTGCTGCTCAGGACAGTCGGCGGCTGCGGAACTTGCGGGCGGATTGCATTCGAGAGTTACGCATACAATCTCACGCCCGCTTCGAACAGTCCTCGCCGACACCTCCGACCGTCCTTGCGCTGCTCGGCGGCTCAGAAGGGGATTTCTCCGATGTCCAACGGCGGTGGCATATGAATTCGCTACAGCACATCCCATATTTCACAATAGAGCAAAACCGGGAGCATCCCGAAGGGACGCAGCATCCGGGGGTTCTTTTCTTGGGTTACTTTCTTTTGGACAAGCAAAAGAAAGTGACCTGCCGTGGGTCAGCCACCCACGCGGTACCAGTAGAAAGACTGACAACAATCATGCCGCGAGAAGGTACCAAGTAAGGTAACCAGATCCTTCACTGCGTTCAGGATGACACTGTTCAGGATGACACTGTTCAGGATGACACTCAAAGGTTGAATCCGAGGCGTGTATAATTTACGCATTCTCCTGTGATGCAGTTAATGTCACTGAGCCGCAGTCAATAAGCCACCCATTCCCATCCCATGCGCATTCTTCTCAGCAACGACGACGGTTATTTCGCTCCGGGACTGGCGGCGCTTGCCGAGGCGCTCGGCGGCGAACACTACATCACCGTGGTTGCGCCGGAGCGCGATCGCAGCGGCGCGAGTAATTCGCTGACGCTCGACCGGCCGCTCACGCTGCGCCGCGCGGCCAACGGGTTTTACTATGTGAACGGCACGCCCACCGACTGCGTACACATGGCCGTGACCGGTATGTTCGATGAGCTGCCCGACATGATCGTTTCGGGCATCAACTCGGGGTCGAATATGGGGGACGACACGATTTATTCCGGTACCGTTGCCGCCGCGACCGAAGGTTTCCTGCTCGGCATTCCGTCGATCGCGGTGTCGCTGTGCGGCACGCGTCACGCGCATTACGCCACCGCGGCATGGGTCGCGCTGCAACTGGTGGAGCGGTTTCGCAGCGAACCTATCGCCACGCCGGTGCTGCTCAATGTGAATGTGCCCGACTTGCCTGTCGATGCACTCAAAGGATTCGAGACCACACGTCTGGGCAAACGCCACAAGGCCGAACCGGTTATCAAGACCATGACGCCGCGCGGCGATACCGTGTACTGGGTAGGCGCGGCGGGCGCCGCGCAGGACGCCGGCCCCGGAACGGATTTCCACGCCACGGGCGAGAACAAGGTTTCGGTGACGCCGTTACAGATCGATCTTACGCACTACAACCAGCTTGCGCACATCAAGGACTGGGTCGGGCCCCTCAAGCCATGATTCAGGGTTTGCAGGGTATCGGCATGACTTCGCAGCGCACGCGCGCGCGCATGCTCGAACAACTGCGCAGCGAAGGTATTCGCGACGAGCGCGTTCTGGCCGTGCTGGGCGAGATTCCGCGCCATGTATTTATCGAGGAAGCGCTCGCGAGCCGTGCCTACGAAGAGAACGCGCTGCCGATCGGTTTCGGGCAGACCATCTCCAGCCCTTACATCGTTGCGCGCATGACCGAGTTGCTGTGCGAAAAATCCGTTCCCGCCAAAGCACTCGAAATCGGCACCGGATGCGGTTACCAGACCGCCGTGCTCGCCAAACTCGCCAGGGAAGTGCATACCCTGGAACGTCTCCAGCCGCTCATGGATCGCGCGCGCCGCACGCTGCGCGATCTGCGTTTTTTCAATATTATTTTCAAGCATATCGACGGTCATCTCGGCTACCCCGAGGGCGGCCCCTATCAAGGCATCCTTTCCACCGCGGCATCGACACATGTTCCGCAGGCGCTCAAGGAACAGCTCGCGGTCGGAGGCCGCATGGTGCTTCCGGTGGGCATAGAGGAACAATATCTTTACGTCATCGATCGCAGCGAAAGCGGATATGCCGAATCGCGCCATGAGGCAGTGCGCTTTGTGCCGCTGCTTACTGGTCTCGCGTAGTGTTAGACTCGCGAACAGTTTTGTTGAAATTCGTTACCAGTTATTGCATTTTCCTGTGTCCCCAGTGTTCCCCGTGGTAAATGATTTTTTGAAAAACTCGTCACGAGTGTAGCGCTGCAAGATCTTTTAACATTGCCGTGGTGGTTGACACTGTTTTTATTCACCACGGGGAGCACGGGGGACACGGGGAAGGCATGAAGGACCGGCTAAAGGCATTGCTTTCTCCGTGTCCTCCGTGTCCTCCGTGGTAAGGTAGTTAACGTTCATTATTTTCCAGATTGCACATGCAAAAATACTTCACTTCCGATATCTGCCGCACCGCATTGATTCTCTCACTGCCGGTTTTTCTCGCCGCATGCGCGAGCAAGGGTCCGGCGCCGGTACTGGATCGCAAACCCTCCGTGGAAATTGCCGCCAAGCCGGTCGAAACGCCCACGATTGCAGTGAAGCCTTTCGAGGAAGTCGTCAAGACGCATGTGGTGCAAAAGGGCGAGACGCTCTATTCGCTGGCGTTGCTTTATGGTCTCGATTACCGCGAGCTCGCGGCGTGGAACAATATCGAAAACCTCGGATTGATTCGCGTCGGACTGGAGTTGCGCGTTTCGCCTCCTGCCATGCCTGCGCCTCCATCCGGCGTGGTGGCGACGCCGCTGGTGTCGGCGCCGCCCCCCGTGCCGGAACTGCCGGCAGCCAATACCTTGACCATGAAAGTCGAGCCCAAGGCAGTCAAGGCGCCGTATTCGGATAAAACGCTTGCGCAAATGGAAGCGGAAGCACGCGCGAGCCAGGCTACGCAAGGTACGCAAGTTGCTGCCGCGCCAACACCTGCCATGGCGCCTGCAGCCGCACCCCCGGCAAAAGTGGAAAACGATCTCATCGACTGGGGCTGGCCAGTGAGGGGCAAGATGCTCGGCGGTTACACCGAAACCAGCAAGGGCCTCGATATCGCGGGCGCGCTGGGTACGCCGGTGACCGCTGCCGCCGACGGCAAGGTCGTCTATAGCGGAACCGCGCTACGCGGATATGGCAAGCTGGTCATCATCAAACACAACAGCACCTACCTGAGCGCCTACGCCCACAACAGTCACATCGTGGTGAACGAGGGGCAGGATGTGAAGAAGGGGCAGAAGATCGCCGAGATGGGATCGAGCGACACCGACCAGGTCAAGCTGCATTTCGAAGTTCGCAAGCAGGGCAAACCCGTCGATCCGGCCAGGTATCTGCCGCCGGCGTGAAATGCCGGCCTGATCAGGCGGCCATCGCAAGCGGTGTGATCTTCGCGAGCCGGTCGGCGAGTTGCTCACGCGCATGCACAAGATCGCGATGGGCTTGGAGATTCAGCCAGAACTCGGCCTCCATGCCGAAATACACTCCCAGCCGCGCGGCGGTATCGGCCGTGATGGTACGCTTGCCCGCCACGATCTCACCGATGCGGCGCTGAGGCACGCCAATCTCCTTGGCCAGGCGGTACTGCGTCACCCCCATGGGTTTGAGAAATTCCTCGAGCAGAATTTCACCCGGGGTCGCCAGCGGAACCTTACGCTTTGTCATGGTGCTTGCTCCTCAATGATAATCGACGATCTCGACATCCCAGGCTGCCCCATCGCGCCAGACGAAACAAACGCGGAACTGGTTGTTGATGCGGATGCTCCACTGGCCGATGCGATCGCCAGAAAGTTTTTCCAACCTATTCTGTGGCGGCACGCGCAAAGACTCGATGCGCGTGGCCGCATGTACCATCTGAAGCTTTCGAATTGCCACAGCAGCAAAGTTGGCGAATCGGGCCACACGCGCCCCTTCGAACAAGGCTTCGGTATCTCGGCACCTGAACGTCTTGATCACAGGCAAATGCTAACGCGCCATGTTAGTACCGTCAAGGGGTAGAGCTGCCAGCGCGACCTGATGCCATGATGCCGATGAGCGGAAATGGAAGTTGGCCGATCGGGAGAGATCCCCCTGGTTTCCGGACATGCCCATATACAGGCAGAGCGCAAGCGGCGATTGGACTATGGCATTGGGTGTTCTCGCTGGCGATTTTCCCCGGTGAGTTTCGCGCTGCCCTGTTTATATTCGTGAATTACAGCTCGCCAAGAATGACCCCGCCGTCCGGTCCGCGATTTACTTTGGTAATGCCGGGCTCCAGTGCTTCGAGGCGTCTGGCTTCAAGTTCCTGGGGTGTGATCATGCCCTGCTCGGCGCGTTTTTCGTCGGCGAGACGCTGGTTTTCAAGCAAATGATCGCGCTGCGACAGAGCCTGCTGCACGGTTTCCCACAGATCGGATTCCGTCCACGGTTTCGTGATATAGCGGAATACCACGGCTTCGTTGACGGCGGACATGACCGCGTCGAACTCGGTCGAGGCGCTCAGCATCAGGCGCGCCGTGTCGGGCTGCACCTCCCTGAACGACTTGAGGAATTCGACGCCGGTCATGAGCGGCATGCGGTAGTCGGAAACGACCAGATCGAAGGTGCGCTCGCCGGCTCTTTCCAATCCCTGCCACGGATCGGTATGGATTTCGATATGCACCGGCTCGTCGAAAAAATTGCGCTTCAAGGCGCGCTGCAGGGCATGCAGGACATTGACTTCATCGTCGACCAGCATGATGTTTCTCATATGTTCCTCCGTTCGCTGCGAATATGTACGGATAGCGCGACGCCTTCGGATGCCGCGTAGTCCTGAATTTGCCGGATCAGGCCCGGGTCGAGAATATAGTCGGAGGCGAGCAGCAGCACCCCATCGCGCGTGATCAGGTCGCGCGTGAGCACCATGCCGGGTTTGAGTTCCGCTGCCGTCACGACGCATTCGACAGGTACCTCCTTTTCGACGCCGCCGGTAACCTGGACGAAAGCATCGACGGCCTGCGGGTCGTAGCGTTTGCCCTTGCCCTGGACGATGGCCGCTTTGGCGTCTTCCTGCGTGACGCGGCGCTGCATGACCATGCCGATTTGCAGCGCATCGTAATCGTTGGCCAGCGCCAGAATGCGCGCGCCTGCGGGAATGGCGAGCCCGGCAAGGCCGTCCGGGAAACCTTGACCATCGAAACGCTCGTGGTGCGAACGCAGAATTTTCGCGGCATTGCGCAACTCCTCGATCGCCATCAATACCTGTTCTCCGCGCGCGGCGTGCTTGCGGTAAAGGCCGAGATTGTCGCCGCCAAGCGTGTTCACTGGAGCGGACAGGAGGTCGTCGGAAAAACCGATTTTGCCGATATCGTGGAGCAGCCCAGCGAGAAATATATCCTGGGTTTCGCGCGCATCGAGCCCCATGACCACGGCCATCTTTCGCGCCAGGTCGGCGACTCTGCGCGAATGGCCCGATAGATGGCTGCCGCGCAGCTCCAGCAGATTCGAGAACACCTTGACCGAGGTGAGGAAGCTGGTTTTGAGCCTGCCGTTGGCCGCCTCCAGGAATGAATTGACCTGGCGGATCTCGGCGGTGCGTTGTTCGACCTTCAGTTCCAGCCCGGCGTTGAGCGACTTGAGTTCCTCGTTCTGGCGCTGCGTCAACGCTTCCAGGCGCTGCTTCTCGCGCAGCAGTTCCTTGCGCTCCAGCGCGTGGCGCGCGACCATCAGCATGTCGTTGTCGTCCCACGGCTTGTTGATGTAGCGGTAGATTTCGCCCTTGTTGATCGCCTCCACCGTCGATGCCATGTCGGCGTAGCCGGTCAGCAGTATGCGCACCGTGTCGGGCCAGCGCTCGCGCACTTGCCCGAGAAACTGCGCGCCGTCCATCGACGGCATGCGCATGTCCGAGACCACCAGATCGATGCCGTTTTGCTCGAGGACGCGCAAGCCGTCGCCGCCGCCTTCGGCGGTGAACACTTCGTAGCCGTGCTTGCGGAACAGCCTGCGCAGCGACGCCAGTATGTTGGGCTCGTCGTCGACGCACAGAATGCGCCATGCCGGCGCGCTGCCGCCGGATTCGGATAGTACGGCATTCATGCTTTCACCTTGACGTTATTGCCGGTCTCGACATGCCTGACCGGGAGAGTGATGCGGAAGGTGGTTCCCTTGCCGGGTTCGCTTTGCACCTCGATGCGGCCGTTGTGTTTTTGCACGATGCCGTAGGAAAGCGACAGGCCCAGTCCGGTGCCCTTGCCGACCGGCTTGGTGGTGAAGAACGGGTCGAAAATGCGCGTCAGGTTTTCCTTGGGAATGCCCCCGCCGGTATCGGACACCTCGATCCACACGTTGTCGCCTTCGCATGCGGTGCGCACCGTGATTTTGCCGCGCTCGTCCTTCATGGCGTGCGCCGCGTTGACCAGCAGGTTCATCACCACCTGGTTGAGCTGCGAGGGCAGGCACTCGACCTCGGGGAGGTTGCCGTATTCCTTGACCACGTCGGCCTTGTACTTGATTTCGTTGTTGACGATATTGAGCGTCGAGTCGATGCCGTGGTGCAGGTTGGTCCACTGCCATTCGAGGTTGCTGTCGACGTGCGAGAAATCCTTGAGGTCCTGGACGATCTTGCGCACGCGCGTGATGCCTTCGCGGCACTCGCCCATGAGCGGTTCGATGTCTTCCTTGAGATAGGCGAGGTCCGCCTTTTCGCGCGCCTGCTTCACGGCGGCGCGCGCCGCTTCTTCGGCCAGGTGCACCTCCGTCGCCTCGTAAGCGGCAATCACCTGCAGCAGGTCGTGCAGATAATGTTCCAGCGTGCCCAGGTTGGAGAAGACATAACCGATGGGGTTGTTGATTTCGTGCGCCACGCCCGCGGCGAGCTGGCCGATCGACGCCATCTTTTCCGATTGCAGCAGTTGCTGCTGGGCCTGTTGCAATTTGCCGTTCAGCGCATTCACTTCCTCGAAGCGCTGCTTGAGCTGCACTTCCGCGAGTCTGCGTTCGGTAATGTCGCGTCCGATGGCGACAAAACGCGGCGTATCCATGGTTTGCACGTACTGCAGCACAAGTCTGACCGGCGTGTCGTGGCCGTCCTTGTGGCGGTGCACGGTTTCGAAGGTCAGCGCCGGGGTTTCTCCGGTAATCAGGGGACGCAGCAATTCGCGGAACTTCTGCTCGCTGAATTCCGGCTTGATGTCGAGCGGCGTCATGTTCATCAACTCGTCCCCGCTGTAGCCGACCTGCTTCACGGCGCCGCGGTTGACGTAGAAGAACATCAGGGTATCGGGCCAGAACATGAATACGCAGTCCCGCGTCTGGTCGAGCGTGTCCTTGAACTGGTTGAGCGCCTTCTCCGTCTTGCGGCGCTCGGTCATGTCCACGATCGCGCCGATCAGTCCGGTTATATTGCCTTCTGCATTACTAAGCGCCGCCTTGTAGAACACTACGTCGCGCGTTTCCCCGTTCGCGGCCGGAATGTCGATTTCGTAGCTCTGAGTCCCGCCATTGCGCCACAATGCCTCGTCCATATCGGTGTGTCTTGCCACCACCTCGGGCGCCTGCCGGTAAAGCGCGTCCAGCCTGTACCCGACGATGCGTTCCCGCGTCATGCCGAACAAGGCTTCCCACGCCTTGTTCACTCCCTGGAAAATGCCTTCCCTATTTGTGTAGTAGATCGGATTGGGCAACGCCTCCATCAGCTCGGTGGTGAAGCGCAACTGGTCGCGCAGTTCCGTCGTGCGCGCGGCGACGCGCTGCTCCAGGTCCGCCTTGCTTTTCCTGAGCAGCGATTCGATTTCCTTCACGCCGGTGATGTCGGTGCGAATGGAAATGTATTGATAGGGCAGACCGTGGTCGTCGAGGAAGGGAACAATGGTCGTCTTGACCCAGTAGAGACGCCCATTCATGGTGCGGTTGCAGACTTCGCCGTGCCACACGCGCCCCGAGGCAATCGTCTCCCACATTTCCTTGTATAGGGAATCCGGATGCGCGCCCGATTTCAGGATGCGGTGATTTTTTCCGAGCAGATCATCGCGGGCATAGCCGCTCACCTGGCAGAATTTGTCGTTGGCGTAAGCGATGTTGCCGTCCACATCGGCGATGCTCACGATGGCGTGCTCGTCCATGGCCTGCTTCTGGAAAGTGACATCGCGCAGGCTCTCCTGCAACGCGCGCGTCAGGGTAACCCTTTCCTTCTTCAGGATGTTCATGCGGCGCCGCACCCACCACGCAATAACGACACCGCTGATGACAATTGCGATGCCGCCCCCCACCAGCACCCAGCGGGTTCTGGAATAGGCGATGCGCGCCTGCTGGGATTCTCCTCTGGCGCGATCGGTCACATAGTTGGTTAACTCCGTCAGGACCGCCAGCATGGATTCCTGCATGGGAATGGCGTCGCGCACCAGCAGCAGGCGCGCCATCGCGGGCTGCTCCTTGAGCGCGGCGTCGATCACCTTGCGCAATTCGCCCTGGCTCCTGCCGACGGCATCGGCGTTTTTCGCCAGCAGGCGTTTTTCCTCTTCGTCGAGGATCATGCCGGTCAGCTTCTCGCGCGCGACGGCGAACTGCCCGCCGAGACGGTCGTAGCGCAGCACGTTCTCGTCGCGTACAAAGGGATCTTCGTCGTTCACGATGGTCACCATCAACAGGGCGCGCGCGCGCGCCGCCTTATGCATATCCTGTATCAGCGCGATGCGCTTCAGGCCGTGGTCGGCGACCGCTTCGACGCGTTGATCCATCTTGCGCAGCTCCACACCCGCCACGACGAGCAATATGACCATCAGCGACAGCATCGCGCCGAAACCGAGCAAAATGGCGCGCCTGGAACGCGACTCATGCGCCGCCTCGATCCGATTTTCGTGGAAAAAAGTAGTGGCTGTCGCGCTCATGCCGTAGCCCCCGCCGATTCCGTATGCCTGACCGGGAGAGTGATGCGGAAGGTGGTTCCCTTGCCGGGTTCGCTTTGCACCTCGATGCGGCCGTTGTGTTTTTGCACGATGCCGTAGGAAAGCGACAGGCCCAGTC
>Ga0315281_10011474_pt1 | contig 12142 bp, 9 predicted proteins | sample YL17G07_0_MG_FD_204540 | JGI IMG/M metagenome (GOLD analysis project Ga0315281, IMG submission 204540) | Sediment microbial communities from Yellowstone Lake, YNP, Wyoming, USA - YL17G07_0 | ecosystem: Environmental > Aquatic > Freshwater > Lake > Sediment | place: USA: Wyoming | collected... | reverse complement strand
TTGCCCCCCCCCCCCCCCCCCCCCCCGTGATCCGCCTGACATTGGGAGAGCCGCAGGTGGGGCACTTCGGCTTGTACTTTGCGGCCTCCCGGGCCGCTGCCTCCCGCTGCGCAATCGCTTCCGGGCGATTCTCCCATACCCAGATCCGCATTAGCACCCACACCGCAGCCGCAAGGCAGGCCATCAAGAACAGCGTGTGCAGGACTGGCATCATTCCCCCTCCACAGCACGAGGAACATCGCCAAGCGGGGACAGCGGGATCCTGTCCGTGGGGCTCATCACTAGGTACAGCACGCTGCCCTCGAAGGATAGATGCCATGAACCCGGAGTAGCGACTCCGTTAACGACTTCTTGAGCGACGTAGCCCGCTTCCCTAGATCCCTCCCATGTCCCAGAAACCTCGAAGTCGGCATAAGGTTTGCCCTGGAGTGGTGTGTGCTCTTACCGTGCTTCGTGAACGTGTGGTCAGATCTGAACACCCACGTGTCTGTCTGCACCACCTCGTCCACAATGGGTCCACTGGTCCAAGTACCGACGATGGGGTCCACACCGCACGCGGTGAGAACGAGAGCGACGAGGATGCCAACTGAGATGTTCGTCTTCCTTCTCATGCTGCCTCTCTGGTTCGTCGTTTCAATCGACCAACACTACTCCCAGCTCCCGAAGAGGCAAAGCCGCGAGTTGACTCATCCGAGATGTCCGCGAGCTGGACCCGGTTGCCTCACCCGAGTGCCGCGCAACTGTCATAACGATGACTCCGGCAAACGGGGGGAAGGCCAATAGAGATAGCCGCGCCTCGTGGGGGCTGGACCAATCGCCCTCAAATGATTTGCCCTCATTGCCAGCAACTTGGCAAGGTGGCGACTAGCCAAGAGCGAGTCAAGAAGGGCGTAAGTGGGGGGAAGGCAACAGCCGCGGTCTTGACAGCCGGGATTTCGATGCTGGCGACGGGACTCTCGCGCAAGGAAGAAGTAACGGCTGCGCGGTGCTCGAACTGCGGAGTGACCTGGCAGATCGCGTGAGCGTTCCGGCCATGACCCCAATCGGGATGCCCTGCTACATCACTGCTACAACAGCTCGCATCACCGCAGGTCAGTGGAGTGACCTCTTCTTGCAGTTTGGCTCGGAGAAGTCCGGCTAGCTCGGCTTGGTCGGCCGTGCGGACCGTCGGCTCATCACCCGTGGCGTTGACGGCGCTCACCGGAATTCCCCAGAGGTGCTCATCGGAATCCCCCCTCACCCCGTGGACCGCGCGGCCTAGCTTTCGGCGGCGCCAACCCCGTCGGGCACACGAACTCGATCCGCGAGGCCGAACTGGCACCAAGCAAGGCAGTCGTCAAGGAACCCGGTCGCTTGACCGGCGCTCATACGCGCCGCAGACATCGTAGTCTCCAGTCCCTGCTGGAGGATGATGAGGCTCTCCGGCACTCCTTGGAACCCTCACCCACGCGACGGTGCCCTCATCAGACCGTGCCTAGAAGGGGCATGGCTAGGCACGGCGTCAGTGGGCCGGACCCCGTTTCAGGGGTAGCGCACACCCATCCTGGGCCCGAAAATCGCTCTCCGTGGCTGTCAGGGGCCAGAAAGGGCCTTGTGGGGCGAACAGGCGTTCGGTTCCAGGCACGAATTGCGTACAGCAAACGGTGGTTTGTTGCATGCTAGGCACGCCCAGGCACGGATATGGAGGGGAGGCCGGGGGTGAAGGTGATCGGATACCTGCGGGTCTCGACCGCCGAACAGGGCCTGAGCGGAGCTGGACTGGAGGCTCAACGCGCGGCCATCACGATCGAGGCCGAGCGCCGGGGGTGGGAAGTCCAGTGGATCGAGGATGCGGGGTTCTCCGCCAAGACCCTCGACCGTCCGGGAATCATCGAGGCTCTCGACTGCCTCGAACGCGGGGAGGCTGAGGCTCTTGTCGCCGCGAAGCTGGATCGCCTTAGCCGATCCTTGCTGGACTTTGCCGGGCTCATGGACCGCAGCCAGAAGAAGGGATGGGGTCTCGTCGCCCTTGACCTCGGTGTTGATACCTCGACCCCCAGCGGCGAGATGATGGCCAACGTTCTTGCGTCCTTCGCCCAGTTTGAGCGCCGGTTGATCGGCCAACGAACCAAGGACGCCCTCGCCATCAAGAAGGCCGAGGGGGTCAGGCTGGGGCGCCCTCCTCAACTGCCGGATGCTGTTCGCCAGCGGATCATTCGCGCGCGTGATGCAGGGCAATCTCTGCGGAAGATTGCCGAACAACTGAACGCAGAGCACATCTCGACCGCCCAGGGCGGAAGGTGTTGGTATGCGTCCACGGTTCGCTCGGCCGTGCTGACCAAGACCTAGGCAGACGGGGTGGCGACATCCGACTTGGGAGATTGGCTGTCTTCGAGAGGGGCACTTGCCTATCCTCGGCTCGAGCCCTATGCTGACGGTGTACCCACCCAGCTGCTTCGGTGGCTGGGCGCGAAGCCCGCTTCGGCGGGCTTCTGCATTTCTCCCGCCAGGTCCGGGGCTTTTACCAGGTCCGGGGCTTTCGCACAGTTCCGTGGGGGTCGGTGATGACGGGCGGCAATTGGCAGTCTCGTAGGACGCCCAATCGGATTCTTCGATAGAAGTCCGCCGGGAGCGCACTTCGCCGGATCTGCTTCTCCGACCCTGGGACCACAACTCCGACCGGCAGGTGAAGTTCATTTCGGACCGCTTCAATTGGTGCCTTCAAGTCCGAGTCGTTGGAGACGACAACAGCCACCTCGTAGCGACCCTTGAACCCGTCGACGAGTAGTTGGGTGGCCAAGTTCACGTCGGACCCCTTTTCCTCGGTGCGCAGGACTTCGACCGTTCGTGGGGGCGGGTTGGTCTTCGGCAGGCGCTGGGGATTCGTCATAAAGAGGCCATAGTGGATTGTCAGCCCAGGAATGGTCTGGAGCGCCCGAAGGTAGGCCTGCTGTCTTTGTTGTTGGTTGGGATCGCCAGGCCTCGATTCGACCACGGCGGTGAAGTACTTGATGTCTTGAATCGTGTTCTGAGGGAGCAGCTTCTCGCACATCTTGCGGAGGTCCAGCCAGCGGTACGGCGTGCCCTTGAGAGCACGGTAGTAGAGGTTGAACGCATCCACGTAGACGTTCGTAATCATGCTGTAGAGCCTACTCTCGCTGTCACGCGGTGCACCCTGAAATCAAACGGAAGGAGCCTGCTTGCGACAGCCGAGTTGGATGATCGGCTGTCAGTGGGTCTGGTGTTTGCCGGTCGCGCTCGCAGGCGAGGCAGGCTAGGCTCATTCATCGAACCGCAATCCCAGCCAGGACGGAATCCGTGAGCGACACCTCCCCCGAGGACTACCTGAAGGAAGAGGCCAAGGCGAGGGTCGTCATCGACCAAATGCTGATTGCCGCAGGCTGGGCGGTGCAGGACTACGCCAAGGTCGTGCTCAATGCTGCCAGGGGCGTGGCCGTGCGGGAGTTCCCGATGGCGCCCGGCCACGGGACGGCCGACTACTTGCTCTTCATCGACGGCAGGGCGGCTGGTGTGATCGAGGCCAAGCGCATGGGCATCCCGCTCATCGGCGTCGAATGGCAGTCGGCCAAGTACACCTCCGGCGTTCCCGACACCGTGAAGGCCCACCGCACTCCGCTTGCGTTCGCCTACGAGTCAACCGGCGTCGACACTCGCTTCACCAACGGACTTGACCCCGAGCCGAAGAGCCGCCGGGTCTTCTCTTTTCACCGGCCCGACACTCTCGCCGCCGAACTCGCCCGCTGCGCCGAGGATCCAGGCACTGCAACTCTGCGACAGCGCGTCCACAGGATGCCGATGCTGATCGCGGACAACCTGTGGCCCGCCCAAGAGACGGCGATCTTGAACCTCGAGGCCTCGCTCACTCACGACCGCCCACGTGCGCTGATCCAGATGGCTACCGGCTCGGGGAAGACCTTCACGGCAGCCAACATCTCCTACCGGCTGGTCAAGCACGCCGACGCCAAGCGCATCCTATTCCTGGTTGACCGCGCCAACCTGGGACGCCAGACACTCAAGGAGTTCCAGCAATTCGCCACTCCTGACGACGGGCGCAAGTTCACCGAGCTGTACAACGTCCAACACCTGGATTCTGACCGCATCGACCCGGTGGCACGAGTCGCGATCTCAACCATCCAGCGGCTTCACGCGATCCTCAAGGGCGAGACGCTGCCCCAGGAACTAGACGAACTCTCCGGCTTCGACACCGCGCCCGAGGCTCCGGTCGAGGTCTCCTACAACCCGAGTATCCCTATCGAGGAGTTCGATGTGATCATCGTGGACGAATGCCACCGCTCCATCTACGGGGTTTGGCGACAGGTCCTCGAGTACTTCGACGCTTTCCTGATTGGGCTCACGGCAACGCCGGGCAAGCAAACCTTCGGGTTCTTCAACCAGAACCTCGTTATGGAATACGGGCACGAGCAGGCCGTGGCCGACGGGGTCAACGTCGACTTCGACGTCTACCGCATCAAGACCAAGATCACCGAGCAGGGCTCCAGCATCGAAGCGGGCATGGTGACCAAGTTCCGGGAGAAGGAGACCCGCGCGGAGCGGCTGGTGAAGCTCGACCAGGACTTCGACTACGAGTCCAAGGACCTGGACCGCGGCGTGGTGGCCAAGGACCAGATCCGAACCATCATCAGGGCCTTCCGCGACCGGCTTCCCGAGATCTTCGAGGGGCGCACCGAGGTGCCCAAGACGCTGATCTTCGCCAAGTCCGACGCGCACGCCGACGACATCACAGAGATAGTGCGCGAGGAGTTCGGCAAGGGCAACGACTTCGCCGCCAAGATCACCTACAAGTCTGGCTCCCAGGGTCAAAAGCCGGAGGACTTGCTCGCGTCCTTCCGCAACTCCTACAACCCGCGCATCGCAGTCACCGTGGACATGATCGCCACCGGCACCGACGTGAGGCCGTTGGAGTGCGTGTTCTTCATGCGCATGGTGAAGTCACGCAACTACTTCGAGCAGATGAAGGGCCGGGGTGTGCGCATCATCAATGACAACGACCTGCGTGCCGTCACGCCCGACGCGAGGGCGAAGGACCGCTTCGTTCTTGTGGACGCCGTTGGGGTTACCGAGACCGAACTGATGGACAGTCCGCCCATCGAGCGGCGGGCGGGCGTGCCGCTCGAGAAGCTGCTGAACCAGATCGCGCTGGGCAACCGCGAGCCAGACGTCATCTCGTCGGTCGCCTCGCGCATCGCCCGACTGGACGCGCAGATCACCAAGGCCGACCAGGACGCGCTTGCCGACACCGCTGGTGTCTCTATGCCAGAGCTGGTCAAGACGATGCTCGCCGCCTTGGACCCCGACATCCGAGCCGACGCCGCACGCGCCGCCACGGGCAAGCCCGAACCGAGCGCCGAGGATATCGCCCAGGCCGCCGAGCGACTCGCCGACGGGGCCGTCGCCGTCATCGCCGACAGGCCTGAGTTCCGGGAGCACCTCGTCACGATCCGCCGGTCGCTCGACCAGGTGATCGACGAGTTCAGCGTGGACGAGGTCATGACCGAAGGCACCGGCTACTCGAAGGAGGCCACCGACCGGGCCCGGCACACCATCGAGAGCTTCGAGGCGTTCATCGAGGAGAACAAGGACGAGATCACCGCGCTGCAGATCCTCTACAACCAGCCCTACGGCGCCAAGGAACTGACCTTCGCGCAGATCAAGGACCTGGCGCAGGCGATCAAGAAGCCCCCTCATAGTTGGACCACCGAGGCGTTGTGGAAGGCATATGAGGTCTTGGACAAGTCCAAGGTCCGGGGAACGCCTCAGCACGTGCTCACCGACCTCATCTCGCTGGTGCGCTTCGCGGTGCATCAGGAGGCCGAGTTGGTTCCCTACCCCGAGCAGGTCGTAGACCGCTACGAGGCCTGGCTCCAGCAGCAGCACGAGTCGGGCCGGGAGTTCTCAGACGAGCAGCTCGTGTGGCTCGAATCGATCCGCGACCACGTGGCGGCAAGCCTGGGCATCAGCATGGATGACTTCGCCTTCGCGCCCTTCGGCTCGCTGGGCGGTATTGGGAAGGCCACCGAGTTGTTCGGCGACGAGTTGCCCGTGCTGCTGGGCGAACTCACGCAGGAGTTGGTGGCGTGACGGTCCCGGCAGGCTGGACGGAGACGACTATGGGCGAACTCTGCGAAGTGGTCGCCGGGTCGACTCCCAAGACCTCAGTCCCGGAGTACTGGGACGGTGACATCCCGTGGATTACGCCGGACGATCTATCTCGCCACCGAACGAAGCGCATTGGGAAGGGCGCTCGCTCCCTCACGCAGGCTGGCTACGACTCTTGCTCCACCCGACTGGTCCCCGAGGGCAGCATCCTCTACACAACTCGTGCACCTATTGGATACGTAGCCATTGCGGATCGGCCCGTGTGCACCAACCAAGGCTTCAAGAACTTCGTCCCTCCGCCGACGGTCGACAGCAGCTACCTCTACTGGTACTTGCGGCACGCGACCCCTGAGATTCGAGAGATGGGCAGCGGGACGACCTTCATAGAGGTCTCCAAGAAGGTCGCGCAGTCGATTCCCGTGGCGCTGCCCCGGTTGTCCGAGCAGCGGCGGATCGTGGAGGCGATCGAGGAGCAGTTCTCCCGCCTCGACGCCGCCGAGGAATCGCTGATGGCCGTCAGGGCGCGCCTCGGTCTGTTTCGTGGATCGACAATCGAGAACGCCTTCGGGACCTTGGCTGAGACGCAGCGACTAGGCGACCTCGCTGCTTCAGTAAGCGATGGTCCGTTTGGGTCGAACCTGAAGTCTTCGCACTACACAGATGCAGGACCCAGGGTCATTCGACTCGCGAACATCGGTGAAGGTGTATTCGTGGACGAGTATGCGCATATCTCAGCGGAGCATTTCGCCACGCTCGGGAAGTACGCGGTCCAGGCCGGCGATGTGGTTATCGCCTCCCTCGGAAGTTCAGCTCTTCGTTCTTGTGTAATCCCCGCTGAGGCGTTGCCAGCGATAGTGAAGGCGGACTGCATCAGAGTTCGACTGCCGGACACCGTAGACCCGCGATACGTGAACTTCGCGCTTCAGAGACCGAGTTTGTGGCAAAGAACCCGGTCCCTCATCCACGGTGTGGGTCGGCCTCGCTTGGGAATCGCGGCCATCAGGGACCTTGAGATTCCGGTCGCGTCGTTTCCGCAGCAGCAAGCTGTGGTCGAGCGTGTCGACCGTGACCTCTCGGTCGTTGAGGAGATCGACAAAGATGTGGTGCGCACCCTCGATAAGTCCGGAGCCCTCAGGCAAGCAGTCCTTGCTGAGGCCTTCTCGGGTCGCCTGGTTGAGGAAGGGTCGGAACCTCATGAGAAGGTGACCGCATGACCGACCCCAAGACCCTCGTCGACAAGCTCTGGAACTACTGCAATATCCTTCGCGACGACGGCCTGTCCTACGGCGACTACGTCGAGCAGCTCACGTATCTGCTGTTCCTCAAGATGGCCGACGAGCAGACCCGCCCGCCGTTCGACCGCGAGCCAGTCGTCCCCGAGGGCCTGGATTGGCCCTCGCTGCTCAAACGCGACGGCGATGAGCTGGAGGTGTTCTACCGGCATCTGCTCGATGAACTCGGCAAGTCGCCGGGGATGCTCGGCATCATCTTCCGCAAGGCCCAGAACCGCATCCAGGACCCTGCGAAGTTGCGTCGTCTGATTGTTGACCTGATCGACCAGGAGCAATGGATGAGCTTGGGCGCGGACGTCAAGGGCGACGCCTACGAGGGGCTGCTCCAGAAGAACGCCGAGGACATCAAGTCCGGGGCTGGCCAGTACTTCACCCCGCGCTCGCTGATCAAGGCGATGGTCGAGGTCATGCGCCCCGAGCCGGGGATGGAGCTCTGCGACCCGGCGTGCGGCACCGGCGGGTTCTTCCTGGCGGCCTATGACTTCATCTCCTCCAACTTCCCCAATATGGACCGTGACCAGAAGCGCGAGCTGCAGTCCGGCGCGTTCGCCGGCTGGGAGATCGTGGACAACACCGCACGGCTGTGCGCTATGAACCTGCTGCTGCACGGCATCGAGAGCCCCGAGGCCGACAGCCCGATCCACGTCGACGACGCCCTGCGGGCAGATCCCGGCGAGCGGTTCGACATGGTGCTGACCAACCCGCCCTTCGGCAAGAAGTCCTCGATCCAGGTCATCAACGCCGAGGGCGAGACCTCCAGGGAATCCCTGACCTACATGCGGGACGACTTCTGGGCATCGACGTCCAACAAGCAGCTCAACTTCGTCCAGCACATCAAGGCTTTGCTGAAGATCGAGGGGCGAGCAGCAGTCGTCGTGCCCGACAATGTGCTCTTCGAGGGCGGCGCGGGCGAGACGATCCGCCGCAAGCTGCTGCACGAGTGTGACGTGCACACGCTGTTGCGCTTGCCGACTGGGCTGTTCTACGCCCAGGGCGTGAAGGCCAACGTGATCTTCTTCGACCGCAAGGCGGCCTCGGAGAATCCGTGGACCTCCGAGCTGTGGATCTACGACCTACGCACCAACGAGCACTTCACCCTGAAGGAGCGACCGCTGGGTTTCGCGGACCTCGAGGACTTCGTCACCCGCTTCAACGCCGAGAACCGGAGCAAGCGCAAGGAAACCGAGCGATTCAAGCGGTTCACGTACGACGAGCTGATGGCCCGCGACAAGGCGAGCCTGGACATCTTCTGGCTCCGCGACGAGTCCCTCGAGGACACCGACAACCTGCCACCGCCCGGCGTAATCGCCGCCGAGATCGTCGAGGACCTAGAGGCCGCCCTCGCGCAGTTTGCCGAGATCGCCGAGTCGCTGGGGACGAGTGCCGCGCGGTCCGGCAAGGAAGGGGAAGAATGACCTGGCGTGTCCCGCCCACGCTTCTTGCGCCCTATGATGATGGCTTGGCCAGGGGTGATTCATGATTACCAGCTTGCGAGTTCAGAACTTCAAGGCGTGGGCAGACACAGGAGTGATTCGCCTCGCCCCAATCACCGTGTTCTTTGGCGCCAACTCTTCCGGCAAGTCGAGCATCCAGCAGTTTCTGCTGATGCTCAAGCAGACGGCGGAATCGCCGGATCGTCGCCGAGTCTTCCACGCGGGCGGGGAAGGGGCGACGCCCGTTGCCCTTGGGTCGTTTCGGGACTACGTCTTCGGCCACGACTCGTCGAAAGAGATCGACTTCTCCCTTTCATGGCGCCTTCCTGACCCGCTGAAGATCGAAGATCCCAAGAAGAAGAACAGCACCTTCCATGCCGCTGAGATGGCGTTTCGCTCTCGCGTTGGTCAAGGCGAGCGAAGCGGTCAATTGCAGGTACGAGAGTTCACCTACTCTCCGGGCGGACGGGATGGCCAGCCGCTGTTCTCGGTGTCCATGCAACCTGCAGCAGGTCGTCCAAGCCAGTACTCGCTGACCACGGAGGGCTACAACCTCGTTGCAACCCTGGGAAGGAAATGGCAGCTCCCTTCGCCTGTCCGCTACTACGGGTTTCCGGCCGAAGCCGTCGCCCGCTACCAGAACACGGAGTTCGTGGCCGACTTGGCTCTTGCTCTCGAGCGGCAACTTCGGCTGGTGACCTATCTGGGACCGCTCAGAGAGCCGCCGTCTCGGAACTACAAGTGGTCCGGGGACGCGCCTGAGCACGTCGGTTGGTCCGGAGAACGAACCATCGACGCGATTCTGGCCGCTAGCAATCGGCGCCTCAATCGACGCCCCAAGGCGAAGAAGGAGGCGTTCCAAGAGATAGTTGCCAGATGGTTGAAGAGGATGGGATTGATCGAGAAGTTCGAGATCGTGCCTCTTGCCCCGGACTCTGATGTCTATGAAGCCCGTGTCTCCGCTTGGCATGGGACGGAAACGGTCCTCCTGCCCGATGTCGGATTCGGTGTCTCCCAGGTCCTTCCTGTGATTGCTGAGTGCTTCTACGCCCAGCCTCATTCCACGATCGTGATGGAGCAGCCGGAGATTCACCTGCACCCGGCCGTTCAGTCGAAGCTGGCGGACCTCTTTATTGAGACCGTGAGGTCAGGTGAGAGGGGGAGTCCTCGTCAGATCCAGGTAGTCGTTGAGAGCCACTCAGAGCATTTCCTGCGTCGCCTGCAGCGTCGAATTGCCGAGGAGGAGATTGAGGCCAGTGAGGTCGCCCTCTACTTCTGTGACACAGGCCCCTCTGGGGCGACCCTGCGGCCACTCGACGTGGACCTGTTCGGGAACATCAGCAATTGGCCAGTCGACTTCTTCGGCGACCAGATGGAGGATGTGGTGGCCCAAGCGAAGTCGGGGCTGAAGAGGCAACGTGCGGCAAAGGCGGCAGACCGCGGTCCCGCCTCCAAGTGAGCGCTGTTGTTGTTGATACGAACGTGGCGATTGTCGCGAACGATGTCGTGCTGCCACCCAATGACGAAGGGCGAAGGCCGCTCGATTGCATCGAGGCCTGCATTGATGCCTTGAGTGCGATCACGAAGGGATCAGACCACTTGGTCCTCGATGAGCTGGGGTTTATCTTTGAGGAGTACAGGAGATGCCTAAGCTTCGCTGGTCAGCCTGGCCCTGGGGACGTGTTCATGAAGTGGGTCCATGAGCGGCAATGGGACCCTGCCCGTTGCACGCGCGTGGAGATAACACCCGACGACGGCCGCGTGTTCGTCGAGTTCCCGGATAGCCCGGACTTGACTGGATTCCACAACGACGACCGCAAGTTCGTTGCCGTCGCTGCTGCTCATCCTGACCACCCTGTCATTCTCCAGGCCGTCGACTGGAAATGGCGGGATTGGGCTGATGCACTTGCGAAGGAGGGCCTCGCGGTACGGTTCCTGTGCTCTCGGGGCGCCTGACGAGCCTCCCCATGCGGGGAGCCGGTCCCGTGAGAAGAGCTGAGCCCCAATGGGCGGGGCCGGTCCCTCGGTTGACGATTGCTAGGCGTCTTCTTCGGCGTCTAGATCTTCCTCTGTCTCAAGTACCTTCTTCGGCACCTGTTCGACTGGGTCGCCTCTCTTCACGATGCTCTTCTCTTCGGGGAGATCCTCCCAGGCCGCCTCGTCGGACCTGAAGGTTTCGTACCGGGTTACCCACTTGGGGGGCAGGAAGGCCATCGACAACTGGGAAAGGCCCGCCCCGCCCCCTCCGACGTTCACCTCCCGCTTGCGGAATGTTCTGGCGAGCGACAGTCGCTGCTCGACCTTGACGACTTCCACCAGAACCTTTGTTCGCCCGATCGAACCTATGACCTCTTCAGAATCTGGGTCGGTGATGTCCTCCCCCTTGGGATCAAGGACGGCAAAGATCATCCCCACTTGAACGCCATGCTCCTCCCCACAATTGATCGCCAGTTCGCGGGAGTTGAGCACGCGCGCGACCTTGCCCTTGATTGTCTCCTGCTGGGTCACTCGCCCTTCCTCCCTTCGTGCGCCGCCTGCTCGATCTCTTCAACCGCTTCAGGTACCAAGGCGCGCCAATCCTCGACGGCGTCTCCGGCGGCGAGTAGTTGAATGCTTGCCTGCGAGAAGATGTGGTCGAGGGCAGCTTCCACGTGGGCGGCAGGCACGTGCCCGTCATTGCTCTGGTGGCGAAGGAACTTCCGACGGTCCTCTATGACCACCGCCAGGGACTGAAGGCTACGGTACAGAGTGACCACCCGCCGCAACGCCCCCCCAGCAACCACCCTCGTGTTCTCCATGGCGGCAGACTTGGCCGCAACCCTACCCAGCATGAAGGTGCCCACAAAACCCAACACCATGATGAGAACCTGAAATAGGGCCGCCTCCAGCGGAGTCAATGGCCGCCTGCTGACAACGACAATCATCAGGGAGGCGGGCAGCAGGGCAGAAGCCGCCAAGAGCCCCCAGGGCACCGCCAGCTTCCACGGAACCTTCTGCCGATCGGTCATCTGGTCAGTCTGCCTTGCGGCCAAGGCAAGATGCAACAGGGGCGAGACGTGGGCCCTGATCACCCCACCTTTGGCCGCCTTCCGTTGCAGTTCTATTGCAGCGGAATCCCCGGCACGGGTGTCATCTCGTGTCATCGGCTGGCGAGCCAGACACCGCTTGACCTGCAGTTGTGTCTGTTTCCGCAGGTCAGGAGATCGCCCCGGACTGCTTTGGGAGCAGGAGGTCGGGAGTTCGAATCTCCCCGCCCCGACAGACAAAACCGCAGGTCACTAGCACCGGCAGAGTTCGACT
>Ga0315281_10011473_pt1 | contig 12143 bp, 11 predicted proteins | sample YL17G07_0_MG_FD_204540 | JGI IMG/M metagenome (GOLD analysis project Ga0315281, IMG submission 204540) | Sediment microbial communities from Yellowstone Lake, YNP, Wyoming, USA - YL17G07_0 | ecosystem: Environmental > Aquatic > Freshwater > Lake > Sediment | place: USA: Wyoming | collected... | reverse complement strand
CGTATTGTGCGTTCCGCAGGCCCCTTCGCCCGGGCTGGCGGCCTCGTTCGAGAGACCGAAGGGTGCGCTCCCCTCGACGGAGCGAACGAACGCCGGCCAGCGCGCCAGCTGTGTTGCCAGGACGCTTTCGACATCCCAGCCGTGGATGTTCGGGTCCCCGTCCGGCCAGCCGCTCGGCCGGTACTCCCATTCGGGCAGCCCGGACGACCGGCGCTCGTCGAGCGCGCGCCGCATCGGTTCGGCGACGATCGGCGGCAGAAGCTGTCTGGCGATGCGGCGAATCCGACGCGTGACGCGGACGCCGGCGCCGCGGTCTACCGATCCGATGGCTATCGCCTCCGCCTGCACACGCGACCCTCCCCGCATCATAGGCCCGCCGAGCCCTGGTCGGCAGGGGCGGCCAAGGCGCCGGGTCTCAACCTGCCCCGGCGGCAAGCACCGGGCTGGGAACGGCCGATCCGACGCGGAGCACTCGCCACCCGGCGAGGCGCAGGGCGTCTGCATCGAGGGCGTTTCGCCCGTCGAACATGACCCGGGAGCGCACAAGCGTTCCGAGCACCTCCCAATCGAGCGCCCGATATTCCGGCCATTCTGTCGTGTGAACGACCAGATCAGCGCCGGCGACGGCTCTCTCGACGGTTCTGGCTGTAGCCAGGCCGACCATCGATTCGGTCGCCGTCGCGGGCACAGCCGGATCATGGGCGACGACCTCGGCGCCGCGCTTGATGAGCTCCGCGGCGAGGTTCAAGGCGGGCGAATAGCGGGTGTCGTCGGTCAGCGGTTTGAAGGCCAGGCCAAGCAGCGCGACGCGCTGCCCATCGAACGATCCGAGGACGTGCTCGAGCCGCTCGGCGATGTACCCACATCGCTCCTCGTTGGCGGTCCCGGCCGCTCCGAGCATGCGCATCGGCAGGCCGCGGTCGCGCCCCAGCCTGACCAGGTTCGCGAGCTCCTTCGGCAGGCAGGAACCTCCGAAGCCGATGCCCGGTCGCAGGTACGTCGGTCCGATCCGCGGGTCAAGCCCGATCCCGCGGACGACCGACTCGACGTCTGCCCCGAACGCCTCGCAAAGGTCGGCGACTTCGTTGACGAAGCTGAGCTTGGTCGCAAGGAAGGCGTTGGCCACGTTCTTGATCATCTCCGCCGAGGCGAAGTCGGTGACCAGAATCGGCGCATCGATGCCCGCGTACAGTTCCTCGATCAGCCTCGAGGCAGCCGACGGCTGCCCGTCTTGTGTGCCGATCACGATCCTCGCGGGCGCCAGGAAGTCGCGGATGGCGCTGCCTTGGGACAGGAACTCCGGGTTGGTGACGACATCGGCGAGAGCGGACCGGCCAAGCCACCGTCCGACGATGTCCGTCGTCCCGATGGGCAGGGTGCTGCGGATGACGACGACCGCCTCGGAGCCCGACGCCGAGATCGCGCGGCAGGCTGACTCGACCTGTCGGAGGTCGGCTTCCCCATCGGCCGACAGGGGGGTCCCGACGCAGATCAGAACGACGGGTCGGTTGCTGAGCGCGGCGGGCACATCGTCGGTGACCCGGAGTCGACCCGCCGCCAGCATCGAGCCGAAGAGCTCATCCAGGCCGGGCTCGAACAACGGGACCCGGCCGGCCTGGTATGCGGCAAGACGCGGACCGGCAACCTCGACGGCGGTGACATCGTGCCCGCGGTCCGCCAGACATGCGGCGGTGATGGCGCCCACATATCCGGCGCCCAGGACTGCGACCTGCACGGGCGAGACTCTAGCACGCGCTCTGCGTCGCCTCGGGTTCGCCGGCGCCGCCGGCCAGGGCTCTATCATCGGAAGCATGATCATGTCCGATTCCGTTCGTCGAGAGACCGGCGCGCGCGATGGACTCGGCTCGGCTGTTCTGCTTCGCGCATCGGCGCGCAACGCGGGTGAGGAGTCGACGTGACCCTCCGCCTGACGGTCCGTGAGGCGATCGGGAGCCTCCCCCCCGGCAGCGACGCCAGGGGTCTGCTGTTCGAGTGGGATGGTCGCCTGTTCCGGGCGTTCGGCGGCGACTCGGCTTCCATGTTCGAGAGGTTGCTGGCGGCGGCGTGGCTGCCCGAGCTGTTCGATGCCGGCCTCGTCCGCTTCGAGCGGGCCGACGTCGTGCTCGAGGACCACAGCCTGGTGGTCGAGGTCGAGCGCGTGCCGGTGGTCAGCTACCCAGCCGAATGGCCCGTGGTCATGCTGCGCGATGCGGGCCTGATGATGGCGCGACTCGGCGCCAGCCTCGCGCGCCACGGCCTCGGGTTCCATGACGCCCACCCCTGGAACGTCCTGTACGACGGACCACGGCCCGTGTTCGTGGACCTCGGTTCGATCATCGAATCCGGGGAAGTCAGCCTCACCTGGGCCCGCGAGTTCCGCCTCGACATCGTGCTTCCGCTGGCGCTCCACCGGCTCGGCCTACATGAGCTGGCCGGTGCGATCGCAGGCACCGAACACGCCCGCTGGAAGTCGGGCCTCGATCGGCGCCGCTTTCGCGCCTTCCCGCCAGCCTACGCCCTGCTGGGAAGGCACAGATCCGACCCGGCACGGTATTACGCGATGCTGGCCGACCACGTGGCCGGGCTGTCCGATCGCGGTGCGAAGACGGCATCCTCGGACGACGCCCTCGATACTCCTGAGGTCGGGGAGGTGGAGCGGTACTCGCAGAAGCAGCAGAGCATGGACCAGCTGCTAAGCGAGATCCCGCCGGGCAGACTCCTCGATGTGGGCGCGAACGCCGGGTGGTATTCGCTGCTGGCGGCTGAGCACGGCCATGCGGTGACGGCCATCGACGTGGATGACGGGGCGCTGAGAGCGCTCTACCTCCAGGCGCGCGCCCGCGGACGGCCGGTCCTGCCGCTCAAGATGGATTTCATGCGGCCGACCGGGTCCTCCGGCCTCGGACTGGCCTGCCCGGCAGCCCCACAGCGGCTCCGCTCCGGGACGGTGATGGCACTCGCGACCGTGCATCGACTCGTCGGTCGGCAGGGCGCCACGCTTGAACAATTCGCCTGGGTTCTTGACATGTTCGCTGCGGACCGCGCGATCGTCGAGTTCATCCCCCGCAACGACAGCGATGTCGCCTCGTGGCCGCTGGCCACCGAGTCGTGGTATGACGCCGCCGCCCTGGTCAGCGCCATGGCGCCGTACTTCCGGCTGGTGAAGACGATGCCCTCATCTCCCGCGCCGCGAACGATCCTCCTGTTCGCGCGGGCGTAGCGCCGCGCGAGACGCGGTCAGGAGCGATCGAAGTCGGTCAGGCTGATCTCGCCCTGCTCTCCCCGGACGCCAGTCGACCCCCGACGTCATCGATGATCCGTCCCAGCTCCGCGCGGAAGTCGTCCGGATCGTGCTGTTCCAGGCGTGCCCGGCCGGCCACGACGAGCCGAGCCCGGAGATCGTCATCCGTCCACAGGCGGCGGATACCGTCCGCGATCGCCTCCGCTGAGCGGGGATCGACGAGGAGCGCGGCATCGCCGCACTGTTCGCGGATGCCGCGGATGTCGGATGTCAGCACTGGTACCCCCATCGCCCACCCCTCGATCACCGGGATGTTCGTGGGGCCGAAGAACGTGGGCAACAGCACTCCCGTCGCACTTGCGTACAGCGCCGCCATGAGCGTGTCGTCGACATAGCCGAGGATGCGCACCAGACCGCCGATGCCGGCGCGCCCCACGAACTCCTGCACGCCGGCGAGCGTCTGGGCCCGGATCCGTCCGCTTGCCGAGCCGGTCATCACGACGGTCACCTGGAGGCCCTGTTCGTGGAGCGCGGCGACAGCTTCCGCGACCCGGCGATGATTCTTGTGGGGCCAGAACTGGGCCGGCATGAGGAGGTACCGATCGGGCAACCCCCGCGATCGGAGCCGCGCGTCCCCGTCGTGCAGGCTCGCGGGCGCAAAGTAGGGAGGCAGGACGAACGGGAGGACACGGACTCGATCCGCCGAGATCAGGTCACCGTAGAAGGTCAGGACGTCCTCGCACCCGACCTCGGAGTCCACGAGGACGACCTCGGCGTATCGGATGGCGTTCCTAAAGAGGCGTTCACGAAACTCCCATTCACCGTTCGCCGACACTTCGGGGAACTCGGGTTGGAGTCGGTGCTGCAGATCATGCACGGCCGTGATGTACGGCAGGCCCGTCTCGAACGAGGCGACTCTGGGCTGCGGGAACAGCAGCAGGTCGATCTTATGGCGACGCAGCCACTGCGCCCGTGATCGCGCGGTCACGGTGGCGTAGCGTCGGGACGATCGGCCGCCGAGCACGCGCGCGACGCCGCGGCGCAGGCGCGCCGGCACGGTCGGCGGGTTGAATGGGACGACGTGCCAGTCGTCGGACTGCCAGGCGGACATGATGTCACCCGATGCCCCCTCTTCGAGGACCACGGCTCGGATGCCAGGAGCGAGTTCCCGCAGCGCGCCGAGGATGGCCATGCTGTACTGGAAGGTCCCTCCCAGGTGACGGTCGGAGACCGCGGCAAGGCCCACTGTGAGCGGGTTCAGCGTCATCCCGGCTTCGAGTCCGGCGCCCGGCCAATCGTTCGGCCGCGATGGCCGGCTGCGAAGGCCGCGCCATTCCTCGTCAGCAGATAGGGCAGGGCACGCGACCAGGCGTGGAGGGCGTCGGCCCAGTGGCCCGCCCGAAGCGCCTCGTTGCCCGCCCGATACTGCGATCGCATCATCTCCAGCCCGAACACGGTGGGGAGACCTCGTCCGCCGTGTCCGGCGATCATCCGCTGGATCTCCAGGAGTCGGGGCAACCCCCCGGTGGCCGTCTTGGTATCGTCCCGGAGACGACTCCTGGCCCACGACTCGGGCACGTACCTGACTGCGTACCTCGACCCCAACTTGATCCACAGGTCGTAGTCCATGGCCCAATGAAGCGCGGTGTCCAGCCCGCCGACGGCCATGTATGCCGACCTCGTGAAGAAGGAAGCCGGCTGGACGATGAAGTCGCCATGGCTGATCAGGCGCCGGAGATCGAACGGTTCGATCCAGGGACAGGGGCCGCCGTCCTCGCCTGTCTCGGTCACGAACCCCGCGTTGCCGTAGACGAGTGCGAGGTTCGCGTCGGAGGTCAGTGCGGCTACGCCGGCAGTGACGGCGCCCGGCTCGTACAAGTCGTCCGAACAGAGCCAGGCCAGGATCGACCCGCTGCTGCGGAGGTATCCGCGATGGAGGGCGTCGCCCTGTCCGCCGTCCGGCTCGGATACCCACGTCAGGCGGTCCGCGTATCGGCGCAGGATGTCGAGAGTCCCATCCGTGCTGCCCCCGTCCATCACGATGTACTCGATGTTCGGATAGTCCTGCTCCAGGACGGACCGCACCGTCGCCTCGATGAAACGCCCCTGGTTGAGCGAGGGGGTGACGATGGATACGACGGGAAGATCGGTCACGCCGTCCGCCGACCGGACGGCGCCGCGAACAGGAACCCGCGTTTGTCATTCATCTGCTCGGGCGCTCCGGGGACGATCAATCTTCCCGCGATGAGGAACTCGCGGAGCAACTCCAGACCGAGCGCGCGGGTCTGGCCGAGGAACTCATCGCGATTGAGAGCCCACCCCGGGAATTCCGTCAGATACCCATGGCGGTGTGCTCGTTGGACGAAGACGAACGACGGCGCGGTTTCGACGAGGGGGAGCCGCGTGACGTAGAGATAGGGCCCGGCGACCGCGGCCAGCTTTGCCAGCATGTCTCGCCAGTCGCGGGTGTAATTCAGCGAGCCGCTGGCCAGGACGAGGTCGTACCTGCGTGCCAGCGCGCTCTCATCGCTGTCATGGAACGTCGCATCGGGGAGCACTTGTCGGCCACCCCGGGTGAGAAGTGGCAGTTCCCGACAGTGATAGTCGAGTTCGACCTCCGGCAACAGCGCCCTGGCGTAGACCTGGTAGTGACCGATCCCTCCACCCCAGTCGAGCACAGAGAGTCCGTCCCGACCTCGTGCCGCTCGCGCCAGGACGTAGCCGAAGCTCATGATCGTGTTGTGCGTTCTGAGGTCGCTTTGGCCCGGGTCGGCGGCCTCGTTGGACATGCCCAGCGGCGCGGCCGTGCCCACGGATCGAACGAACGCCGGCCAGCGGGCAAGCTGGGTGGCCAGGATGCTTTCGACGTCCCAGCCGTGGATGCTCGGGTCACCGTCCGGCCAGCCGGCGGGGCGGTACTCCCAATCCTCACGTGACCGGCGCCGCTCGATGGCGCGCCGGATCGGCTCGGCGACGACTGGAGGAAGATGCCGGCCGACGATTCGGCGAGTCAGGCGAATCACGCTGATGACTCTCGGAGGCAGTTGGCGGCTCAATCGACGCTCCACGTGGGAGACAGGAAGAGGACGCCATACTTCCTCTTCAATGGGCGCTGGGTCAATCGTCCGCCGTCCGTGATGGTGAACGTCAGACAATCCTCGGCGTGGTCATAGACCTCGACCTGGGACACATCCGAGGCCCACAGCGTCACTCGGTACTCTCCCGGGTAGAGGCGGATGTCCGGGAAACGAACGGCGATGCGTTGATCCGATCGCCCCGTGGGAGTCACGAAGCCGGCGTCAACATCGGTGGTCATGGTGATCGGTAGCCCATCGCTGGTACGGATCGCGATCGCCAACCTGGTGACCGCGGAGACGTCCGTGAAGTGGAGCCGGAAGCGGAGCGTGATGTCCGAGCCCATGGCGAAGTCCTGGCAGACACGGCCCTCCTCGTCGAGTAGTTCGGCAAAGGTGATGTGCACCGGCTCCGTGCTGGGCGCGCCGCGCAACGCATCGAGATCGACCTGGCCGTCGCGGTTGCCCGACGACAGGTAGTGGCTCACGACCTGCTCGACGGGGCCGTACGCGGCCGTGTGTCCCCGCTCGAGCAGCAGCACGGTCTGGCATAGCTGGCTGACCGCCGCGAGATTGTGGCTCACGAACAGGACCGTTCGGCCGGAACGGGCGACGTCTCCCATCTTGCCGAGTGACTTCGCCTGGAACGCCGCATCCCCGACTGCGAGCACCTCGTCCACGACCAGGATCTCCGGCGCGAGGTGCGCCGCGACGGCGAAGGCCAGGCGCATGTACATCCCGCTGCTGTAGCGCTTGACCGGCGTGTCGAGGAACTGTTCCACCTCCGCGAACGCGACGATCTCGTCGAAGCGCTGCCGGATGTCCCGTCGCGTCATGCCCAGGATCGCGCCGTTGAGGAACGTATTCTCGCGGCCGGTCAGCTCGGGGTGAAACCCGGTGCCGACCTCCAGGAGCGACCCCATGCGGCCGTACACGTGCGCCGTGCCCCGGGTCGGGCGGGTGATCCGCGCCAGGAGCTTGAGCAGGGTGCTCTTGCCGGCGCCATTCCTGCCGATGATCCCCAACGCCTCGCCGTGGCGGACCTGGAACGAGACATCGTCGAGAGCCCAGAACGTCTCGGGCTTGTGGCGATCGCGCGCGAACGGGCGGCGCACCAGTCGCGTGAGCTCTTCCTGCAGGGTCCGATACTGCCCCACGCCGCGACTGGGCGTGACTCGGTACGCTTTCGACAGGCCCTGTGCGAGGATCGCGAACTCCGACATCTCAGATCACGTCGGCGAAGGATCGCTCGACCCGCTGGAACACATACACGCCCAGCAGGAGGAGCAGGGTCGCACCGAGCAGGGAGAGGGCGAGTCCCGTCAGGGGGAACTCGCGCTGGCCGAGGATCGCCCAGCGGAACCCGTCCATCACGCCGCTCATCGGGTTGAGGCCGTAGAGGGCTTGCCACTTCGCCGGCACGAGCGACGTGGAGTAGACCAACGGGGATCCGAACATCCACAGCTGGATGATGAACGGCAGCGCGTACGTGAAGTCGCGGTAGTAGACGCTGAGGGCGGAGAAGACGAGGCTGACGCCGACCGCGATGGCGAAGGTCAGTGCCGCCAGCGGGATCACCGCCAGCCACGTCAACGAGATGGGGATTCCCGAGAACACCGTAAAGATGCCCATGACCACGAAGGCGACGGCGAAATCGAGCAGCACGGCGGTCGCGCTGGCGATGGGGATGACGATCCTCGGGAAGTAGACCTTCGAGATGAGGCGCGCGTCCCCGACCAGGCTGTTGCCGGCCCGCTGCAGGCTTCCCGCGAAGAGGTTCCAGGGCAGCATCCCGGCGAACACGAAGAGGATGTAGGGAACGCCGTCGGAGGGCAGCTTGGCGAGGCTCCCGAAGATCGCCGCGAAGATGAGCGACGAGAGGACCGGCTGCAGGACCACCCACGCGACGCCGAATGCCGTCTGCTTGTAGCGCAGCCGGATGTCGCGCAGGGCGAGGATCCCGAACAAGTCGCGGAACGACCATAGCTCGGCGAAGCTGAGATCCGACCAGGACGTCGGCGGGGCGATGCGATGGTGTGCCAGGCGGGCGTCGGCGTGGTCGGCAGATGTGGCCGTTTCGGGGCCCGCGGTCACCTTCACGTCTCTTTCCTGGCTTCGGCGGCGATGTTGCGAGCCTTGTCCGCCGGCACGCTGCGGGATGCGGGTCCGATGATAGCGCGACCCCGGGGCCGGGTCGGCCGCCCCAGCGGCAGGTGGAACCCGCGAAGCTGGGCAGGAGCGCTCCCGCAAGCGGCTACCATGAAACACATGACTGCCCCCGAGATCATCTCGCAGGACGGGACGATCCTGGCGCTCATCATCCGTTCCGACGTCTCGGCGACCGAGACCACCTTCTTCACGTCGCACGACTCCCCGTTCCAGGTCGGGTTCGTCGTGTATCCAGCCGCGGGAGCCGTGGTTCCTCATGTCCATCTCCCGGTCGTGCGGGAGGTGGTGGGCACCTCTGAACTCCTGGTCGTCCGCAGCGGCCGCTGCATCATGGACGTCTACGACGCGGACCGGCAGTTGGTGTGCTCGCGCGAGCTCCTGGCGGGCGACACGGTCCTGTCCATCGGGGGCGGCCACGGCTTCCGCATGCTCGAGGACACCGTGCTCTTCGAACTCAAGCAGGGCCCGTATGCCGGCGGAGCCGAGAAGGACCGATTCGGGGCCGGCCCGAGCCCGGAGCAGCGGTGATCCCCGTCAGCGAGCCGCAGCTCGTCGGTCGCGAGCTCGCGTATGTCGAGGAGTGCATCAGGACCGGCTGGGTCTCCTCCGCCGGACGGTTCATCGGCGCCTTCGAATCCAGCTGGGCCGAGTATTGCGGTCGCGCCCACGGCATCGCGGTCGCCAACGGGACGGTCGCCCTTCAGCTCGCCGTCGCCGCGCTGGAGTTGGAGCCGGGCGCCGAGGTCATCATCCCCACGTTCACGATCATCTCGTGTGCGATGGCCGTCGTGTACGCCGGCGGCATCCCCGTGCTCATCGATGCCGACCCGGACACGTGGACCATGGATGTCGGGCAGGTGGCGGGCAAGATCACCTCGCGAACGCGGGCCATCATGCCCGTCCACATCTACGGTCACCCCGTGGACATGGATCCGCTCCTCGACCTTGCCGAGCGCCACGGGCTCGCGGTCATCGAGGATGCAGCCGAGGCTCACGGTACGCAGTACCAGACCGGCCGTGGGACCGATCCGGGATGGCGCCGCTGCGGCAGCTTCGGGGCCCTCAGCTGCTTCAGTTTCTATGCCAACAAGCTCGTCACCACCGGAGAAGGTGGGATGGTCCTGACCGACGATCCGCGCCTGGCCGAGAGAGCCCGCATGCTGCGCAACCTCGCCTTCACGCCGGAGCGCCGCTTTCTCCACCAGGAGCTGGGGTTCAACTTCCGCATGACGAACATCCAGGCGGCCATCGGGCTCGGTCAGGTCGAGCGCATCGACGCGACGGTCGAAAGGAAGCGGGAGATCGGGCGGCGTTACACGGAGAACCTGCGTGGGTTGGCAGGGGTCCGACTGCCCGTGGAGAAGAGTTGGGCGCGCAGCGTGTGGTGGATGTTCGGGATCGTCCTTGACGACGCGACGGGGCTGGAGGCGTCGCAGCTCGCTACCCGCCTCACGAAGCGCGGTGTCGAGACGCGGCCGTTCTTCCTGGGGATGCATGACCAGCCTGCCCTCCAGCGACGCGGCTGGTTCGCGGGTGAGAGCTATCCCGTCGCCGACCGGCTGGCGAAACAGGGCCTCTACCTTCCGTCAGGCGTGGGTCTGACTGATGAGCAGGTCGATGAGGTGTGCGCGGCCCTTCGGGCATGCCTCGCGTGAGTGACCAGTTCGGCTCGGTGTACGCAGACTCGTACGACACGCTGTACGACACCAAGGACTACGAGGCCGAGTGCACGCTCCTGGAAGGCGTGTTCGATCGGTATGGCGCCCGGCCCACGCGATCGATCCTTGACCTCGGATGCGGCACCGGGAAGCACGCGCTCATCCTCGGCGGGCGTGGCTTCAGTGTGACCGGTGTCGATCGGTCGCCGAGCATGCTGGCACTCGCTCGCGAACGGGCGATGAACCTCGCCGGGGCCGTGGACTTCGTCGAGGGCGACGTCCGATCGGCGGCCCTGGATCGCCGCTTCGATGCCGTGCTCCTGATGTTCGCCGTGCTCGGCTATCAGCTGACCGACAAGGACGTCACTGCGACGTTTCGCACCGCCCGACGCCATCTCGTCCCCGGCGGGCTGCTGGTCTTCGACGTCTGGTACGGACCGGCCGTCATCGCCCAGGGACCCTCCCAGAGGATGAAGAGCGTGACCAAGGGGGCCACCGTGATCGAGCGGCATGCGGCGGGTCGGTTGGACCCTGCCCGTCACCGCTGCATCGTCGACTATCGGCTGGTGATCACCGACGGCGCCACGACGGAAACCGCGGAGTCGCACACGGTGAGGTACTTCTTTGACGAGGAGATCCGGCGGTTCACCCAGGCAGCCGGCCTGGAGATCGCGCGCCTCGGCGCGTTCCCGGACTTCGACTCGGACCCCGACGAGACGACCTGGAACGTCCTCGCCGTGGCCCGGGCCGTCTAGACGACGACGCCCCCGGCTCGTGTCGCCGCGTACCACTCGATCGTGCGGCGCAGCCCGTCCTCGAAGCTGGTGCCCGCGACGAACCCAAAGCGCTCCCGGGCCCGGCTCGTGTCGAGCGCGCGGCGAGGCTGCCCGTCCGGCCTGGAGGTGTCCCAGCGCAGCTCCCCCGCGAAACCCGTGAGGCGGGCGATCAGCTCGACGAGCTCGCGGATGGTGATCTCGCGGCCGACACCGAGGTTGACCGGGTCCGGGTCGTCATAGCGCTCGGCGCCGAGCACGATGCCCTCGGCCGCGTCATCGACGTAGAGGAACTCCCGCGAGGCCGAGCCGGTGCCCCAGACCTCGATGTGGCCGTCGCCGCGTTGGCGGGCATCGACGCACTTCTTGATCAGGGCCGGGATGACGTGCGAGGTGCGCGGGTCGAAGTTGTCGCCGGGGCCGTACAGGTTGACCGGGATCAGGTAGATGACGTTGAAGCCGTACTGCTGGCGATACGCCTGGCCCTGCACCAGCAGCATCTTCTTGGCCAGGCCGTATGGCGCGTTCGTCTCCTCCGGGTAGCCGTCCCAGAGTCCGTCCTCGTGGAAGGGCACCGGCGTGAACTTGGGATACGAGCAGACGGTCCCGATGGTCACGAACTTCGCCACGCCGGCGAGCCTCGCCGACTCGATGAGCTGGATACCCATGATCGCGTTCTCGTAGAAGAACCGTCCGGGGTTCTCGCGGTTGGCGCCGATCCCGCCGACCACGGCGGCCAGATGGATGACCAGGTCGGGCCGGCCGTCGGCGAGCGCGCCCTCGACGCCGCCGAGCGTCCGGAGGTCGTACCCGGTGCTGCCCGGAACGAAGACGTCGGTGGCACCCGATGCCTCCAGCCGGGCGACCACGCGACGGCCGAGGAACCCCCCGCCGCCGGTCACCATCACCCGCCGGCCGGCCCAGAAGCCGCTCATGCGGCCGTCTGTGGCGAGGCGACCAGGTGCTTCGTGGGATCGAGGCCCGCTTCGGCCAGGTCGGCCTCCAGCATGATCCGGACGAGCTGGTGGAAGGTGACGGTGGGCCGCCAGCCGAGCCACTCGCGGGCTTTGGTGGCGTTCCCGCACAGCTCGTCCACCTCGGTCGGCCGGAAGTAGCGCACATCGATCTCCACGAACTCGCGCCAATCCCGACCCACCAGGGCGAAGGCCGTTTCCACGAACTCGCGCACGGAATGCGTTTCGCCCGTGGCCACCACGTAGTCGTCCGC
>Ga0315281_10011470_pt1 | contig 12143 bp, 11 predicted proteins | sample YL17G07_0_MG_FD_204540 | JGI IMG/M metagenome (GOLD analysis project Ga0315281, IMG submission 204540) | Sediment microbial communities from Yellowstone Lake, YNP, Wyoming, USA - YL17G07_0 | ecosystem: Environmental > Aquatic > Freshwater > Lake > Sediment | place: USA: Wyoming | collected... | reverse complement strand
AACCTAAGTTTCCATCAGGTTGAAACTCAATACATGGAATATACAAATATGTTTGATCTTGCCTTTTCCAACTCTGCATTGCAGTGGGTAAAAGCTCAAGAACAGGCACTCCAAAGGATATATCTGTCTCTTAAACTAGGCGGGCGCATTGCATTTCAGATGCCTCAAAAGAATTTCTGCAGCGAATTTCTTGATTATACCGCTGAAATTATGGCTATGCCTGAATTTGAGAAATATTTCCAAAACTGGAGACTTCCATGGTATTTCACTTTACCAAAAGAGTATGATATCATACTCAAAAACATTGGATTCAAAAAAGTGAATGTTTATAGCAAGGAGTACCGCTATGTATTTAATTCTATAAATGAAACTCTTGAGTGGTGGGCATCAGCTGGGCTTAGACCGTTTCTTGCCGAATTGCCTGAAGATGAAATAGAAGCATTTAAACGCTCCTTTGCAGGTAAATTCAAAAAAAATATGTCCACTAATGGCATTGAGTTCACTTTTAGAAGACTCTTTGCCTTTGCCATAAAATAAGGTGAATCTTGGGGTCTTGTATTTTAGCATTACAAAAGTAATAAATGCTAAAATACAAGACCCCATGCTCTTCTCTTAATCAAAATATTACCTGATATTTTATTAATTTAATATACTATTATATTGGAGGGATTAATAGGATGATATATTATGGTCAAGGGGGCTAGTCCCCTTGCGGGAGTTTGAGGCCCATAGATAAAAAGCCATCATATAGTGATGTCAATATCTTCAACCCTTCAACCGTCTCCCTAACATCATGCACCCTAACGATATTTGCCCCATTCAAGGCGCAGATTAAGGCAGCTGATACGCTTCCTATCAGCCGCTCATTTATGGGCGCATTATCAAGTATATGCCCGATAAAAGCCTTTCTTGAAACCCCTATTAATATAGGTTTATTGAGACATCTAAACCTATGAAGATTTTTTATTATCTCAATATTATGCTGAAAGGACTTGCCAAATCCTATGCCTGGGTCAATAATTATCTTGTCCTTATTTACGCCAGCTTGTAAGGCAATATTGATGCCCTCGTTTAGATAGACAATTATTTCAGAGATTAAATCATTATAAACAGGATTAACCTGCATATCCTTTGGAGCGCCTTTTATGTGCATCAATATTATAGGAACATTTAAAGAACCAGCAAGTCCTGCCATCTTTGGGTCAAAACGAAGTGCGCTGATGTCATTAATTATGGCTGCCCCACTGTCAACGGCAGCCTCTGCTACCTCAGCCTTGTAGGTGTCTATGGAAATCGGGATGGATATTTGTTTAGAGAGTTCTTTGATAACTGGGATAACCCGCCGTAATTCTTCTTCTACAGTTACGGCAGTTGAGCCGGGTCTTGTGGACTGCCCGCCTATATCTATAATATCTGCGCCGTCCTCTACCATTTTGACGGCATGGTCTACTGCTTTATCTTTATCAAGGAAAAGCGCGCCGTCAGAAAACGAGTCAGGGGTTACGTTTAATATCCCCATGACGTATGTTCTGATTGAAAAATCAAGGTTGCAGTTTTTGATTTTTATAATCAAACTGCCTGATTCCTCGCAGTTGTTATGGCGCTGATGATATCATCTACCTCAGCTCCGTCAACTGTCTCTTTTTCAAGTAGTCTTTGAGCAAGGGCTTCAAGCATATCAACATTTGCCTTTAGAATATCCATACTTGTATTATAGGCGTCAAATATGAATTTCTTTACCTCAATATCTATCTGTTGAGCCGTAGACTCGCTGTAATCTTTATGTGAAGAGATATCGCGTCCAAGAAATATCTGCTCTTCCTTTTTACCAAATGTCAGAGGCCCAAGACTTTCGCTCATTCCCCATTCAGTTACCATCTTTCTGGCTAGATTGGTTGCGCGCTCAATATCATTACCCGCCCCAGTTGTCATATGTTTTAAGGCTAGCTCTTCAGCAGTCCTTCCGCCCATTAACACAGTTAATACATTTTTCAGAAATTCTTTTGAATGAGTATAACGATCATCCACAGGTAACTGCTGTGTAATGCCAAGCGCCCTGCCTCTTGGGATTATACTTACTTTATGCACAGGGTCAGTCCCTGGTGTCAACCTTGCTACAAGGGTATGACCTGCCTCATGATATGCGGTATTTTTCTTTTCCTCATCACTTATTATCATGCTCCTACGCTCAACTCCCATTAATACCTTGTCCTTTGCCATATCAAAGTCCTTCATCTCAACTGTTTCCTTAGAGTCCTTTGCAGCAAGCAATGCAGCTTCATTTACAAGATTGGCTAGGTCTGCGCCTGTAAAACCAGGAGTTCCACGCGCTATTATAAAAAGATTAACGTCTTGAGCTATTGGTATCTTATCTTTTATATGTACAGTTAATATAGCCTCTCTACCCTTAACGTCTGGGGCTGATACGATTACCTGTCTGTCAAACCTTCCAGGACGTAATAATGCTGGATCAAGGACATCTGGTCTGTTTGTGGCAGCTACAACTATTCTGCCCTCTTTGCCTTCAAATCCATCCATTTCAACTAACAGTTGATTTAATGTCTGCTCACGCTCATCATGTCCGCCGCCAAGACCTGCGCCCCTGTGCCTGCCTACTGCGTCAATCTCATCTATGAATATTATACATGGGGCTGCCTTTTTAGCCTGTACAAATAAGTCCCTTACCCTTGATGCGCCGACGCCTACAAACATCTCGACAAAATCAGAGCCTGATATAGAGAAAAACGGCACATCCGCTTCCCCAGCTATTGCCTTTGCAAGCAAGGTTTTTCCAGTTCCAGGCGGACCTACTAATAACACGCCCTTTGGTATCTTTCCGCCAAGCCTGGTGAATTTTTGAGGGTCTCTGAGAAATTCGATAATCTCTGTTACTTCATATTTTGCCTCATCTATACCAGCTACGTCATTAAAGGTAATCTTTGTCGCTTTATTTGATACAAGTCTTGCCTTTGATTTTCCAAATGACATTGCCTTATTGCCCCCAACCTGCATCTGGCGCATAAAAAATATCCATACAAAGACCAAAAACAATATTGGTCCCCATGAGAAAAAGAAATTTATATACCACGGATTTTCAAGAGGAGGTTCAACTGATATCTTGACCTTTTTATCGTTTAATTCCTTAATCATATCAGGATAATTGGCTACATAGGTCTTAAAAGTTCGTCCTTCCTTCAGCCGTCCTGTTATTTGATTATCTTTTATGTTAACCTCTTCAATCTGATTTTGTTCAAGCTTTGATAGAAAGTCTGAAAAGATCATCTCGTCATTTAAAGGCTTTGGGACGTTTAAAAGGTTAAATAACACTATCAATAATGCCCCAATCACTAACCATACTAAAAGATTTCTATATAAGTTTTCCAATTTTTTAAACCTCCAATATAATTACTGATATTAACATAAAAATAGATATTTTTTAATTTTTTTTTAATTCCTTTTATATAATCCACTCTTGCCGCCGCTTTTTTCAATTAACATTATATCCGTTATTGCCATATCCTTGTCAACTGACTTGCACATATCATATATTGTTAGCGCAGCTATGGATACTGCTGTCAATGCCTCCATCTCTACACCTGTCTGACCTGTAACCGCAACAGTCGCATTTATGCTGACAGCAGATAAATTGGTGTCTATCTGAAATTCAATATTAACAGATGTGATGTTTAAGGGATGACACATTGGTATTAATGAAGGCGTCTGCTTTGCGCCCATTATACCCGCAACCTGCGCAACGCCAAATACATCTCCCTTAGAGATGCCCTTATCTATTATTAATCTTAGGGTCAATGGGTTCATCTTTACAATTGCCCTAGCAACTGCCCTTCTTTTTGTTACAGCTTTTTCTGTAACATCAACCATACGGGCAGACCCTTTTTCATCAAAATGACTTAATTTATCTTCCATTTTCTATTATAACCTTTAAAAGTAAAATACACGTAGGGCGGACACATAGGTTCGCCCCTACATCTCTGCGGTGAATTCTTTTTTAAATGCAGTCATTCACCTAATTGTTCCTCTACAAATTTGTTAATAGTTTGAACCTTAACATAACCCATTGAGCAGGTTTTTTCCATAAAATCGACTTGATACTGTTCTGTGTCAATTGTATTAAGTGGTTTTAGATATTCAGCGGTATGCTCAATCATCTTGCGATGAATCTCAGGATTGACAAAATATGAAGGAAAATCAACCATATGCTGTCTTAGGAATTTAAAAAGGTCAAATCTCTCAAATTCTATAAAGCTGTAGTTACTATATGTAGCGATAATAATTCCTTCATATTCCCGCCAGAGTTTGATAAAACCCTTTGCCAAAGAGCCATGAATCTTATCAATATTTTTAAATATAATCAAACCAAAGAAATTAAACGCCTCAGATGATATTTCTTCTTGTATTGATAGATTTTCGCATGGAATAACCATATAGGGCATTCTATTGAGTTCAAATTCTGGATGATTTATCAGTTTATTCAATATATAATGTGAATATTGTTCATCTTCATAGCGAATAGCCAACCTTTTATGCTGCTTTAAAGCAGTAAATATTCTGAAGAAGTGGTCATATCTTATGTCTTGAGGAAAGAACCTCTGCAGATTAAGTGAAAAACTTGGCGTCTCAGAGTCTTTAATGAGGGTTTTAAGCCCAAAATCACCTGCTATTTTATTCGCCTCAGCAATTGTATCCTTTAGAAAGCCTTTTATTTCTTGTCTATCCATTCCTGTGCAATACAGCCTGTTGAGCAGGATTGCTCCGCTCTCATTGTCTCTGCCAATATAAAATTGACATAACAGGTATGACATAAATAATAGATAGGCATAGTTTAATTTTCTTCTGGTAATCTCAAGCATTACATCGTCTTCAAGGGTCAATCCTGGATTAAGTATAATATGCGAAACAATATATCCATCATAAAGTTGTCCAAATAGAGGTGAGATGGTTTCAAGAAATATCTTGTCTACCTTTAAGAGGTCGCAGCCAAAGAGCCTTCTTTCATAGAGTCTTGAGAGTTCACTGTAGATAGTCTTTGGCGAGGTATAGAAATCGCTAAGGTGTACAGATGTCTTTGCAGCTAAAAAATCTATTCCAGTGGTCTCAATACTTAATAACGAACATCCTATGCCATAATCATCATGGAATGAAAAAAAAGGGGTCAGTTTTTTAAACATTACCGTTTTTAAGATATTATATAACTCAAAACCCTTAAAGTTTGAAAGTATCGTCTCTGATTTAGAGATCATCTGTTTAACAAACCTTACAGAGATATCTTTAACCGCTGAAAGCCCTATCCTTGCAATTGCAAAATCAATGTCTTTGACCTCTATGCCGTCAGAGATGCCTGGACTGTTGGCAGTAGCAATGAGTTGTGTTTGAAGGTCTATGAGCTGCGCCACATTTTTTTTCTGCGCAATAGTTTCATCATCAAGATAAAGTCCTTCGTCTTTATCTGAGTTATCAATTTTATGGAATATCTTGTCGTAGATTACACTGATTTCTTCAATATATTTTTTAAGTTTATTAATCTCAGTTTCAGAGGACTCAAGCTCTACCATAAGATTAATAAGGCTGCTAAGGACATTCTCGCTTGAGTATTTTTTAATTGCCTCATAGATAGTCTTAGATTTTTTTATTGATAAATGAGCGTCTATTTTTCTGGTTATCTTTTTGATTAAATCTTTATTATTTTGCTTTTCTAATCTTAGACCAATGAATTTTTCATCCTGCCAGATAAGTTTAGTTTTAAGGGTTGAATCATTTAGCTCAAATATATAGTTAGTATTATCAAAGACTATAACAGATAGTTTTTTGATACGCAAACCGCTTGCGCTGATGTCTATGATAATGCCAAGATCAATCTGAGCAATATTATCAAATGCCTGTATCTCAGCAGTCTCATATCTATTTTCAGAACGTCTGTTAATGGATGTGAATACTGGCGCTGCTGGTTTATTGACAATTAAGTCTTTTTTATTTATCTTGTCTAATATGCCCATATTAATAATAAGTATAACCTAATTTACATTGAATATTAAACTGATTTAAAAAATGTCTTATTATTGTTTAGCAAATATCACGACTCAAACTCACTTATGTCACATATATTTCCTTGTGTAAACGCCTTTGAACCTCAACAGTTGATGCAGTTTCAAAAAATAATTCATGAGCTTCTTGTAGATTTGTTCTGGCTTGCTCAATAGTGTCTCCTTGACTATCAATGTCTATCGCAGGACAAAGCAATACAAATCCATCTCCTTCACGCTCAATAATTGCTGTGCAAGATTGTTTTTTCATGATTTTTCACTCCTAATATATTTCAATGTCTGTTTGATAGAATGAGAAATTACAAAGGCACAAAGGTTATTATATCTGATAATAATCTCTCTGCGCCTTTGAATTTTTAAAATAAATATTAATAAAGCACAATTCGTTGTTTAGGCAATCTTCTTACAAGCCTCTATACATTTCCTGCATGCCTTAGCGCATTCTGCGCATGCTGGCATTGTCTTTTCATGTTTTTTACATGCAGCCTCGCAATCTGAGCATGTTTCAATACAAATCTTGGCAAATTCTTTGAGGTGCTTTGAATTGGTGAGGGCTAAAAATGCAAGTGTGCTGCACATCTTGCCAGAAACCTGAACTGCTTCATTGCACTCAGCCATTGATGTATCTCCAGCCTTGAACATCTCAATGCAATGGGCAATACACGCCTGTCCTGCTGCTACGCATTCATTTGCTGCCTTGATTGCCTCTGCATTGGGATTTGCCATTGCCATATGCGCGTGATCATGTTCTGCAGCCTCCGTAACACCCTTTGTCACTGCTGCAAATGCTAACGCCCCTGCTCCTGCTAAGATTTCTCTGCGAGTTATTCCGTTGTTATCATTAAACATTTCTTTACTCTCCTTTTAAGTTATTAATCAATATCTATAAGTTTATCAGTTAGATACTGAAAAAGGCAATTTTCTATCTAAATATATCTAAGAGGATATTTTCAGAAAATAATTCAAGACAGGCATCAACTACATTGCAATCAAACAAAATTCCCTTATTAACAGAGATTTCCTCAATAGCAATGCCTATAAATTGAGCCTTTTTGTAAGGTTTATCAGAAGAGATAGCCTCCAGAACATCTGCGACGCAGAGTATCTTAGCCATAGGCAGGATTTCTCCTCCAGTCAGTCCGTTTGGATATCCAGAACCATTTATTTTTTCATGGTGTTGATATATAATTTGAGCCAGATCAATCTCAATCCCCTTGAGAAGGTCATATCCAATCTTTGGATGCTCCTTGATAATATCAAATTCGGAATATAATAATTTATCTGTCTTATTTAAAATCTGCGCTGGTATAAATACCTTGCCTATATCATGTATCAAACCAGCCATCTCAAGCCCTTCAAGTTCATTTGAAGAAATCCCCATTTTTTTGCCTATTGCAGAGGCAAGTATCACCACCCTTTGATGATGACTGTTTAAGGCTGGATTAGTCTTCCCTAGTATGGTTGACATAATCTCAATAAAACCCTTAAGATTATTATGTCTTTCAGCAGTAAGTCTGATTTTATCAAGATTATCAGAGGATAGATTGCCAATTTTTTCTTTTTTAATATCTACAATCCTCTCTCCTTCCAATTTTAATAAATCTGAGTCAAGGAGATATTTAATATGCTCCCAATCGCTTAGTCGGGTATCGGGGTCTTTAATGAGCGCTCCTTTAATAAATTCTGTAAGACCATCAGGCAGCGTTTCAGGCAGCCTGCTCCAATCTGGGATTTTTTCTGTGTGCATCTTTAAGATTTCAGAGATGTTATCTGAATCAAATAGTTTAATTCCACAAGCCATCTCATAAGCTATTACACCAAGTGAATAAATATCAGCCTTATAGTCAATATTCCTGCCTAAAATGGTCTCAGGGGCGATATAGGATGGAGTTCCCTTTAATCCATTTACTGAATCTATTTTAATTAATCTGCTTATATTATCAGCAATCCCAAAATCCATCAATTTTATAGTGTCAATTTCTTCAATATAGATACAATTAGCTGGTTTAACGTCTCTGTGAATAATTCCGTGGTTGTGCACATAAGATATTCCCTCTGCAAGCTGCCTTATAATTGACAATATTTCTATATAAGTAAATCCCTGTCCGCTGTTTCTACGCTTTAGTATGATAGTATCAAGGGCTTTACCTTTGAGTTCTTCCATTATGATACCTATGGTTCCATATGCCTCTTGCAGATCATAGACCTGTATGATATTTTTATGAGTAAGCCGAGCCAAAATCCTAGCCTCTTTGATTAAATCATGACCTTGATCTAACATGGAATGATTTAATACCTTAATAGCCAGATTTTTATTTATAGAAACATTGCTAATACTATAAACGTCAGAGGTTGCGCCAGTTCCAAGCAGGCTTTTAACCTTATATTTGCCAATAAATTGATCTTGAATTTTATTATCTTTAAGCCTATTTCGGAGCAGATTAGTCAAAAATTGACCTAATGCAGGTGATTTTTTAAGAATGCTCTGCACTTTATCTTTATGAATCTCAAGCAAAACTACCTTTTCAGACTCTGCAATAACATCAGCAACCCTCACTTCATTTGTCAGCATTGCCATCTCCCCAAAGACCATTCCAGCAGAGAGAAAAACGATATTATCAAATTCTTCTCCAATAACAGGGATTATAACCTCGCCATCTCCGATGATATACATTGAATCGCCTATTTCACCGCGTCTAACAATATAATGTCCCCTATAGTATTCTCTTATTCGTATATTTTCAGCAAGCAGGTCAAGGGCATCACTTGAAAGCCCAACAAATCCATCTAAAGTTGAGATAAATTCTTTGATAGATTGTGGGGAGTTTGAGGGCATAGATAGTTTGACCTTTGGTTTAGTCAAAGGCATTTCTAATGAATTATTATTGGCAGTCTCTATCATTATTGTATTTCAAGATTATATTAATAACGCTTCATAGTAAAAAGTAACATAAAATGAGATGATTAGGCAAGAAATTTATATTGTAACAATTCGCACTCAAATAGGTAATACAGCTAAAAAAAGAAAAAGGAATTCACCACAGAGGCGCAGAGATATCAGAGAAAAGATAAAGACTAAAATTTTGCTAAGGAATATTTGCATTATCTATTAACTAAACTTAGGTATATCAGACGGTAAGGCGACTCTCATAAAGAATCTTGCAAATGCCTGTGATAGATGTTCTCTATAAGGAGACAATAAACGAATTCGATTTTTATCTTTTACATAATCTGATAGAAAATCAAATGAAACACCAAAAGTATTACAAAACTCTACGACTAAATAATCGCAAGTATAATCAGGGATAATACATTGATCAAGTAGATGGTATCCTGGCCTGTTTCCTCTACGTAAATCCTCTACATCTTTACCTTCTATAAATTTAGGGTTCTTACGAACCTCAGTTAATGGATAAACAGGACAAACCTGCACTATTTTCAATTTTTTATGTTCAAGATCACATGAATGACTGATAACAATAACATTATACTCTTCAACTTTTGCTTGAAATCTATCGCCAAGTGATAATTCTAAGTTAAGAAATTCTGAAGGAGGAATAACAACTGGACAACCATCTATAATATCACCTTGATTTATTGGTAAATGTCCTTCAATAAGTTTATACCAAGATTTATTCATTTTAGAATTCAACAAATTTAAATTTAGCCTTTTCTATGCTCTTTATTTCAAGCGGAATAGTATACTCCCTTTTAGGTTTCATATGAAAAATATAATCATCTGAAGCCATTTCTGTAACGAATTCCTCTTCGGTATAGGCAGCAATATCTTTAATCAATACAATGTTTTTAACATTTACGTATTGTTCATCGTTTAGTGAACAAGCGCTATCATTGAATAAAGGATCATTTGCAGGCGGGTAGCCTACAAAAAATGCAGATGCTTGAATTAAAGTTTCTTTGTCGTATTTAGCATTTTTTTGATATAGTGGGCTCATCTAAAAAGCTCCTTTGCCTCATTTGTTAGGCTTTCGTGAAATATTCGATTTTTAAATTTTCTTAATTTTTCAAACTCATTCCATATTACATCAAAGCATTCCACAGTTATGTTTAAGTTTTTTTGAGCATCAATATCAAAAATATAAAATAATTTTTTGTCAGAAGCAATATATTTAAATGTTTGATTAATAATCGCCGTTGCCCCAGTATCTTCATTATCTGGAATAACTAATTGCATATAAAATTGAGATAAAGCTTGAGGCAGAGTTGGAGCAATCTCAGGAGTTGTTTTAAAATAATCCTTGAAATCTCTAATAGGTAAAGGAATTTCAATCTGATTTATATATCTTAATGCTATACGTAAAATTTTTACTGGTTGTGTAATCTTAGAATAAATATCCCACTTAGATTTAGATTCATTTTTAATCTTTTCCCAATTTTCATAAGGTTTTAGTTTATTAAAGGTAAAACCATCAATCCGATTTTGGATTATAGTTGTCTTATCTGCAGAATAACAAAAAAAACCGTGTGGTTCAATTGTAGATGAAGATGGAGAATTACCCGTAGAAGCAATCTGTACTGTGGTTTGAAATATATTCTTATTTTCAACTATTGGATATTGTTCTTTAATCTCAGCACAAATCTTCTGCAGATGATCGGAATTAAACTCTGACCCAAATTCAACTCGTATATCAACTATCGCCTCAGTTATAGGTGGATTTTTAAATGTCTCATAATCAACCATTGCTTAACACTCCTTGCAATTAATACAAATTGTACTATATTATAGCAGATGTAACTTAATTTATCAATACTTATTTATAAGGTATCCAAACCACAGCAATATAACTATTTTTTCGCCTTACAGTTCTCCATCCCTTATAGCGTTTAAGGATTGTATCAACTATCTCAAGACCAAGACCTGTGCCGCAATGCGACTCCACTACAATATCATTAGCGATATAAATGAATACCCCCTTAGGCTCAAATGAAAGCCTGATATTGATATAATTAATAGAATATTTAACCGCATTATCCATCAAATTAAAAACAATATCCCTTATATCATTCTCATCAGCCAGAACTGGTTTGTCCTTATCAAGATTTGTCTTACTATAAAAAACCCTTCTTCCTTCAAAATCGTTTTCAAAATATACAAGGGTTTGATTAATTATGTCTTCAAGCGAAATCTCTTCCTGAATCTTAATGGGATGAGTTTTAACAAGCTGCAGAGTGCGTTTCATCTCCTGATCAATCTTTGAATAAGCGGTTTCAAGCCTCTCTATTGCCTTAGGGCTTCCATTTTGCTTTACAATATCAATATTAATCCGCTGTGAGGTGAGAAAATTGCAAATCTTATGATTAAATGAGAGCATGAGCAGATTTAAAAATCTCTCACTTGCCTCAATTTCAGAGATGAATTTATTTGTAAATTGAAAATTCAACAATATCAGACATATAAACAATATTGATTCAATACCAAAGAGTATTATAGAGAGATTATGAATGTCTTCCATTATAGAGCTATAATTAAAATAATAATAACAATTCTCAACTCTATCTATGAGTATAAGATTTTCCTGATTAATCACAGTATTGCTCATGATTATGTCATCAGGGAGGTCAATAAATTTATAATTAATCTTGAGTTTGACTATTTTTTCAGCCTGAGATAGAGACTGCCTCAACATGGTTTTTTTGTAATATTGTATATTTAATAAGTTAAGGGCAGAAAATCCGAACATGCTTATTATAGTAAATGTAATAGCAATCTTTGTTCCAATATGAAACTTAGGGCGGTTTATCATTTTTATTATTATATTAAAAACGATTCGATTATTGATAGTTGAGACGAAAAGATTTTTTTTGGTGTTACACAATTAATTGTAACACCAACGTGAAAATGTCCTAATCTACCAATGTGAAAATGTCCTATCAAGAACTGTTAAACTGTCTCTAAATAGAAAAGTGGAGACAGGATGACAGACAAGGACAAAATTATAATAAGTCAATAAAGGAAAATATGCATGTGTCAGTATACAAACAATTTACACAACTAGTTGATTCTATTAAATATTCTTTATCTTCATTACTCATTTTCAATGAGTCGATGGGGTGCGAAAC
>Ga0315281_10011469_pt1 | contig 12144 bp, 10 predicted proteins | sample YL17G07_0_MG_FD_204540 | JGI IMG/M metagenome (GOLD analysis project Ga0315281, IMG submission 204540) | Sediment microbial communities from Yellowstone Lake, YNP, Wyoming, USA - YL17G07_0 | ecosystem: Environmental > Aquatic > Freshwater > Lake > Sediment | place: USA: Wyoming | collected... | reverse complement strand
CGTAAAATTTCCCTAAGCCGTCTTTTGGCCAGATTGCGCATTGTGGCCTTTTTACTGACCTTATTGGAAACAATAAAACCAAAACGTGACTCTGTTAAATTATTTTCCCTAAATTTCAAAATAAAGATATTGGCAAAGTGAGCCTTGCCTTTTTGTAAGAGGACTTTAAAATCCTTTTCTTTATTTAAACGGTTTTGTTTGGCGAGCATATTTTTTAAAAATCAGACCCTTAAACTGAATTTAAGGGTCTAATTAATATTTTATTTTTTTCCTGTTCTTTCTTGTGAAACAGTCAACTTATAACGACCCTTAGCGCGCCTTCTTTTTAAAACTTGACGGCCTTTTTTGGTCCTATTGCGTCTGCGAAAGCCATGTGTTTTAGCTCTTTTTCGCTTTTTAGGCTGATATGTTCGTTTAGGCATACAAAAATTGATATTAAAATTTAAGATCTAAAATTATACCCAAATAATACCAGCTGTGGAAAAATTTGTCAAAACAAAAATTATATACTAAGATAGATCCACAGGATATAAACAGTTTTTTAACTTTTGCCCACTTTACACCAGTTTTGCACATTCCTTTTTTGTGTTAAAATTTTAGATATTAAGCTTCTTCAATTTAATTTTCAGGGGAATTATGAATACTCAACAAATTTGGCAAGCTGTGCTGGGCGAATTAGAGCTCAATCTAAGCAAAGCCAATTTTACTACTTGGTTTAAAGGGACCTTTATCTCAAATATGGATGAGCTTAAGGTTATAATTGGCGTGCCGAGCGCTTTTACCAAAAACTGGCTGGAAAAAAAATATGGCTCGGAAATTTTAAAGGCTATGCGCAGCCTGACGGAACTTCCCCTAAAAGAAATTAACTTTGCAGTGGCTCAAAAAAAGAACGCTCCCCAGGAATTTATTGATCTGGATAAAATAGGCCAGCGACCTCTTGATACTCAAAGTAAAAGTACGATTGAAAAATTTGTTTCAGTCCAAGAAGCCCCGGGCATGGCTTTTGGCTTGAATCCAAAATATACCTTTGCCACTTTTATTGTTGGTAAAAATAATGAATTGGCCAAAGCTGCGGCGCAAGCCGTCACTGTTAATCCTGGCATAACTTATAACCCCTTATTTATTTATGGCGGTGCTGGTTTGGGCAAAACGCATCTTTTACAAGCTATTGGCCATGAAATTGTAAGGGCAAACAATAAAAGAAAAATCCTTTATATTACCTGCGAAAAATTTACCAATGATTTTGTCAGCTCTGTTTCTAATGGCAAAGCGCATTCTTTCAAAGATGCTTATCGTTCAGTTGATGTTTTACTTATTGATGACATCCAATTCTTGGCTGGCAAAGACGGCACCCAAGAAGAATTCTTTCATACTTTTAATTCTTTGCATCAAAATAATAAGCAAATAGTCTTGTCTTCTGACCGTCCGCCAAAATCAATCCCTGCTTTGGAAAATCGGCTCTTGACCCGCTTTGAATGGGGCATGATCGCTGATATTTCTTTGCCTGACTTGGAAACACGCTTAGCTATTTTAGAAGCCAAGGCCAGAGAAAAAAAATATTCCATTGAAACTGCTATCTTGAACTATTTAGCTGCTAATATTTCTAGCAATATCCGCGAGCTGGAAGGTGCTCTTAACCGCATTATTGCCTACCATGAATTAAATGCCTTGCCTCCAACAATGGAAAGTGTTAAGAAAATTTTATCTGGCCTCACCACCAATCTGCAAAAAAAATCTTTAACGCCAAAAGATATTTTAAATACTGTCTCTGCTTTTTACGATGTCCCTATTACGGACATCTTGGGCCAGTGCCGTGAAAAAAAACTAGTCAATCCCAGGCAAATTATCATGTTTTTAATGAGAGAAGAAATAAGAAGCTCTTTTCCTACGATTGGCCAGGAACTGGGTGGAAGAGACCATACCACTGCCATGCACGCGGTTGATAAGATCAGAAATGATTACGATAATAATGAAAAAACCAGGCGTGAAATTGAGCAGATCAAGCAGCGCCTTTATAATATGTAAGAACTTGTTTATAAAAAGTTGATATCTGGTTGTTTTTACTTGGATAACGCTGGAATAATTACTCTCATATCCTGTTAATAATTAATTATTTTATCCACTTATAATTTTTGGAGTAAAAACTTATTAACTTTCTTTCAACAATCCTATTTAAGCTTTTACCCAATTCAACAACAATACTTTTTTGAAAAAAACTCGATCTTTATTATCTTTTTTACTAAAAATTTTAGATATCCACCTCTCTACTATCACTACTAACAATTTATAATTTAAAAATAATTAAAATTTTATGAAATTTTCCTGCACCCAAGAAAATTTAAACCAAGGACTAAATATTGTTTCACATATCGCGAGTAAAAGCACCTCCTTGCCAATTTTAAATAATGTTTTAATAAAGGCGGAAAAGGGAGTTTTGAGCTTAACAACAACAAATTTAGAAATGGGCATTAATGCTATTATGCGCGGCAAAATAGAAAAAGAAGGCAGTTATACTGTAAGTTCAAAATTATTCAATGATTATATTGGCCTTTTGCCTAATCAAAAAGTTGATATTGAAGTTAAAGATGATTTTTTACAAATCAAAATGGAAGAACAAGAAACAAAGATAAAGGGCAATAGCGCAGAAGAGTTTCCCTTAATCCCGCAGGTAGAGAAAAAAAATCCCTATGTTTGCAAAATTCAGGATTTGCTCAAGGCCATATCCCAGGTAATTTTTGCTGTCTCGGTTTCTGAAACTAGGCCAGAGATTTCTGGCATTTATCTAAGCTTTGCAGGCGACGAATTAATTTTAGCATCTACTGACAGTTATCGCTTGGCTGAAAAGAAAATAAAATTAAAAGAAAAAGTTAAGGCTGACAAAGAGGTGATTGTCCCTGCGCGGACAGTCTCCGAGCTTTACAGAATTCTTTCAGGCCTGGCTACTCAAAGCGAATTAAGCCAGGAAGAAGCTGCCAATAATGACAAGATTGAAATTTATTTTGAAGACAACCAGGTGCTTTTTGTCTTTGATAACGTAGAATTAGTTTCGCGCATTATTGAAGGCCAATATCCAAATTACAAACAAATCATTCCTACCAATCACAAGACAAAAGCCATTATCACAATTACGGATTTTATCAAAGCAGCTAAAACAGCAGCCTTGTTTTCGCGCACAGGTATTTATGACATTAACTTAGAATTTAAAGCTGGCAAACTAACAGTGTCTTCAACCAATAATCAGCTGGGTGAAAATAAATCCAGGGTGGAAAGTAAGATTGAGGGCGATGATAATAAAATCGTGGTTAATTACCGGTATTTATTGGACGGCTTACAAAACATTGATTCTTCAGATGTAATTTTTGAAATGATTGATAATAACAATCCTTGCCTTTTAAGATCAGCGGAAAGTTTGAGTGAAAAAAAAGAGGCGATTGCTTCAGAAGATTATCTCTATATCATTATGCCGATAAAGCAGTAAAAGTCGCATAAAAAGGAGTTGTCCATCATATTTAAATATATTTTTATGAATCAAGAACTACCACAAAACTTTGAGCACGAAAAGCCAGCTGAATCACTGGGGGGAAAAATAGACGCAATGAAGGAAGCAATCCATAGCCACCTCAAAGAATTAGATGAACAAGAAGCGTATTATGAGAAGCGACGCAAACCATTGCCGGACAAAATTTACCACGTAACCACACGACAAAATGCACAACAAATTTTACGAGAAGGGTTAGATCCATCAAAACTTATGTATGAAGATAGCGAGGTTATTAGTTTGTCAGATAATATAGACTTTGCAATCGGCGTAGCTAGGGTGACACAAAATACAACAGAGAGGAATTTGGTTGTTCTTGAAATTGACACACGGCATCTTACGCCTGCTCGTGTACATAATTATTTAAGAAAAGCTGATCCAGGCAATCCTAATCCAATTGACGCAGCAGAAATTCACGAGGTGCATTATGAATCAACTATTTCGCCAGACGCTATAAAAATTGTAAAGTATAAAAAGAAAAAATAAATTTAAGTAGATCCAAAAAGAAGCATGTCAAAAGGCTTCTTTTTATGCTAAAATTAAAGAAAGATTAACTCTATATTTATGAATCCAAAATTAATTTTTGACATTGAAACAATTGGCGAGGACTGGGAGGGTTTAGATGAGATAACAAAGGAAACCTTAACTCGTTGGATAAAAAGAGATGCTTTTTCTGAAGAGGCTGCGCAAAGCGCGTTGGCCAATGTTAAAGATGGGCTGGGCTTTTCTCCTTATACAGGCGAAATCGTGGCCATTGGCGTTTTAGAGGTTGAAACAAATAAAGGCGCTGTTTATTTTCAGGCGCCTGGCAGTGAGATTAAGGATTTTGAAGAAGGAGGGATTAAATACCGGGTTTTAACTGAAAAAGCCATGCTGGAAAATTTTTGGCAGGGCGCGATTAATTATACGGAATTTATTAGTTTTAACGGCCGCGGGTTTGATGTCCCTTTTTTAATGATGCGTTCAGCCATAAACAACGTACGGCCAACTAAAGACCTAATGTCTAATCGTTATTTGAATAGCCAAAAATTTAATGCCTTGCATATTGATTTAATGGACCAGTTAACTTTTTATGGCGCAGTTGCCAGGCGTCCCAGTTTGCACTTGGCTTGTCGCGCTTTTGGCATAAAAAGCCCTAAGGCTAATGGGATCAAGGGTGATGATGTAAAAGAATTATTTAAAACTAAAGAATATCAGAAGATCGCCCAATATAATGCAGGCGACTTATTTGCGACTAGGGAACTTTATAAAAAATGGGAACAATACCTGAATATTAAATAATAATTTTAAATTTTTAATTATAAATTTTTAATCAATGACTAAATGTTTAAATTTTTTAAAGAAATTCATTTTAAGCATTCAATAATTTAACATTGATTTAGTCTTGAGAATTTAAAATTTAGCCTTAATATAATGTTCTGGATTTATATTACAATTTTAGCTTATTTACTTTTTGCCCTGGCTAATATCGGGGATAAATTAGTAATAAGCAAATTCAAGACAGAGCCAATTGCTTATGCTTTTTATGTTGGAGTCGTGGGTATTGTTGCCATGATTTTAATTCCTTTTGGGGTTAAAATTATAACTTTAACTTTAATAGGATTATCTTTTTTGGCTGGCCTAGCCTTTATTTTAGCAGCTTATTTCATGTATAAGGCTTTAGAACAAGGAGAGGCAAGCAGAGCCATTACTATCCTCGGCAGTTCTAGCCCGATTTTTACATTTTTACTTTCCGCTTCTATTTTAGGTGAAAGATTAAGGGCCAATGAATTAGTTGCCTTTGGTCTTTTAGTCATAGCTATCTTATTGCTTTCTTGGCATAAGGAAAAAGAACGTTCAAAATTTCATCTGGAATTAGTTATCTGGGCTCTTTTGGCTGGCCTGTTTTTTTCTTTTAACTATGTTTTAACAAAATATCTTTTTATTAGAGAAGATTTTGTTACGATATTTTTCTGGACAAGGATAGGCGCTGTTTTAACAGCCCTAATTTTATTTTTATTGCCTTTAAGCCGCAAACTGATTTTAAAAGACTGGCACAAACCTAAAAAGCAGAAGGGCTTACTGGTTCTAGGCATACAGATTACAGGCGGTCTTGGTGTTTTAAGCCAAAGTTATGCCTTAAAATTAGCCAGCGCAACCCTAGTTAATGCTTTGCAAGCTATTCAGTACGCGCTTGTTTTTATGCTCGCGCTTCTTTTGGGTAAAAAGATCCCTGTCTTACGCGAAAAAATTGACAAACACCATTTGACCTCAAAAATTGCAGCTTTAATCTTAGTGGCCATAGGCTTATATTTTATAACTTTAAAATAAAATTATGAAAAAAATAATTATCATTGCGATAATTATAATTATTGCGCTTATTGGCTTATATATTTATTTGGCCAAAATAACTTATAATCCCAATAAAAAAATTATCTATGGAGCGACGTTTACAAAAAGTTTTGCCAAATATCTAAGTTTAGATTGGCAGCAAGCCTACCTGGCTGTTTTAGATGATTTAAAAGTAAGATATATACGCATACCGGTTTTTTGGAATGAAATTGAACCAGAGAAAGGTTTATATAATTTTAAGGATATTGATTGGCAGGTGGCTGAAGCAGAAAAAAGAGATGCGCATTTGATTTTGGTTGTTGGCCGCAGGCAGCCGCGCTGGCCAGAATGCCATGATCCAGCTTGGGTGCAAGGTACAGATTATAAAGAAGTTAGGGCCAAAATTTTAAAAAATATAGAAATGGTTGTGAATCGTTATAAAAACAGCAAAGCAGTTGATCTATGGCAGGTAGAAAACGAGCCTTTTTTAAATTTTTTTGGCAAATGCCCTAAAATAAGCAAGAAAGAATTAAAAGAAGAAGTTAGTTTGGTAAAATCTTTGGACAAGCGCAAGGTCATGGTGACTGATTCTGGCGAATTAAGCTCCTGGTACCCGGCAATCAAAATGGGAGATGTTTTTGGCACAACATTATACCGCGTGACTTATAATAAATACATTGGCTATTTTCGTTATGTTTTTATGCCAGCTTCTTATTATAGGGTAAAGGCATTTTTATGGGGTCAGCCCCAAGATGCCAGTTATATTGCAGAATTGCAGGCTGAACCATGGTTTCCCAATGGGCCACAAGGAAGCACGTTGGCTGAACAGTATAAAACCATGAATGCTAATTTGCTGATAAAAAATGCAGAGTATGCCAATCAGACTAATTTTTATCGCGCTTATTTCTGGGGCGTAGAGTGGTGGTATTGGCTAAAGACAACGCAAAAAGATAATTCTGTTTGGGAAGCGGCTAAAAAATACTTTGAATAAATTTTAATGTAAAGAAATAAAAAAGAAGATAGTTTTTTAGCTACCTTCTTTTTATTTTTTAGTTTAATCTAAGATGTAAATAGTAATTTTAGCTGAATCGCTTTGTGTCCCGTCATTATTTGCCACAGTGGCGTAGAGGCTATAGGTACCAGCTGATGGCACACTTTGCCAGGAGACTGACATTTGGTCTGGCTTAATATTTACTACGTCAGTTATTTTTTGCGGCAAAGAGCTATCATTTTTTTGGGCAAAGATAGCCAGGCTTTTGATTTGATTAGTTTTAGTAGTGGTAAAATCAATATTTAGAGGAAAATTTGTTTTATAATAACTTGCGCCATCTCTTGGGTTAATCCAATTTATTTGGGGTGGCAGCTGGGGCAGCTTAATATTTATATTAATTTCCACGGAATTAGAATTGTCAATATCATCATAAGCAGTCACATTTAATTTATGATAGCCGTTGGCAGCATCAATGGCCGAAACTGACAGGCCAAAAGGCGAAGCCGTGGCTGTGCCAATAATTTTATCATCTATTTGATAAGTAACGCGGCTAATGCCACGCGGCGCGCTGGCCTGGACATTAAAGTTAACAGGATAAGAATCAAGAGTCTGGTTTTCCTGCGGGGAAATCAAGGTAATTGTCGGTTGGTTTTGGATCACATGCAGATCATCATATTCAGTCGGCGCCTGGTCATTGCTAAATTCAATGCCTGCGTCAGCTGCTTGTTTCTCTGCCCATTTTTTAACGCCATCCTCCCAAAACTGGAACATGGGGTCAGCAGCTGGATTTTGCGGTGGCGGGCCAGTCGGATTATCTTTATCAACATAAAACAAAATATCATGATTTTGATTAAATTTTTTCATAATAATATATGAAGGTGGAGTTAGGGGCGTGGCTAGTTTGCCAGAAGCTTTATCAATGGCAATTTCCATATCTGAAGGCGCTTGGCCGCGCAAAATAGGAGGCAATGTATCAGGATAAGGATCAGGCGCTTTAAAGGTTTCTACTGGCGTGCCATTTAAGACCTTTTGCATGTATTCATGCCAAATCGGAGCAGCCACATTAACGCCATCAGCATTACCTTTCATGTTAGTGCCATCGCTATTGCCAGCCCAGACACCGGTAACAATTGAAGGCGTAAAGCCAATTGTCCAGCCATCATTATTATCATTGGTAGTGCCTGTTTTTGCTCCCACTGGCCGGTCAGGCAGGGTTAGGTTTGGAGCAGCACCAAAAATAAAAGCGCGGGCATTGGCATCTGTTACAATGCTGTTAAGTTCATTGACAGAGTTTTCACTAAAAACTTTGTGCTTTTTTTCTTGAAATTCATCTAGGACATTGCCATTCTTATCTTCAACTTTCAAAATGGCTTGGACTTCAGCACGGTCTCCGCCTTGGGCAAAGGCAGTGAAAGCGCCAACATGATCAAGTAATGTTACTTCGCAGCCGCCCAAAACCAAAGCTAGACCGCATTGGCTTTTATCAGTAATGGTTGAGTAGCCCATGTTGGCCATTTGTTTTTTTACATTTTCATAGCCAGCCAGATATAAGGTTTTAACTGCCGGGATATTAAGTGAGCCAGCTAAAGCAGAACGCATGGTGAGCGGGCCTCTTTCTTTTTTGTCATAATCATGCGGTTCATAAATTTTTGGTGAAGTAGCAAAAACAGTATTAACATCATATAAGATCGTATCTGGCGTAAAGCCTTTTTCAAAGGCTGTTGCATATACTATTGGTTTGATAGAAGAGCCTGGCTGGCGCGGTGAGATAGTGACATTTACCTGGCCATCAATTTTTTCATCAGTGAAATCCTGGGAGCCGACCATGGCTAAAATTTGTCCAGTTTTGGCATCAACTGAAACCAAAGCTGCATTAGAGGCATTATATTTTTTTAAATTATTATCTTTGGCATTATGCACTGCGTCTTCAGCTATTTTTTGCTTGTCTAAATCCAAAGTGGTAATGACTTTAAGCCCGCCTTGCTCAATAACTTTATCCCCTAATTTTTCAGCCAAGAGTTCTTTGACATAAAAAACAAAATGAGGCGCGATAATGCCGCCCAGGGCTTCTTTTTGGAATTCTGTTTTTTCAGCTTTGGCAGCTTCAGCTTCGGCTTTGGTAATATAGCCGTCTTTTGCCATTTCATCTAAAATCCATTTTTGGCGGGCAAATAATTCATTGGTGTGAGAGCCATAAGGCGAGAGCCTGGATGGCGCTTGGGGTAAGGCAGCTAGAATCGCGGCTTCAGCCAAATCAACATCTTTGGCGCTTTTGCCAAAAAAATAATTGGCTGCTGATTCTACGCCATAATTAACCGAGCCATAAGGGATTTCATTAAAATACATTTTTAAAATTTGGTCTTTGCTGTATTTTTTTTCAATTTGGTAAGACAAAATCAGTTCTTTAAATTTTCTGGAAAATGTTTTTTCATTAGTCAAAATGGCATTTTTTACCAGTTGTTGTGTGATTGTAGAACCACCTTGCACATTTTTTTTGGTAAAAATAGAAAAAATATCTACGATGATTGATCTGATAATACTGGTAATTTTAAAGCCATGATGCTGATAAAAAGTTTTGTCTTCAGCAGATATTGTGCCCCATTTGATATAATTAGAGATTTTGTCCAGCTCCACAATTGTCCTTTTTTGATCACCATGGATTTCCCATAATATAGTTTCGCCTTTGCGGTCATAGATTTTAGTTGATTCAGGCACTACTCTATTGATCAATTTGTTTGGATCAGGCAAATCGCGGGAATACCAGGCAATGGCGCCAATAAAGACAATGCCGCCAAATAAGGCAAAAATTATGCCCAAAACAATAAGCCAGGAAAGCAAATTAACCACAAATTTGCGGTTATTTTTTTTGGGTTTATAACTTAAGTGATTAGTAGCCCGGAAACTCCTTTTTTTATAGCGCTGCCAATCTTTGGGTGATTTGGTTAATTGAGGTATGGGCATAAAGAAAATTAAAAATTTAAAATTCAAACCTTCGTTTGCCGTAGCAAACTACGGTTTGCGAAGGCAAAAGTCCCACCTTCGCTTCGCGTTGCGGAGCTGCGGTGGGCAGGCAAAATTTAGGGATTATTTAATCTTAGCTCCAAAGGAGCCCTTTTCCCAAGGGGAAGCCTTCGGCTCAGGGCTAAAAAGTTCTGTGATTTAATAATGAAGATAGTATAGTTGAATTTGATATTTTTTTCAAGCTTTAGGTCCGAGTTTTTTCTAAGTAATTTTTTGATTGCAAATAGGTGAGGGCAATGGCCAGGGCATCAGCAGCATCATCAGGCTTGGGAATTTGTTTTAAATTTAGCAGAATTTTGACCATTTGCTGGACCTGGCTTTTGTCAGCTTTGCCATAGCCGCAGACAGATTGTTTGACCTGCAGTGGCGTAAATTCGTAAAGGGGTAATTTATTTAGGATTGCAGTTAATAAGATTACACCTCGCGCTTGCCCGACATTTAAAGCTGTTTTAACATTTTTGCAAAAATAAAGCTGTTCAACTGCAATAGTATTAGGTTTAAATTTTTTTATTAATTTGGTCAAAGAAACATGAATATATTTTAATCTTTCAGGAAAAGGCTGTTTAGCCGAAGTTGTAATAATACCGAAATCCAGAATTTTTTGGCAGGAATTTTGTTCTTGGATAAATGCATAGCCAGTTGTCGCCACGCCTGGATCAACGCCTAAAATAATGGTTTTTGCAGTTGGCATTTTATTCATTTAAATTTGTGTAATAATTATCAACATCCTCATCATTATCAAGGTCATCATAAAGCGCTTGGTTTTTTTGCTGTAATTCTTCAGTTAAGGTTATTTTTTCCTTGGGTACATATTCAATTTCTGCATAGTCAATTTCCAGTCCTGTTTCCTTGAGCTTGTTGCTGACTTTTTGCAGATCTTCAATTTTGGTGTAAATAACCCAAGAGTCATCTTCTTTAACAATATCTTGTGCGCCTAAATCAATTATTTGCAGTTCCAGGTCATCAGGATTTTTGCCAGCCAATTTCTCTTTGTCAATTCTGATAACGCCTTTTTGCTCAAATTGCCACAAGACAGAATTTGGGCTGCCCAAAGAGCCGCCATGGCTGGTCAGAATATGTTTAATCTGGGAGGCGGTGCGGTTTTTATTGTCAGACAAACACTTAATTATCAGAGCAATGCCTCCTGGGCCAAAGCCTTCATAGATAAGTTCCTCGATGGCTGCTTCGCCTTTAATTTCTCCTATGCCTTTTTTAATCGCCCGTTCAATGTTTTCTTTTGGCAAATTAGCTGCTCTTGCTTTCTCAATTGCCAGACGCAATGAAAAATTAGCATCTGGATCTCCGCCTTTAAGACGGGCAGCCACAGTGATTCCCTTAGTTAATTTGGTAAATAAACCTGCGCGTTTGGCATCTGCCGCGCCTTTAGTTCTTTTGATATTAGCCCATTTTGAATGGCCGCTCATAGGTAAGATTTAGAGTTATCCCGAAGGGATCCCTTCGGGACAGATTTAAGCTTTAAGTGGTAGATCTAATTAGTAATTATTCCAATTTTATCAAATTTAGGCAGAAATTTCAAATTTAAAAAAGTTTAGGGAAATCAGTAAGCTTTAAAAATTGATATCCACAATCTTCTGGGAATTAACTTGCTAATTAATTTAAAACTGCTATACTGAAAATTAATAAAGTAAAAGTTCCAGTTAAGTTAAAATAATACATTTAAAATCCCTGTTTGGTTATTTTGCACCCATGCTTAGTAAAATAATCAGCAGGGTTTTATATTATGCTGCTGCCTTTCAGTTTAATTTTAATTTTGATTGCCGCTGCTTTACTTCTAATGCAGCTTGGTTTTCTAAAAATTGCTTTAGCCCTAAGTATTTTTATTGTAATGGCGCTTTTTTTGATTTTTATTCTGACAGCCCTCGAGGCATACAGGGTAATTTTTATAGGCAATGCGCCTTATGTAGGGACAAGCAAAAAGATTATTAAAAAAATCTTAGCTGAAATTAAATTTGAAGATAATGCTTTAGTCTGCGAGTTAGGCTGCGGCAATGCCAAATTTTTAAGAGCCATTGCTAATAATAAGGATGTTCTGGCAGTTGGCTACGAATATTCTTTAATTGTATATTTGCAAGCAATATTTTTTAATTTATTGGCTAATAGGAAAGTTCAAATATATTTACAGGATTTTTTTAAAGCAGATTTATCCCAGGCAGACTATATTTTTTGTTTTTTAATGCCAGAAGAAATGGCCAGGCTGGAAGAAAAATTAAAAAGCGAGCTAAAGCCAAATGCCTTGGTGATTTCCAATTCCTTTCCTTTTAAA
>Ga0315281_10011468_pt1 | contig 12145 bp, 10 predicted proteins | sample YL17G07_0_MG_FD_204540 | JGI IMG/M metagenome (GOLD analysis project Ga0315281, IMG submission 204540) | Sediment microbial communities from Yellowstone Lake, YNP, Wyoming, USA - YL17G07_0 | ecosystem: Environmental > Aquatic > Freshwater > Lake > Sediment | place: USA: Wyoming | collected... | reverse complement strand
TCGTTTTATCCAATTTTTTTTTCTTGGCTTCCATAAATAACTCCTGCTGAGTGAGAGGATCGGAGGTGGAGTTGGATGTCGGCATCCATCGCCAACGATCTGTACGCCGCTGCGCAGAGTACTGGCACCGCGCCACAGCGGTACAGCTCTGCACTAAACTTCACGGACGAAGGGGCATCCTGCACGGACAACCGGTGCGCGATCTCGCCGGGTGCCGGGTCTGGTGTGTCAGTAGCCGATCGCCCAGATAGAGGTCTAGGCGCTGGTCCGCAGGAAATACAATGACTCCCACCCGCCCGGACCACACCAATGAGGGGTTACTGTTCAGGCTGATCAACGCGCCGAGGAGCGCCCGCGTGAGACCCTCGCCGAAAGTTTCGCCTTATTCTTCAATTCACGTCCGTTGTACCGTGCAGAGGGGTGAAACGCACGGTCGCCCTCTGCTTGGCCTTGGACGAGCCATCTACACGCCCACCCCCTCAGATGCAGCTTTCCAACGACATAATATATTAAAAATCATCATGTTACATAATTCTTGGCGCAACTTTTGCACTGATACAGGACATTCGACAAGGACTACAGTGTACTTATGACTGCAAGCACGCCTCCCAGGCGCTTGTCGCCAATTTTCCATGGCTGACAAACAATCCAGCATTAAGCCGCGCCTTACGGTCGTACCCAGCGCCGCGCCGGGCACACCGCCGGCGCAGGCCGTTACGCCGAAGGCGAGCAAGGCGTTCTCACAACGTCTGCAGGCGTACAAGGTGTGGCGCGATGGCCTGTCCGACGCCATCCGCGCCTACCAAACCTGGATCGAAGCCCAGGGTTATACCGACGGCGTCGAAGACCTGCGCACCTACGAACTCATCGAGGAAATCCAGTCGGACAAGCTTACGGTGGCGCTCGCAGGTGAATTTTCACGCGGCAAAACAGAGTTGTTGAACGCGATTTTCTTTGCCGACTTCAAGCAACGCCTGCTGCCATCGGGAGTGGGCCGCACCACCATGTGTCCGACCGAGCTGCGTTACGACGAAAAGGACGGAGCCTCGATCCGGTTACTGCCCATCGAGACACGCAAGACCTCGTTGGCAATCGCCGAATACAAGCGCACTCCCATTCACTGGACCACCCTGCATATTTTAAAACCGGATTCCGCCGACGAAGTGCGCGCGGCGTTCCTGGAAACCACGCGTACTAAAAAAGTACACGTACGCGAGGCCCAGGAACTTGGCCTGTACGATCCGGAGCGCAACCGGCGCCAAGGCGACGTGCCCGCCGACGGGATCGTGGAAATACCAGTCTGGCGGCACGCGATGATCAATTACCCGCATCCGCTGTTGAAACAGGGCCTGGTGATACTCGACACACCCGGCCTGAACGCAATCGGAACAGAACCCGAGCTGACCCTCAGTATGCTGCCCAGTGCGCAGGTCATCCTGTTTGTGCTCGGGGCTGATGCCGGAGTGACCAAATCGGATTTCGATGTGTGGACACAACACGTGCACAATGCCCGGCGCGGTGGCGTGCTCGTGGCGCTAAACAAGATCGACACGATGTGGGACGAGCTGCAGAACGAGGCGGCGGTCACTGCGAACATTGCCAGGCAGGCCGAGAGTGTCGCGCAGACGTTGCAAGTCGACAAGAAATGGGTGCTGCCTGTTTCCGCACAAAAGGGATTGATCGGCCGAATCCAGTCCGATGCTGTGCTGCTGGAGAAAAGCGGTCTGCTGCTGCTCGAAGAGCGGCTGGCGCAGGACTTGATTCCTGCGCGCCATACCCTGATCCGCAACCGCGTCGTGCACGAAATGAGCGCGCGCGTGGAGAACAGTTACAACCTCATCAAATCGAAACTCACGACAAACCAGGAACAGTTCAAGCAGCTAAAACAGCTCGGCAACAGAAACCTGGATGCCATCCATAAACTGGTTTCACACGTGCGCGCGGAGAAACTGAGATACGACAAGGAACTGGAGGGATTTGAGGTCTCGCGCGCGGCCCTCACGACACAGGCCAACACCCTGCTGGGCTACATGAGCATGAAAAGCATCGATGCCTTGATTGAGGCCGCGCGCCACGACATGCAAGACAGTTGGACAACGCACGGCCTGCAATCCGGCATGGCCACATTCTTTCGCGGCGCCGCACAACGCATGCAGCAGGTGAATCAATGCGCGGAGGACATTCGCAAGGCGGTGGAGCATCTCTATGAGCGCCTGCACACTGAATACGGAATGAACGTGATCAAGCCGCCGGCCTTATCGCTGATTGCCAGTCACCTTGAATTCAAACACCTTGAAGAGAAGGCGAATCTCTTTCGCACCAGTCCGGCTACCCTAATGCTGGAACAGCATTTCGTCATCAAGAAATTTTTTATCACCCTGGCGAGTCAGGCACGCCAGACATTTCACGATTGCAACGAATCCTCCAGGAACTGGTTTAAGGTGGCGGTATCCCCGGTGTTTAGCCAGATACAACAGCATCGCGCTGCGATCGAGCGCAAGCTCGAGATGCTGAAGAAAATTCAGCAGGACATGGACAGCCTGAATGAACACACCGCCGCACTCGAACGCGAGCGACAGGGCCTCGACGCGCAGCTGCGCACCGCGCAACAATTGCTCGAACGTATCCAGCAGCCTTTTCACTAGAATGCGCTACGCACTCCACTGCTGGATGCGTGCCGCAATGCGCTCCAGGGCCACCACTTCGCGCGCCGCGCCCAGCCGTATCGCCTGATCGGGCATACCGAAGATCACGCTGCTGGCCTCATCCTGGGCCAGGGTGAAAGCGCCGGCCGTGTGCATGGCTTTAAGGCCCTGCGCGCCGTCGCTGCCCATGCCCGTAAGCAACACTCCCATGCTCTTGGAGGCGGACATCTTGGCGACAGAATGAAACAGCACGTCCACCGAAGGACGGTGCAGATTCACTGCCGGTCCATCGTAAACCTTCAGTGCATAACCTCCGTTCACGCGCGTCAGCGCCATCTGGCGTCCACCGGGCGCAACCCGCGCCATACCGGGACGAAGTATTTCACCGTCCGTGGCTTCTTGAACATCGAGCGCGCAACTGCGGTTAAGGTGTTCCGCAAACAGGGCAGTGAATTTCGGCGGCATGTGTTGCACGATGGCGATGCCAGGCATATCGGCTGGCAGGTGCTGCAAAATCGCCATAATGGCCTGGGTACCACCGGCAGAAGCGCCGATGGCAATTATTCGCTCGCTCGTCGCGTTGCGAACACTCACTGTTGTCGCGGCAGGCGTCGGCGTGGCCGGTTCCGCAGGCGTGATCCGAACCCGCGCCGCGGCCGCCATGCGCACCTTGGTGCGTATTTCATCGGCGAGTTCGTTCAAATGGTTGCGCATGTCGTTGGCGGGCTTGGCAACGAAATCCACGGCGCCGAGTTCCAGGGCGCGCAGCGTGGCATCGGCATTGCGAAGGGTGAGCGAGGAAATCATTACGACCGGCATGGGATGCAGACGCATGAGTTTTTCGAGGAAAGTAATGCCATCCATGTGCGGCATTTCCACGTCCAGGGTGAGCACGTCCGGCTGCAGGGCCTTTATTTTCTGGCGCGCGATCAATGGATCTGCGGCCGTTGCCACCACCTCGAATGCTGGGTCTTCCTGAAAGATCGCCGTGAGCAACTGGCGCATGAGCGCTGAGTCTTCCACGATCAACACGCGTATTTTTTTTACCTCTGACATGGAAGCGGCGCGGATTGTGGCTGACTCAGAACAGCATCACGTCGCCGTCTGTTTTCTGTTTCTTCAGGCTGATCAGGTAAACCATTTCTTCCTCAGCCGTGCGCACCGCATCGTTAGTACCCAGGTGTTTCAGCAATACCTTGCCGGTATGGGCATAAAACAAAACACGGCGTGCCTGGTAACCGCCCACATCCTCTTTCATCACCGGAATCCGTTCGGCATTCAGAAAACGGCGCACGAAGTCGATATTCCGCTGCGGCACACCATCCAGACTTTCGCGGATATTGAGCACGTGACCGCCGCCGAAGACCTTGGACTGGAAGCGCCGGCGCTGCCCACCGAGTTTCATGAGCTCGGTAATCAAAAGTTCCATAGCATGGACACCGTAACGAGTGCTGGTGGGGTTATCCGCGTCGAATCCTTCGGGCAGCATAAAGTGGTTCATACCGCCGACACCGTTTACCGGATCGTACAGGCAAGCGGCGATGCATGATCCCAGGACCGTGTCGATCACCAACGGCTCGCTGCTCGCACGCAGCCCGCCGATATTTATCGTGACACGCTCTACACCTGCCTCCAGGACCGGTAGTTGTATATTGGTACGATGATTGACCGGCGTCTTCATGCGGGTCGGCTCACACGCGATTGGTAGATACTGTGGCCCACCGCACGGTAGAGGTGATCGAACCCATGCACCGCTTCCGCGTGTCCGAGCATCAGAAAACCATCCGGCGACAACAGGGTTGACAGCCGCTCCAGCAGGCGGCGTTGCGTGGCCTTGTCGAAATAGATAAGCACGTTACGGCAAAAGATAATGTCGAACGGCGCGCGCATCGGCCATGGCTCATCCACTAGATTAAGCTGCCGGAATCGCAGTAGAGTCTTGAGCACGGGTTTCACGCGCACGCGATTCTCAAACTCACCATGGCCCTTGAAGAAATACCGACGCAACAGCCCCGGCTCGATGTGGCTGGCCTGCTCAGCGGTATAAACGCCCTCGTGTGCATGTGCCAGCACGCGCGTATCGATGTCGGTGGCGAGAATCTTGATATCCCAATCCGGAGCGTTGGCAAAGGCTTCGCGCACTGTCATGGCAAGAGAGTAGGCTTCTTCACCGGTGGAGGCAGCGGCGCTCCACAGGCGCAGGCGCCGGGTTTTCTTCTGCCGGTGCTCGGGGAACACGCGTTCAGTCAGAAACTGGAAATGGTGCGCCTCGCGGAAGAAGTCGGTCTTGTTGGTGGTGATCGCGTTGATCATTTCCATCAGTTCGACACCATCCGGATCTCCTTGGCACAGAAACTCGTAGTACTGGGCGTAACGCGTGAACTGAAAGTGGCGCAACCGCCGCGCCAGACGCGCGCACACCAAGGCGCGTTTGTGTTCGGACAGCGCAATGCCGGTATGCAGATGTATGAGCTCGCGCAGCTGTCGAAACTCGCCGTCCGTGATCATCCGGTGAGGGTCGGTCAATTGACTGGCGGCGCGTTCGCCGGTTCCCGTGACAGTGCTGTGCATTGTTATGCCCCGGGAGACAATGATGAATCGATAAAAAACGTTTTGCGTGGACCCGTATCAAAATTCAGTCCAATCGCCACCACCGGTGCCGGTACGCGCACCCGGGACCGATTTTGGCTTGAGTGGCTGGACATTGGTGCGTCGTTGCACCGGTTGGCCTTCCTTCACTTTTGCCGGGGTTAGCGTGCCTTCCCTTTTTTTATTTTCATTGACGGCTGCGGCCTGTGTCGCGGCAGCGGCGCCACCGGCACCGTGTATGGCGTCTGCACCCAGATTAAAGTGTGCGACCAGCGCCTTCATGTTTTCCGCCTGGCTGGCCAGCGACTGGCTGGTGCTGGAGAGTTCTTCAACCTGTGCGGCATTCGTCTGGGTTACCGTATCCATCTGCATGATGGCGCGGTTGACCTGATCGATCCCGGAAGCCTGTTCCTGACTGGCGGCACTGATTTCTGCAACCAAAGTGGCCACGCGTTTCACCTTGGTTGAGATGATTTCCAGCTTGGCGCCGGAGATGCCCACCAGGTGGGTGCCATCGCCGACTTTTTCCAGGCTGTCATGAATGAGCCCTTTGATCTCCTTGGCGGCGGTCGCGCTGCGTTGCGCCAGATTCCGCACCTCGGACGCGACCACGGCAAACCCGCGACCGTGTTCGCCGGCGCGGGCGGCCTCGACCGCCGCATTCAGGGCGAGCAGGTTGGTTTGAAATGCGATTTCGTCGATCACACTGGTGATGTTCGCTATCTTTTTGCTGCTGGCGTCAATCAGATCCATGGAACGTTTGATCGACACGGCCATGACCACGCCTTCGTTGGCCGCCTCGCTCGATTCGGAGGCCAGCTTGTCCGCTTGCATGGCGTTGTCAGCGCTTTGTTTTACAGTGCTGGTCATCTCCTCCATGGAGGCGGCGGTTTCTTCCAGCGAGCTCGCCTGCTCCTGGGCGGAAGCGGACAACTGCTCGGCCGCATCGGTCAGTTCTTGTGAGCCCACGGCGACCGCGTCGGCGGTCAAGGCGACCTGGCGGATGCTCTGGTTCATTTCATCAACCATGAGGTTCAGCGCACCACTGGCCTCGGCGATTTCGTCGCGATGGCGGTGATCGACCTTCAATGACACCGTCAGGTCTCCTTCAGCCGCCTGCATCATGCTACGCACCAGACGATCCATCGGACGGGTGAGCGTGCGTGTCACGTAGTAACTGACCCCTGCCAGGAGCAGCAATAAGATCCCGATCATCGTCATGGTCAGAACTTGGGCTTGCAGATACGCCCTTTCGGCGCTCTCGTAGCTGTCTTGGTACTCCTTGAGGATGGCGGGATCCTCGATCGCGCGCATTTTCATCACGTTTTGCACGTAGGCATGGGAGGTCTCGGCAAACCCCATTACCTGCTTCAGGTTGTATAGCTCTATCGCCCCACCGGCACTAACCATCAGGCAGATCAGTGACGCCACGCCGACAAGCTTGCTGCGCAATCTCATACCTTTTGCATAGAATGTTTCCATCACTCACCTCCTCGTTGACCGGTTTCGCCAGCAGTTCTAGTTTTACTATCCATGTCTCATCGAGATGCACGCAGTCGTTGGCCCGGGACCTGGGATGGCTCGCCTGGACTCGTAACCTTCATCATCTGAGCGGCACCGGCACTGGCGACGGCGCGTGCCACCACATCAGCATCCAACCTGAAATGCGAGACCAGTGTTTGCAATTGCTCCGCTTGCACGGCCAATGACTGGCTGGTGCTGGAGAGCTCCTCGACCTGGGCCGCGTTGGACTGGGTCACGCTGTCCATTTGCATGATGGCGCGGTTGACCTGATCGATACCCGAAGCCTGTTCCTGGCTGGAAGCGCTGATTTCGGAAATGATCTCGGCGGTGTTCTTGACGCTCTCGAGGATGCTGCCAAGTGTTTCTTTCGACGCGCCCACGAGTTGCGTGCCGTCTCGAACCTTGCTCACGCTGTCGCCAATCAGGGCCTTGATCTCCCTGGCGGCGGAAGCACTGCGCTGGGCCAGATTGCGCACCTCGGCGGCGACCACGGCGAACCCGCGGCCCTGCTCGCCGGCACGCGCGGCCTCAACCGCGGCGTTGAGCGCGAGCAGGTTGGTCTGAAACGCGATCTCGTCAATGACACCGATGATGTTGGAAATTTTGCTGCTGCTGGTACTGATGCCTTCCATGGATTTCATGGCCGAGGAAGACGTAACCACGCCCTCGTTAGCCGCCTCGCGTGCCGCCAGCGCCACCTTGTCGGCGCGCAGGGCGTTGTCGGCGTTCTGTTTCACGGTGCTGGTCATCTCTTCCATGGAGGCGGCAGTCTCTTCGAGCGAACTCGCCTGTTCCTGGGCGGAAGAGGAAAGTTGCTCGCTGGCCGCACTCAGTTCCTGGGAACCGGTGGCGACCGCGTCGGCACCGTGGCGGATATTGCTGACCAGGCGTTGCAGGTTGTTGTTCATTTCTCCCAACGCATTCAGTAATTGCCCGAGCTCGTTGTTGGAGCGAACATCGACTTTGCCGGTAAGATCACCGGACGCAATGCGCACGGCCAGTCCAAGCGCCTGCTGCAACGGTTTGCCGATAGAGCGAATGGTGTGCAACCCGGAATAAAGCATCACCGCCATGATTCCGGCCAACACAAGGAGAACCGCCACGATCAGCCGCACGCCGTTGGCGGCATGGCTGTCGTAGGTCGTTTTGACGGCCGCCTCCTGGATTTGCAGCAGCTGGGAGATGGGTTTCAGCAAGCCGGCATGGATCTGAGGCCATTCGTCCTCCAGCATCGCGTAAATCGGCTTTTTTTCATCCGCACCATAGGCCGCCTCGAGTTTGTCCAGAAACGGACCCAGAATCACGATCTGCTTGTCAATCTTCCCAATCAGCACGCGCGCGTCGTCGCTGAGATCGTGGTCTTGGGTGCGCGCCTTGTATTCTTTCCATCGTTCCGGGACTTTAGCGCGGGTCTCGTTCAGCTGGTTGCTGTTGCCGACCGCCGGCATCTGGTCCAGGAGGTACCCAGCCATGCGAAAGCGCAGATCCTTGAGGCTGTCGTCAATCGCGGAAAGCAGCGACGTCGGCACCACGCGGTGTTCATAGACTGATTCCAGTGAACGGGTGCCTTGTCGCACACTGTAAATATCCACTCCCGTCAGGGCCGTCAGGGACAGGAACACCAAGCCCATGCTGATGTAGAGCTGATTTTTAATGCTTAAGTCGTTCAACATCGCTAACCTCTCTCGGGGATAGACCCCATGCTGCAAAAACAAAAGGTCTGAGTCAGGCGGGACACAGCCCGATTTGTGGCTTATTCAACAGGAAAGCCTTTGGCTTTCCACTCCGGTATACCACCGCGCAACCAGTGGATCTTCTTGTAACCGGCCTTGACCGCCAGCACGCTGGATTTGTAACTCTTCCAGCATTCGCCCGCGTTGCAGTAAAAGATCACCAGCGTGTTCTTGTCTGCAGGCAGCTTTGAAAGATCAAAGCTGTCATGGCCGGCATCAAAGTTCACAGCCTTTGCGCTCTTCTCTTTATAGGGGATGTTCACAGCTCCTTTGATGTGTTGCTCGACGTATTCATTGGCGACACGTGTATCGACGATTAACACCCCGCTCTCCACCATGGTCTTCGCCTTTTCGGCCGTAACCACCGTGACGCCGGGAAGGGAATCGGGCGTTAGTGCCGCCGCCAACGCAGGGACGGGAAGCGCAATAACGATGAACCCGGCCAGGCTGTATAGATATTTTCTGAATTTGGCAATAATGTGAACCATGACTGAGGCCTCCTTAAGAAGTTGGGTTTCCTGATTTCGCTTTCCTCTCCTGAGCATAGCGTGTGCCCATCACGCAGCGCCTCGCTGTTCGGCAACGCCGGCGGTTTGCGCTACCGGCGTCAAGTCTTCGGACGAGACCAGTTGATCGACATTCAGCAACACCATCAGTCGATCGTCGATCTGTGCCAGACCCTCGATGAAGCGTCGATTCGCGTGTCCTTCAAATTCCGGCAGCGCGCGGCGCTGATTGTGGTCGACGCTGACCACGTCGCTCACGGTGTCAACCAGGATACCGGCCAGGCGGCTACCCACATTGACGACGATGATGACCGCAGCACTGTCACGCTCCAGCGCGTCCAGCCCGAAGCGCAGGCGCAGGTCAATGACCGGGACGATCGATCCACGCAGGTTGAGCATGCCCCGGATGTACAACGGACTGCTGGGCAACGGAGTCACCTTGGTCCATTCCCGAATCTCCTGGACCTTGCTGATCGCAATGCCATAGTCCTGATCGCTCAGACGAAAGGTCAGACACAGGCTATCGGTATTGGTTTGTGCCAGGTAGGAATCGACTGCTGAGGCTATCTGCATATCTTTCTCCTTAAAATTTAGTGCAGCGTGCTGGCCGGCGACGATGGCCGGGGCGTGGGCCAGTTGGCCGCTGTCGGTTGGGACAGATCAAGGTTAAGCGCCGGCATCGCGACGGCGGCGCTCACCAGTCCGCTGACATCGAGAATCAGCGCTACTGTGCCGTCTCCGAGTATGGTCGCGGCCGAGATGCCGTCCACGCGGCGATAATGCGCTTCGAGACTCTTGATCACGATCTGTTGCTGACCCAGCAGATCGTCGACCAAGAGCCCGGCGCGCCGACCGTTGGCCTCCACCACAACCACGATCCCGGTGTTGATGTCGTCGGTCCCGGGAGTACCGCCAAACACACGCCGTAACCGGATTAACGGCGCGTATTCCTGGCGATACTGAAATATTTCCTCGCCACCGGGCAGACGTCGGATCGATTCTGGCGCAAGCGCCATGGACTCCGTAATGCTCGTAAGCGGCAGAATATAAGTCTGCGCCCCGACCTGTACCCCCAGTCCGTCCAGGATCGCCAGCGTCAGCGGCAAGCGTATGGTGAAGTGGGTGCCGAGCCCAGCTTGCGAGCGCACATCGATGTTACCGCCGAGGGAATAGATATTATTGCGCACCACGTCCAGCCCGACCCCGCGTCCGGACAGATCGCTCACACTGTCAGCGGTGGTAAACCCGGGAAGAAAGACCAGTTCGGCGATTTGTTCGGCGGACAGTTTGGTATTGGCCGCCACCAACCCACGCTCCAGCGCGCGCTTCAGAATCTTGTCCTGATCCAGCCCGCGGCCGTCATCTTCCACCTCAACGATTACGTGGCCGCCGCGTTGACTGGCGTCGATCCGTATGCAAGCGGTCTCGGGCTTGCCGGCAGCGCGCCGCTCCTGCGGCGTTTCGATGCCGTGATCCAGGCTGTTGCGAACCATGTGCAAAAGCGGATCGCTGATGCGTTCGATCACGGTCTTATCCAGTTCCGTGCTTTCGCCGCTGATTTTCAGCTCCACCTGTTTGCCGAGTTCTTGGCTGATATCGCGCACCAGACGCGGCAACCGGTTAAAAACAAATCCTATGGGTAGCATGCGGATGCGCATGACGTTTTCCTGCAACTGACGCAGATTTCGCTCAAGTTGAACCAGGCCGGCGCTGAGCCGCTGGCCGCTGTCGGGTCCGAACTGTGCGACGGTCTGATTTAATATTGTCTGGGTGATGACCAGCTCCCCGACGATATCAACCAGCGTATCCATTTTGGCGGTACTGACCCGGATCGACGTGCCGCGCGCTTTGGCCTGATCGTCGTCGGCGCCACGTGGCGCCGCGCTGGTTACCTCGGCGGGAGACGACCGATCCTGGATCGGCTCCACCTCAAGTTCACAATCTCCCGCGACCCAGGAAAAAACCTCGGAAATGGCGTCACCCGTCACCGCTCCGGACAACTCCAGTGTCCAGCCGAGATAACAGGTTTCCGGATCCAGGGTGGCCCACGGCGGCAGACGCGCCAGATCGGTTTCGATGCGAAGCTCGCCCAGGGCTGAAAGTTCACGCAGCACCCGCAGCGGGTCATTGCCACTGAAGAACAGGCCCGGCTTGGGATTGAAACGGATACGCCACGTGCGCGGCCCACCGCTGTCGGTTACGCCGGCGCCGGCGGCGCGCATCGGTGTAAGGTGCAGCGTCTCGAGCTCGGCGTTGACCTCCTCGATAGCGGCTGCATTGACCGGCTTGCCGCTGCGCGCGTTGACCAGCAGAATTCGCAGACAGTCCACGGAGCGCAGCAACAACCCGGCCGTGTGCCGATCGACCCGGCGGCTTCCCGCGCGCACGTCGTCCAGCAGGGTCTCCAGCAGATGGGAAAAATCCGCAACCCAGCCGAAACCGAAGGTGCTGGCGCCGCCTTTGATCGAATGTACAACGCGAAAAATCGTGTTCAGGACCTCCGGGTCGGTGGTCGCGGCCTGGAACGGTTGGGCCGCAGACAGCCCCTGCTCCATTTGCAGTAGCGCCGACTCCATGCTGACCAGCCCTTCCTGACTCTCGTCGAAGAAAGTTTGGTGGAACTGGCGGATGTCGATGGCCATCGGCTTACCCAAGAACCTTTTTCACAACATTCAACAGCTGTTCCGGGTTAAAGGGCTTTACGATCCACCCGGTCGCACCGGCGCCTTTCCCTTCCTGTCGTTTTGCGTCTGCGGACTCGGTCGTGAGCAGCAGGATCGGAATAAATTTGTACTCGGGCAGGGCGCGCAAGGCTTTCACCAGCGTGATGCCGTCCATGTTCGGCATGTTTACGTCCGCGATCACCAAGTCGAGTTTCCTGCCCTGGGCCAGTACCAACGCCTCTTGCCCGTCACTGGCCTGGAGCACTTCGTGCCCGACACTGTGCAGGGTGAAGCTGATCATCTGCCGCATGGTGGCGGTGTCATCGACCGTCAGGATCGTTGCCATTTTCCGTACCTCCGTTCAGAACAGCTCTACCGCAGGCCCATGACTCTTCTCCGACGACACTTTCGGCACCGTAGCCGCCGGCGGGAGAGAACTCAGAGGCGCAACCACCGGTCGCGTGTCTGGAAGCGAAACCTCGTTC
>Ga0315281_10011467_pt1 | contig 12146 bp, 6 predicted proteins | sample YL17G07_0_MG_FD_204540 | JGI IMG/M metagenome (GOLD analysis project Ga0315281, IMG submission 204540) | Sediment microbial communities from Yellowstone Lake, YNP, Wyoming, USA - YL17G07_0 | ecosystem: Environmental > Aquatic > Freshwater > Lake > Sediment | place: USA: Wyoming | collected... | reverse complement strand
TGCGGGGATCCTCCTGGATTCAGGAAAGGCCCTGTTCACGGAAATCTTCAGTCTGGCCCCGCCCATCCCGCTGGGAATGGCCGGGGCCGGGCGGACGGAGTACAATGACAAAAAAGGAGTTTCCATCATGAAAGCTTTTCGGGTCGGTCTGGTCGTTCTTTTGGCGGTAAGCATCGCGGGCTTCGCGGTCGCCCAGGCGCAGAAGCCCGCCGGGTATCACCTGCTCAAGAAGCACGTGCTCGGCGGCGAGGGCGGCTGGGATTATATGGCTCTGGACGGCAAAACGCGCCTCCTCTACGTGACGCACGGCAACGCCGTCGAGATCCTGAACGTCGACACCGGCGTCAAGGGCGAGCCCATCACGGGCCTTCAGGGCGTCCACGGCGTGGCCTTCGCCCCGGAGAGAAGCCGCGGCTACATCTCGAACGGGCGGGGCAACAGCGTCTCCGTCTTCGACCTCAAGACGCACCAGATCCTGGAGACGGTTCCGACTTCGGGTCAGAATCCCGACGCCATCCTGTATGACGCCTTTTCGGGCCGCGTCTTCACCTTCAACGGCCGCACGGCGAACGCGACGGCCATCAACGCGGCCACGGACAAGGTCGTCGGGACGGTCGAGATCGGCGGGAAGCCGGAGTTCGCCGTCACGGACGGAAAGGGCACGATCTTCGTCAACAACGAGGACAAGAGCGAGATCGTCGCCTTCGACGCCAAGTCTCTCGAGGTCAAGACGAGATGGTCCATCGCTCCCGGCGAGGGCCCGAGCGGGCTGGCCATCGACCTCAAGGGGAAACGGCTGTTCAGCGTCTGCGACAAGGTGCTGGTCGTCTCGGATTTCGTGAACGGTAAGGTCGTCGCGACCGTCCCTATCGGCGGCGGCCCGGACGCGGTCCGTTTTGACCCCGGGACCGGCCTGGTCTTTTCCTCCAACGGCGATGGGACCATGACCGTCGTCAAGCAGGAATCGCCCGACAAGTACAGCGTTCTTGAAACCGTGACCACGGCCACGCGCGCCCGGACCATGGAGTTGGATCCGAAGACCCATCGCGCTTTCCTGGTGACGGCGGAATTCGGCCCGGCCCCGGCCCCCACGAAAGAGCAGCCGCGGCCCAGACCGACGGTCGTCCCGGGCACGTTCCAAGTCCTGGAATTCGGAAAATAGAAGCTCAGTCCGCCTTGCGCCGGCAGACCATGAGGTAATAGATCGTCGGCGTGGCGATCAGGGAGAGGAGGACCGAGATGCAGAGGGCCCCGATGACCGCGATGGCCAGGGGCTTGAGCATGTCGGCGCCCGAGCCGATGCCGTAGGCCAGGGGGAGCATGCCAAGGGCCGCGGCCATCGACGTCATCAGGACCGGCCGCAGCCTTCGCCGGCCCGACCGGACGAGCGCCTCGGCCAGGTCCAACCCCTGGGCCCGGAGCTCCTTGACGAAGTCCAGCATCAGGATGCCGTTCTTGGCGACGATTCCGACCCCGATGATGGCCCCCAGCAGAGAAACGACGTTGAGGGACGTCCCCGTAACCCACAGGGCGAGTATCGTCCCGAACATGGCCAGCACCGCGCCGAAAACGATGGCCAGCGGCTCGTAAAACGACCCGAACTCCAGGAGCAGGACGGTGAACACGAGGAAGATGGCCATGAGCAGGACGATCATCAGGTTGCGGAAGGACTCCTGCTGCTGCTCGTAGAGGCCGCCGTACTCGATGGCCCCCGGCGGGATGGACCTGTCCTTGCTCAAGACGTCCCGGACCTCGGCCATGGCGCTGCCGAGGTCGCGTCCCTCGAGCCGGGCCGTGACGGCCACGTCCTGCCGCGAGTCTTCGCGCCGGAGTTCGAGCTGGCCGGGCTCTTCCCTGATATCGACCGCCTGCGAGAGCTTGATGAGCTTCCCGTCCGGCGTCCGAAGCGGCAGTTCGCGCAGGTTCGCCAGCCGCTCGAGGCGCGATGGGTCCACCTTGACCCGGATCGCGACCACCCGGTCACCCTCGAGGACGGACGAAGCCGTCTCGCCCAGCATGGCCGTATGGGCGGCCGCGGCGACGTCGTTCGCCGTCAGGCCGAAGCGCTGCGCGTCGGGCAGCCGCAAACGGAGGCTGATCGTGGGTCCGGTATAGACCAGCCCGTTGAAAACGTCGACGACCCCGGGGATCTTCTTGATTCTTTCGGCCAGCTCGGGGGCTTTTTTCTCGAGCCAAGGCTGATCGGTCGAAAAGACCTTCACTTCGATGGGTTGGGGAGCCCACATCAGGTCGCCGATGAGGTCGCCCAGGATTCCAGGGAATTCCCAGGTCAAGCCCGGCAGTTCCGTGTTGAAGCGCCTCCGCAATTCGGAGATGACGTCGGCGGTTTTTCGCTTGCGGTCGCTTTTCAGTTTGACCAGGAAATCGCCCGTATTCGGCTCGGCGATGGACAGAGCCAGCCTCGCGCCGGTTCGGCGGGAATAGCTGGAGAGCTCGGGCACGGTCCGGAGGATCTTCTCCGCCTGAAGGAGCTGGCGGTGGGTTTCGGCCAGGCTCGTCCCGGGCGGCGTGAAATAATCAATGACGAAGCCCCCCTCGTCCATCGGCGGCAGGAATTCGCTCTCGAGGCGGTTGTAGAGAAACACGGCGGCCAGGAGGACCAGCCCGCAGAGGGCCAGGGTCAGCCAAGGACGCTTAAGTGTGAACCGCACGCTGGTCTCGTAGACCCGGATGACGCGCTGCAACAGGGGGCCGCCATGCTCGCCGTGTGGCCCTATGGGCTCTCCCGTCCGGGAGCGCAGGAGCCAGGCGGCCAGCGATGGCGTGAGGGACACGGCCAGGACCAGGGACGTCAGCAGGGCGACGACCATGGTCAGGGCCAGGGCCCGGAAAAAAACTCCGGTAATCCCCTCAAGAAACGCCAGGGGGATGAAAACGACGACCGGGGTCAACGTCGAGCCGACCAGGGGTCGCAAGATTTCGCCGATGCCGTCCCTGATGGCCTCCAAACGCGGCTTCCCGGCCGTCCGCTTTGTATGGATCGCTTCGACGACGACGATCGCGTCGTCGATGACCAGACCGATGGCGGCCGCGATGCCTCCCAGGGTCATGAGGTTGAAGGTCAGTCCGGCGATTTTCATGGCAAGGAGCGTGACCAGGACCGTGACGGGGATGACCAGTGTCGCCACCAGCGTCGTCCCCCAATTTTTCAGGAAAAAGTACAAAATGACAACGGAGAGGATCAGGCCGAAAAGGATCGCCTCCCAGACGCTTTCGACCGATGAGCGGACGATTTCGGACTGGTCATAGAAAAAGGCCAGCTTCATGTCAGGGGGCAATTCCCGTCTTAATTCGGCCAATTGGTTTTTAAGGGCCTTGGCGATGTCGAGGGTGCTTCCGTCGGGCTGGCTCCGGACGTTGAGGAGGACCGCGTTTTCTCCGTCGGCGGTCACGATATTGAACACGGGCGCGGGCCCCCGCTCCACCTTGGCGAAATCCCGCACACGGATCGGATGTCCTCCCGCGACGGTCACCGGGAAGTTCTCGATGTCCTGGATCGAACGCAGGCGCCCGTCGACCACGGTCAGATACAACGTGTGGTTTTCCTCGTGCATGCCGGCCGAGGCCACGAAATTATTATTGGTCAGCGCCTCCGTGACCTGGGTGAGCGTGAGCCCGGCGGCGCCCAGCCGGAGAGGATCGACGACGATGTGATATTCGGGCGTCCGGCCGCCGACGAGGTCCACGCGGGCAACCCCCGGGATCCGCAGAAAGCGCAGCTTGAGATTATAACGCGCCGTCTCCCATAGTTCGGTGATGCCGCGAACGCTGCTGGTGAGACTCACCCCTAGGATGGGGAAGGCCGAGAAGGTCAGCCGGAAGACCGAGGTCTCGACGGTCGAAGGCAGCGAAGCCCGGATCTGCGACAGGCGGCTGAGGACATAGAGCTCCGACTGGATCATGTCCACGTTCCAGGTAAAGAAGACGCTGATTTCCGCCGCGCCGCGGCCCGTCGTCGAGCGGATCGTGGCGACGCCGCGGATATCCTTCATCGCCTCCTCGATGGGCCGGGTGATGGTCGCCATCATTTCATCGGCCGGCATGACGCCGTTGTCCACGAGGACCACCACGCGGGGAAAATCCGTTTGGGGGAAGACCGAAGACGAAATGGTCAGGGCCGAGAAGGCGCCGGCCAGGCATAAGGCGGCGCCAATGAACACGATGGACGTCGAGTGCCGGGTGGTGAATTGTGCGAGGCCCGAGTGCTTGCTCATGCGTTCAATCGATGATATGAACTTTTGAATCCGCGGGGACGGCATAAGCGTCTTCGGTGACGATGGTCAAGCCTTCCTTCAGTCCTTCGCCCTCCACTTCGACAAGGCCGGATTCGCGAAGGCCGGATCGAACGCGCCTCCGGACGGCCTTGCCGTTCTCGACCAGCACGATCGATCCGGCATCTCCTCCCACGGAGTCCGAGATCAGGCTCGTTTCGGGGACGGCCAGGACGTCGCGGCGTTCTTCGGAGACAATCCGGATCGTCAGGAACTGGCCGGGCCGGAATCCCGCGCCGGCGGGCACGGCCGCCCGGACGAGCACCGTGTCAGTCTTGGGGTCGATATCCTTGCCGACGACGGTCAGCTTGCCGAGAGGGGCGACCCCCGCGCCGAATTCGACCGGCTGGCCGGGCCTCAGCATGCCGGCTTCGCGGCTGGGGACCTGGGCCGTCACAACGAGACGCTCCATGGCGATGACCTCGGCCAGGACCGCGTTCGTCTCGACGGACTGGCCGAGGCGGGCGCTGATCCGGACCACGGTCCCGGCGACCGGCGCCTTGATCTCGAGCAGGGACAATTCGGTTTGGGCAGACGCCAGCTCGTTCCGGGCCGTCTGGAACTCGAGATCGGCTTCCTGGAACGTCTTTTGAGACGTCCCGTCGGCCGCCAGGAGCTTTTTCTGGCGCTCGTAGGCTTGCCCGGCGTAGGCCAGCGCCCTTTCGGCCTTGGCCACGGCGATCTCCGCGAGCCGCGAATCGAGGCGGAAGAGGACGGCCCCGCGCTCGACCGGACGGCCTTCGGTGCAACGGATCTCCGTCAGGATGCCGCCCACGGGAGCCGAGATGAGAGCCCCGGCCGCCGGCTTTCCGTCACCCGGAGGTTCGGGCTCCACGGTCCCGTAAGCCGTGACATAGCGGTGAAGGGTCGCCCGGACGACTTTGCCGACATGAACGGCGACGTCGGTGGGGATGGCCTCCTCTTCGGCCGCGCCCTTGGTCCCAAGGACCTTGATGAGCAGGAGGACAGCGGCCACGGCCACCGCCAAAATGATCAATCCGGTCAAGACCTGGCGTTTAGTCATCCTAGCGCTCCTTTGCGTGCCCCGCGGCCGCGCCGGCCTTTGTGGACAGCCAATCCCTGACGTCGAGCGGGCTTTGGGCCGCGTTTTCCAGCCGGCCGAGCGCCTCCTGGGCCTGGGCCAGCGCCTCCAGCCGGGCCTGTGCGCTCGCGTTGAGTTCGAGCCGGACGCCCAATAGCTCGAGAGTCGAGATCTCTCCCGCTTCGCGCCGCGCCTTGGCCGCGGCCTCCTGCCTGGCCAGGTTGGCCAGGAGGTCCTCGGCGGCCTGCGCTTTGAGGAGGGCGGCCCGGCAGTCCGCGACGGCGGCGTCGAGCTCCCCGATGACTTGGGACTGGAGGGCCAGGAAGCGGGCGGCGCTTTCCTGCCGCCTGGCCTCGGCCTCGGCGATCGGCCCGCGGTTGCGGCTGAGGATGGGCAGGTCGAAGGCCAGGCCGAGCGTCCATTTGCTGTCGGTCTGGTCAAGCTGGTAGCTCGGCCCGAGACGGATATCGGGATACTGCTTGGCGATTTCGAGCTGGAGTGAGGACTGGCTGGCCGCGTAATCGGAGAGCGCGGCCAGGATGTCCGGCCGGTTGAGGACGGCGTGACGGCGGACCTCGCCCGCCGGGATGGCGGGATCGGGCCTGCGGAAAGCGTCGAAAGAAAGCCGGAGGCCGTCCAGGGCCCTGCGCGGGAGGCCGAGGGCCGCGGCCAGGCGGGCCGAGGCGTCCTCTTTGGCCCGGGCGGATTCGATGGCGGCCAGCCGGCCGGCGTCGAGCGCGACCCGGGCCTGTGTCACGTCGTAGACCGAGACATCGCCCGCGTCTTTCTGAATCTCGAGGAGCCGGACGATCTCCGACTGGAGCTTCAGGGCCTCCGCGAGGAGGGCCTCCTTCTCGCCCGCGGCGTAAACATCGAGCAGCGCGCCGCGCAACCGGCTGCGCACCTCCCAGGCCACGGACAGGATATTCCAGCGGGCCGCCTCCTCGAGATGCCGGGCCCCGGAAATCCGGATGCCCCGCTTGCCGGCGGTCTCGATCGTGATCTCCAGGGAAACCTCGGGAATCCATGGGGCGACTTCGCTCGCGGGCGTCGTGGTGTTGTACCCCATGAGGGGATTCAGGACCGGGTTGATCCGTTCCCCCGCCGTGATACGCCCGCCGCGTGCGACGCCCCACTGGGCGCGGGCGACGTCGAGGTCGGGGTGGTAGTAAAACGCGGCCAGAGTCAGGGACCTGAGGTCCCAGTCGGCCGGCGGCCATACCGGGACCTCCTGGTTTCCGATGAGGAAATCCCGGAGCTCCGGCGCGTCCAGGCGGCGCGCCTCGAAATCCTCCATGGACCTCCCCGGCGTGATGGGTTGGGGATGAAAGCGAACGCACGAAACCGCGGCGGCCAGGGCGACGGCCAGGCCGATCGTCCTGAATAACGGATTCGTTCTCACCTCGCCGTCCTCCTTGTCCCGGGATGCCGGAGCGCCTCCGCATGTCGGAGCGCGGCCGCCTTTCGCGGACAGAGGCGGAGCCGCTATTATATTCCCCCGCGGGGGAGGATTATCAACTGAAATCTTCGTCATGAGCGCCCGTTCCGCGCTCCGCTTCCGGGGTGCGTCGCGGTCCGGAGACTCAGGAAGGCATCCTCTTATAAAAAAGCCGCTTGGTGATTTCGGCACCGGTCACGTAAAGCAGGACGATGGCCCCGATGAGCAGAAAGAACGGGAGAGGCAGCGGCTCGAAATGAAAGATTCCGGCCAGGGGACTGAACGGGAGGGCCACGGTCACCGCCACGATCGCCAGCGTAGCCGCCAGGAGGTATTTCCCGGGCCGGCTCCTGTAAAAGGGCCGCCGGGTCCGGACGACCAGGACGATGACCGCGGCCGAGATGACCGATTCCAGGAACCAGCCTGTCCGGAATCGGGCTGTCGAAGCGCGAAAGATGAGCAGGAGGGCGCCGAAGGTGATGTAATCGAACACGGAGCTGAGCAGGCCGAAAGCCAGCATGAACCGATGGATGAACTTGAGGTCCCAGCGGCGGGGTTTCTCGGAGAACTCCCGGTCCACCGCGTCGGTCGCGATCGTCATCTCGGGGAAGTCCGTAAGCAGATTGGTCAGGAGGATCTGGGTGGGAAGAAGGGGCAGGAACGGCAGGAAAAGCGAAGCGCCGGCCATGCTGAACATGTTCCCGAAATTGGCGCTGGCCGCCATGAAAACGTACTTCAGGGTGTTGGCGAAGGTCTTCCGGCCCTCTTCGATGCCGTGGATGAGGACCCGGAGGTCGGATTCGAGGAGGACGATATCGGCCGCGTCCTTGGCCACGTCGACGGCGGTGTCGACGGAGATGCCCACATCGGCCGCATGAAGGGCCGACGCGTCGTTGATGCCGTCGCCCATGAAGCCGACCACGGCTCCCGACTTTCTCAGAGCCAGGATGATCCGCTCCTTCTGGCTGGGCTCGATCTCGGCGAAGATGTCTACCCCGCCCACCTGCTGAACAATGGCCAGATCACTCGTCTCGCCCAGTTCGCCCCCGGTGAGGATGCATTCCCCGGACAGGCCGACCGCCTGGCCGACATGGGCGGCGACCAGCCTATTGTCCCCGGTGACCAGTTTCATCGAGACGCCGATTCTCTTCAGGCGGGCGAGCGTCTCGGTGATCTCGGGCTTGATCGGGTCGAAAAGAACGATCGTGCCCAGAAATGTCATGCCCGCTTCGTCATCCCGGGTGATCCGGGTTTCGGAACCGACCTCGCGGTAGGCCACGCCGAGGACGCGATACCCCTCCCGGCTGAGGGCTTCGAAGCGCTTCCTGAGATCGTCCCGGACCGGCCCGAGGTCCGACACCTCCCCGCCTTGTGTCTCCGCCTTCGCGCAAACGCCGAGGACGCTGGCGAAGGCGCCCTTGGTGATGATCAGGTTCCGGCCGTCGACCGACGCCAGGATGCTCAGGCGCTTGCGGAAGAAGTCGTAGGGGACCTCGTCGAGCTTCCGGCACCGGGCGAGGTCAAAGGACTGATGGCCGCGGATGGCCTCGTCGATCGGGTTCTTGAAGCCGGTTTCGAAAGACGCGTTGATAAACGCGTAAAGGAGGACTTTTTGATGCTCCCGTCCTTCGACGCCGAGCGAAGACCGGACCCGGACCTTCCCCTCCGTCAGCGTCCCGGTCTTGTCCGAGCAGAGGACATTCATGCTGCCGAAATTCTCGATGGCGGCCAGCCTCTTGATGATGACCTTCTCCCGGGCCATGCGCCTGGCCCCGTGGGAAAGGTTGATGCTGATGATGGCCGGCAGGAGCTGGGGGGTCAGCCCGACGGCCAGCGCCAGGGCGAAAAGGAAGGAATCGAGGACCGGCCGCTTGAAAAAGACGTTGATGGCGAAAATGGAGAACACCAGCAGGAACGTGATCTCCGCGAGGAGGTATCCGAACCTCCGGACGCCCCTCTCGAATTCAGGCTCGGGCCGCTTGAGCTTGAGGCGGTCGGAAATCCCGCCGAATTCCGTGCCGCGGCCGGTCGCGGTGGCGACGGCCGAACCGCTGCCGCTGGTGACGTGGGTCCCCATGAACAGGGTGTTCGTCCGGCCGGCGAGCGGTGTCTGTCGCTCAAGACGGCCCGGAGTTTTTTCGACCGGGAATGTTTCGCCGGTCAGCACGGCCTCGTCGGCGAATAAATCCCGGGCATCCAGAAGAAGACAATCGGCCGGGACCGTGTCCCCCGCGCCAAAGAGGAGGATGTCGCCGGGAACGATCTCCTCCACAGGGATCTCCCCGGCCCGGCCGTCGCGGAGCACGGTCGCTTCGATCTGGACGATGGCCATGAGCTTCCGCACGGCGTCGCTGGCCCCCTTCTCCTGCCAGAACCCCAGGAAGCCGCTGGCCAGGATGATGAAGAGGATGATGAAGGCGTCCGGCCGGTCCCCCGTGAGGAAGGCCAGGCCGGCGGCGAATATGAGGATGAGGACGAGCGGACTTTTGAACTGGGCCGCGAGCAACGTCAGGGCATCCGTCCTTTTTTTCGGCTTGAGGACGTTCGGCCCGTGCCGGTCCAGACGCTCCCCGGCCTCCCCGGAAGACAGGCCCTGCCGCGACGTTTCGAGCCGAGCGAGGACTTCGTCCGCGGGGAGGCTCCAGAATTCCTTGAACTCGCTCGGCATCGCCGCCTTCGGGTCAGGCGTTCTTTTCCGTTTCGAGGCGCAGGGCGGCCTCGAGCTCTTCCGGGTGGGCGCGGCAATGATACTCGATCCGGCTGGCGGAGCGGTGGGCCTTGAAATAAGCCCAGCCCAGGGTCATCAAGTGCCGTTCGTGAAGCTCGTGAAGAAGGACGAACTTCCGTTCTCCGGGGCCGAGGTCGTCGTCGAGCCAGACCTCATTTTTCGGGACGAAATGGTAGACCTTATCGTGCCCGCCCTCGGTGAAATCGATGAATTCGAGGCTCCGGACGAGTTCCCCCTTGACGACCCAAACCTGGACCGTTCTGCTGTATTTCTTCAGGAGCTGCTTGTGGATATTTTCGACGATGTCCTTCTTCCGCAGCCGTGAGATCTCCCGGATGAGCTCGGCCTTGTGCCGCTCCCTTCGCTCGACGGCGTCGGCCTTTTCCAGGGCCCGATCGTAGGTCATGCCTCCGGCCATCAGACGGTGTTCGACGAGCAGGTGGTCGATGAAAAACTGCTCCTCGCCCAAACCGTGCTCCTTGTCGATCCAGAGTTCGTGCAGGGGGATGAATCGGAAGCGGTAATGCTGGCCGAAATTCGTGAACTCCTCGTCGATGTTCTTCCGGACGTATTGACCGTCCACGATCCAGACGGCGAGGGCCGCGATCTGATCCAGCTTCTTGATATACGGTTTTTTCATGGCCACCCCCTCCCCTCGGAGTCTCGCCTTTATCCATTTTATAGCGAGGGGAATGGGAAAAGTCAAACCGCCGGACATTTGACTTCCGTCTCCGCCCGGCGATATAGTCGGGGCAACGTGAAACGCCGCTTTTCCACAGCTTCTGTGCATAACCTTGTTGAAAAGTCCCCCCCTGACGGCAGTAATCCGCTGATTCAAATGCGTTCCTGGCGTGTTGCCTAAGTTTTGGTCACTTTTTTGAAGGAGGGATTCGCCATGGCCGACATCCACGTCCACGCTTCCGGCCCTGAAGACCGCCTGATGTCACTCGACTTCTTCCGCGGGTTCACCATGTTCCTGCTGATCGCCGAAGCGACCGGAATCTACGAGCTTCTCATCGATCCGGCCGTCAAGGGAACGTTCCTCCAGGCCATCGGCACCCAGTTTCAGCACCACCCCTGGAACGGGCTGCGTTTCTGGGACCTCATTCAGCCCTTCTTCATGTTCATCGTCGGGGTGGCCATGCCCTTCTCCTACGGGAAGCGCTGGGAGCAGGGCGCCGGGTGGGGCACGACCTTCCGCCACGCCCTCCAGCGCTCGTTCTTGTTGCTGCTCTTCGGCTGGGCCCTCTATTGCATCGAGCCGGGGAGGCTGACCTTCGAGCTCTGGAACGTCTTGGCCCAACTCTCCTTCACCTGCCTCGTCGCCTTCCTCATGATGAGGCGCTCCGCCGCGACGCAGATCGGCTTCACGCTCGGCCTGCTGGCCCTGACCGAAGTCCTCTACCGCGTCTGGGCGGCGCCGGGCTTCAGCCAGGCTTTCGTCCCGGACCATAACTTCGGGTCGTACGTCGACATGCTCCTGATGGGGAAACTCTCGGCCGGCCATTGGGTCGCGTTCAACGCCGTGCCCACGACCGCGCATACCATGTGGGGCGTCCTGGCCGGACAGCTCCTGCGGAGCCAGCGGAAACCCGGCCGCAAAGTCGGAATGCTCCTCGCCGCCGGCCTCGTCGGTATTGCCGCGGGCTACGCCCTCAACCCCGTGACGCCGATCATCAAACGGATCTGCACGAGCTCATTTGTCATCGCGAGCGGCGGCTGGTGCCTTCTCGTCCTGGCGCTCTCGTACTGGCTCATCGACGTGATGAAAATCCGCAACTGGTCGAGATTCTTCGCCGTCGTCGGCATGAATTCTCTCGCCATCTACCTCTTCACCCAAACGGGCGGGGCCGAATGGCTGCGGCGGATCGTCAAGCCCTTCACCATGGGCTTTCTCGGCTGGGCCGGCGATTGGCCGGCGCAGGTCGCGACCAGCCTGGCCGTTTGGGCCCTTCTCTGGTCGATCTGCTACTGGCTGTTCAAACGAAGGATCTTCATCAGGGTCTGAGGCGGAGAGGCGGAAGGACCGCCGGTCAGGGCGTGATCATATCGCAGGCCAGAAGGGCCGCGCCGCGCGCCGCGGTCAGGTGAGGCTCGGAGGCCACGGTGACGGGCAGTCCCAGGGCCTGGGACAGGATTTCGTCCAGCCCCGGAATCAGGGCTGCCCCTCCCGTGAAGACGACCGGCTCGCTCATCCCGCGCGTGCCCAGAGACGCGACCCGCTGGCAGATCGAGCGGAGGACGCCCGCGGCCGCGTCTTCCGGGCGAATCCCCGAGGCGAGGAGCGAGACGATTTCCGTCTCGGCGAAGACGGCGCACATGCTGGTGATTGTCGCGGGGGAGCGGGAACCGGCCGCCCTCGTGCCGAGCTCGGGGAGGGGGATGCCGAGACGCCGCGCGGCCATCTCCAGAAACTGGCCCGTTCCGGCGGCGCACCGGTCGTTCATGGCGAAGTCGCGAACGCCCCGGGCGTCGAGGTAAATGACCTTGCAGTCCTGCCCGCCGATGTCGACGATGACCTTCGCCGCCGGCACGAGGCTCGTCACGCCCCTGGCCTGGCAGCTGATCTCCGTGATGACCGTATCGGCCTGCACGATGAGCTGACGCCCGTAACCCGTGGCGACGGTCTTGGCGACGCGCGATGGA
>Ga0315281_10011466_pt1 | contig 12147 bp, 20 predicted proteins | sample YL17G07_0_MG_FD_204540 | JGI IMG/M metagenome (GOLD analysis project Ga0315281, IMG submission 204540) | Sediment microbial communities from Yellowstone Lake, YNP, Wyoming, USA - YL17G07_0 | ecosystem: Environmental > Aquatic > Freshwater > Lake > Sediment | place: USA: Wyoming | collected... | reverse complement strand
CCGCTCGCGATCGCGATCACGCGCCCAATATGATTGAAGGACGGAGTCGTCGGCTTGGGAATTGGTCCTCCCTGCCCAAGCACCGCGGCGCGCTCCGCTTCGCTCATCGCGCCAAGCGTGACGATGATGTTTTTGACGCCGCGCACTTTCTTGACCGCGTTGCGCGCGTCCGCGGTCAGTTGATCGCGCAGGGGGCAGTCGGGGATGGTCAGCGCGAGTGTGAACTCTACCTTGCCATCTTTCACCACCAGATCGCGCACCATGTTGAGTTCGACGATGTTGCGATGCAATTCGGGGTCCATCACGCCGCGCAGCGCGGTCAGGATGTCCGCTTCAGTTACTTTGGCCATAGATTCCCTTCTTAGTTCGATTCAAATACGCGCCGCGCCGTCGTCTCATCCACACGGCATTCCGGTTGGATGAGCACGTCAAACGGATTGATGCTTACGCCATCCACCAAAATCCCCGGCGAGGCTAGCAGATTGTGCTGCACCGCCAACGCCTGCCCTTCGGGCGATTCCAGTTGGATCCGCGTGAACGCAACCCCACGCGCTTCTAGATACTCGATGATTTTGCGACTGCGGCGGCAGTTGTGCGCGGGCAAAATTGCGATGTTGGGTTGAACTATGTTACGCGACTCCCACCGCGAGTAATGCCACCCACAGCACGATGCCGCCGACGAACACCCAGATGATGTCGAGTTTGAACCAGCGCACCGCGACGAACGCCGCTGCCGCGAGCGTGATTGCTGCGGGTGTTGTGAGCGCGACGCCGCCCAATTGCAAAAGCACCACCGCAAGCAAGCCGACGAATGACGCGAGGACGCCCGCGAGTGCGCCGCGTACCGCTTGCAGATTTCGCACACGCGCGAAAATCTCGGTAAAGACAAGCGTCATCGCGAACGACGGCGAAAAGATTGCAAACGTCGCGAGCGTCGCGCCGAGTACGCCACCCATTTTGTAGCCGATGAACGCGGCGGTGATGAGAAACGGTCCTGGTGTGATCTGTCCCAACGCGATGCCATCGGCAAATTGATTCAGCGTCAGCCAATGATTGGCGTCCACCACGTCGGCTTGGATCAGCGGAATGATCGTCGTCCCGTTGCCGAACGCGACTGCGCCAATTTTGAACAGCGCCAGCGACAGTGCGCCGACGTCCGAGCCGAGCGACCACGCGAACGCGGCGACTGCCAGCACCACGACGATCACCGCACCAATGCCCATCCAGCGCGTACGCGCGATTGGCGCAGTGGCGTGCGGTAGTCGCGCCGCGCTGCCCGATTTTCCCGCGCCCGCCGTAGGTCGGATGAGCGACGCGCCGAGCGCGAGCGCGACGAGCACGATCAAGATCGCGTTCGCCTTGAACAGCAGCGCGGCAAACGCAAACAGCGCGATGACGGCTTGGACGCGGCTCTGGATGTTGCGCGCGCCGAAATCGAGCGTGATGTTGAAGAGGATGCCGATCACCAGCGCTTCCAGTCCCAGGAACAGCGGATGCACCCAGGGCAAACTGCCCACGGCAAAGTAGAGCGCGGACAGAATCAGCATCAAACCGTACGACGGTAAGACAAAACCCAGGGTCGCCAGAATTGCGCCAGGGATGCCGCGCAGCTTGTAGCCGACGTAGGCGGTGAAATCCACCATGATCGGTCCGGGGTAAAGTTGCACCAGCGCGAGACCTTCGTTCATTTCCTCTTCGCTTAACCAGTGATTGTCCATCACCAGCGCTTTGAGTTTTTGGATAATGGCCCAGCCGAACGCCGTCAGACCGACCTGAAGGTACGCCAGCAGGATCGTCCACAAAGAAACCTGGGGACGCGCGGCGGTCGGCTCGGGAACAACAGTTGTTGAAGGAGTAGGATTCATTTCGACTTTCGTTGGAGGCGGCGCGCTGATTTGTGACGCGCCGCCGCTACCGCTCATAATTTGTTTTCGCTCGCCAGAACCAACCCATTGTTGCGGATCAGTTCGCGCACTTCAGGCAAAAAGCTCTGGATGTCTTCCTGCTCGGTCGAAGTGATCTCAAAGGTCATGAATGCCGGCGTTTTCTCCAGCGCACCCTTGACCGTCGGCACTTCCAAGCGCAGGTTGACGAAATCGAAGGGGCGATCCTTCACCAGTTCTTCCAACTGGATCAGGAAGCGCTTCTCGCCAAATTCGCCGGCGATTTCCATCCGCGCCCGCGTCGTCAATTTGGCGACGGCGTCTTCCGCCGCCGCGCGCGCCTTGGTCGCATCCAGTTTCACTTTTTTCTCTTTCGACTCCTCACGCACGACCTTGAAGATCTTGTGCTCGCGCTCGAATTTCCAAACGAGATCGCGGTCGGGGAAACTAATCGCTTCCACCAGACAGACCGTGCCGCAGGTACTGCATCCGACCATGCAATTCAGCGGATTGACGACGACCGCTTTGTTGTCTTGCATGTCATACACACTGCGCCCGCACGTCGCAAAGCACAGCGTGCAGCCGATGCACGTATCCGCATCCACCGTCGGATGCCACGGAATGTCCTTACGTGGAATGCCGTGCCACAATTCATCTTTTGCCATGATGGTCTCCTTTGTTCTCTTCAAACTATGCTCTCAATCCATTGGGGCCAGCCCGGGCGAGAATTGCTTGAGGGCGTCCAGGGCATGAACGACGTCGAGAGCGGTTTTCGATCACAAGCAATAGTTGAGTCTTGCTAATCGTACCAATCGGCGCGCGTCAGCGGCAGGCCGCTTTGCCCTTGCCGGTCCGGCTTGACGAGTAGCGCCTGGTAGACGTTGAGCCGTCCCGTCGCAAAGCCGTACGCCGAACCGGACATGAACAGCCGCCAAACGCGATAGGTCGGCTCATCCACGAATTGCAGCGCCTGATCGTGATGCGTTTCCAGGCAACGCACCCAGTGACGCAGCGTCAGAGCGTAATGCTCGCGCAGACTCTCGACATCGCGCACTTCAAAGCCGGACTCTTCCGCGGCGCGCAGCGTCACATTGATGGGCGTCAGCTCGCCATCGGGAAAAACGTAGGTGTTAGAAAAGCTCGGACCGCTTTGTGATTTGTCGGTTGCGCGGCTGGCAATGCCGTGATTGAGAAAGACGCCGCCGGGCTTGAGCAGTTGCCATGCCTGGGCAAAGTAGGACGGCAGCATGGCTGCGCCCACGTGTTCAAACATTCCAACGCTTACCAGCGCATCGTAGCCTTCCGGTTCGCCCGGAGGGACCTGGCGATAGTCGCGCACCTGCACCCGGCAGCGGTCAGAGAGGTTGGCAGCCGCAATGCGCCGGTTCGCCAGTTCTGCTTGCGGCTGGCTGAGCGTGATACCGGTGGCATCCACGCCGTAATGTTGCGCGGCATACATCACCAGTCCGCCCCACCCGCAACCGATGTCGAGCAGCCGCTGACCGGGCTTGAGGCGCAACTTGCGGCAGATGTAATCCAACTTGCGTTCTTGCGCGGTATCCAGATCTTCGTTGGACGAGTGAAAGTACGCGCATGAATAGACCATACGCGGGTCGAGCCACAGCGCGTAAAAGTCGTTGGATACGTCATAGTGATAGGTCACAGCCTGCCGGTCGCGTTCGACGGAATGTTTGCGGCCGCTGAGCCGAGCCGGGCCGCGTCGCGCCTGCCGCCGACCGTCGCGCGCCGGCAGGCGTGTCAGGTCGCGCGCCGCGCGCAACTTTTCGCGCCAGCCCGACGTGGTCTCGGCAAGGGCGTCAGCCATGCCAAAGACAGATTCAATATCGCCTTCGATATCGAAATCGTCATGAAGATAGGCTTCGCCCAGCCCCACCTCGGTGCCGGGCAGAAGCATCGCCCTCAACGCGCCGGGGTGTTTGAGAACCAGCGTGACCGGACGCGGTGCGTCATCGGGCCAGCGGGTTCCATCCCACAAGCGCACGCTTGCCTTTTGCGCCGCATCGCCCACAAACAATTCTTCCAGCAGATCCAGCGTCAAGCGGTTGGCTTGATCAGCAACAACATTTGTAGGCATTTTATTACACCCTCTCGTCATTTACTTCATCTCGTGCAAGAACTCGTCGGTCAACTGACCGCCTCCTGCCGACGATGCGCGACGAGGAATCTGGGACACCTCACGCCACGCCCTTGTCCACATGGCTGCGCAACTCTTTGTGGTGCACAGCCTGCACCTGGGACCAGACCACCTCTTTCAAAAAGCGCAGAGCCGCTTCTGCATCCTGGTCAGCCAGGATCATTTGCAACTCGGCCTGCTGTTGCTCGTCCAGCACTATGCTTACTTTGAGCATCTTGCCTCCTCAACCCGATTATCCGCAGCGCATGCGCAGCGCGGCTTCAATCTTTTTGGCAATCACGTCCCGCACAAAGCGGTAGATCGTTTCGATATCGCCCTGCCGGGCTAGGCGCATCACTTGGCGTACCTCGTCTTCGTCCAGGATGATCAGTGTCTTTTCGATCCGCTCTTTGGCCATTCCGTCTCCTATAAGGTGTTCTGCAAGGATTCGGCGGCGTAATCCACCTCTTCGGCGGTGGTAAAATAGCCAGGGCTGAGGCGCAGCGCCCCGCAGTCCAGTGTCCCTGCCGTGCGATGGGCTTGGGGCGCGCAGTGCAATCCAGCCCTCGTCGCCACGCCGAACGCCTTGTCCAGCACGGCAGCCAATTGATCGGGGAAATAGTCTTGCACGGTGATCGAGACCACCGCCGTGCGCCGCTCCAGGTCTCCCGGTCCCAGGATGCTCAGACCCGGCACCGCCTGCAGGCGTTCGATCAGCCGGCTGGACAGCGCCATCTCGTGGGCGCGGATGCGCTCCACGCCCTGCTCCATCACGAACCGCACCCCAGCCAGCAGCCCAGCCAGGCCGGCGGCGTTCTGGGTACCGGCTTCCAGTCGCATGGGCAATTCCTCGGGCATCGTGTCGGGTCGCGAAAGGACGCCCGACCCACCCTCCACCCACGTCTCCAACTCAATACCCGGCCGCACCACCAGCCCGCCGGTGCCGTGGGGTCCGTACGTCCCTTTGTGCCCGGCAAAAGCCAGCAAGTCTATCCCCATCGCTTGCATATCAATTGGATAAGCCCCAGCCGTCTGGGCGGCGTCCACCAGCAGGAGCGCCCCGTGACGATGAGCGATCTCGCCCACCTCGCTGATGGGCAAGAGAGCACCCATTACGTTGGAGGCGTGCAGCATAGCCACCAGCCGGGTATGGGGGCGCAGGGCTGCCTCCACATCAGCCGGGTCCAGCGTGCCGTCGCGCGCACAGGGCGCGGCGGTCACCTCCACGCCACGCTTTTCCAATGCCTTGAGCGGACGCCACATGGCGTTGTGCTCGATGGAGGAAGTGATGACGTGATCGCCGGGGCGCAGCAGCCCCTTCAGAGCCATGTTGATTGCCTGGGTGGCGTTCAGTGTGAACACTATGCCCTGTGGATCGGCGGCGTGAAAGAGTTGAGCCAGCGCTGCGCGCGTTTCCTCGGTGATGCGCTGCGCCTCCTCTTCGCGCCGGTGTCCGCCTCGCCCGGGGGTGGCGCCTACCTCTCGCATAAAGTGGTCCACCGCCCGGTAGACCGTCTCCGGCTTGGGCCAGCTCGTGGCGGCATTATCCAGATAAACGTCCATCATCTTCCTCCGCTTCGTCCAGAGAGATGCCTCGCCGCTGGGCAATCTCCCGCACGCGGGGCACGACCACGCGCGAAAAAAAGTCGGTTGCCCACGGCGCATCGCGATCCAGCATCGCCTGTTTCAACTCGATGATTTCCTGCGCTTCCAGCTCCAGCCAGGCGAAGCGCGGGCGGTTTGATTTTACCGACATGGCTTGCCCCGGGGTTTTTCGGCTTCCGCGTGTTCTTGGGAAAGCGGATCTTTATTTGTCATCGTTGCCTTCACCTCGAAAACTACGCCTTCTCCGCGCACGGTATACACACGATCTTGCCGCGCTTGACGCGCGCGTACCGTTCTACCGTTACCTCGCCGCACTCGGCGCAGATAATCGTATCGAACGCGTGCGGCGCCATCGGCGGTACTTGCGCCTGCTGAATCGGCTCGACCTTGAACAGCACATCCGTCTTTTCGCTCAACACCTTGTCAATCAGCGGCTCGACCAGTTTCACATCCACTTGCGAAGCAGGGATGTCCTTTTTGCGGAACTGGATAAATTCCGATTCCTGATTGCGCCGCATGGCTTCGGGCGTGGCGACGACGCGTACGCTACGCCCCGTCTTGTTATCAATCAGCGTCAAGCCGAACTTGCCATAACCCAGACTGCGAATGTTGCCCTTGCCGAAGGTGCAGCCGGTCGCTACCTGCACGCCGTCCGCGAAGCAGGTGGAGCAATGGTTGCGATCAATTTCAACCAGCGCGGTCAGTTGTCCGTCAGGCGCGTGCTGGACGCCGAGCGCGTCCAGCGCCGCGAGTCCCGCGCGCAAGCCGAGCGGCATCGCGGGGCATTTGTGTCCGTGCAATGCCAGTCCTACTTTGTACAGTTCGTCATTCCGATCCATTTTTTCTCCTTGCTATCAGCGTTCAATCAGCGCGGTTTTTTCATAGCCCGAGCAGGGAATACAGACGGGTTTCCCGTCCTTCATCCGCACATAGCGGTCGAACACGTACTCGCCGCACCCACTGCATTTCGTTTTATTGAACGATCCCTTGATCGGCGTGAACTTGAAATCGGGTTTGGCTTCCACCTTGAAGATGGCTTCGTCAGGCTGGTCATAGACCCATTGAATGACCTCCCGTCGCACGTCCAGTGGAATCTGCGAAGGCTCGATGCCTTTCTTGCGATAGACGAAAAACTCGAACTTGCCCATCGCGTCGATGAAATCAGGCAAAAGCGAGTAGCGCACCGCACCCTTCTTTGGATGATAGAACGTCGCGGCGAGTTTGCCGTAAAACGTTTTCGCCATCATCAGTTTGCCGTAGGTCGCACCCGTTGCGATTTGCATCCCATCCATCATACAGGTCTGCGGGTGGCCTTCGCCAAGTTCAGGGAAGACGAAAAAGCCGTGATCCTTCTCGCGCTCGACGCCGAGATGCGCGAGCGCCAGTTTGCCCATGCGGTAGCCAATGGGCATAAAGGGACATTCATGCGCGTGAAACTCGAATGCCCATTCAGGGGGAATGTGTTGCGTTGTCATTTTTCTTTTCTCCTTTTGAGATTTTATTTGACGAGATCGAAAATCATCTTGGCGGCGATGAGCCACAGCAAGACGCCGATCATCATCTTCAACTGCGCGGACGAAAGCTTCGTCTTCATCAACTGCGCGCCGATGATCGAGCCGATTGCCGCCATCACCGCGTTGATGCCGACGAAGAGTGGATCAATTCCGCCCAGCGTCGCGTGTCCCAGGAATCCCGAGAACGACGAAAAGACGACGACGAGTGCGGTCGTGCCCGCCGCCACTTTCGCGTCGAGTCCGAGCCAGTTCAGCACGGGCACGATGAAATTGCCACCGCCGACGCCAAGCAGTCCACCGAGGAATCCTGCGACACTGCCGACGCCTGCGCCCGCGCCTACTTCGATGGCACGATTCATTTCGTGGTCGCGTGGCTTGGGCTTGAAGAACAGCATCATAAACCCGGCGAACACGAGAAACGCGGCGAAGAGCGCGAGCAAAAGCGTCTTGTCCACGTACGGTGTCACCCGCGCGCCGAGCGGCGAGAGAATCACCGCTGTCGCCAGCACGGGCAAACCGACGCGCCAGTTGATCAGCCGCGCGCGCCAATAGGTAATCGCCGCGAACGAGAGACTTACGGCGTTGAGCAACAGCGCGGTCGGCGTCGCTTCGGCAAGCGGCACGCCAAGATAGTAGAACATTGGCACGAACAAGAACGCCGCGCCCAAGCCCGCCATCGCGAGCAAGCCCGAAAAGAACAGCACGATGATCGCACTGACGAGATAGAGAGTCATTGCGACCTTCCACCGCAGCACCTTCCGCTCGCGCTCGGCGCAGAGGTCTCGCCGCCGTGCGGAATCAGCACGAGCGTATCGAAAATGCGCCGCACTTGGTCGCCATCGCAGTTCGGACAACGCGGCGCGAGACCCTTCTCTTTTTGCGCGAGGGTCGCAAACACCTCAAACTTTTCTTTGCATTGCGTGCATTCGAATTCGTAAAACGGCACCGTCTTGCCTCCTCTCTTAAATGAATCCAGTGATCCAGCCCCACAGCGTGAACGCACCCGCGCCGATGAACGCGAGCGCGGCGATTTTCCGCATCACGCGTTCGACACGCGCAAGCAGGTTGAATCCCGCCGCGAATTTCATCACGCCTAGTGCGAGCGGCACGCCGATGACGATGACCGGCACGCTCGTGCCGATGCCAAACGAAAACGGGAATGTCCACCCGCCCGCCGATTTGAACGCCAGCGGCATCAGCACGCCAAAGTACAGCGCCGCGCTGTACGGGCAGAACGCCAGCGCGAACAACGCACCGAGCAAGAACGCGCCCGCGCTATTCCAATTGGCAATTCGTTTGGACAACTGCTCCATCCATGCACCGCCCACGCTCACCGTCGGACGGATCACGTCGAACAGCACCAAGCCGACGAGAATCAGCAGCGGTCCCAGCACAATTTCCGCGAGCGTCTGCAAACCATTGGAGACGCGACTGATTTGCAAGCCCGCCACAAACAGCGCGACGCCCAACATGCCGTACGACAGCGTGCGCCCCAACGTGTAGAGCACGCCTGTGAGCAGGACGCGACGCGGATTTGCCACATCTTTGCTGATGTAGCCGAGCGCGGAGATGTTCGTCGCCAGCGGGCAGGGACCGAGGGAGGCGAGCAAGCCAATCAAAAACGCGGCGATTATCGGCATGTTGCCGCTCGCCATAATCGTCTGCACCCAGGGTCCGAAATCCATCACAGCCCTCCGACGAATGGCGCAAGCGTTTTTTGCAGGAACGAAAGGAACAAGGACTTGCTATTGGTGTAGAACCAAATGTCCTCGACCGGGCAGAGATATTCGACGCCGTTCATCAGCACGCCGAGGTAGAGCGACGAGCCCGACGCATCGTATTTGCGTGCGACCGCCGCGTTCCCTGGCTTTTCGACATCCAATTCGCGAAACGACATCACGCCGCGTTGCAAATGATTCGCAAAATACGTCTCGACGGTTTCGCGCGTGTAGCGTCCCGCGTTCTGGCACGCTGTACATCGCTGCGTGCGATGAAAATACACGACGTCCACGTGCGACACAACGCCGCGCGGCAGCACGCTCACATCGCCAACCATTCGCGTCGGTGCGGCGACCTGAAGCGGCGTGCCGAGTGTCACGTCGCTCGAAGGCGCGGCATCGTTCGCCAGTTGGCTCATCGCGCCGAAAATGCTGAACCCGATCAAACCGCCGCCGAACAGCAGTCCGATAATCAACAGCGTCCAATTGGTGTTTTTTGCCTGTCGTTGTTTCATCTTCTCCCGTCGTCGGCTCATTCGCTCGCTCCTACTTGCAGTAATTCTGCGATTTCCTTGCGCGACGGCACGCGCCCCGCGCAGACCACTTGCTCGTTCACGACCAACCCAGGTGAGGCGAGCAGACGATAGCGCATGATCTCCATGAAATCCTCCACGCGCACGATGTCCGCCGTCACACCGCGCTCTCGCACGACCGCACGCACCTCGCGCTCCAACGCGTGACAGCGCGCGCAACCAACGCCGAGAATCTTGACGACGAGCGACGCTGACGGCGCAATCCCCGCAAACAAATCCGTTTCGTCTTGCATCTCTCCCACGCGCGAGCGCGCCAGTCGAAAGTACTCGTGACATTCCAGATTCGATGCGTCCACGACAGATGTCGCCTGGCTCGCGTGGCATCGGATGGCGCGCCCCTTTGCCTGCAAGTCCTGCGAGATATCAATCGCCGCGACGGGACCGCCAACGAGTTCGCGCGGCGGCGGCACGCCGCACGCTTGCTGAGTGGCGTCCGACGGCGCGACATAGTACAATTTTTGTGGGATGTTCGATTCGTCGAACGCGGCGGTAACCCACCGCGAAACCGCGACGTGGTCGGCGTGTCCTGAAATTCCATCGGGACCGAACGTAACGACAACCTGCGGTTTGATTTCGCGCAACAGCGCGCCGATGCGCGCCACTGCCTCTTGGTCGTCCACATTCAACAGTTCGCCATCGCAGTAGCCCAGGAAACGCACCTCGCGCGCGCCAAGCGCGGTCCCCGCCGCGCGCAATTCGCGCTCGCGCACTGCACCTGCGGCATCTGCTGCGAGACCTTGGATGCCCAACTCGCCGCGCGTCGCTGAGACAAGCACTACGTTCGCACCCTCGCGCGCGTAGCGCGCCAGCGTGCCGCCCGCCGCGTTCGATTCGTCGTCGGGATGCGCGAAGACAGCCAATAGCGTCACACCTCTGTTGCCCACATCAACCTCTCATCAGAAAACCATTTTCGCCTACCGCCGACCCTTGCCCTCAGCTCATCATCTAGAACCGAATCGTCGTATGCGAAAATTGAATCGTTCCTGATTGTTCCGTTGTTGGGCATCGACTCTTCGCCGATGCCCAACAACCCGATTCCCGTCTAGGATTTGGGGAGTTTCTCGAATGCCGCCGCCACTTTTTTCATGGCTTCTTCGGTCGGCATATTGCGCAGGTCAAGCGCGATCACCTGCTTGTCGAAGTCAGCGCCTACGGCGGCGAGTGCGTCCTTGTACATCTTGCGTTGCATCTTGGGATCGCAACCGCCGACGACGTAGGTTATGCCTGGCTTGGCAAGGTCTTGCCAAAAGCGGTCGCCGTCATCCACGCACAGTTGCGGGTGGACAATGGCATATTCCACATCCAATTCATTGCGGACGTAATTGACCAGACTCCACACGTTCAACTGGGCAAAGCCGGGGCAATCCCCGCGGCACATGCACTGCACAAATCGCGGTAGTTTTTCCTCAGACATTGGTATCTCCTTTTGATTTTATTCCGCAGGTGGATACTGCTTGCGCAGTTCCTTGAAGACGAGCTTGAACGCCTTGCGGTCAGGAAACGCGATCGCGGCTGGGGGACATTGAAAGCGGCAGCTTTCGCAGTACACTTCGCACCGATACGGATTTTCCACAAACACTTGCTTATCCGAACCAGGGCGATAGGCATACGTTCCGTGCTTGCATGCCTTCACGCACAAACCGCAATTGGTACATAGTTCCTCGTTAATGGTTGGATACCAGAGAATCAGCAGACGCGGAATCCCCAAGTAATCCTTAAAGACTTCAGTTTCTGCCATAATGGCGAATCCTTTCTTGACTCAAAATGGTTTCGTCGCTGTCTCTGGCGATGGCAAGCGTTCTCGCTTGGGAGGCGAACGCTTACTGCCGGGGCCGTGTCCACACACATGGCCGCAGCACAGGGACCGACCGCCGCGTGAGGACTGACATGAGCACACCATTGATCTCCAATCACAACCCATGTTCGATTTGAGCGATCATGCCACAGTCGTTTTCGCGAACGAGGATCACGTGCGTGCCCTCGCGCGCGCAACGCGCCAGCGTCCCACCCACCGCGTTCGATTCGTCGTCGGGATGCGCGAAGACGGCAAGCAAAGTGCGCGTCATCGTGTTGTCGTCGCTTTGGCGCGCGGCGTTTTCGCTTTTCCATCCGCCAACGTTTTCTCAAAAAGCGTCATAATTTCCAGCACAGTCAGCAGCCGCCCCGTGACTGCAAGCTTTTCGTTGCCGACAAGCCCAGGGGTGTGCAGAACGCCGTACTTGCGAAAATCGCTCGGCTCGTTCAAGTGCTGCAGTGTCACCCTGACCCTTCTGAACAGCGCCGGTTTTTGGGAACGCAAAAATTGCACGGCGGCGACGGCGAGTCCTTCCAGGATGTAGCAATTCGCGCAGCCAGGTCCCAGAATTTTGATGTTTAACGCAATCATACTTTTTGTTCCTGTTTCTTTTTCTGCGCGCAGAATTTCGCGTACTCGCGTACGAGCGCCGCACCGTAAATCGGCTCATCCTTGACGGGCACGTAATTTTTCGCGGCAACCATCCTCACGAGTTCATCTTGCACGGATGCATCGGACGCGCGGCCCAGCACGTGCAGTTGCTCGAAGATCGTCGTCAGGCCGACCAAGCCGATCACACGCCCATCGCCGTAAATGTCCACTTGCACCACTTGCTCTGGCGCTCCGCCGCAACACTGCGACTTGCGCCACATCTCCAATGCGCGTTCGCTCATCGCGCCCTCCTA
>Ga0315281_10011465_pt1 | contig 12148 bp, 11 predicted proteins | sample YL17G07_0_MG_FD_204540 | JGI IMG/M metagenome (GOLD analysis project Ga0315281, IMG submission 204540) | Sediment microbial communities from Yellowstone Lake, YNP, Wyoming, USA - YL17G07_0 | ecosystem: Environmental > Aquatic > Freshwater > Lake > Sediment | place: USA: Wyoming | collected... | reverse complement strand
AAGCTGTAGGTATCGAATCATGCTTTGGCTAATGATATTGAGAGGTTGTGTATTATTAGTTAGGCCCCTATTTTTCCCTCTGTGAAGGTATTGTTACCCTATTGACCAACAAAAATCAAATTTTATCCATATATTGAAATAAAAATTAAGAAAATTCAAAAAGTGCCGATTCTATAGAATGGAATAAAAGAAGCAGGAGGTAGATCATGCCCATATTGATTTTTCTCTTGAGTCTTTTTCTTTTCTTCGAGTCGGATTCTTTTGCTCAGGTTTACAAGTATGTGGACAAGAAAGGTGCGATCTGTTTTACCGACAATCCACCGTCCTCTCTTTTTAAGAGTGGTGTCTCAAATAAAGAACATAAAGAACAAAAAACAAAAGAGGTAATCGGTCAAAGAAAGAGTGGCGGGTCAGACATAAAAGATATAATGCAAATGGGTCATCAAGTTCTCGAAGAAGAATTGGCTAAACCTCCTGAGAAACAAAATCGTCGCTTGATCCAGGAAATGACTGAAATTCTATATGGAGACGTATCCCATAAAAAGTCGAAATAGGTGCGAGCATCATCTCAATATTGAGGCGTTCAGGGAAAAGTATTTGTAGAGGTGTTGGTTTGAAATCTTCGATCTCCGGATAAAGGTGCTACCGTTTCGGCGCGGAGAGCGCTGCAAGAAATTTAATCACCAGGGTTCATAACCCTTCCCATTTTTTGGCTTACTATATATAAAAATACACAGATCGTAAAACCATTACTTACGTGGCCCCCAAAACCTGGTTTAGGTTTTTACGACAGTCCCACTATATATCTCCAATGTACACACTTCAGAAATGTTCTTATATGAGTTTCATTCAGCCTTGAATGAAAAGGATGTCAGAATAAACCCAAAATCCACAAACCTAGTTATTTGTCTGAACCCTAGGGGTCATAGGAAAAAATAGGGGGCCTATCTAACTTTTGGTCTGAACGGTGGGAGTTAATTGCAAATTACTGTTTCTTATATCATAATCCCATACCCGATGTGTAAGCTCAAACATCATGAATCAAAAAGTAACCATCTTCTCGAAATTCCGGAAATTAGAATCCTTCGCCGAGGATGTCTCCTGAAAAACAAATCGAACCGGCAATACAACAGCTTTTTAACATTCCTTTCCTTGCCTGCCCACAACGCTTAGATCATAATTCCAATCTCCTGGTTTGAATCTTTTTTCTTTACAATTCGTTTTATATATATTACATAAACCTCCATTATTCAACTTCAAAAAAACCTTCAATGAAATGGAAAAAAATATGACGTTTTTCCTCGATGAATTTCATAGTAAAAGAAGCCATTTTTTTTGGACGCCTTTTATAGAAGGCATCATTAGGATATCGCGAGATGCAAACCCCCAAAGACCTGATATATGGTCTTAACGAGTTCCCGCCGTGGCCACGAAGCCTCCTATACGGCCTCCAGTGGGCTATCATCTTCCTGCCCACACTTATAATCCTTTCAACGATCTCTTCAGAATACCTGGATCTTCATGAGGGAGAGAAAGTCCTTTCTTTCAACGGCTCTTGGCAACAAGTGGAGGAGTGATGATTCTCCAGACCCTTTGGGGGCATCGTTACCCTCTATTGGATGGGCCATCCTCTGCACTTTTTCTCAGTTTTATCATTCTGGCCCCTCATGGGATGCCAGCGATCCAGGGAGGTATGATCGCCGGAGGACTGATTCTTGTATTGTTGAGCACCTTCAGGCTGGTGCGGTATTTAGAACCCCTTTTCACGGACACTGTGATCGGGGTAATCCTCATTCTGGTCGGCGTCACTCTCCTCCCTTACCTGGTTCCTATGGTCATTGGCAAGCAGCCCGGTCATCCTTACGGAGAACCCGTTATATTTGCAGTTTCTGCCCTGGTCATATTGGCCATCGCCCTTTCAGTCACTGGCTTCCCGGGTTTCCCAAAACCATTTCCCTTTTTCTAGGCATAATATTTGGAACCCTCCTGATATGGGCACTGGGTCGCCCGGACGCCAGGGGAGTGCAAGAGGCCTATTGGTTCTCCAGCCCTCATCCTCTTTTTCCAGGTTTCCCTCGGTTTACTGCATCGGCCATGATCACTTTTTTGGTGGCGTACGTGGCAGTAATTATTAATGCCGTAGGGAGCATATACAGCATCGCAGAGGTGGTAGGCAAGGGAGGAATAGAGGGTCGGGTAACCCGGGGAATCGGATTTACGGGCCTGGGAGGCTTTGCCGCAGGGCTCCTGGGAGTCATCGGCACCGTGAGTTTTGGCTTCAGCCCCGGAGTCGTCCTGGTAACTTGGGTAGGCAGTCGGTTTGCCGTCACAGTATGCGGGGCTTTCCTTTTTTCCCTGGCCTTTTTCCAAAAATTTTTAGTCGTAGCGGCGGCGATTCCCGCTTCAGCCGTAGGCGCTGCCATGATCACAGGTTTGGCGGCCCAGATAGGAGCCGGGATTTCGGTTTTTACTCGATCTGGACAGGTGCTGGAGGGGCGAGATTACTTAGTCATTGGGATCCCTATTCTCATGGGGGGAATCGTCTCCATCATGCCGGGAGGTTTTTTCCAGGCCTTTCCCTCCTCAGTCCACGCCTTGTTGAAAAATGGTCTCGTGGTGGGTATCTTTCTGGTCCTTTTGCTGGAACACCTCTTACTTCGACGGAGGAGATGAATCTTGAGGCTTTAAGAACACCCCATTTTGAGATGTGGGACCGGGACCGAAGAAGAAATAGAAAAATTTATTCAATCCGACAGCCGGCTACTAGGGATCAGCGAGTCAAGAGGCCTTTGTTCAACATTTCTGCAGGACTATTGGGGTAGCGATTTTCTTCCAAGAAAAAGACTTCGCGGGCATTCATTGTTCTTATCAGTTCTATCTTCCGCAAAGGATCCCGGAGATTTATCCATAACTTCCGCTCCTCTTGGCTGAATGGGAAGTCTGCCCAGCGAGTGACGACTACCTGGAAAATCAAGAAAAAAGCCAGGAAGCCTAACAGAAGGTATGCCCCGGCATCCCTGAAGTACCTATAGACCTGAGGTTTTTTTGCTTTTTCCACACTTGTGCTGATCGAGATGGGTTTAATCACACCCGCGTCCATCATCAAGATAAGATTCTTACAGGTATCGAACTCACCGAGGAAGGTAAGATCCATGATCTCTTGGATCGTTCGCTGGCCATTGATCAGTTCATATAAGACTTCCATCTGGAACGTGCGCTTCTTTTCCCAGGGCGTACCCGCCAGAACGTCTAAGGTACTTAAAGGATTCACTTTTTGTAGGACCATTTCAAAGTTGGGGATACGCTCTGCAAGCATGGGCCATTCATCTACCATGCGCAACACGTCCAGGAGAAGATACTCAGCTGCCATCGGCTCTACAAATTCCGGATCATAGGTGACATCCTTCGTTTCAAACCGGAAGGTTCCGCCCTTCCACTTGAATAAGCCGTAAATAGTTTCAAGGGTCAAGAGTCTCATTACAGCAACTAAATCTTCTTTAATGACCATCCCGTTGTTCATCAAGACCTGTTCGATACTGATAAGCTCTTCCTTATACTGATTGTAGGCTTTTTTCCAATTCTCCTGGGAAAGAAGACCTCCGCGGATCAATCTCTTTGCTAAGGGGGCCTCTTCACCAGTCTCTGCAGGAAGAGCAGTACCAACAATCATTCCCTTGTCGAAGAATACTTGGACGTCTTTTTTACCATCCTGGAGGTTCAAGACCCCTGTTTTCTGCTGTTGCCCGAGGAGCTGAAAAATATCGATCAACCCGAAATCCTTCAAGGATCCGGTGAGGTCGATATCTTTCTCGATTTTATGCAGTCCGAAAATAGGATTTACCCCCCTTAGAGTGGAAATGGATCAGCCGATATTGAACGAAACCATAGTAAACCAAAAAAAGGAATGCAGTTACAAATATCCATTGGAGAGAGGGCCAGGCGAAAAGACCTAAAGGGCTGGGTACCCACTCCTGCCATAAAAATATTTTCGTTAAGAAAAGAATGAAAATAAAGATATAAATGATCCCTTCCTTGGAACGGTCGCGAAGAAGATGCCCGACACCGGGCAGGATCATGGAAAACCATTGAGGGAGGGAATATTGCCTCTCCTGGTATTTGGCCATCTCGGCCCTCTTCTCCTTTACCCCTTGGGGATCAGCGGACGCGCCCGCCGTTAAGGTGTTTATGCATTGAGAACATTGGTTCCCGATGACCATGGATCTGGTGCATCGCGAACAAATCAACCGGCCACATCTTTCACAGGTCCTAAGCAATGGCTTATTTCTTGTGGAAATTTGAATCAGCATCAGGAGAGCCAAGATAGCGGCCAATGTCAATTCCCCGTATTCTAAGGGGACTCCGTTCGAAAGGAGCCCCCATAATACTCGAGCGTTTTTCTCTCGTTCGGGAGTGTCAACAAAAACCCGTTTCCAGAGTTGAACTGGTTCGATGGGCTGGTCGATGAGCATGCGGTTGGCATTTCGCGAAGAGATGCTTGTGTAATAGGAAATAAGCTGGGGTTTTAGTTCCTTGGCCTTTTGAAATTCCGATTCGGCTTCATTCAGGAGGAGGTTCATCAGGTAAGCTTGGCCCAAGTTATAATGAGCTTCGGCCATGGAGGGCCCAAGTCGAATGGCTTTTTGGTAGGCCTCGACGGCTTGGTTAAGGCGGTTGGAGGCCAGGTATACATTTCCCAAGTTATTAAATACCTCGGAAGCGTTAGGCTCGAGTTGAGCCCATTGACGATAATTCTGCTCGGCCTCCTCAAATTTTCCCATGCGTTTTTCCACTAAGCCGACTGTTTGGAGGAGACCTGGGTCTTGCGGGTTGATTTCCTTAAGTTCTAAAAGGTGCTGGTACAATTCCGCACTCCACTCCCCGGTATTGGCTCTGGTGATCTCAGGAATCCCGTTACTCGTCAGGGAGACCAGGAAGGATGAATGAAATCGGATGCCCGTAGGCAGGAATACAAGAATCAGAAGAAGAGTTGCGATCACCGCCCGATCGGACGGGCTTCCATATATCCAGAAGACTAGAAGCCATAGAATGAATAACCACATCCAGCCTAAGCCCAGAATGAAAGGAAGGAAGAGGAGGAAGATGCTCAAGGCTCCCAAGATTTTGGCGTTAATTTCGACCTGGAGGAGGTGCTTCAGGTGGTGGGAAAAAAAGGAGTAATACCTGAATAACATAGAAAATGAGAAAATCAGGAGAGTGATGAGGAAGCTTAAAAGAATCCACAGAGTAACGTTGGCTAAATGAGGAAGCGCTTCTTCCAGGTTGTGGAAGGAGAGGAGAAGTCCTCGCAGCCAATGCCACGCAGCTCCGGTGGCCCAGGCCAAGGAAACCGAATTCTGGGACCAAAGCCAACGAGCACGGGCGTTGGCGACTTGAGAAAAATCCGGAGCCATCTTTTCAGCATAATTTAGAAGGGTCGGGGGCGCTTCCGCCTTTCCCTCCCGGGCCATCTGCTGGCTTTCCCGAATCAGGGCCACGGCGAAATAGTAATGATTGCGGATTCCCTGGTTGAGTTTCCATTGGTAGAGTTGTTCCAGTTCCCCTTGGCTCTTTTCCCATCTCCCTTGCTTTAGAAGCTCTCGATGGCGAAGCCAAATTTTTTCGGCCGCTTCCTGTCCTTTCTTCTCCATTTCAGAGACCGCTCCGGACGGGGTGGAATAGGAAGACGGCGCTTGAGCCCAAATCGGCAATCCCGGCCAAACAGAGACCAGGATGGCCGTGAGCATTAGTGCGGGAACGAAGCGCATCCCCCGAAAAGGAAAAGCTGGAGATGGAGGCCGATGCCATTCCTGAAGGGGTGTTTTCTTCGCCATGTTTTTTCTAAGTAACTTTTTGGTCAAGTTGTTCAAGCTTGATTGCCAAATTGACGGAAAGGCTTTTCCCCGAACTATCGACCTCTAAGGTTAGGGGAATTTCCAAACTGTTCGGAGAAGAAACGCGAGGTTGCCCGCAAGAAAGAATGCGTATCGTTTCTTTGACTGGGGAAACCTTTCTTGCGCCCTCTTCTTCCGGCTTTGTCGGCGGCTCCGGCTTTTTCTTATCGAACAGACGTCCCAAAACGGCGCGACCGCTTGCAGGACTAGTTTCCTCTCCGGATTTTGCGCCCTCGATCGGCGGCATTCTCACCGGCCGTGGTGATTCAGGAGGAGTAGCATCCTTTTCCATCCGTAAGGCCGTCCTTGCCGGTGCTCGGTCCTGAACAGACCGCGGCGGCTCGGAGCGAGCAATATCCCTTTCCAAACGCAACCCCCGGGCCGTATCAGCAGCCGCCACGGGTGATTCAGGGCGAGGAATACTCTTCTCCGCCCGAGAGGGGGTCTTTGCTGGTGGTGCCCCTGGAGCGGTATCGGACACCCCAGCAGGCCGCCGGGTTTCCACCCCAGTCTCGATGGCCTTTAAAACAAGACGACAGATCAGGGTCAAGGTCTCAAATACCCCCTTACCCAGGACAGCTACAGCTTCGAAATAAGGAACATTCAGGCGGTTGATTTTTTGGTTAAGCTCTTCCACAGGCAGGACGTTGGGAAGATCGCGCTTATTATACTGCACGACAAAGGGCGTGGTTTCGATTTTCTTCCCGTAATACCGCAGGTTTTCTTCCAGATCCTTCAGGCTCAGCAGATTCTCTTCCAACCTATCAGCTTGGGAATCAGCAACGAAGATGACTCCGTCCGCTCCAGTAAGGACTGCTCGCCGGGTGGCCCCATAAAAGACCTGGCCAGGCACAGTGTACAGGTGGAATCGGGTCTTGAATCCCCGGACGCTTTCTAACTCGATTGGAAGAAAATCGAAGAAAAGTGTCCGATCTTCATCCGTTGCTAAGGAAACCATCTTCCCGCGCTGGTCTTGCTTCAGGTGTTGATGAATGTACTGAAGGTTAGTGGTTTTGCCGGAAACCCCGGGGCCATAATAGACAATTTTGGCATCGATCTCTTTTCGTAGATAATTGAAGACCGCCATTAAGCCACCCCCCAGTCTTTAATTGACTTCTTCCTTAATTTTCCCCGGCCTTTGATGTTACCCGTGAGCTTAACAATTTCTTCCTTCGTATCCCGGAACCGTTGATCCACTGCCGAGATTTGCCTCAAGAGGTCGAGGGCTTCTTCTTGTTTACCTTGTTCCTTGTAGAGAAGTCCCAATTCATATTTGATACTCAGTTTTTTCTCCTGTGGGATCCCCTCTACCTGCAAAGCTTTCTCAAACGATTGCCCGGCCTCGTCCTTCATGCCCTTTTCTTTGAAGCACAGGGCTAACATGTGTGCTGCCTCGAAGGGCTTCTGTCTCTTTTCGAAGGCGATCTGGAATTGTTCGACAGCATCATCGAAAAACCCCATTTCTCGACACGCCACACCCATGTTGAGATTGAAATAGGGATCCACAGTGCTCGGACCACTGGTTTCTTTCAATTCTTTGAAAATCTCCTCAACCCCATAAATTTTCTCCAAATTTGAAATCTCCTTGACAGCCTTCATCTCCATTGGTTCGACTGCTTCCAATTCGGCACCAAGATCAAAAAAGTCTTCTTTCTCTCCCGGGGTAGCTTCAGCCACGTCGGGGATTCCGCCCACCCCTTTAGGCAACTCCGCCGCTTCCTTTAAACCCATATCTTTGTCCTTCAGGGTGGTCTTTCGGCGGGGGTCCAACTCGGCCATCAGGCGCATGATTTCTAGAGCTTTATCCCTCTTTCCCAATTTGTCATAATGCTGAACCAAAATCCTATACTGAGCGAAGGCGTCTCCCAGAAACCCCATCTTGCGATAAATATCCGCAATTTTCAGATACACATGGTCTAAGGAGGGGTCCTGCTTTGGGACCTGTTTGTAAACCGCCATCGCCCGGGCGTGGAAATTGTTCTTTGAAAAAATATCTGCCGCCAGGAGATACTCTGAAATTGCCTTCTGCTTTTCACCCTTTTTCTGGTAGATCTCAGCTAGTTTCAAGTGAGCCTTGGCGTTCCCAGGCTCCTTTTGCACCAGGTTTAGATACTGTTCGGCACCTGTGGTCTTCGATTTTCCTGTTCTTAAAAAGCCCCCGAGTTTATCCATAAATCCCATAATTTTCTCTCACGATTGAAGGAGTTTAGGCTTCCCAGATCCTTGGTTTAAGATTAGAAAGACTCAATCTAATAGAATAGACTGATTTCGCCAAAAAATTCCGATCCTTTGAATTTCTTCTTTCTTCAGCCACCGATCTCAGTAATAATCTACAAACGCCTTTAGGCGGCTGGACACAACCTGGGCTAAGTTATCCATGATCTTAATGCCCATCTTGGTTTCCTTATGAACAAGATCGTAGAAGTCCGGACTCTTAATCACCAGTAGCCTGGAGGGTGCAATGGTCACTGCCGAAGCGGTATACCGGTTGGGAGGGACCAGAAAGGACCATCCCAAAATTCTTCCCGGTGCCCGAATGGCATAGTTAACCCCTTTCTTGAATCTTATAGAAACGGCCCCCTCCTCTAAAATAAAAAGCTTATCGGCTCGGGCACCTTCTTCACATAGGGTTACTCCTTCAGGAACGCCTTCTTCCTGCCAGAAGCGAGCGGCAATTCTAAGTTCTTCATCTTTGAGCCCCTGGAAGATTTCGACATTTTTGAGCCTTTCGATTTGAACCATTTCTCCCCCCTTCAATTCAAAATAAGTGCCAGTGAGGCAACGAGGTTTCCTAAAAGTACATGGTTCGTTATTGTGATCCCTTTTTTCAACCTCGTGCCGAAGCATTCCAGGGCATATTTATACCTTCATTTCTTTATTTTTTCGGTAGTTTCGCCACGAAACTTAAGAATCAGGCCCTTGAATTCTTCGACATTTATATCGGGTATCAACCTTGCATCGGTCTCGTGGTTACCAAAAAATAGTCCAATGTTAGATAACTATTAAATATTTCAAGTCTTTCGCAGTTCTCCGGCCATTTTCTTTTTTTTTCGATTATCTTTCAAAACGGCGCCCTTTTCCAAGGCGGGAGAAAAATTCCCCAAGGGACCAGAGTTAAATCTAAAAGTGTTAATCCGAGAGGAGTCATGCTTACCAATATATATAAGCAAGCCCCCCATCTCCCTGGGAAAAGGTTGCACTCAATCCATGGTAATGATCAGAACACAAATGGCGGGTCAGACTTATCCCCTGTTATAAAATGTTAGCGGAATCAGCCCAAAAGTTCAACCTCATTTCTCTAATGACCACCATTATGGTTGTATTTCTTGATTTTATGAATTATAACTCTCAACAATTTACCTTTGTTTTAAATTTTAGGGGGAATTTTCATGGAAATAGTACCGAAACAATCCAAGGTAATTTTTTCTATGGTTTCCGCTCTGGGATTTCTTTTTTTGCTTGGCCTGGATTCTGATGTCTTCGGCCGGGCGGGCGGGGGAAGGTCTTCCGGAAGCCCCGGGTACAGTTCCGGCGGGTCCTATCAGCGGAGTCCCAGCCAAAGCCCCACACCCGTTTAGAGGGACTATCGGCAGCCAAACCAGCAGTCTCAGCTTCCACCTGCGGGCGCAGGAAGGAGTTTTTTCTCCGGTCTGGCTGGAGGTTTGGCTGGAGGGCTTTTGGGGGGAATGTTGTTTCGCAGCCTGGGGTTTGCTGATGGTCCGGGCTGGGGAGGAGGGTTCGGTTTTGGCGACATTTTTCTCCTGCTAGTTATCCTGGGTATCATCTATTTCGTCATCAAACGATTTCGCTCAAGAGAAACCATGCAAATGAGCACAGCGGGAGCTGGCTCTGCCCCCAACTCTTATCCCGGAACTTCATCGATCCCAACTTACGTTCCGTCTTCACCCGATGAATTTATGAAAGAACCAAAAACGGAAGGGCTTCGCCATATTAAAGAAATGGACGCTTCTTTTAACGAAAGCAGTTTCAAAGACCTTGCCGAGGATGTTTTTTTCGAAATTCAGGGCGGGTGGACAAAACGTGATCTAAGCGGAGTTCGCCATCTTCTTAATCCAGAAATGTTCAACATCCTCCATCAGGACGTGAATAGACTCCTTTCGGAAAAGAAGATTAATCGCTTGGAAAACATAGCCGTTCGCGAGGTGGAAATTGTAGAGGCCGGGCAAAATCGCGGAGAAGAGTTCATTACCGTGAAAATTTATGCCAATCTTTTAGATTATGTGGTAAATGAAACGGATGGCCAGATTTCTTCCGGCAGCTCAAATGACCCGGTGAAATTCTGAGAAAATTGGACCTTCTCCCGCAACGTGGGAGAGAAAAACTGGGTTCTCGCGGGAATCACTCAAGAAGGGGATCTTTAATGGAGGAAAAGTCAGAGAACATTTGCCATCCTTCTTTTCTAACGGTCTATCAAGATGATAAGCGATTCATTCAAAAAGGGAGCCTTCGCTAACCCGAATTGGATTATGTTAGCAGCTCCTCCAAGCCTTTTAGATCGCTCCCCATCGGGAGGGACTTATTTCTGGGTGAATTACAAGATAATATCCTTAGATCTTCGGCTTCAACAGATGCTTTATTGATAAATCCAAGAGTTTCTTCTTCCTTTTTCTGCTCCAGGCAGGCAAGGTTTAATTCGTTTTTAACTTCCACCATTCTTTCGTTTGATGTACCTTCTACCTTCAAGGCACTCTCGAAGGATTGACGGGCTTCGTGCCACCATCCCTTGTCTCTGAAACAAAAACCCATCAATTTGGCGGCTTCGAAGGGATTCTGTCCCTTTTCAAAGGCAATTTGGAATTGTTCGACGGCCTCATCGATGAACCCCATTTCCCGACACGCTACACCCATGTTAAAGTTGAAGTTGGGGTATGCCGCGCTCGGAATATCCGCCTCTTTGAGTTCCTTAAAGATCTCCTCGAATCCATACAACTTCTCTGTGGAGATGGAATTTAATCTTTTCAACTCCACGGGCTCACTTTTTTCCAGTTCAGCACTCAGGTCAAAGAGGGCCTCATTCTTTTCCTTCTCGGGAAGATCCATCCTGGGAATGAATAGGCCTTCAGGGCTTTCATTCACCGTTTCTTCATGTTTTTGAGCTTTGCCCTCCAGCATGAACTTCCGAGGGTTTAATTCGGCCATCAAGCCAATGAGCTCCTGGGCCTTATCTTTTATTCCCCGCCTGTTATAATACTGGAAAATGATTGTGTATTGAGCGAAGGCATCCCCCAGAAACCCCATCTTCCGGTAGATTTCGGCCATTTTCCGGTTCACGTGGCACAAGGTTGAATCCAGTTTCCCAATCCGCTTGTAAACGGCCATCGCCTGAGCGTAGAAAGCCTTCCTGGAAAAGATCTCTGCGGTTATGAGATACTCCGAAATTGCTTTCTGCTTTTCCCCTCTCTTTTGGTGAATTTCAGCCAGTTTTAGGCGAGCTTTGGTATCTCCCGGAGCTTTTTTTACGAGGTCCAGATAATGCTCGAACTCGTTCTGAATTCTCCATTTTTCTTTTCTGAATAGGTAATGAAGCTTATCGAGCGCCCCTTCGGGTTTATCCCAAGATCGAGAATTTCCCCCTCGATTGCCGGAAATTCTTATTTTGAGGATCGTCCCCAACGGTCTCACGGGGGAAAATTCATCGTTCAAGATCATGATCCGTCCATTTTGTGCCATTTTCAACTCCCGGGAAGGAATTTTTAGCTTGAACTTCTCCTGCTTAGATGCTGAATTATCAGCAAATTTTATGCCGCCAGGGAATTGGGAACAATAGAATAACCAATGATGGAGAAAATCCGAGGTAAGGAAATATTCTTTTGTTGATAGTTTTTTGATGTTTTTCTAGTTTGATAGTTTTTTGAACCAATAGTTCTTACATAAGAGGCAGGGTGTTACTTGGCAGTCAGAAATGGATTTCTCTGTCCGTAGTCAGTGGAGGGAAAGCAATTGACCATTTTTGCACAGAGATTTAGACATTACTGTACCCCCTTTTGCGGTTCGATTTTTTTTACCCGGCTCTATTATTTAGAGATAAACTGAAAATTCAGATAAATCACCAAAAGGATTAATAATTTCATATCGTTATCAGAAATGATGGATTATTTTAGGTTGGTAAGTGCAAAGGGGTTCTTCAGACATAAAATCTCCGTTCTCCTCAAAGGCTCTGGCCCGACATCCTCCACACACGCGGATATATTCACAATGACCGCAGCGGCCCTTGTAAGAAGAAAAATCTCGCAGGC
>Ga0315281_10011464_pt1 | contig 12148 bp, 14 predicted proteins | sample YL17G07_0_MG_FD_204540 | JGI IMG/M metagenome (GOLD analysis project Ga0315281, IMG submission 204540) | Sediment microbial communities from Yellowstone Lake, YNP, Wyoming, USA - YL17G07_0 | ecosystem: Environmental > Aquatic > Freshwater > Lake > Sediment | place: USA: Wyoming | collected... | reverse complement strand
ATGGGCGCGTCCGACGCGGAGGAAGACGAGCGGCCGGTTCACCGTGTCTACGTCAGCGAGTTCTTCATCGGGCGGTTCCCGGTCACCAATGACGAGTACGCGCGATTCGTCCAGGCGACGGGTCATCCGGCGCCCGGCATTCGCGACCTTCCGTTGATCACGCTTGGCGGACGCGATGCGCTTTTTCGTGAGCTCGGCGCGCCCTATGTCTGGGAGCACGATCAGCCGCCTGCCGGGCACGGCAATCATCCGGTCGTGCTCGTCCGGTACGACGACGCGCTGGCGTACTGCCGGTGGCTGTCAGACGCGATCGCTCGTCCGGTGCGGCTGCCGACGGAGGCGGAATGGGAGAAAGCCGCGCGCGCGGGAACGGAAGGGCTTCGCTACCCGTGGGGCGCCGACATCGACGCGTCGCGCGGCAATTTTCTACCCGACCCGGCGATCAAGCACCAACGCGGTACTCGCCCAACAGGCACGTACCCTCCGAACGCCTACGGTCTGTACGACGTCTGTGGCAACGTGTGGGAGTGGGTCGCCGATTGGTACAGCCGGGACTATTATGGGCTCGGCGAGACGCGGGACCCGCGTGGCCCGCAGTCGGGCAACGTGCGGACCGTCCGCGGCGGGTCGTGGGTGAATGTGGATGCGGCGATGCTGCGGTGCGCGTACCGGCACAGAGTACCGCCGGACACGTACGCCTACAGCATAGGATTCAGGATTGTATGCGGAGCATGATGGCGGCCTCGTTCATGTTGGCGGCCGGCGTCGCCTCGGCCCAGCCGGCGCAGCCCGATGTCATCGTCACGACCGGGGAGGCCGTGGTGCGGCGCGCGCCGGATCGCGCGTTCATCACGGTCATCGTCGAAACGCGGGCGAAGGGTCCGCGCGACGCGCAGCGGCTGAACGCCGAGACCATGACGGCGGTGCAGCAGCGCCTCGAACGGGCGCGCGTGGCGAAAGACGCCGTCCGCACGCAGGGGTACGACCTGCAGCAGGAGTTCGACTTCACGGGCGGCAAGCGGGTGCCACGGGAGTTCGTCGCGCGCAACGCCATCGACGTGCGCGTGGACGAGATCGGCCGGGTCGGCGAGCTGCTGGACATCGCCGTGCAAGGCGGCGCGACCGCGCTCGGCGGCGTGCGCTTCGACCTGCGCGACCGTGACGGCGCCGAGCGCGAGGCGCTGCGCCTGGCGGTCGTCGACGCGCGAACACGCGCTGACGCGGCAGCCGCCGGCGCGGGTCGCTCGGTGGACCGCGTGATCAAAGTCGAAGACGTGCGCGACGGAGGCGGATCGACGCCGCGTCCGATGATGGCGATGGCACGCGGCGCGGAGGCCGCGACGACGCCGGTCGAACCGGGGCTGGTCGAGGTCCACGCGCGCGTGACCCTGACGGCGGCGATGAAATGACACGAGCCGCTCTCAGCTGTCGGCTCTCAGCTCTCAGCGCTCAGCAAGCCCTGAGCCCCAAGCCCCCAGCCCCAAGCCCCCAGCCCCAAGCCTTCAGCCCCCAAGCCCTGACGCCGGAGGGTTATCAGAAAGCCCGACGTCACCTCATGCGTCGCGATCCGATCCTCGGCGCCGCCATCAAGACGATCGGCGCCTGCGGCATGGCCGAGCGCCAGCGCACGGATCATCTGAGCGCGCTCGTCGGCGCGATCGTCAGCCAGCAGCTGTCGACGAAAGCCGCGGCGACGATTTTCGGGCGTGTCCTCGCGCTGTTTCCCGGCGGTCATATTCCCGACGCGGCCGCGATCGCCGCACACAGCGACGAGGTGCTGCGGTCGGTCGGCCTCAGCGGGCAGAAGGTCGGCTATCTCCGCGATCTGTCGGCGCGCGTCGTGGATGGCCGGTTGCAGCTCGAGGAGCTCGCCTCGCTGCCGGATCAGGAAGTGATCGCGCGGCTCGTCGCGGTGAAAGGGTTCGGACGCTGGACCGCGGAGATGTTCCTGATGTTCCGCCTGCATCGCCCCGACGTGTTGCCCGGCGGCGATCTCGGGATCGTGGTCGCGATTCAACGGTTGTATCGGCTGCGCAAGCGGCCGGACGCGAAGCGCGTGCTGAAAATCGGCGAGGCCTGGCGTCCGTACCGGTCGGTCGCTTCCTGGTACCTCTGGCAGACCCTTCGGGAAGTGAGAACTGAGAACTGAGAACTTCAGAGTTCAGAGTTCAGAGTTCAGAGTTCAGAGTTCAGAGTTCTAAGTTCTAAGTTCTAAGTTCTAAGTTCTAAGTTCTAAGTTCTAAGTTCTGAGTTTGAGCCATAGCAGCATATATCCGACGGCTATGGCGAGGAGTGTCCCGCGCTCGCTGAACAGCGTTGCTCGCAACGAAAAGCCCTGTTGTTTTACCGCAGAGTTCGCTGAGAACGCAGAGCGATCTTTTTCAAGAAGATCTTTTTCTCCGCGGTCTTTGCGATCTCGGCGGTGAAACAACACCGGCAGCCATCTCGGCACGCGCGCAGCGTAGTCCCGGTACGCGTCGCCCAGGCGCGCCTCCAGCAGCGTTTCCTCCCACCGCACGATCGCGTGGTACTCGAGGCCGAGCAGCACGAGGATCAGCGGCGCAAGCCAGACCAGCCGCGCCGTCAGCGCGAACCCGACCCAGAGCGCGATGTTGCCGACGTAGAGCGGGTTGCGCAGCCGGTCGAACGGACCGCTGTCGACCAGCGGCCCCAGCCGATCGCTCCGCGTCCGCGAGATCGCCCCGATGTGGTGCACGCCCCACAGGCGCACGAGTTCGCCAATCACCGTGACCGCGACTCCGGTCGCGACGAGAACCGGCGACGGTCGTGTCTCACCGATTCGCAGCGTCAGGATGGCGAGGGCCACCGGAAGGGGAAGCGAGGTGCGATGGCGAAAGAGCCAGCCGCCGAGTCGGGTCGTGGTGTTTGGGATCGTCACGTCGGATTCGGTCGGCACGGATTCCGGCCAGTTTGACAGGGTTCGTGGGCTTGATAAAATCAGGACTAGTTCGGTCGGATATCCGCATGTCCTCAATTCACGCGTCATCGGTCCTGAATCGGGCGCCCGATTCCTCCGTCCTCGGCATGATCGGTCGGACACCCCTGGTCCGCCTGCACCAGTTCGAGCGCGAAACCCCGGGCGTGGAGCTGTACGCCAAGGCGGAGTGGCAGAATCCAGGCGGCTCGGTGAAGGACCGCGCCGCCGCCCGGATGATCCTCGACGGCGAGGCGTCGGGCAGGCTGACGCCGGGCCGGATCATTCTCGACGCGACGTCGGGCAACACCGGGATCGCCTACGCGATGATCGGCGCGGCGCGGGGCTACAAGGTGACGCTGTGCCTGCCGGAGAACGCGAGCCCCGAGCGCAAGCTGATCCTTCGCGCCCTCGGCGCCGAACTGGTCCTGACCAGCCCGCTCGAGGGCACCGACGGCGCCATCCGCGAAGCGCGCCGGCTCTGCGCCGAGGATCCCGATCGGTATTTCTACCCGGACCAGTACAGCAACGACGGCAACTGGCAGGCGCACTACGACACGACCGCGCCGGAAATCATCGAGCAGACCAGCGGACGCCTGACGCATTTCGTCGCGGGCCTCGGCACCAGCGGCACGTTCGTCGGGACCGGACGCCGGTTGCGCAGGTTCAACGCGGGAATCCGGCTGATTTCGTTCCAGCCCAACGCGCCGTTGCACGGCCTCGAAGGGTTGAAGCACATGGCGTCGGCCATCGTACCGGGCATCTACGATCCGACGCTGGCCGACCAGGATCTTCACATCGACACCGAGCGCGCGTACCGCATGGTGCGTCGGCTGGCCCGCGAGGAAGGCCTGCTTGCCGGCATCTCGTCGGGCGCAGCGGTCGCGGCCATGCTCGACGTGGCCACAGGGCTGGAGCGTGGCGTCATCGTCACGGTGTTTCCCGACGGCGCCGAAAAATATCTGAACGAAAGTTTCTGGGCCATCAATGAGTGATCGCACGCTGACGATCACGGCCGGCGTCGACCGGGCGATCCGCCGACACGGCCAGGACACCTACCCGCACGAGTGTTGCGGCGCGTTGGTGGGCCGAAGCGGGGGCGTGACCGAGATCGTCGCGCTACCGAATACGACCGAGGAAGGGCCGCGCCGCCGGTTTCTCGTGCGGCCGTCCGATTATCAGCTGGCGGAGCGCCGCGCGAGCGAGTTGGGCGGCGAGCTGCTGGGGTTCTATCACTCGCATCCAGATCACCCGGCCCGGCCGTCGCAGTACGACCTCGATCATGCGTGGCCGACGTTTGCGTACATCATTGTTGCGATCGTGGGAGACGGCTTGGCCGGCCGAAGCGCCGAAGGCGCGAAGGCGGCCGCCGCCGAGATGACCGTGTGGTATCTGAAAGACGATCGTTCCAGCTTCGACGAGGGCAGTCTTCATCATGGCGAAAATTCTCATACCGACACCACTCCGGCCGTACACGGATAAACAGGACACCGTCGAAGCATCGGGCGCGACCGTGGGCGAGCTGCTGGCCGACCTGACCGCAAAGCACGCCGGCCTGAAGGCGCATCTCTTCAACGAGCAAGGGAAGCTGCGCAGCTTCGTCAATATCTACGTGAACGACGAGGACATCCGGTATCTGGAGAAAGAGCAGACGCCGGTCAAAAGCGACGACACGATCAGCATCATCCCGTCGGTGGCCGGCGGCGCGCCCGCCTCCGCTGAAGCTTCGGCGGGCAAGCCCTCAGCTGTGGCGTCCGGCTTCAGCCGGACCTTGCCCGAGCTGACCAACGACGAGATCAAGCGCTACAGCCGGCACCTGATCATGCCGGAGGTGGGCGTCGAGGGCCAGCGCAAGCTCAAGGCGTCGAAGGTGCTGTGCATCGGCGCCGGCGGCCTGGGGTCCCCCGCGGCGATCTACCTCGCCGCTGCCGGTGTCGGCACGCTCGGCATCGTCGACTTCGACACGGTGGATTTCAGCAACCTCCAGCGGCAGATCCTGCACGGGACGCCCGACGTCGGGCGATCGAAGCTGGCGTCGGCGAAGGACCGGCTGAACGCGCTGAACCCGAACGTGAAGATCGAGACCTACGAGACGGCGCTGTCGTCGGCGAACGCGCTGGAGCTGTTCGCGCCGTACGACGTCATCGTCGACGGCACCGACAATTTCCCGACGCGGTATCTCGTGAACGATGCGTGCGTGCTGCTCGGCAAGCCGAACGCCTACGGCAGCATCTTCCGCTTCGAAGGCCAGGCGTCGGTGTTCGCGACGAAAGACGGCCCATGCTACCGCTGCCTGTATCCGGAGCCGCCGCCGCCGGGATTGGTGCCGAGCTGCGCCGAAGGCGGCGTGCTGGGTGTGCTGCCGGGGATCATCGGGGTGATTCAGGCGACCGAGACGATCAAGCTCATCATCGGCGTCGGCGAGCCGCTCATCGGCCGCTTCATGATTTACGACGCGCTGAAGATGAAATTCCGCGAGCTGAAGCTGCGCAAGGATCCGGACTGCCCCGTCTGCGGCACCCATCCCACGGTCACCACACTGATCGACTACGAACAGTTCTGTGGCGTCGTGCCTGCCGCTCCGGAGCCGGCGACGGTGAACCACGCGACCGACATCACCGCCGTCGAGCTGAAGCAGCGGCTCGACCGAGGCGACGCGCTCACGATCGTCGACGTCCGCGAGCCGAACGAGTACCAGATCAACCGGATTCCCGGGTCGGTGCTGATGCCGCTGGGCGATGTCCCCAAGCGTTACGCTGAACTCGACCCGGCTGACGAGATTGTGGTGCAGTGCAAGATGGGAGGACGGAGCGCCAAGGCGGCCGATTTCCTGCGGTCGGTCGGGTTCACCCGGGTGCTCAATCTGAAGGGGGGCATCCTCGAATGGGTCGACAGGGTGGACCCCAGCCAGCCGAAGTACTGAGGTTGTGCTAATATACGACTTAACGAGTCGGACATGCTGAGGCTATCCAAGAAAGCGGACTACGCGCTGATTGCCATGAAACATCTGGCGTTGCGTGGGGACCGCGGGTCATCGAGCGCCCGCGAGATTGCGGGGCTGTACGACATCCCGATCGAGCTGATGGCCAAGGTGCTTCAGCGGCTGGTCCGCCGGGGGCTGCTGGCCTCCCAGCAGGGCACGCGCGGCGGGTATCAGCTGGCCCGTACGGCGATTCAGATCACTGTGGCAGACGTCATCCAGGCGATCGAGGGCCCGGTGACGGTGACCGCGTGTTCGACTGACGAGGGTCAGTGCGATCAGTTCTCGAAATGCAACGTGCGCGATCCGCTGTATCGCGTGCGCGAACGGATTCTGGCCGCGCTCGGCGAATGCACGATCGCGGAACTGGCGGCGGATCCCCCGCCGTTGGTGACTGTGGCGCGGGCCGCGGTGTTGCACACGCATTTATGACAACGCAACGCTCGGCTCAAGCCAGCGCGCGACAGCTCGCCGCGCCCTGGACCGTAGGGCGAAGGCTTTAGCCGAGCCGAAAAAGAGAAACAATGGCGATAAAACTTCCGATTTACATGGACTATCACGCGACGACGCCGGTGGACCCGCGCGTGGTCGAGACGATGCTGCCCTATTTCACGCAGCACTTCGGCAACGCCGCCAGCCGCAACCATCCGTTCGGATGGGAGGCCGAGGAGGCCGTCGAGAAGGCGCGCAAGCAGGTGGCGGATCTCATCGGGGCGAACCCGAAGGAGATCGTGTTCACGAGCGGTGCGACCGAGTCGGACAACCTGGCGATCAAGGGTGTCGCCGAGATGTACCGCGAGAAGGGCAACCACATCATCACCGCGGTGACCGAGCACAAGGCGATCATCGACACGTGCAAGCGGCTCGAGAAGGACGGCTACCGCGTCACGTATCTGGCGGTGCAGAAGGACGGCCGGATCAGCCTCGACGAGCTGAAGGCGGCAATCACCGACAAGACGATCCTCATCACGATCATGGCGGCCAATAACGAGATCGGCGTGCTCCAGCCGATCGCGGAGATCGGCGCGATCGCGAAAGAGAAGGGCATCCTCTTCCACACCGACGCGGTCCAGATGATCGGCAAGATGCCGTTCAACGTCAACGATCTGAAGGTCGACCTGGCGTCGATCACCGCGCACAAGATGTACGGCCCGAAAGGCGTGGGCGCGCTCTACGTCCGGCGCCGCAACCCGCGCGTGCTGCTGTCGCCCATGATCGACGGCGGCGGCCACGAGCGCGGCATGCGCTCGGGCACCCTCAACGTTCCGGGCATCGCCGGCTTCGGGAAGGCGGCCGAGATCTGCAGGCTGGAGATGGCCTCGGAGAGCGAGCGGCTCCGCCAGCTGCGCGACTATCTGAACGAGAAGCTGCACGCGCAGCTCGACGAGCTCTACATCAACGGGTCGATGGAGCACCGGCTGCCCCACAACTTGAACATCAGCTTCGCGTACGTCGAAGGCGAGTCGCTGCTGATGGGCATCAACGACGTGGCGGTCTCGTCCGGGTCGGCCTGCACGTCGGCGAGTCTGGAACCGTCCTACGTGCTGAAAGCGCTGGGCGCCGGCGACGACCTGGCGCACTCGTCCATCCGGTTCGGTCTCGGCCGGTGGTCGACGAAAGAGGAAGTGGATTACGTCGCCGACAAACTGACGTCGGTGGTCACCAAGCTGCGCGACATGTCACCGTTATACGAACTCGCCAAAGAAGGCGTCGACCTGTCCACGATGGTGTGGCAGACAGAGGGGCACTGAAATCATGGCTTACTCCGATAAGGTCATCGACCACTATGAAAACCCGCGCAACGTCGGCTCGATGCCGAAAGACGATTCGAATGTTGGCACCGGCCTGGTCGGCGCGCCCGAGTGCGGCGACGTCATGAAACTGCAGGTCAGGGTCAACCCGGCGACCGGTGTCATCGACGACGCGAAGTTCAAGACGTTCGGGTGCGGATCGGCCATCGCCAGCTCCAGCCTGGCCACTGAGTGGTTGAAGGGCAAGACGGTTGACGAGGCGCTCGCCATCAAGAACACCGACATCGTCAACGAGCTGAGCCTGCCGCCGGTCAAGATCCACTGCTCGGTGCTGGCGGAGGACGCCATCAAGGCGGCGATCTCGGACTACAAGAAGAAGCAGGCTGCGACGAGCGCGTCGGCGGCAACAGAAGTTCAGCCGACGGCATAGGCGAGCTATCGGCTCTCAGCTATCAGCTCTCAGACTGATAGCCGAAAGCTGACGGCTGAAAGCTGAGAGATGATTCAGATCAGCGAAGGCGCCGCGCGCAAGATCCGCACGTTGATGGCCAAGCAGGGCATCACCGACGGCGGGCTGCGCGTCGGCGTGAAGGGCGGCGGGTGTTCCGGGCTGAGTTACACGTTTGCCTGGGAAAAACAGGCGCGCCTGGGCGATGAAATATTCGAGGGGCCGGACGGCGCGAAGATCTACGTCGACAAGAAGAGCCTGCTGTTCCTGAACGGCACGGTGCTCGACTACGACACGAACTTGATCTCACAGGGGTTCGTGTTCAGCAACCCGAACGCGAAGTCGACCTGCGGCTGCGGTAGCTCCTTCGGAGCGTAGTGTCCTCCCCCACCACCCCGTCCCTTCAGGTCTGCCGTGATTGCGGCGGCGGTGCGCCCATCGACGTGCACTTCTGCCCGCAGTGCACGAAGATCCTGTCGCTCGGCCGGCACGGCGACTACTTCGCGTTCATGGGGTTGCCGCACCGCCTGACCCTGGAGACGGCCGAGATCGAACGGCGCTTCCGCGCGTTGAGCCGACAGTTTCATCCTGACTTTTTCTACAACGCCACGCCCGCCGAGCGGATGGCGAGCCTCGAGCGGTCCTCGTACCTGAACGATGCCTATCGGACGCTTCGCGATCCGGTCACGCGGCTCCAGTACGTGCTGCAGATCGAGGGGCTCTCGCCGGCGTCCCCCGCGGACGCCTCGCGCCAGGTGCCGCCGTCGCTTCTCGAGGAAGTCTTCGCGCTGAACGAGGAGATAGACGAGGTGCGTACGGCGCGTGCGAATGGCGCCCCCGCGGAGGTCTGGCAAGGCCGGCTCCAGCGCGCGCGCGGGCCGGTCGAAACCAAACGCATCGGGCACGAGGCACAACTGCGGGATCTGGCGGCGCGCTGGGACACGCTCGTTGACCGCCCCGCCGCCGACGAGGACCGCCGTGCGGTCCTTCGTGCGCTGAGCGATCGGTTCCTCGAGCGCACCTACATCAATAATCTGCTGGCGGGCATTGAACGCGAGCTGGCGCAGTGACGACGAAAGAACCAATCCACCACGGAGGACACAGCGGACACGGAGGAGCAATCCTTCTCGCCGAAGAGCGTTTCGCCCTCCTGTCCACCGTGTCCCCCGTGGTGGAGAGTTGTTGAGATGAGCAAAGTCGTCGGCATCGATCTCGGCACCACCAACTCGCTGGTCGCGTACGTCAAGGACGGCGTGCCCCAGGTGATTCGCGATCAGCAGGGCGACGGCCTTGTGCCGTCCGTCGTATCGTTCGCTGAAGACGGCACGATCTACGTCGGTCGCGAGGCCCAGCGGCGTCTGCTGACCGAGGCGCAGCGCACCGTCTACTCCGTCAAGCGCTTCATGGGAAAAGGCCGCGACGACGTGCAGGAAGAGACGAGCCACTTCCCGTTCCGCGTCGCCGGAGAAGACGGCGTGCTCCGGATCGGTGTCGGCGATCGCGAGTTCACACCACCAGAAATCTCCGCGTTCATCCTGCGCGAGCTGAAGCACCGGGCCGAAGCGTTCTTCGCGGAGCAGGGTGAATTCGACAACGAAGTGAACCGCGCGGTGATCACCGTGCCGGCCTACTTCAACGACGCGCAGCGGACCGCGACCCGCGATGCTGGGCGCATCGCGGGGCTCGAGGTGCTGCGGATCATCAACGAGCCGACCGCCGCGTCGCTGGCCTACGGCCTCGACAAACGGCACGCCGGCATCATCGCCGTCTACGACCTCGGCGGCGGCACGTTCGATATCTCGATTCTGCGCGTCGAAGACGGCGTCTTCCAGGTGCTCGCCACCAACGGCGACACGCACCTGGGCGGCGACGACATCGACGTGCTGCTGATGGACCGCGTGCTGGCGGACATGCCGTACGTGGCGTCCGGCTTCAGCCGGACCTCTGAAGCGGTACAGGAAATCCGCAAGGCCGTCATCCAGGCGAAATGGGATCTGTCGGAGCGGGACGAAACCGAGATCGTCGTGGCGCAGGGCTCTGGTGTGGCGCAGGGCTCTGGTGTGGCGCAGGGCTCTGGTGTGGCGCAGGGCTCTGGTGTGGCGCAGGGCTCTGGTGTGGCGCAGGGCTCTGGTGTGGCGCAGGGCTTCAGCCCTGCGTATACAAAGCACATCACGCGCGCGGAGTTCGACGCGCTGATCCGCCCCATCGTCGACCGCACGCTCGGGCCGTGCCGCCAGGCGCTCGCCGACGCGGGCCTCGAAGCGTCGCAGATCGAGGAAGTTGTGCTGGTCGGCGGGTCGACGCGCATTCCCCTGGTCCGCAGCGCGGTGGCGGAGCTATTCGGCCGGACGCCGCACAGCGAGCTGAACCCGGACGAGATCGTCGCCCTCGGCGCCGCGGTCCAGGCCGACATCCTGATCACCGGCAATCGCGAGATGCTGCTGCTCGACGTGACGCCGCTCTCGCTCGGCATCGAAACGATGGGCGGCGTGACGTCGAAGATCATCATGCGTAACTCGACGATTCCCGCGACCGGCAGCGAGATGTTCACCACGGCGGTCGACAATCAGACGGCGGTCGACATCCACGTGCTGCAGGGCGAGCGCGAGCTGGTCGCCGACAACCGATCGCTGGCGCGCTTCAAGCTTCGCGGGATCCCACCGATGCCGGCGGGGCTGCCGCGCGTTCAGGTGCAGTTTCAGATCGACGCGAACGGCATCCTCAGCGTGACCGCGAGCGAGCTTCGCACCGAGATTGAGCAGACAGTGGAGGTGAAGCCGTCGTACGGCCTCACCGACGAGGCCGTCGAGCGCATGCTGATGGACTCGTTCGAGCACGCCGAAGCCGACTTCACCGCGCGCCTGCTCATCGAGGCGCGCAACGAGGCGGAGAACGTGATCCAGGCAACGGAGAAATCACTGCGCAGCTCGGACATCGACCGGATCGAGAAGGAAGAGCTCGCGGCAGGCGAGCGCAAGAAGATCGAATCGGTGCTGGCGGGCCTCAAGATGGTGCTCAATTCCTCTGATCGCGAGACCATCCAGAAGTGGACCCAGGCGCTCAACGACACGACCCGGCATCTCGCCGAGGTCATGATGAACCGCTCCGTCAAAGCCGCGCTGGCCGGGCGAAACATCGACGACATGTGAGCGGCCGAAATCTGAAATCCAAATCTGAAATCCAAATCTGAAATCTGAATTCTGCAATCTGAAATTCCTGAACATGCCCAAAGTCACTTTCATAATAGACGGCGAGACGACCGTCATCGAGTTCGAGCACGGCCAGGTGCCCTACTCGCATCACGGGAAGCCCGAATCGTTTCTCGACCTCGCGAAGCACTTTCACGTGCCGCTCGAGCACGCCTGCGGTGGCAGCTGCGCCTGCACGACGTGCCACATCATCATCCGCGAAGGCGAACAACACCTCAGCGAGATGCAGGAGGACGAAGCGGATCGTCTCGATACGGCCTGGGGGCTGACGTCGCGCTCGCGTCTCGGCTGTCAGGCCGTCATCAGCGGCGACGTCGTCTGCGAGCTGCCGATGTACACGCGGAACTACGTGCAGGAAGGCGGCGGGATCCAGCTTGGCAAGTCGAACAAGAAGGCCAAAGCGCAGGAGGTCACGCCATGAAGTGGGCGGACTCCGAGGACATCGGCATCGCGCTCGCGGAAACGTTTCCAGGCGTGGATCCGCTGACGGTGCGCTTCACCGACCTGCGCGAGAAGGTGATCGGGATCGACGGGTTCGACGACGACCCGAAGATGTCGAACGAACCGAAGCTCGAAGCGATTCAGATGGCGTGGTACGAGGAGTTCAAAGACGCGCAGAGTTAGAAGTCTGAAGTCTGAAGTCTCAACTTTGAAATTGAATCTGAAATCTGAAGTCTGAAATCTGCAATGTCATTTCCTGGGGCAGCACGGAAACGGCCAGGCGTTCACCGTCGGGGTGTAAATCGAAGCTGCGGCCCTCTGTGCCCATGTTGCCCCTCGGTCGCGGACTCAAACGCCGGTCGGACCAGAGTCGGGGCTTGTTCG
>Ga0315281_10011463_pt1 | contig 12148 bp, 17 predicted proteins | sample YL17G07_0_MG_FD_204540 | JGI IMG/M metagenome (GOLD analysis project Ga0315281, IMG submission 204540) | Sediment microbial communities from Yellowstone Lake, YNP, Wyoming, USA - YL17G07_0 | ecosystem: Environmental > Aquatic > Freshwater > Lake > Sediment | place: USA: Wyoming | collected... | reverse complement strand
AAGAGATTAATTATATTTTTATCACACATGCACATCTGGACCACTCAGGGATGCTTCCAAGGATTGTCAAAGAGGGCTTTAAAGGCAAGATCATCACAACATCCGCAACAAGAGACCTGCTTGAATTGATGCTTTATGACTCTGCAAATATCCAGGAAAGTGATTCAGAGTGGCTCACGAGAAAGGCTATCAGGGCTGGGAAACCTCCTATCCTTCCACTTTATACCGTAGATGATGTTAAGGATGTAATCCCTCTTTTTGATGTAAAACCTTACGATAAGATATTTAATCTTGGGAATGGCATTAAATACAGATTTTTAGATGCAGGTCACATACTCGGCTCCGGCATACTTGAATTGTGGTTTCAGGATGGTGGGAAGGAAAAGAAGATTGTATTTTCCGGTGACATAGGAAAGAAAGGTAATCCCATAGTCAGAGACCCGTTTACGCCTCCGGAAGCAGATTTTGTAGTTATGGAATCGACCTATGGGAACAGATTGCACAAACCACTAAAAGAGAGTATTGATGAACTGGTGGATGCAATAAAAATAACCTTTAAGAAGGGGGGCAATGTATTTATACCATCATTTGCAGTTGGAAGGACTCAGGATTTGCTTTATATCCTGAATAATCTTGTCCGTGATGGAAGACTTTACAGGATTGATGTCTATTTGGACAGCCCACTCGCAGAAGAGGCAACAAAGGTATATCTTGCACATCCCGAATGCTTCGATGATGAGGCAATGAAATTTTTTTCCATTAAGAATACCGATAAATCTGTTAAGTTACACTTTGTTCAGAGTGTCCGGGAATCAATGGAATTAAACAGAATAAAATCAGGAATTATTGTAATTGCCGGAAGCGGGATGTGTGAAGGTGGAAGAATAAAGCATCATCTCAAACATAATCTGTGGAGACCTGAGTGCAGTGTTATATTCGTTGGATTTCAGGGGAAAGGCACACTTGGAAGAAGGATCGTTGATAAAGCAAAATTTGTTCACATACTCGGAGAAGAGATAGCTGTTAAGTCATCTATTTATACGATAAATGGCTTCTCCGCACATGCTGACCAGGCAGAACTCATCGAGTGGTTATCACATTTTAAAGATTCACCTGAGGTGTTTATAGTGCATGGTGAAGAGAATGTGGAAATATCATTTGGTGAACTCATAAAGGACAAGTTCAGTTTTACAACGCATATACCTGCAAAGGGTGAAGTTTTTGAGTTGTAGATGACTCAGATTACAGAAGATACGTTTGAGCAAGTTTTACCTACTTTTAAAGAATCATCAACAATTGATCTTCGAGAGACAACCTTTACAGATCCCTATGGAATGGTTGGCCTCCTTGAGATTGGTGAAATTTTGAAAGCAGAAGGCATTAGAAAAACTCTTTATCTTCCAGAATCAGAAGAAGTCCTTAAATACCTTGAAAGGATGGACTTCTTCAAATTCGCTGACAGATATTTCAGCCTTGAGCCTTTAAAACCACAAATATCAGAAAAATATTTAAGAAGTTCTTATTCAGATGTCCTGCTTGAGATTACCCCTATAGAAAAATCAGACGATATTCATTTTATTGTTGGAAAAGTAAAAGACCGCGCCCATTCAATCCTCACAAGGCATCTTAACTACGATGAAAATGCAATAAATGGTTTTATAGTGGCTCTTTCAGAGGTTTGCCAGAATATAATCGAGCACAGTGAATACAAGGGATTTGTAGGGATACAGAAATATCATTTCCAGAACCTGAACAAGAATGTTGTCAAGATTGCTGTTATGGATATCGGGATAGGCTTCAGAAAATCTTTATCAGAAAGGTTCTCGTTAAAAAACGACCTTGAAGCTATCGAAAAGGGACTGCTGCATGGTGCATCAAGATATGCAGATAAAGGAAGAGGGCATGGATTATCCGCAGTGAGGCGCTTTGCTAAACAATGGAATGGTAAACTTTCTGTCCGATCAGGGACAGCAAAGCTTTCGATAATTCCTGAATGGGCGAGAGGTAAAGCAAAGGAACTTAATCTTGCCTATTTCCCAGGTGCACAGATAAATATCATGCTGCCGAAGGTTTAGAAAAACATTTTAGAAGAAAAATGTTTTAGAATAATAATATGAAAGCTAAGAAAGACCTTATAATAATTGGTGATAGAGTTCTTGTAGACCCCGATGAAGGGACGGGCAAGACCAGTTCAGGGCTTTACCTTCCTCCCACTGTTAAAGAAAAGGAGAGGGTAGCGGCTGGATATGTCGTTAAAACAGGTCCTGGCTATGCTGTTCACGACCCGAGTGTTTCAGAAGAACCCTGGGCTTCTTCTAAAAAGAAAGAGGTAAAATACATTCCATTACAGGCATCAGAAGGTGATTATGCAATCTTTCTGAGAGAATCAGGCGTGGAGATCGAGTTTGAAGGTAAAAAGTATTTAATCGTGCCCCATTCTGCTATACTCGCACTCGTCCGTGTAGAGATAACAGAAAGGGAGTCTTGAATTTATGAGGAGTATAGTAAATGGATGAATCACATAAGTCAGAAAAGATTCTTAAAGAAATCACAGAACTTGGCTTTACCTATGTTGAGAATGGCTGTGACGGCTTGTGCCACGAATGTGATGAGATATCTGAATGTGCGGCATATAAAAAGATGACAGAGACCTGGGACAAGTTATATTCATAGCAATTTAAATTTCCCTGCTGCATGAAAAAGACCGTAAAACTTTTTAAAGATAGGCATAAAACCTCCATCCTTAAGCCGCCGGTTTTTGGTTGTCATTGCGAGTCCGCATCGACCGAAGCAATCTCGTATCGAACTCATTTGTAATTCATCTTACGAAGTATATCGATTACAAACTCTGCCAATAATTTCCCTTGACAAATGTCTTATTTTATGATTCAATTGAATCAGTTGAATACTATAAAGATATTTTTGAATTGTAGAGGTTTCGGGCTATGAGAAAAATAAACACAAAAATAATTTTAGGCGATTGCAAAGAAGTTCTTAAAAACCTCGATGAAAATTCAATAGACTTGATAGTTACATCTCCGCCCTATGCAGATAGCAGAAACGGCACTTACGGAGGGATAAAACCTGATGGCACTTTTATATTGAATAGAGGAGATAATTGATGCAGCAATACTGGCTCATTGTTGGCTCAGAAAAAAATTGGCACGTTGCTTTTGCATCAAACAATCTTTGGGGATTAAAAGATTTTAGAGAATTACGTTCATTATGGAGTATGATGCGTGAAGGAGACGGCTTACTCTTTTATGTATCCAAACCCGTTCACGGAATCGTTGGGGTTGGAAATGTTGTTGCGAAATTTAAGCAGACTAATCCTCTTTGGCCAGAAGAAATCAAAAGGAACGAAGTAATATGGCCTCTCAGATTTGAATTTAATATAGAGTATTGCCTTCCTCCTAGTCTATGGAAAACCAAGAGATTCACTACACACGACCTGCAAATGATTAGCAGGATGGTTTTCCAATGCTTTCCGATTGAAGAAGTTAAGGCTGCAAGACATGCATTGGGGTTAAGCCCTATTGCAGAAGCACTTCCACCTATTGTTGAAGATAGATATTCAACTGAAGAATCCGTGGAGAATACTCATAATCAGCTAAAGAAGTATTTGAAGGAAATTGGTAGGCTTCAAGGTTACATTGCTGACGAAGAATATCCTATGGAAAGTACTTATCTCGACGTTGTGTGGCGCAGAGTAGAACGCTCAGTTCCTACATTTGTTTTCGAAGTTCAGGTCTCTGGAGATATTTATAGCGCAATGGTCAAATTGAAACACGCATTCGATATTTGGAATAGTCATATTTTCTTAGTAGCAGGAGTAAAAGATAAGGCCAAATATCAGGAATTCGCCGCGGGAACGTTTCATGAAATCAAAGATCATTTGAAATTTATTGATGTAGCTTCGATAAAAAAATTGCTCGATAAAAAAAGAGACTATAAGGAGATGGAACGAGCTTTAGGTATTTTCAAACAATAGTGCACGAACAAATTATAGTAAAGCTGAAATAAATGAAAAAGATGAAACTTTTAGATACTTATGATTTCTTGGATAAAAGATTCACTAACTTCTACAGATCTCAAATAGAATTTCTCGAAAAATTGCAATTAGAAATAGTTTTAGGAAACATAAAAAATCCTTACTTAATTCGAGTTAAGAATGAGTTGCTGGTTTCTGATCTCATTCGTTCCGTATTAGACAAGTATCTTTCGCCATTTCAAGAATATTTTCTTGATGAGCTTCTACAAGGGCTTGCGATCTTCATTTGCAAAAAGGTGTATAAAGGCAGAAAATCATCGACAACCGGGATAGATTTGGAATTTGATAAAGAAGGAATTCGATACATTGTATCCATAAAGTCAGGCCCAAGTTGGGGTAATAGCCAGGCTGTATACAAAATGATCAGCAATTTCAACGCAGCAAGAAAGATTTTAAGAACCAGCAATTCCAAGATTAATGTAGTCGCTGTAAACGGATGCTGCTATGGCAGAGACACCAAACCATACAAAGAAAAAGGTGATTATTTTAAATTCTGTGGCCAGCAATTCTGGGAATTCATTTCCGGCAATGAAAATCTATATACGGAGATTATTGAGCCTCTCGGCCATAAGGCGAAAGAACGGAATGAGGAATTTATGGTCGCCTATGCACAAATTATCAATAAGTTCACTTTGGATTTTATGAATGAATTTTGTATTGATGGAAAAGTGGATTGGAAGAAATTGGTGAAATTCAATTCAGGGAAAAAACAATCTGATTGAGATGCATGGGATGTTTTTCAGACTCGTCCGATTCGCCGAGGCAAAAAGGAGTTTGAGGAAGAGGGAAAGGCTTATGCAACTATGGTTGGGAGTATTGAAAGTTCAACATGATGGATAAAAAGAACGAAAAGTCAAAGCCTGATCTTATCAGTCCTCATGGCGGATACCGCAATCTAAAGTCTTACCAGACCTATGTTGAGGTTTCGCTTCCTGAAGTAGCCGCCAATACCCTTATTTGCCTTATTCATCAAGCAAATTATCTGCTTGACCAGCAACTACGACAACTGGGGAAACAATTCCTGGAAGAAGGCGGCTTCACAGAAAAACTTTATCAGGCGCGTCAACAGGTTAAGAGAAAATAATATTAAAGGTATTCATTTATGTTTGAACATCATAAAAAACCATTATTAAGCCGGAAGGAATTCATTCATCGACAATTACGGTATACTGGTTTTTCTTTAATAGTTTTGATTTTTTCAATTGGACTTGGAACAGCAGGTTATCATTTTTGGGGACAACTTGCATGGGTCGATTCTTTTTTAAATGCCTCGATGATTTTAACCGGAATGGGGCCGGTTGATCATTTGAATACATATGCGGGGAAATTATTTGCCGCCTTTTATGCATTGTTCAGCGGCATATCATTCCTTACATTTGTTGCAGTGCTTTTTGCTCCAATATATCACCGGTTTTTACACAGATTGCATCTAAACATTGAGGGTGATAATGAATCAGATTAATTCTTATATCAAAGGAATATGATGCAAACTTACAACCTATATAAACTCCTTAAGGAAGAACTGAAGAACGGCTCAAGTGACCTGGTAACCAGGCCTTCGGGGCAGATGGTACGAGAGAGGATTGAGCGTGATATTGTAAAGGAGAAAGATGGAGAGGTGATTGCCCTTGATTTCTCCAAGGTCGCGATTATCGATTATTCATGCGCTGATGAGATTGTGGCGAAACTTGTTTCAAGGCTTTTGAGCGGAGAATATGGGGATAAATATATTATTCTAACAGGTTTAAATGAAAACCAGAAGGAAAACATTGAGGTTGCACTCGAGAGAAAAGAACTCGCAGTTATTGCCAATATGAGGGATGGTAAACAGGTCCTTCTCGGAAGTCTTAATAATTATCTTAAAGAGACCTTGAATCTTATTGTAAAAAAGAGCAAAATTACAGCCAGTGAGCTTTCAAAGACTATGAAGCTTGAGGCTAATACAAGCGGCACAAGATTGTTAAACCTTCATAAGAAAAGGCTTGTAAAGAGAATAGATGAAATAAGAAATGGGGGTAGAGTCTGGATTTATGAGAAGATATAATCTTAAAGCATGGTCAAACAGGTGGTGCATAATATTTTCGCTCATTCTCGGTCATTCTAATCTCCGAGGTGAATTCTTTCTTCGAAAGAATTCAAATCCGCTCAAATACTATGCACCACCTGCATTATTTAATAATATGAGGTAATCGAATGACGATAACCATTATTTTTTTCATTGTAGGTTTGGCAATAGGCGGAATTATTACCTGGCTTATTGCATCTTCTCGCCAACAAAAACAATACACAAAACAAATTGCTGATTTACAATCTTCTTATTCAAATCAGATTACTGAACTTGAAAAGAGGGCAAGTGGGGCTGAGGCGAGGATTGAAGAATTAAGACAGCTGGTTCAGCAAAGGGACTCTGAGATAAATCAGATTAGAAGTAAACTTGATGCTGAAAGACAGGCTAAGGTTGAGGCATTGACAAGACTTGAGGCAGCTCAGAAAAGTTTTGAGGAACAGAAGGCGCTCATCGAGGCGATGAAGACGGAGATGACCGACACATTCAATGCCCTTTCATCAGCAGCCCTCAAAAGCAGCAGCGAGGACTTTCTCAGGCTTGCCTCAGAACATCTCGGCAAGGTGGTTGCTGATACCAAAGGGAAACTCGGTGAGCATCAGGCGGCAATGGACGGCATGATAAAACCACTGTATGAAACATTGAAAAGATATGAAGAGCAGATCAGGTCAATCGAAGAAAGCAGACATAAGGCATATGGAAGCCTTGAGGAACAATTAAGGGCACTGGCATTAACCCATGAAAACCTCCAGAGGGAAACGAGCAATCTTGTTTCAGCCTTAAGAAAACCCCAGGTTCGTGGCAGATGGGGTGAGATGCAGTTAAGAAGGGTTGCAGAACTTTCAGGGATGTCCATGCACTGCGATTTTACTGAACAGCAATCTATGGATACGGAAAAAGGCAGGATAAGACCAGATATGATTGTGCATCTACCCATGGAGAGGGAGATTGTTGTTGATTCAAAGGTGTCACTGGAAGCATACCTTGATGCCATCGCAGCTACAACAGAGGATGAAAGAAAAGCAAAGATGGAGAAGCATGCTCAGCAGGTAAGGTCACACATGAATAAGCTCGCATCTAAGGAATATTGGAGCCAGTTCAAGCAATCCCCTGAATTTGTTGTACTCTTTATCCCTGGCGAATCCTTTTTGAGTTCAGCCCTTGATATGGACAATACCATTATAGAGGATGGGATTGAAAAGCGGGTTATTGTTGCAACGCCAACCACCTTCATCGCTTTGCTGAGGGCGATTGCCTACGGATGGAGGCAGGAACAGCTTACAAAGAATGCACAGGAGATTAGCGAACTGGGCCGTCAACTATATGAAAGGATGAATATACTTGTTCAGCATTTTGATAGTATCGGCTCTAATCTTGAGAAGGCTATAAGTGCATATAATAAGGCAGTTGGTTCTATGGAATCGAGGATATTGCCTTCTGTAAGGAGATTTAAAGAACTCGGCGTTACAGGTGCTGACGAGATACCTGTTATCGAGCAGATAGACCAGACACCGAGGAACTTGAGTACACTTGAATTAGACTCTGATCGAGATGATAAATAGCTTTTAAATCCTAAAAGGAGGAGGTAGACAGCCATGTCAGAAAAGTTAAGTCATGAGGAGTTTGTGAGAAAGGCAATTGTCAGTTTGAGGAAAGAGGGTTATAAGGGGATCCATACTGTATACTCCGGATTTAATAATGCCTTCAAGAAATATTTTGAAGGCGAAAACCCTGTGGAGGCAACAAACAAATTAGCCCATGAAGGGAAGGTAATAATAAGACCTGTAAAAGGTGGGGTAATGCTATATCTGCCGGAAGAAGCACCTGCGTCTCAAAGTTTGGGTGATGATGCATTAAGGAAGATGGGACTTTAACTGTGCCGGGGATTCTTGAGGAGGCAAAAGAGCTAAGAAAAATCTGGAGCGGTTTCAGGCCGGCGAGGGTTCTTATTACCGCGAATAACTACAGGGTATTTGATCACTTAACAAAACCTCAATCAGCTAAGACAATCTCGAAAAAACTTAAAATAGATTTAAGGGCTGCAGAGATTTTGCTTGATGCCCTTACAGGCCTTGGCCTTTTGAGGAAACATAAAAGCAGATACTCAAATACACGTATGACTTCTAATTTTCTTGTATATGGTAGCCCTTATTATCAGGGTGACATTATCAGACATGCAGATACCTTATGGAAAAACTGGTCAGGACTTGATGAGGTTATAAGGACAGGAAAGCCATATCATAAGGCGCATAACCAGGAGGCATTTATCCTCGGGATGCACAACCTTGCATTATTAAAGGCAAAAGATATTATCAAGTTGATTGGATTAAAAGGAGTTAAGACAGCCCTTGATCTTGGAGGAGGACCCGGGACATATTCAATCGAAATGGCAAAGAAAGGTGTGAATGTAACACTCTTTGATTTCCCTGAGACCATCGTGATTGCAAAAAAGGTCATCGAAAAAGAAAGGTTAAACGGCATCAACTTCATCAGCGGTGATTTTATGAATGATGATATTGGACAAAGTTATGACCTTATCTTTATCAGTCAGATCCTGCATGCCTATTCAGCAACGGATAACCTTCAGCTAATTCGAAAATGTAGAAGGGCACTCAATGAAGGAGGAAGAATAATCATCCAAGAGTTTTACATCTCGAAGGATAGGACGCAACCCGCACAAAATGTCCTCTTCTCAGTGAATATGCTTGTTAATACAACAGGCGGAAGATGCTATTCACCTGACGAGATAAAAACCTGGTTTCTAAAAGCGGGATTGAAAAATATTGGCGAAAGGTTTATTGATGATAATGTAATAATAATCGGATATTATTATATAGTTAAATAAGAAAGAGGCTATGAAACAGGCTCCACACCTATAGAGCGCACCCATTCGATGATTTCCTTTTTCATTGCCTTCGCATTATAACCATGCCATCTTTTCCTTTCCTTTGGATAATCGATGAGAACATCCTTGAATCTTCTGAATGCTCCTTTTCCATTAAGCGCATTTGAAAGTTCTTCTCTGAGTAACGGATCCTCAACTGTCTCTATAAAGTCAGACATGGATTTATATGCCATATGGGGTTCTCTTTCCGGAATGCAGGCATATCGTCCTTCTTCATCAAGGAGGATCTCCAGTGCCAGTTCAACTTCGTCATACATCCAATAATGCAGTTCTGGTTCTTCGTCAAATTCTATATACTCTATTTCATCTCCTATCTCATCAGAATCACTATCATATAATCTTGATTTAACATCGCTTAAAATTTCCTCTGAAAAGGCTATGACCTCGCCTGTTACCATGTCAAGGAAGTAATCGAATGTATCCCTTGAGACATCTTCCATAGCCTTTTGGATCTCGTCAAAATTTACTTTCTGTTTTTTCACCTGAAAATCCTTTTACCATTCTACGATGCTTATTCTCCTTCTCACATACCTTTCTCCAGTTGCAGTCTTTGCAATATTCTCTTGCCCATTCACGGAAAATCTGTGGAATCTTTTCCTTTATATCCCTCCACTTAACTTTCCTTTGGTTTTTAAAACTTAGTAATCTCATTGCCCTTCTGTCCATTTCTCCTATCTCAGCCTCAGCATCCTTGTCATAAAGACATATCTCCCCTTTAAGATACGGACACATTTTGCAGACGTCATCAGCTCCTGAATAAACCTCTATCTCTTCCCCGGCCTCCGCTCTGTTTAATATTCCATTGAGGTTTGCTATAAATTCAGGATTGTAGCCCTCCCCTCTAAAGAAATGAAGGCATATGAGGTGGTGACCTCTTAGTTTTATGGTTGGCTTTTGGAGGCTCACTTGATTAAAGGATCTTTTATACCTGCCTCTTTAAATCCCTTTGCCCTGAAGATACAGCTATCACATAAACCGCATGGAACATAGCTTTCACCCCCTCCTTCACCCTCCCTCCCCCTCGAGGGGGAGGGAGGGGTGGGTGGGACTGAGTTCTGTATTATATGTCCTATTTTTTGTTTTTTCTGCGGGTCATAACAACTCCATGTCAATGAATAATCAAGTCCCAGTTCAACACCTTTTCTAATTATTTCTGATTTTTTCATTAAGATCAATGGTGCCCTTATCATAAACCTTAATCCGTCCTCAACACTTGCCTTAGTAGCAAGGTTTGCCATGGCTTCAAATGCCCTGAGATACTCCGGCCTGCAGTCAGGATAACCACTATAATCTATGGCATTTGCCCCTATAAAAATATTCTCTGCCCCGAGAACCTCTGCCCATGCAATAGCAAAGGATAAAAATATAGTGTTACGCGCAGGGACATAGGTAACTGGAATAACAGAACCCAGACTTTCACCCCCTCCCTTACCCTCCCCCCTCGAGGGGGAGGGATTGGGGGGGGGGACTGTATCCTGCATCCTGACTTTAGGTACTTCAATCTCAGATGTAAGGGCAGAGCCTCCAATTTCTCTTAAGTCGAAACTTATAATGAGATGTTTTTGGGCTCCAAGGGTTGATGCAACTAATCCTGCAGATTCAAGCTCTCTTTTATGTCGCTGGTTATAGTCAAAAGTCAGGGCATATAATTCATACCCTTCAGATTTTGCAACTGCAAGGGCGGTTGAAGAATCAATTCCACCGCTGAGGAGAACAACAGCCTTTTTATTATTTTCATGCCTCATGCTAATAAGTTCATAAGTAAGGCGACTTGTATGTCATTCCGGCTTGTCCGGAATCCTTCTGAACATCCTCAGTCTACGAAAGAAAGATTCCGGACAAGCCGGAATGACAGAAATAAAATAATGTGCGGGATGTATCCTGCATCCTGTATCGTTTCAATAAATATCGTCCGTCGTCCCCTCTTTACCATCTGCCCCTGCACTCAGGACGATGAACGTATAGCCGTTTTGATTATAAATATATGGTCTCCCCCAGGGATCTGACCTCTTTGAGATCACATCAAGTGTCTCAGGATATGAGCCGTATTCAAACTTGTAAGCCTCTGTTTTAAACCTGAGTTCAGCAATGGTCTCTGATGTACTGTATCTCTTGAATAAATCATTAGCGCTCAAAAAGACAGGAAATAGGGAAAGCAGTAACGAAACCGCAATAGCTATTATAGGGAGATACCGATAAGATAACACTGGTTTTTTTATTTCTATCGGAGGCATCTCAGTAACAACAGAGACAACCTCCTTTTTCTCTATAACTCCTTTCCCCATAAGCGAAACAAGGGCCTTTGATACAGAATAATCATCCTTTGCAGTGATATCGATTATGGTACTCACATCATTTTCCCCATCAACCAGCGAGAGTATATCTTCCTCCTCTTCATTAAGTCCTGTTATATCTTCAGCCTTTTTTGTGAATACCGTATCGAGTGTTAATTTGCCCTCGATGAGAGACCACTCATCAACTATCCTTAACCCTTCCATAAGTAGATGTTGTGTATCAAGGGATATTGGAAGGTCTTTATCAACAGGGACAGCCTGAGGTGTAAATTCATATGTCCCCTGTTTCCAGCCAAATATCTGAACCACTGTCTCTTTAATCTGTCCTGTCAGGATTTCCTGTATCTGATCTTTCTCAATAATCCCTCTTTTCACGAGGATATTCCCAAGTTTCATATTCGAACTTCGCTGTTCATCAAGCACAGACTGCAGGTCTTTTTCTTCCATAAGACCTTTTTTTACAAGCACCTTACCAAGCCTATTTGCTTCTATCCTTCTTCTTGATTCTGCACCAGTAATATTCCCTTCGATGAACAGCAGCCTTACCCTGTCCATCCTCCCTTCAAGTGTAAGCACCCCGGTCTTCCGCTGGAAATAAATCAGCTGAAGTATATCAGCAAGGCCAAAATCCCTTAGCGATCCTTCTAAAGCCACCCTTTTGCAAGCCTCCGTCTCGTTATAATGTTAGACATAAAATATACTATGACCATAAGTAAAAACGAGCCCCAACTTAGCCAGTTATGGGAAAAATAGGACGTCTCAGGTGCGAATATCAAATTTGTTATAGGGATAAAAAGGAAAAATAAAAATGGCCATAGAAACAATAAACCGTA
>Ga0315281_10011462_pt1 | contig 12149 bp, 13 predicted proteins | sample YL17G07_0_MG_FD_204540 | JGI IMG/M metagenome (GOLD analysis project Ga0315281, IMG submission 204540) | Sediment microbial communities from Yellowstone Lake, YNP, Wyoming, USA - YL17G07_0 | ecosystem: Environmental > Aquatic > Freshwater > Lake > Sediment | place: USA: Wyoming | collected... | reverse complement strand
GCACACTTGAAGGGATTACTTCAAATCCATCGGGGACTGAAGACAGACTTGAAACGTAAATTAATCCTCTCTATACTCCAAAACAGACACCGAAAAAAGTAATTATGCCTAATATTTTTAGTACTTCATGAAAAGATTATCATTCCTTATTTGGATTTTTCTGGCAATTCTTTTTTCTTTCTCCTTTGCTATTGTTACAGGGATTTTTAATCCACGCGAAAAGGTTAATGCTATATGGTTAATTACTGCAACTGCATGTTTTTATATTCTCGCATATAGATTTTATGGAGCTTTCCTCGCTGCAAAGGTTGCAACTCTTGATGATGAGAGGTTAACTCCTGCCCATCGCTTATATGATGGAAAGAATTTCTATCCAACAAATAAATGGGTCCTCTTTGGACACCATTTTGCTGCTATAGCAGGCGCTGGGCCACTCATTGGTCCTGTCTTAGCATCGCAGTTTGGTTATTTACCGGGTTTCCTCTGGATTCTTGTCGGGGCAGCCCTTGCAGGTGGGGTTCATGATTTCATAATCCTTACTGCCTCTATGAGGAGAAACGGAAAATCCCTCGCGCAGATGGCCAAGGAGGAGGTTGGCCCGATAACAGGAGGAGCTGCCCTCATTGCAATACTCTTTATCCTGATTGTTGCCATAGCAAGTTTGGGGCTTGCTGTTATAAACTCCCTCTACTCCAATCCATGGGGAACTTTCATCATAGGCATGACAGTTCCTATTGCCCTCTTCATGGGTATATACATGAAATCCATAAAACCAGCAAACATAGTCTGGATTTCTTTTCTCGGGTTTTTTCTTCTGTTTCTGGCAGTCATACTCGGAAGGGCGATTCCTTCATCTCCTTTGTCCTCTCTATTTAATCTGGATAAAAATACTTTATCCATTCTTCTTGCTGCTTATGGATTTATAGCCTCGGTTCTTCCTGTATGGATGCTCCTTGCACCGAGGGATTACCTCTCCTCCTTCATGAAGATAGGCGTTATATTCCTTCTCACCATCGGTGTTGTATCTGTTGCACCTGATTTAAACATGCCACCTCATACAAAATTCATTCATGGCGGAGGACCTATAATTCCTGGGACCCTTTTCCCTTTTGTTTTTATAACCATAGCCTGTGGTGCAATATCAGGATTTCATTCTCTTATCTCATCAGGGACTACCCCCAAAATGATAGAAAAGGAAGGTTATGCAAAGCCGATAGGATATGGTGCCATGCTTGTGGAAGGATTTGTGGCAGTGATGGCATTAATTGCCGCTGGAGTTTTGATTCCAGGGGATTACTTTGCTATCAATACAAAGCTCTCTTTCTCTGAACTTGCCTCCTTAGGGTTTCCGGTTCATGACATAAAGGAGCTTTCATCCACAATTGGGGTAGATCTGGCTGGAAGGCCAGGCGGGGCTGTATCTTTAGCAGTTGGAATGGCATCCATATTTTCGTCTATTCCTTTTTTAAAGCATTTAATGGCTTACTGGTATCAGTTTGCCCTTATGTTTGAAGCCCTTTTTATTCTTACCACCATTGATGCAGGAACAAGGGTTGCCAGATATGTGGTTCAGGACATAGGGGGTTATGTGTACAAGCCCTTTGGGGATCTCAGCTCTTTCTCAGGGAATATTATTGCAAGTTTCATTGTTGTCCTGGCATGGGGATATTTCATTTTTACTGGTTCCATATCTGTCATATGGCCCATGTTCGGAACTGCCAATCAGCTACTTGGAATGCTTGCCCTCTGTATTGGAACAACTTTGATAATAAAGATGGGAAAGAAAAAATACATATGGGTGACATTGCTTCCCATGATTTTCATGGCAGCAATAACATTTACTGCCTCTGTTGAGCTTATCCAGGACTTCTCTCTGAGGGCTTCGAAATCTCCTGATCCGTTCACATTCAGAATTAATGCTCTATTAATGGGATTGATGCTAATTCTTGCTATAGTTGTAGTAATCGATTCTGCAGTAAAATGGTATGGTTATCTCGTTAAGAAGCAGCCTATTAAAACAACAGAGGTCATTACGTACTCAACAGAGCGCCGCTAACACAAACGCATTAAAAAAGGTGTCAGTGCGAGGGGTCCTTTCGTCCTGAGGCGGGCGGATTACGAAGCAATCTCAAGTGAATGAGATTGCCACGCCCTTCGGGCTCGCAATGACAATGTAAAAACATTTAGTGTGTTGTCTATGAAACAGTTTTTGTATTCTTCTATTTCTTCCCCATAGGTAGAGACAGTTTTTTCAATTGCTCTTTTGATAGAGGTTCGCCAAAGGCGGCATAATGTATTACAGGTGCAGGTGGATTAGCGATTGGTATCCATTTTCCATCTTTGTAATTTTGATAGGTTGAATCATATATCACTCCATCTATAACAGGTATAACTCCCTTTACATTTTTCGCTACTCCATTTTCAAGCCAGATTAAATTCAGTTTCCCTTCCCGGATTTTTTTGACAGTTTCTGTTGCATGGCAGTCATCACATTTTCTTCCTTGCTTCATGATAGAGTGGCTATTCTGAGGAGCGAACATGAGGAAAGTCTTATTATCAGATACAACAAAGTTTTGCATATTCGCTGATGTTACCTTTCCATTGTAGTTCATGAGGAAAACCCATCCAGAAAGGGGAATTGCAACACGCTTTCCCTCTTTTACAAGCGTCTCAAAGTGACAGTTTGTACAACTGCTAACATGACGCACATGGCAGGCTTTACAGTCAAGTTTTTCTCGATGTACTTTATGAGAAATGCTTGGATTAACTGATGGATGACATTTCTCACAGTTAGCATCCATAGCACCTATTTGCTTCATGGATTTGTATTCGATGCCGTCACCATGCATCTCCCTTGCAGTATGACAATCCATACACTCCATGCCTTTGGCAGAATGTACATTCTGTTGATTTGCTGCACTGTCAATTTGCAGAATGGAAGCCTCCCGCTTGTGGCAATGTAAGCATGTGTCCTGTTTCCTGGCAACCATTTTAGAATACACAGGCCTTTCATTTATAACGGTCCTATGACATGCATCACATGAGGTTACATGACAGTTTTTGCAGTCAAGGTTTGAGTAAGGAATTCCCGTAAGGTTTTCCAAACCACCATTTGTTTTGTCATACCAGTAAGCCATTCCTTTCCCAGTATAGTGTAAGCTGGAGTTATAAAGAGGTTCCTCTTTTTTCTTTTCTTCTGAGATTGCTTTTCCATAAAACCCTGCAACAATCAAAATAAAGACAATCAGTTGGATGACTACAATCTTTTTCATGCTAAACCTCCTTTATACTATGCCTATAAATTTATAGTAACCCCCAATGATGCAATTCAATAATGCAGATGTTGTGTGAAAATTTATTTTTTGATACCTTTTCACCTTGGTCTCCTCGGCGACTCGCCTGGAGCGAGCGAATCCGACGAGTCGGAAGTGTACCTTATTAACAAATTTAGATAAGAAAGGCAGGGCATAGTATTTGAGCGGATTTTTTTGCTGATATTCCATTGAGAATATATCTAATATAAAGAGGCAAAAGCCTCGGAGTCCCGATCTTATCGGGACGAGAATGAGCGAAGATACTATGTCCTGCCTGTGTTTCATGAATTATAAGTAATTTAAGTAAAATAAATTTTTGCCCGCCTCGCGGATTCGCAGAGGCGAAAGCAATGTCTGCATTATTCGGGTTAAAGGTCATCAATAACCTTTTTCAATTTACTTTGTACCTGCTCAGCCACATTCCGCAGCTTTGGATTCTCTATTGCTTGCATTGATGCAATTGGATCTATTGCTCCAACTTCTGTCTTTCCCTCTGAGATCTCTTGAACGATCACGTTGCATGGAAGCATCAAGCCTATTTTGTTCTCTGCCAGCAAAGCCTGATAGGCATAAGATGGATTGCATGCTCCGAGGATTTTGTATTTCTTAAAATCCACATTCAGTTTCTTTTTCAGAGTCTCCTTTACGTCTATCTCTGAGATAATCCCAAAGCCCTCTTTTTTCAGCTCCTCTGTTACTTTGATAATAGCTTCATCGAATGACATTGCTAAAGTTTTGCTGAAATAGTAGCTCATTGTATATCTCCTTAGTTTTTTCTCACCCTGTAAATATCTCCAAGAGCCTGTCAAGCTCTTCAAGGGAATAGTATTCTATCTCTATTTTCCCGCCCTTCTTTCCCTTATGTAATATCCTGACCTTTGTCCCAAGGCTTTTGATCAACTTCTCCTCAAGAGAAGAAATTTGAGGATCTTTCAATATTTTTGTTTTTTTTGGTTTAGAGGTTTTTTTGGATAATGCCTCTGCCTCTCTGACACTAAGCCCTTTTTTAATAATCTTCCTTGCCGCCTCTATCTGGCTTGCCCTTCCTACAATAGAAAGGAGGGCCTTTGCATGTCCCATGCTGAGAGAACCATTGTAGATGAGGGATTTTATCTCTCCAGGAAGTTTTAACAGCCTGAGGTAATTAGCGATCGTTGCCCTGTCCTTTCCGACTTTATCAGAGAGTTCTTCCTGGGTTATGCTGAAATCTGATATCAATCTCCTAAATGCTTCAGCAGTCTCCATAGGATTGAGGTCTTCCCTCTGGATATTTTCTATAAGGGCTATTTCAAGGGAGTCCCTTGATGCCACATCTCTGATAAGAACCGGGATCTTTTTCAATCCAGCCAGCGCTGCAGCCCTCCATCTGCGTTCACCTGTAACAAGTCTGAAGGTGCCATCGCCCACACGCGAGACTATTACAGGCTGTAATACTCCTTTTTCTTTTATTGAAGCTGCCAGCTCCTTGAGAGATTCATCTTTGAATGCCTTTCTTGGCTGATGCTCACCGGGAAAGATGCGGTTGACATCTAAATATATTACTTCTTCTCCCTTTTCAGGTATTAATGCCTCAAGACCCTTGCCTAATGCCATTTTCGCTTAATATCTCCTTTGCTAAGGATAGGTAGCTCTGTGCTCCTTTTGAGCGTATATCATACAAAAGTGCTGGTTTTCCAAAGCTTGGTGCCTCTCCGAGTGTGACGTTTCGAGGTATCACAGTAGTGTAAACCTTATCTCCAAAATGTTTTCTGACTTCTTGAGCAACCTCAAGAGAGAGGTTATTCCTGGCATCGAACATGGTCAGGACTATTCCTTCAATCTCAAGGTCAGGATTAAAAGAACTTCTCACATTGCGGAGTGTTTTTAATAAAAGACCGAGGCCTTCGAGCGGGTAGTACTCACATTGCACAGGAATGATCACAGAGTCAGCAGCAACAAGGGCATTAAGTGTTAAAAGCCCGAGAGAGGGCGGACAATCAATAAAGGTATAAAGAAATCTATCTCTGATTGAATGCAGTGCCTTTTGCAGAATCCTTTCCCTCTCCTCTTTTCCCACAAGCTCAACCTCAGCACCCAGAAGGTCCATTGTGGAGGGCAAGATATTGAGATGTTCCATAAGAGTCATTCTTATGGCATCACCAATCTCACATTTTCCTGCATAAACATCATAGAGACTTTTGTCAAGCTCTTCCCTTGAAATGCCAAGTCCAGATGTTAAGTTTCCCTGTGGGTCTGTGTCAATGAGGAGGATGTCCTTCTCAGCAAGGGCAATAGATGCAGCAAGATTGACGGCTGTAGTAGTTTTCCCAACACCACCCTTCTGATTCACTATTGTTATGATTTTCCCCATAGTCTTTGGAATGAGGCTGAATTATTATACCAGTAAACTGTTTTTCATGGAACGAGTTTTCGGTTTGTTAGCCTTTTTGCGAAAACTAATAAATCTTTCTAATGTGTCATGCTGAACTTGGTTCAGTCGCCTCGGCGACTCACCTGAGGCGAGCATCTCATAAAATAATAAATCATGAGACCCTGAAACAAGTTCAGGGTGACAAAGACATACTTTTTCAACAGGCTATTGCAATATGACTCCTGAGTTTCATCAGTTAAAAGGACGCTTAGCAGCTATTTTACTTGTGGTATAATTCTTCAAGGGGGGAACCATGGTACCAAGTATTATTTCAATTGCTATAGTCTTCTTAATAATTTTCCTGCCGAATTCTGTTATGGCAGGAGGAAAGGAGGTTAATGAAATGTTAAAAGATATACACTGGCTTGGGCATGATACCTTTAAAATTACCGGAGAAAAAACTGTTTATACTGACCCATTCAAGATTAGAAAGAAAGACACAGCAGATATAATATTAATTACCCATGAACATTTTGATCACTGTTCTCCTGAGGATGTTAAAAAGATCCAAGGGCCAAATACTATGATTGTTGCTACTTCTGATTGTGCAAAAAAGCTATCAGGTAAGATAAAGGTTGTCAAACCCGGCGATAAGATCAATGTTGAGGGTATCGAGATTGAGGCCGTCACTGCCTATAACACGAACAAACAGTTTCATCCAAAAGCAAATGGATGGGTTGGATATATCTTTACAGTAAAGGGACAGCGAATCTACATTGCTGGAGATACAGATTATATCCCCGAGATGAAGAATTTTAAGGCTGATATCGCGCTTCTTCCCGTATCAGGTACATACGTAATGACAGCTGAAGAGGCTGTAAAGGCGGCACTTGATATAAAACCAAAGATTGCCGTTCCGATGCACTATGGTTCAATTGTTGGCTCGGAGAATGACGCAAAGAAATTTTCTGAGGGACTGAAAGGGAAGATTGAGGTCGTGATACTGAAAGAAGAGTAGAAGTAGTTCATCGGTCTTTGCACATCTTGTGCCTTATCGCTTATTTTTTCTGTAAAGGTGTTGATGGTCAAGAAAAACATCAAGCAAAAATCTCTTGAGTTCTCTTTAGATGATATAAGGGCAGGGGTTAAAGGCTCAATAGGAAAAGAGGTTCTCTTTTATGAGACCGTTGATTCAACGAATACTGTTGGAGAGGCACTTGCAGAAAAAGGAAGAGCAGAGGGTACAGTTATTATCGCTGATAGTCAGGAAAAAGGCAGAGGAAGGCTCGGCAGATCATGGGTATCACCTCCCGGCTTAAATATATATGTGAGCATGGTCTTGAGACCAAAAATAGAACCTAAGGATACAACATTAATAACGATAATGACTGCTGTGGGGTGTACAATTGCACTCAGGAAGGTTACAGGCTTGGATGTTACTATAAAATGGCCAAATGACCTGATTGTCTCTGATAAAAAAATAGGAGGAATTCTTACTGAGCTGCGAATAGCAAAGAAAAAGGTAAAATATGCTGTTACAGGAATTGGAATAAATGTAAATATGGATTCAGATGACTTGCCCGATGAGATAAAAGAAATAGCAACGTCTATAAAAATAGAGACAAAAACTACGTATTCGCGGGCAGAGATATTGATAGAGATCTTAAATCAAATAGATTATTGGTACAGGATTCTTAAGGAGATGAGGAGAAAAGAACTCCTTAGTAAATGGCAACTATTGACATCCACGCTTGGAAGGCAAGTCAAAATAACAACCAGCAGAGAAACACTCACTGGATTAGCCGAGTCTATAGATGATGAAGGTATGCTGGTTTTGAGACTTCCGTCAGGGGCCTCGAGAGTGATAAGAAGTGGGGATCTGACAGTATTGAGATAGATGCTTATCGCCTTAGATATAGGTAACTCATTTATAAATATAGGTTTTTTTACTGAGAAGGGCCTTTTTGTTCGGAAAATAGAGACCTATCCAATTAAGCCCTATGAAAGATATACATCGCTTCTGAGGGACTTTTTAGCAGAAATTTCTATTGAAAAGAATACCCATGAAGTTATAATATCCTCCGTGGTCACTGGCCACACCGAGGTTCTGGCTGAAGCATGCAGGGATTTAATGCCGGAAGATCTTTTAATCGTGGGTCCTGAAGTCAAGACAGGGCTCGTTTTTGACATTTCTAAACCGGAAGAACTCGGTTCGGATAGGATAGCAAATTCTGTAGCTTCATACGAGCTTTATAAGGAGACTGTGGCAGCTGTGGATTTTGGCACTGCTACAACGATTAGCGTTATTGGGAAAGATGCTTATTTTATTGGAGGCGCAATATTGCCAGGGGTTGGCTTGATGAATGAGTCTCTTGCAAAAGGAACGTCGAGATTGTCAGAGGTTGTTTTGAGACTACCTAAATCAGCTCTTGGCACTGATACATCCGGGTGCATTCAGTCAGGCCTCTTTTATGGTACTGCAGGTGCTGTAGAAAGGCTCCTTGAGGAGATAGAAAAAGAGGTTGGCTTTGGGCTGAAGGTTGTTGTAACAGGCGGATTTAGTTACATAATTTCAAAATTTTTAAAAAGGGGACATGACCTGAGGCCAAATCTTACACTTGAGGGTTTAAAAATAATCTATATGAGGAACAGGAGTGAATGAGCTGAGGAAGAACCTCTTGCATGGCAGGTGGATAGAGGTTCTGTCAGAATCTAAAGGGCCGTTAGAGTACTCATTGCCCCCTGTGAAAAGCTCGGGTGAAACTGCTTGTGTTCTATGCACTGGAAAGGAAAAAGAGACTCCTAAAGAGGTAGCGTCTATCAGGAGAACTGGGACAATGCCTAACACCCCTGGATGGTGGGTAAGGGCTATACCGAGCTTTAAACCCATCTTTCAGGTAGAGGGAAATCTTGATAGAAGAGCAGCAGGAATTTATGATAAAATGAATAGCGTTGGCGCAAACGAGATCCTCATCGAATCTCCTGTTCACAATACAAAACCTGAAGATATGGGCCTTGAGCAGATGGTAAAGGTAATAAAGCTCTACAGAGACCGCATTACTGATCTTATTATGGATTTGAGATTGAGATATATATTTATATTCAAAAATTCTTGGTTGGATCCCTGGCAGGAGAACTTCTCCCATCCAGTATCTTTTTTAATGGCAACTCCGATAATACCAAAAAATATTAAAGACGAACTCGACAACGCGAAGCAGTATTATGACTATAAAGAAAGATGCATATTCTGCGATATCATAAGGGAAGAATTAAGGGTTGGAGAGCGGGTTATCCTCGAGACAAGAAATTTTTTATGTTTTTGTCCCTATGCGTCTTCATTCCCATTTGAGTCCTGGATAATCCCCAAGAAACATAGTTGTGACTTTCATGCAATCTCAAATGAAGAGGTCGAAGATATGGGATTTGCCCTCATGAGCATGCTGCAAAGATTAAAGGTTGTCTTTGAAATGGAACCACCTTTTAATTATTTTTTGCATACTGCTCCAAACAGGGTACCAAGGAGGAATCAATGGCATACACTTTGTGATGACTATCACTGGCATCTCGAGATAATTCCGAGGCTTGAAAGAAAAAGCGGGTTTGAATGGGGTTCAGGCCTATTTATACAGACTACATCGCCGGAAAAGGCGGCAAAATATCTAAGGGAGGTGTGATAATGGACATTAAAAGGATTCTTTTTCCGACAGATTTTTCAGAGGGATCATCAATCGCACTGGAATATGCCATGGATATGGCAAAGCGTTATAGTGCAAAGCTATATATTGTTCATGTTATTTATGATGTGGTTAAGGCAGCAGGTTGGTATGTGCCTCATGTGTCGATAGATGAGATGTATAAAGATCTGGAAAAGGGAGCTCAAAAAGAGATTGAACGATTTGGTCTCGAGGAGCTGAGAAGTCTCAAAGGCATTGAACGCAGTGTGATTAGAGGTGTTCCTCATGAAGCAATAGTAAAATTTGCAAAAGAAAACAAAATAGACATTGTAGTTATGGGAACACATGGCAGGAAGGGTGTTGGTAGAATACTCTTCGGAAGCACGGCTGCACAGGTCGTAAGATTTGCACCTTGCCCAGTCCTAACGGTAAGAATGCCAATGTATAAGGGGTAAAAAACTATTGCGTGTATATATCTCAGAAAATGCCTTTATTGACCTTCTGCTAAGTTCTGCAGAAGTATATAAAAAGGAGTGTCTCGGCTTTCTCTTAGGATACAATCTTGAAGACCGTTTCATAGTGGAACATGCATTTACTGTCCAGACTGCTAACAGGAAGCATAAAGGTGTTATTTATAACAGAAAGAATCATAAAAAGATAGAGCCAATACTCGCGAGGCTCGATAAGTTACAGATAGTAGGAGATTTTCATTCCCATACCCAGTTCGGCCCAACAAAGGGTCTTCCTATACCGAGCCCTGAGGATATAAAAGAGATGCTCCTCGGCCGTGTATACCTGATAGTCGCAATAAATAATAATCAGAAAACCATGCCATGGGGTGAAAACAGAGATGGTACAATATCAGGCTCTGTTGATGAGTTCTTTTTCAAGATATCAGCTTATTTCCTTAACGGAGTTTCTTCTAATGGCACGAGCTCAGCAAAGAGAGCAAAGATATACTGTCCATTCCCGCCAGGATTCAAACAGTAAGGAGTAATGAGTGACGAGTTACGAGATAAAACAGAATTATTAATTAGAAATTCATTACTCCTTACAAGTCACTCAGTTTAAGGTGAAACTCAAAACCAAGGTTCTCGTCATCGGTGGTGGACCTGCTGGCGCCATTGTAGCAAGGTCTCTTGCAGAATGTGGTGTTGAGGTCATACTGCTTGAAAGAAATCTCTCTTTTAAAAAACCCTGTGGTGGCGGTGTTCCCTTCAGTGCTTTCGAAGAGCTTCGCATTCCTAAGACAGTGATAGAAAGAGAAGTTAAGTGCATTCGCATAGTCTCACCAATGGGTGAGAGGCTCGATATAGAATTGGGGGAAGGAAGCCTCGCAATGGTAGAGAGAGGGAAATTTGACAGTGCCCTGAGGTCTGAAGCAGAAAAATGGGGTGCAGAAATAGTGGAAGGTGAATTTACTGGCTTAATCACCGGGAAAAAAGAATACCAGATTGTGGCCAATGTTAAAGGGGAAAAGACCGAGATATGTGCAGAATATGTTGTTGCTGCTGACGGCGTGAACTCAAGGGTCAGGGCAGCTTTGGGCATAAAACCATATAAATCTTTTATTACAGTGTCCGAGAAGATAGGAGGAATAAAGACAGACTTCTGTGAGTTCTGGTTTGGTTCATCCCATGCGCCCGGTTCTTATTCATGGGTTTTTCCTGCAACAGAAGGAGTTTCTGCAGGTACGGGAAGTTCCGAGCCTGGAAAGACAATTGCCTTATTAAAGAAATTCAAGGATAAACGTGGTATAACCCAGGAAGGCATAAGGAGAATATACAAGATTCCAATATGGAAAGGGGACTTATATAATAAAGATAAGGTTATATTCATAGGAGATTCGGCAGGGCAGGTGATGCCCCTTATCTATGAAGGTATCTACTATGCAATGAAGGCCGGAGAATTTGCTGCCAGAGCCATCATCGAAGGGAAGGCCTCCAATTATAAAAAGATATGGGAGGCAGCACTTCAGAAGAGATTTTACCTTATGGATAAACTGAGAAAATATTTTTATAAGAATGACCTCTCTGCCGAGAAATTTGTTGCTTTTCACAAAAGGCCTGAGGTTCAGGAGGCATCTATGAGGCTCTGGTTGAGGAAAGACAGTGGCGAAGAAAGCATCCAGAGCTATTTAAAGATCTTCCGGAAATTCTTATGTTGACCCTAAGGAGATTTTTTGCCTATTCCATAGCCTTCCACATCACGATCTTTGTTCTTGCACTTTCCCTTGTATCGCCTGTTAAGAATAAAAGAGGAGAGGAATTTTTTGCTAAGATTGTATCTCCTGAAGAGTTTTTAGCACCTGCACCTCTTATTCCCGCGATACCAAAAATAAAACCCGTTCTGCCCTCTAAGCCGGGAAATGCTACTTCCAAACTCCATGTCAAACCAGGAATTTCTATTTCCAAACCCCTTGGAAAGACAGACATACAGAGTTCCCCTGAACAAGGGCCTTCCTATTCTCAGTTACCCTCACCTCCTGCACATTCAGGTCAGGGAAAAGAAAGCATACCGGAAACTAAAGGAAACACTCAGAAGCCTGATGTGCCGATGCCTTCTTTGAAAGAAAAACTCTTCGACAGTAATATCATTGGAGATATTGCGAAGAGAGAAATTAAAAAAGAAGAAAAGGAAAGAAGGACTTTTTCGTTTAACGTAAAGGAACTGCGTTATCTGGCCTATTTGAGAAGACTGAAGGAGAGAATAGAAAGTATCTGGATTTATCCTCCTGATGCAGCAACAAGGGGAATCTACGGAGACCTTGTTATTAAATTCACCATAAAGAAAAATGGAAGTTTGGGAGTA
>Ga0315281_10011461_pt1 | contig 12149 bp, 8 predicted proteins | sample YL17G07_0_MG_FD_204540 | JGI IMG/M metagenome (GOLD analysis project Ga0315281, IMG submission 204540) | Sediment microbial communities from Yellowstone Lake, YNP, Wyoming, USA - YL17G07_0 | ecosystem: Environmental > Aquatic > Freshwater > Lake > Sediment | place: USA: Wyoming | collected... | reverse complement strand
AATTGAGCAAGCATTTTTCCGAGGGCATCGGCTGCGCCGACTGCCATGTCCCGGCCGAGGGTGCGGTCGGGGCCATCACCGGAGCGGCTACAGCTTGCGAAGACAAACGCGTGCGCCGAAGCGTCTCACCGCGCAACTGTGCGATCTGCCACGCCGAGCAATTCGAGCAATTCTCAAACGGCAAACACGCCGTCGCCTGGGTGGCGCTGACCGCCATGCCCACCACTGCCGAGCAGCCGAAAGCGATCATCGAAGGTGAAAAAGGCTGTGGCGGCTGTCACCGCATCGGGCGCGACGAAGGCAAGTGCGACTCCTGCCACACGCGCCACCTCTTTGCGGCGTCCGAGGCGCGCCGTCCCGAAGCCTGCATGACCTGCCACATGGGCTTCGACCACCCGCAGTGGGAGATGTATTCCACTTCCAAGCACGGCTCGATTTACGCCACCCAGGGCGGGCAATGGGATTGGAACGTGAAACTGGGCGACTGGTTCAATCAGCCTGAGAAAGCCTCACGCCAGCGGCCGCGCGCGCCCGTCTGCTCGACGTGCCATATGCCCAAGGGCGATCACAGTGTGCGGACGGCTTGGGGATTCCTCGCCCTGCGCCTGCCCGAGAAAGATCCCGAATGGCTGCAATACCGCCAGAAGATTCTCATCGGCCTGGGCGTGCTGACGCCCGAAGGACAGCCCACCGCGCGCCTGGACGTCGTGAAGGTCGGAAAGTTGGCGCGGCTGAGCGCCGAAGAATGGCAGGCTGAGCGCGACCGCATGATCGCGGTGTGCGTCAACTGCCACGCGCGCAGCTTCGCCGTACAGAACCTGGAGGCCGCGGACTCCATCATCAAAGAATCTGACAAGCTGATGGCGGAAGCGATTGACATCGTCGAGGCTCTATACCGCGACGGCGTCATCGAGCGGCCCAAGGATCGTCCGCCGCATCCCGACTTGCTACGCTTCTATGAAGTGAAATATCCCATCGAGCAGAAGCTTTACGTGATGTTCCTGGAGCACCGCATGCGCAGCTTTCAGGGGGCCTTCCACATGAATCCCGACTACCAGCACTGGTACGGCTGGGCGGAAATGAAACGCGACCTCTACGAAATCCGCCACGAGGCTGGCGAGCTGCGCGTCGCGCGCGGGAAGCCCGCCGGCGGCGAGTGAATCTCCAATGGCGTACAGTGGGATACTCGATGACAAGTCATTAGGCGCCCGCTCTGCGCGGGAGAAGAACCGCTGTCCGTCGGCTGACGGGTAGAATCAGGCAAATGCGGAGATCCTTTCCGCCGGCGGGCGGATCCGTCAACTGACGGACTCTTCAGGATGACACCGGATTTTTCAGCATCCGGCTAAACCTTCCATCCTCCGATTTCCTTCTCATCCCCTGCACTTTCGATTACACTTCGGCACTCGGATGTTCTCTCTTGCAGAATTGTTCGCCGCCGCGGAGCGCCTGCACGCCCACCTGCTGCGCAAGCACTATGACCGTGGCCTGCTCAGCGGCCCGGATGCCGGAGTCCGTTTCAATTTACGCCTGTGGCGTTTCTTGAAGAGCGCACTGGATTTCATTCCCTGGCGCGACGACTACGTTTTCATGCAGACGCAGGGTTACTGGGTCCTGGCCAACTGGATGCTCTATGAGGCGAGCGGCGAGCCCCGCTATCACGACCTCGCTCTCGAGAGCACCGCCGCGACGCTCCAGCTTCAGCAGCCCGCGGGTTTCTGGAAGTATCCCCTGCCCGAGCGCCGAAACTTGATCGCCACCGTCGAAGGCGACTGGGGCGCGGTGGCGCTGCTGGCCAGTTACGCGCGCGAGCCGCGCAAGGAATTTCTGGCGGGCGCGGTGCGGTGGTACGATTTTCTGGTCCAGCGCATCGGATTTCAGGAGCGGCCGGCGGGCAAGGCGATCAACTATTTCGACCGGCCACGCGGCAACGTGCCCAACAACTCCGTCGAGGCGGCGTGGCTGTTTCTCCGCCTGTGGAAAGCCACCGGCGACGAGCGGTTCCTCGAGCACCTGGGCGGCCTGCTGGATTTTGTGGCCGCGGTGCAACTTCCCTCCGGTGAGTTGCCCTACGTGGTCGAAAGCCCTTACGAGCGGGGCCGTAAACACTACCTCTGCTTCCAGTACAACGCCTTCCAGTTTCTCAAGCTGGCCTGGTGCGCAGGGCTCAAGCCGGGCACAAAAGCGGACGACATCCTTCCAGCGCTCGCGCGTTTTCTAGCCCAGGGCGTGACGCCACGCGGCGCAAGCCGCGCGGACTGCTCGCGTCTCAAGCCGGAAGTGGACTACTACACGGCAGTCTTGGCCGCGGCCCTGAGGGAAGCCGATGAATTGGGCCTGGTGCCCTCGCGCGACCTGAGCGATCGCTGCTATGCTCGCGTCCTGGAGCGGCAGAAATCCGACGGCAGCTTCGCCTCCTCGACGGGAGACTACAGATTGTTGCGCGACTCGCGCTCTTATCCGCGCCCGCTGGCCATGACGTTATTCCACTTGTTGTATCCGTCGTGCGGATACGGATTCTCAATACCAGTTGACAGTTAACAGTCGACAGTCGACAGGGAGAAAAACCACGCCACATTTCAGCAATCTCAAGGTCGAGCGCGCAGCATGAGCCGGACCCGTACTCGTGGCGTCTGCTCTGAGCGGTTCACTGTGAACTGTCAACTGTGAACTGTAAACTGTCTTTCCATGTGCGGAATTTGCGGAATCTATAACTTCGGAACGCAAGCTCCCGCCGACCGCGCGGCGCTGAAGCGTTCGACGGACGCGATGGTGCATCGCGGCCCCGACGACGAAGGCTTCTTCCTTGACGGCGCGCTGGGCCTGGGCAACCGCCGGCTGAGCATTATCGACCTTCCGGGCGGCCACCAGCCGATCTCCAACGAAGACGAGTCCATCTGGATCACCTTCAACGGCGAGATTTACAACTACCGCGAGCTGCGCTCCGAACTCGAAGCGCGCGGCCACCGCTTCCGCACGTCCAGCGACACGGAAACCATCGTTCACCTCTACGAAGAATACGGCCTCGGCTGCCTCGAGTATTTGCGCGGGATGTTTGCGTTCGCGCTGTGGGACGGCCGCGCCAAACGCCTGCTGGTGGCCCGCGATCGGCTGGGAATCAAGCCGCTGTTCTACCGGCAAGAGCCGGGCCGCCTCGTCTTCGCCTCCGAGTTGCGCGCGCTCCGCGAACTCGCCGGCCAGCCGCTCGAAATCGAACCGCAGTCGGTTTACGATTTCTTCGGGTTCCGGTACATCCCGGCGCCGCACACTTTCTATCGCGGGGTCGAGAAACTCCTCCCCGGCCACACCTTGCTTGCGGACGCGCACGGCGTGCGGACGGAGGCCTACTGGGACGTCCCGCCGGAGGAAGACAGTTCCCGTTCCGAGGAGGACTTTGCCGAAGACGTCGTCGAGCGCCTGCGCGAATCGATTCGCCTGCGGTTGATTGCCGACGTTCCTCTGGGCGTCTTTCTGAGCGGCGGCACGGATTCGAGCGCGGTGGTGGCGTTCATGGCGGAGCTGGGCGCGCGCCCGCTGCGCACGTTTTCCGTGGGTTTTGAAGAACGCGGATACAGTGAACTGCCCTTCGCGCGGCGCGTCGCCCAGCGTTTTTCTACCGAGCATCATGAACTTCTGGTCGGGCCGCAGGATTTGGCGGAGGAGTTGGGCCGCCTGGTGGCCTTCCGCGACGAGCCTGTGGCCGAGCCCACCGACGTCGCGCTCTACCGCATGTCGCGGCTAGCCTCTGAAAGTGTCAAGGTCGTCCTGGCCGGGGAAGGCGGCGACGAACTCTTCGCCGGCTATCCGAAGTATGCCGCCGACCGATTGGCAGGACTCGTCTCAGCGTTTCCGCAGGAAGTGATCCGTCGGCTGACGGACTGGCTTCCCTATCGCCAGCGGCGGGTCCGGCTGGCGCTCGAAACGCTCTCCATTCGCGACGAGGCGGAACGCTCGGTGACGTGGTTTGCTTCCTTCACTCGCGAAGAGCGCGAGACGCTCTTTGCGCCGGAATTCCTTGCGCAGGTGGACGTCGCCCATCCGGCGCGCGTCTTCGAGCAATATCTGGAAAGAGTCCGCGACCGCTCGCCGCTCAAGCGCATGCTCTACGCCGACTTGAAGATCTGGCTCCCCGACAATCTCCTGCTGCGCGGCGACCAGATGACCATGGCGGCGAGCATCGAAGAGCGCGTACCGTTCCTCGACCACAAGCTGGTCGAGCTGGCGGCGCGCATCCCCAGCCGGATGCTCACCCGCGGCTTTAAGACCAAAGTGCTGCTGCGCCGCGCGCTGCGGCCCTACCTGCCGCCGGAAACGCTGCGCCGCCGCAAGGTGGGATTTGCCGTGCCCATCGGCCTCTGGTTCCGCAAGTCTCTGAAGTCCATGGTCGCCGACCTGGTACTCTCGCCCGAGGCCCGGGCGCGCGGGTACTTCAACAGCCAGACTATGGAACGCTTCGTGCGCGAACATTTCGACGGCGTCCGGGACCGACAGAAGCAGCTATGGGCGTTGGTGAATTTTGAATTGTGGTGTAGGCAACGCGGAGGGGGAGTCGGCAGTCGGGAGTCGGGAGTCGGAAGCCCGTAAGCGAACGAGGTCTGTTCGCCACAATTGTGAGTGGGCACATGGAGAATTCCTCTGTTCGGTCCTATCGCGGGCTGCGAGTTTGGAATGAGGCCATGGCGCTCGCCGAAGGCTGCTATCGATTGACTCGAGAATTCCCCAAGGACGAGCTTTACGGCATGACTTCGCAGATTCGCAGGGCCGCGGCTTCAATCCCGGCAAATATCGCTGAAGCCTACGGCCGCGAAACGCGGGGCGAATACATCCAATTCCTGCGAGTCGCGCAAGGATCGCTCAAAGAATTGGAGACGCACCTTTTGCTTTCGCAGCGAGTTCAGCTAGCCACCGAAACGGCCTTTGGACCCGCCCTGGACCAGTGTGAAACCGTTGGAAAGATATTGCGTGCGCTCATTCGTTCCCTGCAAAAAGACAGGGCCTAATAGGAAAACACTTTGCCGACTCCCGATTCCCGACTCCCGACTCCCACTCTCGCCGTCCTCATCATCGTCGAGAACCTCCCCGTCCCCTTCGACCGGCGGGTGTGGCAGGAGGCGCGCGCGCTGGCGGAGGCGGGATATCGCGTATCCGTCATCTGCCCCAAGAGTCGGGGATTTGAAAAACGTCGCGAGACGATCGAGGGGATTGAGATTTATCGGCACACCCTGTGGGAAGCGGTGTCGCCGCTCGGTTACCTGATCGAATACACCTGGGCGCTTGCGGCACAGTTCCTGCTGGCGATGAGGATTTACGCGCGGACGCGCTTCCGCATCGTGCACGCCTGCAATCCGCCCGACCTGATGTTCCTGGTCGCTCTCATCTTCAAACTCTTCGGCGCGCGTTTCATCTTCGACCATCACGACCTGAGCCCGGAGCTTTGGGAGGCCAAGTTCGGCTCCGGGCGCGGCGTGTTCCATTGGCTCCTTTGCCTCGCGGAGCGTTGGACGTTTCGCACCGCCGATGTTTCCATCGCGACGAATGAGTCTTACCGTGAAGTCGCTCTGGCGCGCGGTGGCATGAAGCCCGGACGGGTCTTCATCGTGCGCAGCACTCCCGACCTCGGCAGAATGCGCCCCGGTCAGCCGCAGCCGGAACTGAAACGCGGCCGGCCCTTCCTCGTCCTCTATCTGGGCACGATGGGACCACAGGAAGGCGTGGACTTGATGCTCCAATCGGCCGATCACATCATCAAAAAGCGCGGCCGGCAGGATGTGAGCTTTGTATTCATCGGAGGCGGGTCCGAAATTCCCCGGCTGAAAGCCCAGGCAGCCGCGAGTGGCATTGAAGCGTTCGTCAACTTCACCGGGCGCATCTCTGATGACGAACTGGCAAGGTATCTCTGCACCGCGGACGTTTGTGTCGCCCCCGACCCGAAGAACCCGATCAACGACAAGTCCACGATGAACAAGATTCTCGAATACATGGCCTACACGCGCCCCGTGGTGCTGTTCGACCTCACCGAGGGCCGGCGCTCGGCCGGAGATGCCGCGCTCTACGCCCACCCGAACGACCCCGTGGATTTCGCCGCGCAAATCATCAGGCTTCTTGATTCCCAGCCGCTGCGCCGCCAACTCGGCGAAATCGGCCGCCGGCGCATCGAAGAAAACCTCAACTGGGAAATTGAGAAGCGGTCCCTCCTTGCTGCCTACATAGCAGCGCTGAAGTGACTTGCGGCCTGGGTTAGACGCCCCAGACATTGCAGCGCTCTGTGAGATTCCCCTCTCCTGAAGTCTGCCGAGATAGCTAACGCTCTTTGGCGACAAGCCAAAGCCCATAGCCAACAATAATTGCTAATAGCAGGACAATTCCGACTCGAGTCGCGAATATCCTGTAATTCTCGGGGATATCCAAACCACTGGCTTCCATTCCGATAACAGCCATGACCACAACGAAGATCCCCGACAGCGCGCCCACTGTGAGAGTCGTCCAAGGATTAGAAAGGGCCGCAGATCTTGCTGCCCGGCGTCCTGCCTTATATCCTAACAACCCGACTGCCACAGTGGGGACAAGGAAAACAACTGCGAAGAGGACACCGATGGGTGTCGGTCCGCTTCCGTGCGGCCCGAAAATTCTCCACATAGCAGGCACAAGAAGAAAATAACTCAAGGGCAGGCTGATAACAGCAAAGAGGTAGTAGAGGAACACTAACAGCCTGCGTCTGGGCCCCATGGGTTTCAATGCGACCCGCTTGAGGACTTGAGACACGTTCACCGCGAGCAACTCCTCTCACTCCCGAAAATCGATCGTGATGTCCATTTCAGTCAAGAGGGTTTCGCATCCCGGCGCTGGCTTGTATTTCAGTTACTTCACCCACTCGACCGCGAAGGCGTCGATGTCTTTGACGCCTGTACTTCTGATGAGTTTCACGTTCGAGACCGTTCCATCCGGATCGACTTGATAGGAGACAACAGGCGATTGTCGGTAGGTCTCCCCCTTGCGGAACTTAAACTCCTTTGGTGGCCCATGGGAAGGGCCGGGGGCCAACTGAGGCACGCAAGGCTTCGCAGCCTCCCCCTGCTTACGAACTTTCTCGGTTTTGACCGAAGCTGTACCAGTCTTGGTTTGATCGTGGGTGCAGAATCCAAACTGGTTGCTCAATATCCATGCAAACGCAATTCCTGCGACTAGGATTGTGCTTTTCAGGGTTCCACATCTGAGCATTGCACATCTCATTGGTCAGCTCGCCCCGCGCCCAAGGAGGACGACAGGGATGGTTCTGAGGAGAATCTTCAGGTCGAGCGCGGGCGACCAGTTATCGATGTATTCGAGGTCGAGTTCCATCCAGCGGCGGAAGTTGAGCTTGTTGCGACCCTCGAGCGCCCACAGGCACGTGAGGCCAGGCTGCATGCGCAGGCGGCGGCGCTGCCACGGCTCGTATTTCTCGACCTCCTCGGGTAGGGGAGGGCGCGGCCCGACGAACGACATCTCCCCTTTCAGAATGTTGACGAGTTGCGGCAGCTCGTCCAGGCTGAACTTGCGCATGAAGCGGCCAACGGGCGTGCAGCGCGGGTCGTCCTTGATCTTGAACACCGGCCCGTCGGCTTCATTCAAGACTTCGAGCTCTTCGCGCTGCAGGTCAGCATCCGCGCGCATGGAACGAAACTTATGAAGCGTGAACTTCCGCCCGCCCAGTCCGCAACGAATCTGCCGATATAAAACCGGGCCTCGTGAAGTCAGCTTGATCAGCAGCGCAAGGGCCAGGTAGAGCGGAGAGAGAACGACCGTGAGCGCCAGCGCCATCACAAAATCCGCCACGCGTTTTAGAAGCAGCAAGGACTCCTCCTCCGGCGTGGTTGAAAACGTCAGCAACGGCATGTCGCGCAGGCGTTCGAGGTAAACCTTCGAGATCACGTGGGGGAAAAAGCTGAGCAGCAGGCGCGTCTTGACGCCTTCCTCCTCGCACAGCAGGAAAGTAGTCTCCAGTTTCTCCAGTTCATCCTTCGACACCGCGAACACGACTTCATCGATAACGTGCTGGCGCAGGAGCTCGGGGAGTTGGCTCAGGTCGTAAAGCGGATAAGTGCGGCGAAGCCCTGGTTGCGTCACCTGCGCTACCGGATCGGGGGTGGAAGCGAGTCGCGCAAAACCCAACAACCGCAAGCCGCGATGCTCGCTGGCCTCCAGGGTCCGCGCGATCTCCATTGCCTCGGGCGTCTCACCGACCAGAAGCACGTGGCGGAATCCTCCCACGCTCAGGCGGCGCGCGACCAGGCGGAACAGAATCATCAGCACCAGGTCTGCTGCAGCGTAGAAGCCCAAAAGCAGGCGGCTGATGTATTCCAGCTTGAACGCGAAGGTGAGCGCGAAGAGGAAAATTGTGGCGGCGAAGCCTACTTTGATGGGGTCCACGAACGAACGGCGCAACTCCTCCTCCCGGACCTGGCGATAGATCCCCAGGGCTAGGCCGGCGCCGATCCATATTCCGGCGCAGACCGGGACGAGCCAGAGGTAGTACGAAAACGGGAAGAGCGGGCTGGGCGAGAGCAGGTGAGCGCGAACCCAGTACGCCACCCCGAAGCTCGCCAGCGCCGCCAACGCGTCTGCGGCGAGATACAGCCGGCCTACCATCCGATCATGGTGGGAGAACATTCGGGCGCTCCGGCTCGAAACAAAGCTTCGCCTATCTTATCAAAATTCGGGTTCGCTTCCGTAGGGAGCCCAGAAAGAGGGTTGAAGCGCGTCGCGGTCTGGGTTAGAGTACCAACACCGCCAAGGGCCAATATCATCAGATGCGGTGCGACCCAGGCAGGCAGGGTCGCGCCACGCAGGTGCACTTTGGCGAAAAAGCCTCAGGAGAAAATGCATGTCAACAACTCCCAATCCCGCTGTGCCGGCGCCGGCCACGCCGGAGGCCGCCCCAGGCGCGGCGCCCGCGCAGATGCTGCCCACCCCGGTCATTCTCGGGGCGATGCTCCGTTCCGCGAAGAACGTGAGCGATCTGATCTTCTCCCCCGGGCGATTTCCGCAGGTGGAGCAAAGCGGGCAGCTCGTGCCGGTCAAGATCGCCGGGCTCGCAAGCCTGACGCCCGAAGACACGGCTCGGATTGCATCGCACCTCATCGGCGGCAACAAAGCGGCGATGGAGAAGCTGAGGTCGGAGGGCTCCTGCGACATCTCATACAGCCTGCCGCGCGTCTCGCGGTTCCGGGTCAATATCTTCACGCAGCGCGGCACTTGCGCCATCGTGATGCGCGTGATTCCCAACACCATCCCCGATTTCGCTGCCTTGAACCTCCCGCCGCAGTTGGGCGAGTGCTCGGGTTTGAAGAATGGCATCGTGCTCGTAACCGGCCCCACCGGTTCGGGCAAATCCTCGACGCTCGCGGCCATTCTCAACAAGATCAACGAAGAAAAGGCCTTTCACATCGTCACCATTGAAGATCCCATTGAATTCCTTCACCCGCACAAAAAGGCCACTATCCACCAGCGCGAGCTGCACAGCGACACGCCCACCTTCTCACTGGCCTTGCGCGCGGCGCTGCGGCAGGCGCCCAAAGTGATCCTGGTGGGCGAAATGCGCGACAAGGAAACCATTGAGATTGCCCTGGAAGCGGCGGAGACCGGCCACCTGGTCTTCTCCACGTTGCATACCATCGACGCTTCGAAAACCGTGGAGCGCATCATCGGCGTCTTTCCGCTCGCCGACCAGCAAACCATCCGCAATCGCTTCGCGAAATCGTTCCGGTACATCATTTCGCAGCGCCTGGTCCCGCGCAAGGACGGGACCGGCCGCGTGGCGGCGATCGAGATTCTTAAGTCCACGCTGCGCACGCGCGAGTACCTGGAAAAGGGCGAAGAGGAAGGCCGGAGCCTCGTGGACGCCATGCGGGACGGCGAATTGGAAGGCATGCAGCATTTCGACTTGGTCATCGAGAAGCTGATCCGCAGCGGGGTTGTCGAAATGGAAACCGGCATGAGCTACGCCACCAACCCCGGCAATCTGCGCCTCCAGATGGCCGACATGCCAGGGGTGGAAGGGCAACTCGGAACGCCCTGAACGGAAACCCATCCATCCTGTCTCACGCCGCAGGGCGGTAGCGGCGGCCAAAACCCGTTCTTCATTGAAGGCGCCGCTCCGGCTCATCAGGCCTGATTGTCGTGCTGACTCGAAGGGCGCCACGAACTTACTTATCCGGAGTCGCGTTTCTGACCGCTGCTCTCGTCTTGAAGAGTTTCCTGGTTCTGGGAGCGCTGCTGGCGCTGCAGAGTATCGTGGCGCTTCGCGACGGCTACCGCTTCCTGCGGTTCGTGCGCAAGGCCCGGCGCGAGCCGCCAGGGAACTACTCGCCCTACGCAGCCTTGATAATTCCCTGCAAGGGAGTTGATCCCCATTTCGAGGAGAATCTGCGAGCGTTTTTGTCCCAGGACTATCCGAAATACGAGGTGATCTTTGCTGTCGCCTCCCGCAACGACCCCGCCCACGAATACTTTGAGGCGCTCGTTCAACAGTCTCGCGGCGGCGAGCCAAAGACCGCGCTTGTCGTGGCAGGCTACGCGGACAACCGCGGAGAGAAGGTCAACAATCTGCTGCGCGGTCTTTCGGAGGTGGATCCCGCGGCGGAGGTTCTGGTCTTTGCCGACGCCGACGCCCGGCCCGCGCGCGACTGGTTGCGCTCGCTCGTCACGCCGCTGGCGGATTCGAAAGTCCTGGTGAGCACGGGATTCCGCTGGTACCTGCCCGGTGAGAGTTTCGTCTCGCAACTGCGTGCCGCCTGGGACACTTCGATCGCCACCCTGCTCGGCGACCACGACCACAATTTCGCCTGGGGCGGCTCGATGGCCATCCGCGCCGCCGATTTCAGACGTCTAGAAGTAGGCGACCGCTACTGGGCGAACACTGTCAGTGACGATTACGCACTCACCCGCGCCGTGCGCGACGCCCGCGGATGGATTCGTTTCGAACCCCACTGCCTGGTGGCTTCCCGCGAAGATTCTTCTTTTGGCGAATTCCTTCGCTGGTCGAACCGCCAGATCATCATCACGCGCGTTTACGCGCCTCACCTCTGGCGGCTGGGGCTCGCCGCCCACCTGCTCTACTGCGGCACCTTCTTGTTGGGCGTGGTCATCCTGGTGAATTCCGGAATCGCCGGACCCGCCCGTGTGGGAATCGGTGCACTCCTGGGAACGATTCTCATCCTGGGCATGGCGAAGGCGCGGCTGCGCTCCATCGTGGCCTTCGAACTGTTTCCGGAGGAGCGCGCCGTACTGGCCCGCTTCGGCGCGCGTTACTGGCAACTGGCGCCGTTCGTCCCCTGGGTAATGCTCTTCAATTTTGTGGTTGCGGGCTTGACGCGCCACATCGAGTGGCGCGGCACTTACTACGAACTGCGGTCGCAGCATGAAGTCCGGGTGTTGCGGCGGGAAGGTTTCTGATGGGTGATTGAAGTTTCACTTGCCGCTGCGGGGCGGCTTCGTCTTGTGGCGGGAAATGTAACGCGCCGGCGCACCCGGCTTCTTCTTTGGCGCAGGCGGCTCCAGTGCAGGAGGTTTCTTCACCTTGACGGGTTCGGGGGCAGGCTCTTTCTTTTTCGGAGGCACGACGACCGGCGCCGGCGCCGATTCCGAGGGCGTCACCTTGGAGAGCACTTGGTCAAACAGCGTGGAACGCGGGCCGGCTTTTTTCTTTCCACCTTCTCCACGATGGTAAGCGTGCTCGGTGTAGCACGTCTGGCAAATCACTTTCACCACTTGTCCGTTCATCATGCTGGCCACGGCATGGTTCAGGAGCAAGCGACAGCGTGGGCAATGGTCGTCAATCAGATCACCGAGACGTGGAGGGAGATCACCCATGTTAGTTTCCCCGAGCGTGCGCTGGCCCCCTGGGAGTGAGCGGATTATAGCGCCCCGCCCGCAAAAAGCAACTCGCCGCCACGCGACTCGTATTCCGCGCGGGGACTGAGCAGTTCCGGTTAGAACGCCAGCCGGGATTGTCTTAAAGCCCGCCGCAGGCGCATGACGAGTGGCCGGCGCGCGGGGCCGGAATTGACACCCCTCGCAAGTCCGGTTATCCTGAGAATCGGGCCGGCCCGCCTCGCTGGTGCATCTAATCCTCCGTAACTCCGCGAAGGGAGTACGAAATCCCGGGTTCACTC
>Ga0315281_10011460_pt1 | contig 12149 bp, 12 predicted proteins | sample YL17G07_0_MG_FD_204540 | JGI IMG/M metagenome (GOLD analysis project Ga0315281, IMG submission 204540) | Sediment microbial communities from Yellowstone Lake, YNP, Wyoming, USA - YL17G07_0 | ecosystem: Environmental > Aquatic > Freshwater > Lake > Sediment | place: USA: Wyoming | collected... | reverse complement strand
TTTGAGTGTGACATTATTTGAGAAAACCCTTATTTGCCAAGCATTTTCAAAGAACGAGTGTTTAAATAATTTCACCGATTTACAGAATCAGTTGAATTTTGAACTATGTTTAACCGGACAGTAGTGATACAATGTATAAATTAATTTCCAGTTTGATGGAGCTGTCCCGTCTGGGTGAAATAAAGGGAGAATTCGATAAATTAAATATACATAGAATCGTGAAAGATATTTGTGATAAGTATTCCGGATTGAAGCAGAATAAGCGCATCGAATTCATTATTAACGGCGATTTGCCGGAAATATACGGGAATGCGCTGCAAATCGAACAAGTATTCGAAAATCTGATTAATAATGCGATAAAATACATGGGTGAACAGAGCAAACCAAAAATAATTATAGGTTCAAGCGAACATGATGAATATTGCCGCCTGTTCTACGTCAAAGATAACGGCATAGGCATTGACGCGGGTGACCTGAACAGGGTGTTTGATGTATTTTGCAGGCTGAATGATATAAGGGCCGATGGTGACGGCATGGGTTTGGCTATAGTAAAAAAGATCATTGAAAGCCATGGCGGCAGGATATGGGTGGATTCCGGGTTGGGCAAAGGCTCGCAATTTAACTTTACCTTGCAATATAAAGAGAGAAAACTATGAAAATCAACGGCCGGCCTAAAATATTAATTGTAGATGACGATAAGTATATAATGGACAGCGTAAGAGAACTTATGACGAAATGGCAGATCGAAGCTGATTTCGCGGAGAACGGCGCAAACGCCATAGAAGAAATGACGAAAGAAAATTACGCCTTGATCATGCTTGATATGAAAATGGATATTATGGATGGTTTAGAGGTGTTAAGGTATATGAATTATCGTAATCTGACCATTCCCGTCATATTAATATCCGCTTACGCCAGTGACAAGCGGGTCGAAGAAGCATTAAAATATTATCCTGTCTTATTCCTGACTAAACCCATCAGCCCCGACGCGCTAAAAACAATAATCGGCAAATACATTAAAATCGGGTAATTATTATGGAAACAATGCAAAAGGAATTGATAATTAGAATCGCGGGCATTTTTAAAGAAAATAGCGGTATTATATTAAAGCATTGGATCGACTTGGTGAACAAGAACGCGGCCTTAAGGTTAAAAGACGAAATTAACGTGCTTAAGAAGTGTTTCGAGGGAATACTTAACGCGTGTATCTTTTATTTATCCAAGGGAGACGTTGATGGATACTATAGATCAAATGCCGCCATTGCGCGAGAAATTGCGATCGATGATATTTCATATTCGGAATTTGTAAGGGCTTTTCATCTTTTTCAGGAAAGCTACGGTATTATATTGCTGGGCAGCATAAACCCTAACGAAACGGCGCAATACTTAAACGCGCTTAATCAACTTCATCATATTACTCTCGCTATTATTTCAGAAGAATACTTTATGGTAAAGGATGCTACTATAATGGCGTTGATAACGATGTCGGAGATCAGGGACAGCGACACCGGACACCACGTCAAGAGAACAAGCGAATATGCCCTGGCGCTGTCGAAAAGCCTTGAACTGGGCCGTAGTTTCGCGGAAAATATTTGCAAAGTCAGCCCGCTGCACGACATAGGTAAAATAGGGGTGAAGGACAGCATTTTACTGAAGCGGGGCGAACTCACCATTGAAGAGTATGAAGAGATAAAAAAGCATTCGGTAATAGGGTATGAATGCATAAAGCAGATAATAGGGAACAGAGAGGCTAAAAGGGGATACTGGCTGATGGCCCAGGAAATAACATTAAGCCATCACGAAAGATATGACGGGAAAGGTTATCCGTATGGTTTATGCGGTGAAAAAATACCCCTGTCGGCAAGGGTTTTTTCCCTGGCGGACGTTTATGATGCGCTCGTATCGCGCCGGCCGTATAAAAAACCATTTTCTCATGCGGAAGCGGTTGAATTAATAAAAATTGAAAGAGGGAAGCAATTTGATCCCAGGGTAGTCGATGCTTTCCTCGCCGTCCAGGAAGAGTTTGAAATAATCCTCCAGAAGTATAAAAACTAGTGATGGCCCGGGGTTATCGCTTATGATGACTGATAAAGACAATAACGCAAACGATTATTCCATCTCCGACGAATTGCTGGAGAAATTCAAAGTGCTTGTCGCGGACAGGTGCGGCCTCTATTTTCAGGACAACGACCTCCGCGCCATGAAGCACGCGGTCATTGAAATAATGAAAACAAGCACCGCGGTTTCCGCGGAAGATTACTATAATCACCTGAAAAACTCGCACGACAGGGAAAACGAATTCAGAAAATTGCTCAATAGTTTAACGGTAAACCACACCTATTTTTTCAGGGATGAACTGCAATTCAGGGTTCTCAAGGATAAAATACTTCCCGAAACGATAGAAAATAAGCGCCGCGCGGGTGGCGACGTTGTCACTATCTGGAGCGCCGGGTGTTCGACCGGGGAAGAGCCGTATTCCCTGGCGGTTACGGCGCTGGAAGTGCTTGAAAACTGCGGGAACATGCGTGTCGCGATTTATGCCACGGACGCCAGCACGAACGCCCTTGACAGGGCGCGGGAAGGCGTGTACGGGGCGAATGCGGTAAAACTCGTCAGCGAAGAACGGTTAAGCAAATATTTTACATGCGTGAAGGGCCGACAGAAAGACGTCAAATACCGTATTAATGATTCCGTAAAGGCAATGGTTGAATTCAGCTACCAGAACCTTCTTGAAGAGGAAGTCCCGCGCAAATGCGATATTGTGTTTTTCCGCAACGTCATCATCTATTTCGAACAGCCGACCATACAAAAGTTGCTGGGCCGCATCCACGAGCACGTTCTTGACGACACCGGGTATTTGTTCATGGGATATTCCGAAAGCCTGTTATTCATGAGAGATAAATATAAGATGCACGTTCTTGATGACGCCATATTCTACAGGACGGTCAGGGGCGGCGAAGCGGGAGGCAACGCCCCGGCGTTTGATAAATATGCCCCGCTCGCGCCGGCGTATCCCGAAACGGCGGAAAGCGGGCCGGCAAGCGTTCCTGAAAAATACGATAAGCAAAAATTCAACGAGGTGCTCGTTGAAGTAATTAAAAGCGTCAGCGCCGAACAATACATCAAGGCGGTAAGCCTTATAGACACGGCGCTGGAAATCAACGGCCACAGCAACCAGTTCGCCTATTTGAAAGCGCAGATACTGGTGAACCAGAGGCAATATGACGAAGCGGTAGCGGTGCTCCGCTCGATTATCGTATACGACCAGTTATACGCCCCGGCGTACGGCCTGCTGGGGTTTATCCATTACGAAAAGGAGGATTTTGAGCAATCGAGAACGGCATTAAGAAAAGCGCTGTACATAGACGAAAAGTTCGTGTCAGCGCGCTTTCACCTGGCCGAACTGCACAAAAAAAACGGCCAAACCGAGAACGCCCTGCTCGAATTTAAAAACATTATCCGTCACGTCTCGACAATGCTGCCCGGTGAGCTTATACCTTACAGCGGAGGTATTTCCTGCGCGACGCTCATGAGCGTCTGCAAGAGCAACGTCGAGCGGCTGACGATGTGAGGTACCATGAATATACTGATATTTACCGTTAACGACAAATTTTTCGGCCTTGACATCGGGCAGGTGCGCGAAGTTATCAGAATGCGAAAAATCACCCAGGTCCCCGACGCGGGCGAATCCATCGAAGGCGTCATCAATCTGCGCAGAAAGGTCGTAACGATAATAAACCTGCAGAAAAAACTGGGCCTCAGCGACATAAATAAAAGCAGGAGCAACAGGATCATAATATTGTCGGCCAAAAACTGCGCGATAGGGGTTATAGTGGAAAGCGTGGACGAGGTGGTCAAAATAGACCCCGAGAGCATAAGCACCCCGGACGAGTATTTAAAAAAATCGAAACATCTCGTCGGCGTGGCGAGGGCCAAGAATAATTTGATCCCCATATTGGACGTGCTGCACCTGCTTAGCGACGACGAAAAGGTCGACATCGAAAAGGTGCACGAGAAGATTGAAATTCAATAGCGGACAGCGGGAGAGACTATGGACGACGACAAAATTATTTTGACGAGCGACGAAGAAGATTCGGAATCGTTTGAGCGGGCGGATATCGGCAGCAATATCCGCATTTTGCCGTTTACGGTGCACGGAGAGTATTACTGCATGGAAATAACCGGCGCGATAGAAGTCGTTGAGGCCGGCTTAATAACCATCGTGCCGAACGTGCCCGCCTTTGTCAAGGGGGTTATGAACCTCAGGGGTGAAATTATCGCGATCATAGATTTGGGCGGCATTTTTGGCCATCCGCCGAAAGAGCTGAGCGCGAAGTCGCGGATTATCATTACCGAGATGCCGGCGTGGGGCGGCAAGAACCAGCCTTTGGGGGAATGGGAAAGCTCCAACAAGCACAGAGACCTCGTCGGCCTGGTTGTCGACGAGATCAATGACATACTGGACGTTAACAAAACGTCGATACGCTCCCTCATCGCGACCATTAAGGGGAAGGCCGCCGAATATACTACGGGCCAGATCAAGCATGCCGACATCATGTATGCCTGTCTGGATATAAAGAAGGTGCTGGGCAGTGAAGATATCAGGCGTTTGATGACGGCAGACGAAAATTAAAGGAGGCGCGCAATGTTTAGTCTTAACATCAAGACGAAAATGATCGTAAATTCCGTGCTGGTCGCTTGTGTGATGGCTGTTGTGATATTTACCGGTTACAGGGGCATGAGGACGATCGATAATAGCGTGGAGACATTATACGGCGACAACTTGATGATGGTAATAGATATGGACAATTTGAGTAGCGATATTGCTAAAATGCGCGGAGACTTGTATAAATATTATGTTACCGTTGACGGACGTCCAAAGATTGAAAAAACCATTGAAGAAAATGTTGCGAATATCACCGCTGACCTGGCGAAATATTCGGCTAACACCGGCTTGTCAGAGAAAGAGAAGACTTTGTTAACGGCGATCGATGCCGGATGGAAGGGGTACAGCGCGGCGATTGCTGAGTTCATGGGCATAATGCAGAGGCGGGGCGATGAACAAAAAGCGTTAGCCATGCTTCTGGACGGCGGCGCCGTGTCAAATGCGCGCAAAGAAATTGGAGTTCCCGTACAGCAATTTGCCGACCTCAACGTCAAGGACGCGGCCCAGGAGAAAAAGAACAGTGACGATACTTTCGCCAGAATGATAACCATTTCTCTTTCCGTCGGAATCGGCGGGGCGCTGCTTATGCTTTTTGTCAGCCTCGGCCTTACATTCGCCATAACGAAACCGCTGGGTGAGGTTCAGGGCAACGCCGAGCAGATAGCGAAAGGCGATCTTTCCCGCAGCGATATCAAAGTGACAAGCAACGACGAGATCGGCCAGCTCGCGGGCAGTATTAATAACATGAAACACGATCTCGGCAACCTTTTGACAAAAATACGGGACGCTGTAAATCAGATAGCCTCGGCAAGCGCTGAAATAATGGCGGGAAGCCAGCAGCAGTCCGCCAGCGTGCGCGAGCAGTCGGCGGCGATAAATGAAACGTCGTCCGCGGCCAAGGAATTGTCAAAAAGTTCCGAATCGATCGGTGAAAAAACAAAAGGGGTGACGCAGACGGCGAATCATTCCATGGTGGGCATGGCAAAAATCAAGGATACTATCGGGAAAACGAGCGAACGAATAACGTCGCTGGGCGAGAAATCGCAGCGTATCGGCAAGATAATCGAAATGATCGACGACATCGCCGATAAGACCAATCTCCTTGCGGTGAACGCCTCGATAGAGGCGGCGCGCGCGGGCGAGCAGGGGCGGGGTTTTACCGTAGTCGCCGATGAAATACGCAAACTGTCCGATTCGACGGCAAAATCGACCAAAGACATAACCTCGCTTATCGAAGAGATCCAGCACGAGATATCGAACGCGGTCATCGCGATGGAGCAGAGCGTTTCGAGCGTTGATGAAGAGGTAGTCCTTGCCAAGGAGACGGCGGAAAACACCAAGGAAATATCCATGACGACCACGCAGCAGATCAACGCTTCAAAACAGATCGCCGAAGCCATGGACAATATCAATGAGGCGATGAAACAGGTAAGCTCCGGCACGCAGCAGAATCAGGTTGCGTCAAAACAGCTTGCCGTGCTGGGCGATGAATTGAAAAATGAAGTAGCGAAATTCAAAATCGCTTGAGGTTAAAATTATGGAATTCGATAAAGCCCAATTTATTGACGATTTTAAAATTGAAACCAGGGAAAATCTGCAGAAATTCAGCCAGGGCCTGCTCAAACTCGAGAAGGCCCCCGGCGATAGAGAACTGCTGAACACGCTGTTCCGGGCGGCGCACACCCTTAAAGGCATATCCGCGATGATGGATTTCAAGCGCATTGTGGATATTACGCATATCATCGAGGACGGGCTGCAGAAGGTGATAAAGGGGAAAGTCGTAATGGGGCAAAAACATTATGACGTTCTCCTGAAAGCGCTGGACGCGATGGACGTGCTGCTGGAAGATAAGGTTACCTGGGAAGATAAAGGCATTGCCTATCCCTATGTGGATGATTTGTGCCGGGAAATAGAATGCGTATTTGAGGGCACCACCGATGTCAAAACAGTGCCCCCGCCGAAATCAAAAGCGGCCGGCGCGCTCAAGCCAATGCCCAGGGGCGGACGATTGTCCCTTGAAGACAGGAGGATCCGCGTTGATACGGAAAAGCTCGATACGGTCATGAATTTGTCGGGTGAGATGCTTATTTCAAAGATACGGTTGAACGAGGCGGTTGACAAATTGGAATTAAAGGCGGAGGCGATGACGGGGGCGGACGACGAGCTCCGGCAAATGGTCAGCGAGCTTTCGTCGGTGCGCAAGATCATGAATTCCTCGGTTTCAAGCATGCAGGCCGAGGTAATCAGCCTGCGCATGGTCCCGGTATCGTACCTTTTCAGCAACTTCCCGCGGGCGATGAGAGACCTGGCGCACGAGATGGGGAAAGATATCGAGTTTGAAGTGCGCGGCGGGGATACGCGTCTGGATAAGACCATCGTTGATGAATTGAAGGATCCCCTGATGCATATCCTGAGGAATGCCGTTGATCACGGCATCGAAGACGCCGAAACGCGGACACGTCTCAATAAACCGAAAACCGCGAAAGTCATATTGGAGGCCTCGCAGCAGGGAGTTCAGGTTGTTATCAGGATAGCCGATGACGGGGGCGGCATTAATATCGCCCGGGTGAAGGAAAAAGCGTTGAGCAAGGGTTTGATCACCAAAGAGTTTGCCGAGACAATGACCGACAATCAGGCAATACAGTTGTTGTTTCTGCCCGGATTCTCCACAAAGGACGTCGTAACGGACGTCTCCGGCAGGGGCGTCGGGCTGGACGTCGTTAAGGAAACGATCACCAAACTCAAGGGGATGGTCGACGTAAACATGAAGTATGAGAAGGGGACGGAGTTTCTGCTAAAACTGCCCCTGACGCTTGCCATCACGCAAAGCCTGATAGTCGCTTCCGGTAGCGAAATGTTCGCCATACCGCTGGAAAATATCGTTGAAACAATTCGAATCAATCCGAAGGACATCAATACGGTGGAAGGCAAGGAGGCGATAGCGGTTCGCGACCAGATATTGCCGTTGGTGCGGCTCAGCAGCATATTTCATTTCCCGGCGAAGCGAATATTCGAAATGAAGTATTTCACCGTGGTTGTCGTGCAGTCGGTCGAAAAGAAGATGGGGTTTCTCGTTGACCGCCTTTTCGGGCGACAGGAGATAGTGAGGAAGGCGATCGGCAACCCGCTGAAGAAAACCAGATATGTCGCGGGGGCCACCATACTCGGCAACGGGCGCGTCATACTAATCCTTGACGCGCCTTCCATCGTTGAGTCCAGCGAAGAATTTGCGTCTCAAACCCCCCTTGCCGCGGTTGCGGCGGAAAATTCGGGCGTAAAAACCGAGCGCAGGAAAAAAATACTGCTGGCGGAAGATTCGGTCATCACCGCGGCGCTCGAAAAAAACATTCTGGAATCGGCGGGATATACGGTGGTTCATGCCCGCGACGGCAAGGAAGCATTGGGCATGGCAAGCCAGGAGAAATTCAATATAGTGATCTCCGATGTTTTAATGCCTAAAATGGACGGGATTGAATTGACGTCTACGCTCAAAAAAGATTCGGTGTATAAAAATGTGCCCGTAATCATCGTTACCACGCGGGAAAACGAAACGGATAGACGGCGCGGACTGGAAGCAGGCGCGGACAAATACATGCTGAAAAGCGAATTTACTTCCGACGCGCTTCTGAGCGCGGTCAGCAGCCTTGTCGGGTAATGCGCGGAGAGGAATATATGGGAAAAAAAGTTCTCATCATTGAAGACAATCCTGATTACGCCGATCTTGTCGGCGGGCAGCTCAAGAAAGAAGGGTTTGAAGTGGAGACGGCCAAAACCGGGAAGGATGGCCTGCGGAAAGCTCCGATTTACAGGCCCGACTTGATAACGCTGGACCTGGGCCTGCCGGATATGAGCGGTTTCGAGGTGTGCGCGCAGATGAAAAAGATCGTTGCCCTCGGTAAGTGCATAATAATCGTATTGAGCGCCAAGGATGACACCGGTGATATTACCAACGCTTTTCACGCGGGGGCGGACGATTATGTCATAAAACCGCCCGAGCCGGAATACCTGGTTCGGAAGATAAAACTGTATCTCGGCGAGCGGTGAACGGGACTTGATTATGGGCGATAAAATACGGGTTTTAGTGGTTGATGATTCTCAATGCAAGCGCGATGCGATAAGTGCGATATTGAATTCTGATCCCTTGATCGAGGTGGTAGGCGTTGCCGAGAATGGGAAGGTCGCGCTTGAGAAAACATTGCAGTTGAAGCCGCGCGTGGTTACCCTGGACTTGAACATGCCGGTCATGGACGGGAACGAATTCATTGTCAGGGTCATGGGGGTTACGCCGGTTTCAATCATCGTTTTGAGCGGCGTGCATGAATCGGAAAAGACCATGAAAGCCCTGAGCACCGGGGCAATGGATTTTATTTCACTGTCGCAGGGTATTGAAGATATAAGGGCCGAAATAACATCAAAAGTAAAAACAGCCGCAAAAGTTAAACCCATACGCAGGGTAAACTTCAAGATACATCCCGCCAGGCTCAATCCCGTTGTCGGCACGGAAACAAAAACAACAAAAATTATCGCCATAGGCTCCTCCACGGGAGGGCCGCAGGCGTTGCAGGAGGTGTTGTCCGCGTTGCCGGAGAACCTCCCTTCCGGGGTAATTATCGTTCAGCATATGACGAAAGGCTACGTTCAGGGCCTTGTTGAATGGCTCGCACAGACCTTAAAAGTAGCGATTAAAGTGGCGCAGGAGGGCGATGTGCCCGCGAAGGGAACCGTTTTAGTGGCGCCGGATGATTATAACCTGAAAATTGATAGCCTGGGCAAAATAGCGTTGGTTACGGACAGCACCAGAAAAATGCTTCACGTGCCCTCCATAACGGTAATGATGCAGTCGGTAGCGGAGGCATACGGGCCAGAAAGTATCGGTGTTATCATGACGGGTATGGGATCGGACGGTGCGGAGGGCATAAAAGCCATCAAAAAAGCGGGAGGTGTAACCATCGCGCAGGATGAAGGAAGTTCCGCGGTATTCGGCATGAACAAGGTTGCGGTGGAAAGCGGTTATGTCGATGATGTCGTTCCGTTGGAAAAGATAGCGGAAAAGATTATGGAACACTTAAAATAGCGCCATTGCCATCCGGGTATCGAAAGGAGAAAGAACATGCGTAAATGGGTGTTTGCAACGCTTGCCGCCGCTGTGGTTTTGAGCAGTTCGGTGCTGTTTGCGGAAGGGACAAAGAAGATACAGGACAATTCGTTCCTGCTGGAAGAAGCGTATAACCAGGAGGCGGGAGTGGTGCAGCATATCCAGACATTCCAGCACATGAAAGATGATACGTGGAGTTATTCTTTTACGCAGGAATGGCCGGTACCGGGACAGGCTCATCAGTTGTCGTATACTATCCCGGTTTTACATGCGGTTGGGCCGAAAACCGAAACCGGCACGGGCGATATTTTGCTCAATTACCGGTATCAGCTTGTCTTTAAAGAAAAAGAGGGCATTGCATTTGCTCCGCGCCTGTCGGTCCTGTTGCCTACCGGCGACTATAAAAAAGGTTTTGGCGGTGATGCCGCGGGGTTGCAAACAAATCTTCCGTTGAGTGTGGAATTTTCCGATAAATGGGTTACGCATTGGAATATCGGCGCGACTTATGTCCAGGGCAGTAAAGAGCCGGGTGGAAAAAAAGCCGATATCCTGGGATTCAATTACGGCCTTAGCCTGATTTGGCTCACTACCGAAAACGTAAATTTTATGATCGAGATGGCAGGCAGTTCCAATGAAACGGTACAGGCGGACGGAACAACGGCAAGAAATGATTCCTTCATAATTAATCCGGGTGCCCGTTTTGCCATTAACTTCAAGTCCGGCCTGCAAATCGTTCCCGGCATCGCGTTCCCCACCGGAATCGGGCCTTCGAGCGGACAGAACGGAATCTTTCTCTATCTTTCTTTCGAACATCCTTTGTTTTAGCAATATTGCCACTAAGATAATCTGTAACTGTTCAGGTTGTTGTACCGGCGAGAGCCGGTACTCCAATCATGAAAATCCAAGGAAGTCGTACCTTCCAGGCACTCCGATGATAACAACATAAGGAAGTCGTACCTTCCAGGCACTCCGATGATAACAACATAAGGAAGTCGTAGGGCGCGTTCCCCGAACGCGCCGCAGAACGGGCCGGCGCGCTCTGGGAGCGCGCCCTACATTATCTGTCCCCGTCGATTAAGTTCATTGCTGTATCTTCAAAATATAATTTTGCAATGCTGTTCACGGGCTATCTCTCCGGAAGTTATTTTGCGATGACCTCCGTGAGGGTAGCCCGCTTCTATTTGTTGACAATATCGTTGGAAAAGTCATAGAATGATAATTATCAAAGGCAGAGATTCCGTGTTCGCGCGGCTCCGGTGAGTTCGGGTACGCATACCTGATTTTCCCGGATATTCGAATAAATATGGATACTATTAAAATAACCAACCTTACCAGGACATACGGCGATATCGTTGCTGTGGATAACATTAGTTTAACCATCAATAAGGGCGAAATATTCGGCCTGTTGGGGCCGAATGGCGCTGGCAAAACCACCACATTAATGATGTTGTCAACGCTGTTGAAACCGACTTCGGGGTCCGCCGTCGTAAACGATTTCGATGTCATTGCCCAGCCGACACAAGTCAGGGATTCTATCGGAATGGTATTTCAGAGCACCAGTTCCGATGCCGTGCTTACGGCGTACGAAAACCTGAAACTTCATGCCTTGCTGTACGACCTCCCTTTAAAGGAGATCGATCAAAAGATAGACGCCGTATTAACGCTTGTCGATTTGCTGAAAAGAAAAAATGATATCGTTAAAACATATTCCGGAGGCATGCGCCGCAGGATGGAGATCGCGCGCGGGCTTCTCCATGAACCGCTGATTTTCCTGCTTGACGAGCCGACACTGGGCCTTGACCCGCAGACCAGAGAACATATCTGGGAGTATATACGCGCCCTGGCCAAAAAAAACGGCATGACTATAGTTTTGACCACCCACTATATGGAAGAAGCCGATATGTTGTGCGACAGGATCGCTATTATCGATCACGGTAAAATTATCGCCCTCGATACCCCCGAAAACCTCAAGCAATGTATCGGAGGGGATATTGTAATCCTGAAAGGCGAAAACGTGCTTACGGAACGGTTGAGGAAACTTCCTTTCGTAAAGAAAGTTGAAACCCGCGCCCGCGCCATCCATGTTTCAGTGGAACATTCGCGGGAGAACCTTCAGAAATTGTTGTTTGCCGCAGGCGAAGTGTCATCCGTAGAGGTGCATTCCTCCGACCTCAACGATGTTTTCCTGCACTATACAGGCAGGGAGATACGGGAAGCGGAATCCGGCGAAACGGAAACATACAAATGAAGATGAGAAAAAATATAAGGGTCTTCCGACTTTTTAGTGGGTAATAAATAGTATTTTGTCGACGTTAAAAGCTCTTTGAAAACTTGACACGTATATGCAAATAGGGTAAGGTCTTTAGACTATGGAAAAAGAAATGACGT
>Ga0315281_10011459_pt1 | contig 12151 bp, 8 predicted proteins | sample YL17G07_0_MG_FD_204540 | JGI IMG/M metagenome (GOLD analysis project Ga0315281, IMG submission 204540) | Sediment microbial communities from Yellowstone Lake, YNP, Wyoming, USA - YL17G07_0 | ecosystem: Environmental > Aquatic > Freshwater > Lake > Sediment | place: USA: Wyoming | collected... | reverse complement strand
GCGCCAGATCTCGAGGAGTGGATCGTGGCCCTTGTAGCGTTCGTCTCCCGCCATGCGGCCGACGATGAGCGCTGACGGCGGACCGGCGTCCGCGTGGTCCGCGCCCGACAGCGACTCGACGCCCAAATGGCAGACATCGACCGCGCGCGCCGCGAAGTGCGGGTTGGCCTTCTTGAAGTTGTCCCTGGTGAAGTTCGAGATCGCGATCAGCCGCGTGGCGCGATCGAGCGCCGCGCGCTGCACCCGGTGCAGCGGCTTCCATGCCTCGACGCCGCAGAGCATCGCCGCCAGCGACGCACCCCGCGCGGTGAATGCGAGCGCGGCCGGCGCCAGGTGCAGATGCGTGACGATCACGGTGGTGTGCCGATCGGCGGATGCGGCGCGCTGGAGCGCGGCCGCCACGAACCGCCACGAGCGGCCGCCCGCGCCACGCACCTCGGCGCGCCCGAATCGTGTCACCGACGACGGTTCGTGCAACGCGAGGACCGTCACCTCGTCGAAGGTGCCGACGACGAGGCGCGCGAGCCTCGAAATGCCGTCTCGTCCGCAGAGATTCGGCGTCAAGACGACGACGGGGGCAGACACGCTATGCCAGATCCGCGTACAGCCTGGCCATCTGCGGAGCGATGGCGTCCCACGAGTACCGGTCGCGCGCGAAGGCCGCCGCGCGCGCGCCCATGCTCGCGCGCCGAACCGGATCATCGGCGAGCGTCCGGATCGCGGCGGCGATCGCAGGGGCCGTCTGCTCGACCCAGAAGCCGCACGCGCGGGCCTCGATCTCGCTCCAGGGGCACGTGCGCGTGACGACGACCGGCACACCCACCGCCAGCGATTCCACCACCGCCAGTCCAAAGCTCTCGGAGTCCGAACACTGAACCATCACGTCGGCGTCTTTCAGGAGCGCCCACTTGTCGGGTCCGGCGACCTCGCCAGGCGCATGCACGCGGTCGGCATGAGCGGACAACCGCCGCAACAGATCCGGTACCAGGCCGTGCTCGTCGTGTCCGGCCAGGACCAAGTGCGCGGACGGATGCGTGGCGCACACGTCGGCAAACGCATCGGCGAGCAGATCGAGACGCTTGATGCGGTGCATGCGGCCGAGGAACAGCACGACGAAGGCGTCCGTCGGGATGCCGAGGCGGGCGCGATAGCCACGCGTCGCCCGGCGCGCGTCATCGAGATTGACGCCGTTCGGCACGACGGCGATCGGCACGCCAAGATCGAGAGCGCGGAGGGCGTCGGCTTCCTGCTCGGACGTGGCGTGCAGCAGCGCCGCGCCGCGGAGGTTGCGGCGCTCCAGCAGCGCGTAGGCGACGGACTTTCGCCAGCGGCCCCGCGCCACCGCTTGCGGCAGCAGCATGCCTCGCGGCGACACCACATACGGCACACCCGCCGCCCGCGCAAGAGGGGCGGCCCACCACCCCGGGACATGCCACACGCCGTGGATGTGGCAGACGTCGACGCGGGCCAGCGCGGCCGTCAGTGGCCCGCGAACGCGCGCGCCGAAAAACCGCTTGGGGAACGCCCTGGCCACATAGCGCACCGGCACGCCTTCGTACACGTCGCCGCGGGGAGGCGAGGGCGGCAGGCTGTCGCGTCCGTTCGCCGTCGTGGTCACCGATTCGACCTCGACGCCCGCGCGCTGGAGGCTCTGGCAGAGGCCAAGAATGGACGCCGGCGGACCGCCGTATTGAAGCGCGGGCGCAAAGTAGGCCGACACGTGGAGCACCCTCAACGCGTCAGGCTCGGTGCTCTCGGGCGGTCGTGAAGTGGAGCTCGGGCTCTCCTGAGGACCGCTGGGCCGCAAACCGGATCAGCAGGAAGCGGTCGAGCAGGACCATCGGCACACCGAGGTACACCATGAACCCCAAGGTGACGCCGAGCATCGTCGCCCACGACCGCTCGAAGAGGTAGAGCGAGATCCAGAACGACACCGTGGCGAACGACACAAAGAGCTCCCGGTGCCAGATGAGCGAGCGAAAGAGCGTGTAGCAGAAGCCGACGAATACGCCGAACGCGAACACTGGCACGAACATCCACGGGAGACCGAAGTCGATGAACGCTTCGGCCGAATAACCGAACGCGATACTCGTGTTGACTTCCTTTCCCGCCACGTGGACGCCGGAGTACTTGCGCACTTTGTCGCTGTCGGACGGCAGTTCGCCCTTGTCCGGAAAGAACACACGCGGGGTGACGATGTGGACGAGCGCGGCGCTCAGCATGGCGCCGTCCGTGTGCGGCAGCACCTTCGGCACGCGCGGTATCGCAAGCGCCGGGTAGTACACCGTCCACATGCGGTCCACCGTGTCGTCCATGGTGTGCCAGACGTCGCGGGCATCGTTCTTGATGAAGTTGGACGCCAGGTCGCCCACGCGGGTGGCGCGCGCGCTGCGCCCAGAAAACTGATCCACGTCGACATACTGCGCGCGGACCTCGCCGCGAATGCCCATCCAGAGGACGCCGAGCGACATGATCGCGACCGACGCGACCGCCAGTGCCATCCAGTGGCGGATGTTCCGTCGGTCGAAGATCTCGAGGACGGCGAGCACCGCCAGCACGATCGGCTCACGGAAGCCGGCGAAGAACCCGGTCATGCCGAGGACGATTTCCATGGCGACGACCAGCCCGAAAAGGCCGAATCGCGGCGGCGGGCTGCACAGCCGGCGCAGGATCAGGAACAGCACCCCCAGACGCGCGGAGTCGAACGTCGACAGCATCGCGCGCAACGAGGGATAGTCCCCCGCCAGTGTGGAGAACCCGCCTTCGAGAATGACCGTGATGAGGTAGGCCGTGATCAGCAGGCCGAACGAAAAGGCAAAACCGGGACGCGGCTCGTTCGGGTCCGGCGCTTTCTTGAACGACAGGCCGACCCGGATGCCGACGGCCAGCGCGAGACAGCAGCCCAGCGCGATGAGGACCATCGGACGGTAATCGCTCAATTCGATCGCGGTCAGCGTGCGGCCCGTGAACCCGAAGTACATGACCCCGAGGCTCCCCTGCATCCAGTGGAACGCGATGGCGAGCGGCAGCACGAACAGGCCGTCGCCGGTCCACACGAGCTGCAGGCAGATCATCAGCGTCAGCGCGGACACCCCCGCGAGCCAGTCGTCCGTCACAAGGCCGACGGCGAGCGCCACCAGCCCCATCCCGATGAGTCCGAGGTCATTGATCCGCATGAGCACGTTCCTTCGAGTCGGCTGTGAAGACCCTGATCCAGGCCGTCGCGAACCGTTCCTCGCTGAAGTTGTCGGCGGATGCCCGTGCCGCCTTGCCGGCGCGGACGAGCTCGTCTGGGCGCGTCAGAAAGAATGCGATCCCGTCCGCCAATGCCGTGGCGTCGATGTGCGCGCACACCCAGCCGTCGCCCTGATGCGCGACGAGCTCCGGCAGGTCGCCGCTCGGCATCACCACCGACGGCACACCCGATAGTTTGGCTTCGAGAACCACGTTGCCGAACGCCTCCCGTTGCTCCAGACGGCTCGGACAGCAGTGTACGCTGGCGCGGCTCATCAAAGCGGGCACGTCTTCACGCCAGCCGAGAAAGTTCACAGAGCCGTTGAGATCGGCGCGTGTCGCCCGCTGGCGGAGGTTTGCCCGGTGCCCACGATAGGCCGGCCCTTCCCAGCCGTCCATGTCGCCGACGACGTCGAGCGTCGCGTCCAAACCGCGCCCGCGCAGCAGCGCGACGGCGTCCAGCAGCAGGTCCAGCCCCTTCTCGGGGATGATTTGGCCCACGAAGATCACCCGTCCGGGGATGCGCGGACCGTCCGCGCCCCAGTTCGTCGGGCGGCGGGTCGGCATGTTCGAGATCATGCTGACCTTCTGCTCGGGAATCCCCAGCTTCAGCAGCTCACGTCGTGTGAAGTTCGAGTTGGCCACGAAGGAGTCGACGAAGGGGCCGATGATGTAGCGCCAGAGCAGATGATGGAACCGTCCCGGCGCGGGCGCGTTGCCGAGCCGCGCGACGACGCGCACGCCGCGTGCACGCAGCCAGAACAAGGCCGGCGCGTTGCGCAGCACCACGTGATACTCCGGCACGAAGATGTGCGTCGGATTGATCCGGTGCGACACGCGGAGCAGGTGGACGCTCACGCGAATTACTTCCACCAGCATCTTGCCGATCGTGACCGGCGTCAGCCGCCGCCGCGTCAAGGGGTACCAGTACGGCCCCACCGACCAGCTGGCGCCGCTCGCGTCGGCCAGCGGCGTGATCCGGAAATTCTCCCAACTATTGACGATGGCGTGCGTCGCCGCCCCGTCCTTCCGCACCGCGTTCAGGACCTCGAACGTCATGCGCTCGAGGCCGCCGGCGATCACCATCAGCCCGCAGCAGGCGACGACGCGGCGGGGCGCCTCGCTCCAGACCGGCTCAGGTCCTGGCGAATGCGTCAACACCGAACGGCTGGCGCGCACCAGGCCGGCCGTCATCGCGTCGTAGCTGTACGCCTTCACGAGCTCGCGGCACGCGGGACCCCAGTCGGGCCCCGCCGTCTTGCGCTGGCGCACGTTCGTGAGCGCTGTCGCCAGGGCATCAACATCGTCGAGTGGCGTGACGTAGCCGGTTTCGCCCTCGCGAATCAAATCGGGCGCGCAGCCGACGGCGTGGCTGACCACGCACGGCAGCCCCGTGGCCAGCGCTTCGTTGACGACCAGCCCCCAGGTCTCCGCGAAGTCGCTCGGCAGCGTGAGGCAATCGGCGAGCGCGTACGGCTCGCCGAGCTCGCTCTGGTTCATGAAGCCGACCACATTCAGCGAGACGCCCAGTCGCCCGGCTTCCGCGCGCACCGCGTCCTCGAGCGGCCCGGACCCGACGACCATGAGCGTCGCGCCTGGCGCGAGCCGCGCCACGGCCCGCACCGCGTTCAGGGGCCGCTTGGACTGCACCAGCTTGCCCACAAACAGCGCAACGAACGCGTCTGGCTCAATGCCCCGGCGCCGGCGCGCCGCGGCGCGAACGCCGGGGTCGTGATACGGCGCGGCGGCAGTTGCGAACATCTGGTTGTCGACCGCCGGTGGCACGCTGAAGATTCGGTAATCGGGCACGCCGAACCACCGCAGATACTCGTTCACGCGTTGGCCCGGTGACAGACAACCGTCGAATTGCCGCAGCAAGATGCGCGTCTTGAGCGTCCAGATCGGCCGTTGCCAGCCACGAGGCCCACTCAGCAGGTGCGAGTCGCCGCGATAGAGCGTCGGCACGCCAAGCCGGCGGCACGCGAACAGCGCGCGCAGGAGCGTGACCGAGTGCCAGCCGGCGATCAGCACGACGTCCGGCGTGGTGTCGGCGATCGCGCGGCCGATCTCCGGCACGTCGAGCCCGGCGAAGGATCCGCTGTCGATCCGATCGTGCGGTTTCGCTGGCCTCACGGTGATCGATCGGTACCCGTCGGTGAGAGGGGTGTCCCATTCGAACGCGCGGCCGAAGCCGACGCCCTGCTGCTGCGGTGTCGGCTGCGTGGCGTGGACCACGGTCAGCGCCAGATCCGGCGCGTTGGCGTGGATATGGCGGAACCATGGCGCGTAATACTGAATCGGGTGCGTGAGCACCACCGTGAGGCGGACGGGGGTGGTCATGCCGCCACCCGGTCGAAGACCGCCGCCAGCTGTCGCGCGAGTTGACGGGCGGATACATTGGCCACGCGCTCGAGCATGACGTCGCCCGCGTCGTACGCACAGGCCGCGGCGAGCGCGCGAAGATGAGACGCCACCTTGCCGACGCACGCATCGGCTGGCGGGCCGTCGCCGCCATACGTGACCACGCGCACCGTGGGCTCGGAGGCCGCCGTGCGCAGAATGGACACGACGCTGCTCGCTTCGTGGAAGAGCGCGAGAATCGGCCTCTTCGCCAGCAGCGCGGGGTACAGCTTGCTGGCGGTGTAATGCCGTTCCGAGCTGCCGAGGAGCAGGATGCCGGACGCGTGGGTCAGCACCGACAGCGCATCGAGATAGTCGAGCCGTCCCGGCACTTCGGTCACGGCGTCCGCCACACCGCAGTCGCGCGCGATTGGCAGCACGCGATACGCGTCGGAGTGCGACTGATTGCTCGTGCCGACAAAGTGCAGACGCACGCGCGCGGCTGCCGGATCATCGCGCCGCGCGCGATCGAGCGCCCGAAGCAGCAGGCGCAGCGTGTCGAAGCCCGTGGGCAACAGCGTCCCGACGTAGCACAAGTGCACGAGGCCATCGGCTGGATTGAAATGTGAGGCCATGGGCGGTCGCGCACGCAGCGACTCGAAGTCGCCCGGCTCGAACCCGAGCGGGATGACGCCGTGCGGCAGCCGCCCCGCCGCCGGCATGCGCTCGACGATGCCGTCGATCGTGCCCTGCGACACCGCGACGATCGCATCGGCCGCGTTCACCGCGCGCGGCTCGAGCCAGGTGCCGAGGCGGCGCGAGGCGCGGCTCTTCCAGTCGGGCGCGCCGCCCGGCCCGCCGCCGACCGACTGCCCCCACGCTCCCACCCACGGATCCTGGTAGTCGAGCACGAACGGCACACGGAACTCAGCTTTCAGGCCGGCGCCGAGAAGCGCGGGATAGACGGGATACACGGTGATGAACAGCGCGTCGAACCGCTCGCGCGACAGCAGCGCGCGGCATGTGTGACGAAGGCCGGTGAACGCGCGAAGTCCGAGATCGCCGAGCCCGGCCCACCGTGTCGAGCCGGGCTGCCACGCGTGCGCCCTCACGATTCGCAGCGAAGACGGCACGAGCGACTCGAGATCGCGATCGAGCCGCCCTTCGTACGCCGAAGGCTCGAGCGTCACGACCGTCGGCTCCCACCCCGCCTCCGGCAGATGCGGCGCCAGCAGACGGACCCGGTGCGACGCCGCGCTCGAATCAGGCGGAAAGTGCGGGCTGATCATCAGGACGCGGCGCGGAGGCATCAGTACAGGTAATGCCGGCAGGACTGGCAGATGTCGGGCACGCGGTTTTTCGTCCGCCAGTTGTCGCGCAGGCTCGCGAGTGTGTCGCCGGTCCACATCTGGTCGAGCGACTGGTCGTGGATATCGCCGAGAATCAGCTCGCTCGACGCCTCGAAGTCCCGGCACGCGCAGGCGCCGACTGTGCCGTTCGAATACAGCATCAGCCCGGCATAGAGCAGCCGGCACGGGCGAAACATGCGGGGATACAGCGGCCGCTTCTTGAGATAGGCCGGCAGTTTCACGGCGCCCTGCCAGTCGTCGACGTAGAAGCCCGTCGCCCGTGCCGTGGCTTCGAGATCCTGATCCACCATGGAATCGATGAGACGCAGATCCGGGTGTTTGAGCACGTCTTCGAGCGGCTCGTTGGTGGGCTTGATGGCGATGCTCACGCTGATGGCGCCCGAGCGTCGCTTGTTCTCGTTGATCAGCATCACGAGGTTCTGCAGCGTCCGCTCGTACAGGTCGACTCCGAAAAACTCACGGTACTTCTCGCGTCCGGACAGGGTGATCGACACCGCAAGCCACGTGATGCCGGAATCGAAGAACTCGTCCATGTTCCAGCGGTGGAGCCACTGCAGCGTCGTCACGAACCCGAGATGCTCGAACTGCGGATAGCGGCGTGCGTATCGGGCGCGCTCGAGCAGTTTGGGATCGAGCAGCGGATCGCCGATGGTGACGTCGAAGTCGAGGTCACGGCCTCCCATGGCCGCATACTCGTCGACCGCCTTCTGGAACGCGGCCATGTCGAGCGGCTGTTTGCGGCGCTGCATCTTCGAGTTCGCGCAGAACACGCAGTCGGCGTTGCAGATGTTCGTCGTCTCGATGGAGAGCTTGGGGGGGTCGCGCGGCTCGAAGCGCCCGTCTTCGAAGTACCCGCGCGCGTATCGCATCGCGAAGCGAAGCGCCTTGGTCGCGTGTGTCCACGTTCTCGTGGCGGCGCTCACGTCACACTCCTGATCATCAGGTCTTCACCGCGCGGCCCCGAGCCGTTGATACAGGCGCTCATACTCGCTGGTAATCGCGTCGTCTGAAAACCGGCGCTCCGCTTCGGCGCGCACGGCGGCGCGGTCGATCTCGGGCAGACGCGACACGAGCGCCGTCATCTCGTCGACCGTGTCGCACAGAAATCCCGTACGGCCATGGCTGATGCCTTCGGGGACTCCGCCCCGCCGGAACGCAATGAGCGGCGTGCCGCACAGCATCGATTCCGGCAGCACGACCGGAAACGGTTCCTCCCATTCGATCGGCATCAGCATCGCCGCCGCCTGGCCAAGCAACATGCGCTTCTGCTCGTCGCCGACCGGACCGATGTAGGTGACGAGCTCGCCGTCGATCAGCGGAGCGATCTCCTCGTCGAAATAGGCCCGCTCGTGCGCGAGCGGAGAAATGTTGCCGGCGATGATGAGCCGACGGTTGAGACGACGCGCGACCGCGATCGCATGATGCGCGCCTTTGCAGCGATCGAGGCGGCCCAGGAACACGAGCGGCGCGGCGACCGGATCGGTGCCGCCGGCGAAGGGGTAACGCGAAGGAACCGCGCAGTTGTAAATCACCGACCACTCGCCGCCGCCCGGGCGGCCGGTGTCGCGAATCGCGGCGCTCACGGCCGTGTAGTGCAGCCGCCGGGCACCGAGTCGCCGCGCCATCGCCATGTTGCCGGGAGTCACGGTCCGCATGTAGGTCTGCACTTTCGGCACGTCGCGCGCGAGCACCGGCGCGAGGTACGCGAGGCGGCCGAAGTTGTGGATCACGTCGAAGCGCAACGGACGGAGCAATCGGCCGGCGAGCGCCAGCGTATTGCGGGCGTTGCTCCAGCGGGTCCACTCCCCTTCGCGCCCGAACGCCTCGACGCGGCCGTTCACACGCGAGCCCGGCGCGGCCCACAGTGTCACGTCATGCCCGGAGCGCGCGAGTTGATCGCCGATGTCCGCCACGACCCGCTCGATGCCGCCGTAATGATCGGGCGGCACCTTGATGTACGGATCCATGACCAGGAGCACTCTCACGACAACGCCCCGCCCACCAGCCGGACGAGCGTGCCCCGCTCGCACTCGTGCTCCCAATGCCAGCGGCGCGTGGCCGCCTGCCAGGCGGTTCGCTTCGCGCAATCGAGCGCCCGGGGGTCCGCCGCCCAGAACGCAAAGGCGGACGCCAGCGCCTCGATATCGCCAGGCGGCACGAGCGCGGCCGCGCGCCCGAGATCGACGCCGAGGGCGTGCTGTCCGGGGGTGTCGCTGATCGCAACAGCGACTCCAGCGAGTATGTAGGTGAACGCCTTGTTCGTCACGCACAGCTGGCGATTGCGCGGCGCCATCTCCTCGAGCGCGAGGCCGACGTCGTGTCCTCGCGCCAGTTCCACCATCGCATCGGGCGGCGCCGGCGGCAGATGGACGACCGTCAAATGCGGCGCGTGGGCCCTCGCCTGGCCGCGCAACCCATCGAGATAGCCGTCCTGCGCGCGGCCTCGCAGTGCGAGTTCCGCCGTGATGCCGGCGCGGCCAAGCGCGGCGACAGCGCCCTCGAGCCCGCGGCCAGGTCCAATGGTCTGGCTGAACCAATAGAGCCGGAGTGTCGTCGGATCGGCCCGCGTGAAATCAGGCGGATCGACCGGCAGCGGAAACGTGTTGTGAATCACGACGGGCGCCAGGTCGTACCGTTCGCGGTACGCGTCAGCGATCCGTTCGCTGGACGTCGTCAGGAACGCGGCCCCCGGCAGGACCGCGCGCTCGATCCGTTCGACGAGCGTGTCGGTCAGCGATGCCTCCGAACCGCTCGCTTCCGCGCTGTGAAAATCCTCGAGATCCAGCGCATACGGCGTTCCGCTCCGTCGCGCCGCCTCGGCGACCGCCGCCAGCGCGCCGGTCTGGCCGCCATAGATCAGATCGGCCGGTTCGGCCGTTACCGCGCGCACGAGCTCGTTATGCGTGCGTCCGACCGCGCGCGCCACAAGACGCAGCGGCGCGCGATCGACGCCCAGAAGCGAGGCGGCCGCGCGCGACGCGCGCGCGCGCACGCCGGTCCACCAGTAGGTTGGGCCGCTGTCGCCCTTGCGGTAGTTGATGACGTGCGCCGGCCAGGTCCGCCGCGCTCGCACGTCACGATCCGTTTCGATCGCCCACGGCTCGTTGCTCGTGGCGACGACGCGCACGTCGTATCCGGCGTCGGCCAGTGCATCGGCGCTCTTCAACATGCGAGGGCAGGTCGACAGATGCCCGGCGGTGACGACCACGATGCGGGTGCCTCGCGTCATCTAATGCGCGGCGGAGGCCACCGCGGCGTCCTCGACCAGATGCGTGTAGATGTCCTCGAGGCGCGACACGACGCGTGTCACATCGTGATGCGCGATCACATGCGCCGCGCTCGACGGGGTGCCGTGCTGCAGCGCCGCGACAAGCGCCCGGCCCAGTCCGTCAACGTCGTGCTCGGCGCACAGGCAGATGCCCGGGCCTTCCGGCACCACATGCGGGATGTCCGCGTGCCTCGTCGTCACGATCGGCGTCCCAATCGCCTGTGCCTCGAGCAGAATCGTCGGCGCGCCGCCTTCGGAATCGCCGTCGCTCGCGGTCACGCTGGGGTGAATGAACACGGCCGCCGCCACGAGTCGCCGGATGACGTCGACGTGCGGCTGCATGCCGACGAACTCGACGCCGTCTGCGAGTCCCAGTTGCGACGCCAGCGCGCGCGCCGCGTCCTCGCCGTCCCCCCCGCCCACAATCGTCAGGCGTGCCTGCGGCATCCGCGCGCGAGCGCGGCCGAACGCCGCAATCGCGTCGAGCAGCCCTTTCTTCTCGACGAACCGGCCGGCGAACAGGACCGTCGCGGAACCGTCGGGCGCCCAGCGCGGATACTTCGTCAGGTTGAGGGCGATCGGATGAATGAGCGTTCGCTCCGGCGGCGCCCCGGCCGCGATCACCTTCTTCCGCATCTCCGGCCCCTCGGCCAGGAACAGATCACCCTCGCGGAACAGGCGCGCGTACCGCTCGCGCCACTGCGGCAAGTACGGCAGCACCGCCGCGTCGACGCCGTATAAGCTCGTCACAAGCGGCAGGCCGGCGGCTTTGGCGACCGGAATCATCTCGCAGCCGATCGGACCGAAGTGCGCGTGCACGACCGCCGGATCGATGCGGGCGAGCGCCGCGTCGACGCCCCGGCGCCACGGCGAGCGACCGGTCGCGCGCTCCACAGACGCCGCCAGCCACCACGCGGCGGTCCGCCGCGACACCGGCTTCGGCTGCACGTGCACCCGCGGAAACGGAAACTCGTCGGCGTGATCACGGGTGTGACAGAGGACCGATGCCTCGTAGCGCTGATGCCCGGTCACGATCGTGTAGACGAACGTTTCGCTGCGCTGCAGAAACTGATCAACGGCATGGACGACGCGGGGGGTCATGATTCGAGCGCCGGCACGGCAACCGGACGATTGGTCCGGTACGACTCGACGCCGGCCAGACACGCGAGCACGGTGCGGCCGGCTTCCTCGATCGAGCACAACGGTGCGCGCCGATCGCGAATGGCCCCCACGAAGTCCTCGATCGCGCCGACGCACGCCAATGAGTGTTCGTAAAGCCGCACCGGATAGTTCGCGGCGCCGTACTCGGCGTCCGGCCGCCGCGCGAGGACGCGCAGCATTTCGACGGACCGTGCCATCACGTACGGCGGCAGATTCGTGCGCAATTGCGAGTAGCGGCTCTGCCCACCCGTCTTCCCTTCGCCTTTCAAGAGCGCGGGCTGAAAGATCATCGGCCGGTGCAGCACCTCGCCGAGCCGGCCGTCGCGCCGGTACAGCAGGTTGCCGCGCACCGACGCCTCGCGGCCCGCCACGCGAACAGTGTGGTCCTGCGGGCCCGGCTCACCGAATGCGACGACGACCTTCCCGACGACGCCCGACGCGAACTTGAGCGTCACCAGATTGAGATCCGACTCGGGGTATTCGGGAAACGCGCGATGCCCCGCCGCGGCAAACACCTCGACGATCTCCTCCCCGGAGAACCAGCGCAGCAGATCGACGAAGTGGCAGCCCGAGTAGACCAGCGGCGTGGCATTGTCGTCCTCGCGCCAGCGGTCGTTCTGAAACGCGCGCGACGTCAGGTCGTGCACGTAGTAGCCCTCGAGGTACGACAGGGCGCCTAGCGTGCCCGCCTCGACCAGCGCCTTGATCCGCTGGTGCAGCGGCACGAAGCGCATCTGGTGGACGACGGCCACCACCTGCGACGGGGCCGCCGCGGCGG
>Ga0315281_10011457_pt1 | contig 12151 bp, 12 predicted proteins | sample YL17G07_0_MG_FD_204540 | JGI IMG/M metagenome (GOLD analysis project Ga0315281, IMG submission 204540) | Sediment microbial communities from Yellowstone Lake, YNP, Wyoming, USA - YL17G07_0 | ecosystem: Environmental > Aquatic > Freshwater > Lake > Sediment | place: USA: Wyoming | collected... | reverse complement strand
AAGACAAGGGCATCGCCACCGGCGTGCATTACATCCCCAATCACATTCAGCCCTTGTTTGAAAGCAATCGCCAACCTTTGCCTGTCACCGAGCAGGTATTTGAGGAGATGGTCACGCTACCCCTGCACTTTGAATTAACCGACGCTGATGTCGAGACCGTGATTAATGCCGTGCGCGGCTTCTTTAAGGCAACCTGAGACGTATATGCCTCCGACCGTCAGCATTAATCTCTGTTGCTATAACTCCGAGAAATTCCTGGAGGCCACTCTGCAAAGTATCTTTGCCCAGACGTATAAAGACTGGGAACTGGTGATTGTCAACGATGGCTCACAAGACTCAACCGAGCAGATCGTCCAGAAGCACATCGCCGCGGGTTGGCCGATTGTTTACTATCGGCAGGCCAATGCCGGGTTGAGCCGGTCACGCAACCAGGCTATCGAACTCTCGCGGGGTGGATTTATCGCGCTTATTGACCACGATGATCTTTGGGAGCCGACCAAACTCGAAAAGCAAATGACCTTATTCGCCGGGCAACCCCAGATTGGATTGACGTTTACCGACGCGCTCAATTTATACCCCAATGGCGCGACCGACCTTTACTCAGCGCGCCTCGCGCCATATCGTGGATCAGTCCTCATCCCGCTCTTACTTGGCGATTTCATCGTCTGTTCCACGGTCGTCGTGCGGCGGGCCGCGCTTGCCGAGGTCGGGGTGTTCAATCCTAATTTCAAACAGGCCGAAGAATACGATTTAATGCTCCGCCTCGCTGAACGATACGAGTTCGACTACGTGGCCGAGCCGCTGGCGACTTATCGCTGGCATGATCGCAACTCCAGCACTGCCGTCGCCCAGATGCAACAGGAAGTTATTCAATTGGTGAAACAAACTTTGCAGCGCGCGCCGCAATTGAGACAAGAATTAGGACCTGCACTTATCCGCGTGAAAATGCGCGGCTTGTATTGCACCCAAGGTCAAGCGTATCTATTGCAAGGTCGTTGGGTTGCCGCGCTCAAGTCGCAGGGCGGCTGGGGGTGGTTATTGGTTGCTTTGCCCAAAACTATCGTGTTGTTCCTGCTCTCATTTTTTCCGCCTGACTTTGTAGTTACTCTCACTCACCTACGCCGCACGCTCCAGCGCTGGTTCTTGTTGCGGCAAGCGGCCTAATTCTGGCGAGGCTCAGCACTCTTATGAAAATTCTCCTCACCGGCGGCGCCGGGTTCATCGGCTCACACATCGCGCGGGCGCTCGTCGAGCGCGGCGACACCGTGCGGGTGTTCGACAACTTCTCCAGCGGCAAACACGCCAACCTCACCGGCGTAGCTGCTGAAACTATCGAAGGGGACATCTGTGATGCGCAAGCGGTGCGCCGCGCCGCCAGCGGGATGACGCACATCATTCACCTCGCGGCCATGGCCTCCGTCCCGCGCTCGGTGGCCGATCCGCTTGGCTCCAACGCCGTCAACGTTACCGGCACGCTTAACGTCCTCTGCGCCGCGCGCGACCTCGGCCTCCAGCGCGTGGTGTTTGCGTCGTCCTCCTCCATTTATGGCGAAGCCTTCGCCGGGCCGAAGCACGAAGACCTGCCGCTCTACCCGCTCTCGCCTTACGGCGTGGCTAAGCTGGCGGCCGAAAAATACTGCGCGGCGTTTCACACCGTCTATGGTTTAGAGACGGTGGCCTTGCGCTACTTCAATGTCTTTGGCCCGCGTCAGGATCCAAACTCCGAATACGCGGCGGTGATTCCGAAGTTTATCACAGCCTTGCTCGCGGGACGGCGGCCCGTGATTTACGGCGACGGTGAACAGACGCGCGATTTTACTTACGTGGCTAACGTGGTGCGCGGCAACTTGCTCGCGCTCGAAGCCAAAGGCGCGGCAGGCCGGGCGTTCAATGTGGCGACGGGTGGCGCGGTGAGCCTTAATCAACTCGCGCGGTCCCTCGCCGACCTCGTAGAGCAAGCGGTCCTGCCGGAGTACGCCGCACCCCGCCCGGGCGACATCCGCCACTCCTCCGCCGACATCACTCGCGCGGGCGAAGTCCTCGGCTTCGAGCCCATTGTAGATTTCCGTGAGGGCTTGCGCCTCACGCTAGACTGGTATCGGAATCAGCTGAATGCCGGTTAAGTATATGGCCCTATGACGCAATATCTCCCCATCATTCTCGCCTCCGGCTTATTGGCCTTCGTCGCCACGCCGCTCACACGCCTGCTTGCCCAGCGCTGGGGCATGATTGACCAGCCCGGCTTGCGCAAAGCTCACCGCTCACCGGTGCCACTCCTCGGCGGGCTGGCCATCTATTCGGCCCTCATCGCGGCTCTGCTCGTCGCCTTCAATCTCTTCGGCAGTCAGGATTGGCTGACCGAGGGGCTGGGCATCCTCGGCGGCGCGACTCTGCTCTTCTTCACCGGCTTGTGGGATGACCGCTTTGGCATGCGGGCGCGCATCAAACTGCTGGCGCAAGCGGTGGCCGCCGGGTGCCTCATGGCCGCTGGTGTGCAAGTGCACCTTTTTGGCGCGGCTTGGCTCGACTGGCTCATCACCTTCATGTGGATTGTGGGCATCACCAACGCCGCGAACCTTATGGACAACATGGACGGCCTCGCGGCAGGCGTAGCGGCGGTGGCCGCGCTTTCCTTTTTTATGCTGGCCGCGTTAGAGGGGCAGGGGCTGGTGGCCAGCCTCGCCGCCGCTCTCGGCGGGGCCGCCGCTGGTTTCCTCTTCTACAATTTCGCCCCAGCCATCAGCTTCATGGGCGACGCCGGTTCGCTCACCCTCGGCTTTATGCTCGCCGTGCTGGGCATCAAAATCAAATTCATCAACCACCCGCTCGGCGCGACATGGATGGCCCCCATCGTGGTGCTGGGTGTGCTTATCTTTGACACTACCCTCGTCAGTATCTCGCGCATCCGGCGTGGGCGTTCCATCTTTCAGGGCGGCTCCGATCACACCTCCCATCGCCTCGTCCAACTCGGCCTCAGCCACTCGCGCGCAGTGCTCACCCTCTACGTCGCCACCGCCGCCCTCGGCGCCTTAGCTCTCTACCTCACGCGCGCGACCGTGCTCATGGCCAATTTTGCTTTCGGCGCTCTCGTGGTGGTCGGCCTGCTTACCCTCATCATCTTTGAGCGCATTGAACCCAAACTCTCCGGCGACCCGCCGCTGGTCCTCATCCCCGGCGGCGGCGGTAGCGCCGACCTGCTGCGCGCTGTCCTGCCGATCAGCCAGGAACTCACCATCCTGTTCGCTCCGCGCCATCTGGGCGCTCAGATTGTGCCTGCGCGGCAAGAAGTGATTGAGACCCTCGTACTATTAGCTGAAGATGCGCTCGCGACGCGCGGCTTGCTGGAACGCGGCCTCAGCGAAGAATGGTGGTGCGACTTAAATCGTCTCAATCGCACCTTGCAGTTGAAGGGACTCGTGCTCGCGGTGGCGGACACGCCCCTTGTGGATTTGCCCGACCCGGCCGCGCCACCGACCCCCGCCGCTACCGTCCAACCCGACGCGCTCACCGCCATCCGCAAAGCCAAAGTCATCGTTTTTGGCCCCGGCGACCCCGCCAGCAACCTTCTCTCCGTTCTCGCCGCCCCTGGCGTGCGTGAGAACGTACAACAAGCGCATGGCCTGCGGGTGCGGGCCCAGAGCGGCGCGGAAAAGAGTTTCCCCCTGGGCGCATGGCTCGGTCAGGAGCCGCTACCCGTCGCCCTCGCCTCGTTATCCGCCGAAATCCAGGCGCAACTCCTCGCGGAAGCGGCCGGTCACGCTAAAACTCAAACTTAACCTGCCTTGACGATACTTGCCAGTCTAATTTAGAATGCCCCACCGCGTGAAGGTTGCGCGCCTGACAAAGGACGGTGACTCTTTATGGATGATGAAATTGATCTGCGAAAATATATTCGAGTGATCTTGCGGCAGTGGAAGATCATTGTGGGTTTGGCGTTACTCACCGCGCTACTGGGTGGGGGCGTAACTTTTATGCAACCCCCGGTTTACGAAGCCACAGCCCTGGTCTCTGTGGTCTCGCCAAGTTTTGTGTTGCGGCTGGCGAGCGGTGAAAAATCGCCAACCTTACAATACCGCGCCTATCCTGACCTCGCGGTCTCCGATCAGGTGCTTAAGGATATGATTAGCCCGGTTGGGTCTTTAATAGCCAACGTGACGACGATTGAAAAACTGCGCGGCTATTTGAAAGCCTCATCCGGTGTTGATTTCTCTCTATTAGAATTAAGCGTCCGCTATAAAGATCCTCAAGTGGCCGCCCAGGTGGCCAATTTATGGGCGCAAGCCATGGTGACACACGCTTCTAAAATCTATGGGCAAGACGCCGCTAATTTGGTGGACTACCAGCAACAACTCACCGAGGCCAAAACGGCTTTAGACAACGCTGATGCCGCCCTTGCGGCATTTCAATCCGGCAATCAAGGGCCGGTTCTAACGGCTCAGCAAGACAATAAGACCGCTATGTTGACGGATTACCTGAATCGCCAACATAATTTTACTCTGGCGCTTCAGAGCGCTCAGAGTTTGCTCTTGCGTTTGAAAACTTTAGACCCGGCGACGCAAGCCACCCTATCGGACGAATTGGCGATCGTGTCGCTTTCGACCCAGGCATGGGGGAGCACGACAGTGCCACTCCAATTTCAGATTTCGCCCGGCGCATCTTTGTCGGGCAAAACCGTGCGCGAACAAATAATGCTCGTCCAAGACCTCCTCGCCACCCTCCAGGCCAACGTCGAAGATGCTAAAACCCAAGTCGCTTCGTTGGAGCCTGAAATCCTGCAAGTCCAGGGCAAACTGGCCGAGGCAAAAACCCACGAGACGCAACTAGGGCGCGAACGCGATCTGGCTTCAGCCCGCTATTTGGCGCTCTCCGCTAAAGTGCAAGATGCGCAAATTGCCCAAGAAGAAACCGCCAACACTTTCCAAATCGCCAGTGATGCCTCAGTGCCAACGGGCAAAAAGAACTTTGGGTGGCCACTCGGCGCGGCGCTCGGTGGAGTGTTAGGGGTGATGATCGGTTTTCTGATTGTGCTCGTCCGGGAGTGGTGGCATGAACCAGAAGTGAACGTGCGTGTGGCTGAACCCGAGGCCCGCCCGTTGCTGGCCGGAGAGGCCGTAGCCCGGCGCAACGCGCAACCCCTCGCTGAAGCACCTGACTCATTGAGGCCGACGCCTTGAGCCAGAAAGGAATTCCGATGGCACAATATCAAACATCATTGCTCGCCAAAATTGCCGCGCGCCAGGCGCAAGTGGGGGTGATTGGCCTCGGCTACGTAGGCCTGCCACTCGCCGTCGAGTTCGCCAAGTCCGGCTTCCGCGTCATCGGCATTGACGTGGACAAGCGCAAAGTTGACGCCGTGAATGCCGGGAACTCTTATATCGGAGACGTGTCTACCGCCGACCTCACGACGGTGACGCAATCCGGGCGGTTGCGCGCCACAACGGATTTCAGCGTTCTCGGCGAATGCGACGCCGTCTCCATCTGCGTCCCCACGCCGCTCTCCAAGACGCACGATCCCGACCTCTCCTATGTCATCTCCGCCGCCGAGGCTGTAGCCCAGTATGTTCATCCGGGGATGCTCATCGTCCTCGAAAGCACCACCTATCCCGGCACAACTGAGGAGATTATCGTCCCGCGGATCGTGCAGAATGGTTACCGCGTGGGCGAGGATGTGTTCGTGGCCTTTTCGCCTGAGCGCATTGACCCCGGGCGACAGGACTACACCCTTAAGACCACGCCCAAAGTGGTGGGTGGCCTGACGGCGGCCTGCACTGAGATAGTCGTGGCGCTTTATGCGTACGTGACCGAGCGCGTCGTGCCAGTCAGTTCCGCGGCGGCGGCGGAAATGGTGAAGTTGCTGGAAAATACTTTCCGCGCCGTGAACATTGCGCTGGTGAACGAGGTGCTGGTGATGTGCGACAAACTCGGCCTCGACGCCTGGGAGATTATCGAGGCGGCGGCGACCAAACCCTATGGCTTCATGAAATTCACCCCCGGCCCCGGCGTAGGCGGCCATTGCATCCCGCTTGACCCGCTTTATCTCTCGTGGAAGTTGCGCACCCTCGACTACAACGCGCGCTTCATCCAACTTGCTAGCGAAATCAATACCGCCATGCCTGAATATTGGGTGAACAAAGTTGCCGTTGCGCTCAACGGGGTGCGCAAGGCGGTGAACGGCAGTCGCGTGCTGGTGTTAGGCGTGACGTACAAGCCTAACATTGACGACGTGCGCGAAAGCCCGGCGTTGGACATTATCCAATTGCTCGAAGCCCGCGGGGCGCAGGTGAGTTTCCACGATCCCTTCGTCAACTCCTTGCGTCACGAGGGACTGGAAACGGTCTTCACTGAATTGGATGAGCAGGTCGTCGCGGCGGCGGATTGTGTGATGATTGTGACGGATCATGCCAGTTACGATTGGGCGTGGTTGAAGCACCACGCCGCACTCATCGTGGATACGCGGCACGCTTTGCGCGACTTGAAAAAAGCTTACGCCAGTCATTAGTCGCCAAATTCTCCGGCGGTTATGCTCGGCACGGATGGTGTAGCCAGACTATCCGCTCGCGCCGAGCGTTTATTTTTGCCCAAGCGTATGATACTCTGTAGCAATCCCCGCGCTCAATATATCGCTCACCGGACTGAGATTGATAATGTCGTTTTGAAGGTGATGGAACAGGGCCGGTATATCTTAGGCGAGGAGGTGCAAGCCTTTGAAGCCGAGTTCGCGGCTTATCTCGGTGTGCGCTTCGCCATTGGCGTCGGGAGCGGCACGGAGGCCTTGCACCTCGCGCTGGCAGCGTGTGGCATTGGCCCCGGAGACGAGGTGATCACCGTCGCGCACACCGCCGTGGCCACAGTCGCTGCGATTGAATTGTGCGGCGCGACGCCGGTGCTGGTGGACATCGAACCGGACTATTTCACTCTCGACCCACTGCAACTCGCCGCGGCGATCACGCCGCGCACTAAAGCGATTGTGCCGGTGCACCTTTATGGCCAACCCGCCGATCTCGATCCCATTCTGACCTTTGCCCAACAACATGGTCTGCGTGTGATTGAAGATTGCGCTCAAGCGCACGGCGCGCGTTATCGCGGACGGCGGGTGGGTTCTTTCGGCGCGCTGGCGTGCTTCAGTTTTTATCCGACGAAAAACCTCGGCGCGCTGGGTGATGGCGGTCTGGTGGCAACCAACGATCCGGCGCTCGCCGAGCGCGCCCGGCTATTGCGCGAATACGGTTGGGCTGAGCGGTATATCAGCCATCTGCAGGGATGGAACTCACGGTTGGATGAATTGCAGGCGGCTATCTTGCGTGTCAAATTGCGGCATCTCGACGCGGATAATAACGCTCGCGCCCGCTTGGCCGAGAAATATGATGAGGCGCTCACTACGACAAATCTCGTGCTTCCCCAGTGTCGGACAAATGCTAACCACGCGTATCACCTATATGTCGTGCGCTCGTCCCGCCGGGATGACTTGCAGGCCTTTCTAAAAGCACGTGGTGTCAGTGCGCTGGTGCATTATCCCATGCCGGTTCATTTGCAACCCGCTTACGCCGGGCGGCTCTCCGGCCATAACCATCTGCCCGAGACCGAGCGAGCTGCGCGCGAAGTGCTCTCATTGCCCATGTACTCTGAATTGACAGAAGCCGAGCAAGGCGCAGTCATCGAAGCTATTCGGGCGTTTGAGCGGGAGGCCTAAATCCATCCTATGGGTGATGTATCTCCAAACTCGCTATACGACTTCTCCAGTCTGAGCGGGAAAAAGGTCTTAATCACAGGTGGGTTGGGGTTCATTGGCTCAAATCTAGCCTGGCGTCTGGTAGAATTAGGCGCGCACGTCACATTGGTGGATAGTCTCATCCCGGAATATGGCGGCAACTTATTCAATATTGCCGGGTTGGAAGGGCGGGTGGTGGTCAATATTTCCGATGTGCGCGATGTCCATAGTCTGCGCTATCTGGTACAAGGGCAGGACATCCTGTTCAATTTGGCGGGGCAGACCAGCCACATGGACTCGATGAGCGACCCCTACACCGATTTGGAAATCAACTGCCGCGCACAGCTCTCTATTTTGGAAGTGTGCCGCCAGTACAATCCGGGCGTGAAAATTGTCTTCGCCAGCACTCGCCAGATTTATGGCAAACCGGATTACCTGCCTGTAGACGAAAAACATTTACTGCGCCCGGTGGATGTGAATGGCATCAATAAGATGGCGGGAGAGTGGTATCATATTTTGTATAATAACGTGTATGGCCTCCGCACTTGCGCCTTGCGTTTGACCAACACCTATGGGCCGCGCATGAGAATTAAAGATGCGCGACAAACTTTTCTCGGTGTCTGGATTAGGAATATTGTGGAAAGTCAGCCGTTTGAAGTATGGGGAGGGGAGCAATTGCGCGACTTCACTTATGTAGAGGACGCTGTGGAGGCTTTCCTAGCAGCGGCCACATACGAGGCCGCTAATGGTCAAGCCCTCAATCTTGGAGGTGAGCCGGTCATCGACCTGCTTGATCTGGCACATCTGCTGGTGGAGGTGAACGGCGGTGGCGAGTTCGTCACCCGTGAATTCCCCTCTGACCGCAAACGGATAGACATTGGTGATTATTATGCCGACTACGCGCGGTGTGGCGCTACCTTGGGCTGGTCGCCGCGCACTTCATTAGGCGAGGGACTGGCCCAGACGTTGATATTTTATCGCCAGCACTTGGCCCAGTATCTTTGAACAAAGTGCAAGGGAGACCCTGTGGAAAATTGGCCCGACAGCCAACAATTTTGGAAAGATAAACGAGTGTGTGTGACCGGTGGGGCCGGTTTCCTGGGTTCCTATGTGGTCGAGAAACTTCGAGCGCGAGGGGCGACCGAGGTCTTTGTGCCACGGATTAAAGACTACGATCTAACGGAGTTGGGCGCTATTCGTCGTATGTTAACCAATGCTCGGCCCGATCTAATCATCCACTTAGCCGCTAGAGTGGGTGGCATTGGGGCTAACCGCGAGCACCCCGCCGAGTTCTTCTATGATAACCTGATGATGGGCGCACAGTTGATGCATGAGTCCTGGCAAACCGGAGTAGAAAAGTTCGTGGCGTTGGGTACGGTGTGCGCTTATCCTAAATTCACGCCCGTGCCGTTCCATGAAGAAAGTTTGTGGGATGGTTACCCGGAGGAAACTAACGCGCCCTATGGCTTAGCCAAAAAGATGTTGTTAGTACAAAGTCAAGCTTATCGCCAACAATATGGGTTTAATTCTATTTTTCTGTTGCCAGTTAACTTATATGGCCCTCGTGATAACTTCAATCCAAACTCCTCGCATGTCATTCCAGCGTTAATCAAGAAATGTGTGGAAGCTAAAGCCTGCGGTGATCAGGAAATTGTGGCGTGGGGGGATGGCTCCCCCACCCGTGAGTTTCTCTATGTTGAAGATGCCGCTGAAGGGATTTTACTGGCCGCCGAGCGTTACAATGCCAGCGACCCAGTGAATCTGGGGAGTGCGTTTGAGATCAGTATCAAAGACTTGACCGAGACGATAGCGCGATTGTGCGGGTTTGAAGGCCGGATTGTGTGGGATGAGAGCAAGCCCAATGGCCAGCCACGGCGCAAGCTCTCGGTGGAAAGGGCCGCTCGACTATTTGGTTTTGAAGCGCGAACTGATTTTGCCCAAGGTTTAAAGGCAACGATCGAATGGTATGTGGCGCATACCAGTAAATAGCCTATGCTTGTCTTGGCTCACCGAGCTCAAACCGCCGGGGTTGATCAAAGCATTGCTAATTCCCTTTTCGCTACCGAATTTTGTTTAAAGCAGGGATGGGGCGTTGAAACGGATATTCGGCGTACGCATGATGGGCAGTTCTATATCTCCCATGATCCGGGCGAACGTACTTCACTCAATCATGCAGACGCCTTCTGTGCCTTGTTCCGGCGGTATCCTGAAACGACGATTGCGTTAAATGTTAAAGAATTGGGCTATGAAGATGACTTGATCAGGTATCTGGCTACGCAGAAAATTCTCCATCAGGTGTTTTTATTCGATATGGAGCTTTTAGAAGCCATGCTTGGCGAGACAGCTGCACGTTTCCGCAGACTTGACCCAAGGATTCGCTTGGCGGGGCGCGTTAGCGATCGAAATGAATCCATCCAGCGCGCATTGGATATACAGCCAGTTAGCATAATCTGGCTGGATGAGTTTGATCGTCTTTGGGCGACAGAAACGGATATCCGTCGTTTAAAATTGGCCAGCAAGCAAGTATATGCTATTTCACCCGAGCTCCACGGTTTTACATTGGCGGATATGCGCCAGCGTTGGGAACAGTTCTATGCTTGGGGCGTGGATGGGATTTGTACCGATTACGCTACTGAACTGTCGGGGCGTATCCAGGTCCATTTTAGAGAGGCGCTATGAGGACAACACGCTTGGAGGCTATGACGCACGGCTGGTTTGTCGGAGGCTTTACTCCCACAAGTTTGTCCACTACGGCGTGCGAGGTAGCTTACAAACAATACATGACGGGGAGCAAAGAAGCGCGACATATCCATCGTGTGGCGGCGGAAGTGACGTTGATTGTCGCCGGGCGGGTGAAAATGAATGGGACAGCGTTCGTTGCCGGGGATATCATCTTGCTAGAGCCTGGCGAGCCGGCGGACTTTGAAGCGTTGGAAGATACGGTCACTGTGGTTGTCAAAGTGCCCGGCGCGTTGGATGATAAATATCTTGTGTGAGGTTGCCGTGTCAAAGATAGTGTCGGTGTTGTTCGACTTGGATGGCGTTTTGGTGGATGCCACCGAATGGCATTATGAGGCGCTGAATCGCGCCCTGGCACTGTTCGGATTCACGATATCACGTTATGAACATCTTTCGACTTACAATGGTTTGCCAACGCGCAAGAAACTCGAGATGTTAAGTGTGGAAAGAGGGTTGCCGGTGGCGTTGCATTCCCTGATTAATCGCATCAAACAGGTTTACACTCGCGATGAAATCCTGGCCAAGTGCCGCCCGACGTTTGAAAAAGAATATATGCTTAACCGTCTTCAACGAGATGGTTATCGCCTGGCGGTCTGCTCCAACGCTATTCGGGACAGCGTGGAGTTGATGCTACGCCAGGCGGGCGTGCGCGACTATTTTGAGTTTGTAATTAGCAATGAAGATGTAAAACGCGCCAAGCCCGACCCGGAGATTTATTTGAATGCCATTGCGCGGTTGGGTTGCTACCCAGAAGAAGTGGTCATAGTGGAAGACGCGCCGCACGGCATAGAAGCCGCCCGCGGTGCGGGCGGGCATATTTGTCAGGTCGCCGGTTTCACCGAAGTAGATTATTTCTGTATTAAGAGGGCAATTGAAAAGGCGGAGAGAGGACGGGAATGATACACATCGTTGTCCCGATGGGCGGCGAAGGCAAACGCTTTGCCGAGCGTGGTTATAGCTTTCCCAAGCCGCTGGTAGAGATTGTTGGCAAACCGATGATTGAAGTGGTGGTGCATAACTTGACGCCAACCGAGTCGCACCAGTTTATCTTTGTGTGTCGCCAAGAGCATCTGGAAAAATTCGCGTTGGGCGAAGTGTTGAATTTGATTGCGCCAGATAGCAAAATTGTGAGTATGCGCAATCCGACCGCTGGCGCGCTCTGTAGTGTTTTGCTGGGAATGGAGTACTTGCAGCACGATGAAGAATTACTCGTGGCGAATGCAGACCAGTATATGGATGTGTCAATAGACGAATTCCTGACTGCCGCTCGAGGTGGGATGTGGGATGGTTATCTTATGACTTTTCCAGCGACTCATCCCAAGTGGTCCTATGCCAAGGTTGAGGATGACCAGGTGGTTGCGGTTGCGGAAAAAAGACCGATTAGCCGGAACGCGACAGTTGGTTTGTATTATTTCCGTTCCAGTCGCGATTTTTTGGCGGCGGCAGAGCGGATGCTTTTAAAAAAGGCAACGGTGGGCGGTGAATTTTATGTTGCCCCTGTATATAATGAATTGATCTTGATGGGCAAGCGTGTTGGTATCTATCCCATTGAGCGCGAGCAGATGCATAGTCTAGGAACCCCTGAGGACGTGGAGAATTTTGCCGCGGCGCAGGCGCACGTCCTGAACTGGTGAGGTGAACGAATGTTGAATATTGTCCTACCTATTGCCGGGCGCGGCAGTCGTTTTGTGGAAGCGGGATATA
>Ga0315281_10011456_pt1 | contig 12151 bp, 9 predicted proteins | sample YL17G07_0_MG_FD_204540 | JGI IMG/M metagenome (GOLD analysis project Ga0315281, IMG submission 204540) | Sediment microbial communities from Yellowstone Lake, YNP, Wyoming, USA - YL17G07_0 | ecosystem: Environmental > Aquatic > Freshwater > Lake > Sediment | place: USA: Wyoming | collected... | reverse complement strand
CCCAGACCACGCTGCCGGTGGAGTAGCCCGTGACGTGCAGCCGGCCCGAGCGCATGGCCTCGAGCTGGGCCGCGTAGTTCTGGGGGCCGAAGTACTGGATCTTCTTGCCGGTGACCTTCTCGATGTGGCGCAGCAGGTCGGCGAAGACGGGGCCGTAGACGGCCGGGTCCTCCACGGGGACGTAGGCGAAGACGAGGGGGTCGGGATTGAGGAGCTTGGCCGGGTCCTTGGGCGGGTCGGCGATGCCGTCGCCGTTGTCATCGCAGTAGATCGGGTCGAGCTTACCGCGCGGGGCGCAGCCCTCGGCCGCCGCCGCGAGCGCCGCCCAGCCCGCGATCAGCACGATCAGCGCCGCCAGGGCGGCCAATCGCCGGGTCACTCGCATGGGTCCTCCCTGTTTGGATCGCGCCTGGGCATCTCGAGGGCTTCCGCAGTTGGATATTATCACGCTCCCTCTGCCCGGGCGGGGCGGCCCTCGGAGCGGCCCCGGGCAAGTGGTGTATATTCAGCAGCCCAGATGGCCCAACCCGTCAACCTGGGGATCGGCGGCACGGTTATAGACTATTGCCGTGGCCTGACCCACCTCTCGACTATGTGCTTGTACTCTCCCTCAGGACGCCGCATGAACTGTGCTTCCGTCGGGTCACCCAAGAAATAGTCCAAGAGCACTCCGACCACAAACCCGCAGATGGCGACCAGCGGCGTTGTCCGTGACCATGCTGAAGACGACCTCGGACGCTTCCGCAACTTCGCGCGGCGAGTTCGCTAGCCGCATGCCGGCGTCGACGAGCGGCTGGGCCTTCTCACGCGTGCGGTTGTAGCCGACGACCGGGTGGTGGGCGTCGAGCAGTCGTCGGGTGAGGCGGCTGCCCATCGCGCCGAGACCGACGAATCCGAGCGTGGCCATCAGCGCGCCCCCGTCACGGCGATGGCCGCGCTCTCGACCGTGCAGCGGGCATGCGTGGCCAGCCGCGAGACCTCGACGGTGGTCGTCGTGGGCAGGTGACCGCCCAGGTACGAGGCCCACACGGCGTTGAGGTCGTCCTGCTCCCGGACGTCGGTGAGGTACCGCGTCGCCGCGCCCAGGTCGGACAGTCCGCGACCAGGACCGCGCTTCCCGCATCGTCGCCGGCAGGTCGAACTCTTCCTCGCGATGCGGGCGGCTGTGATAGACCGCGGCTGCGGTGACGCCCGAGCGAAAGACCAGGTTGCGCCGACGGACCACGATGCCGGGGGGCGTACGGCATGACCACGTCCGTTCGGCGGTCGGTGTGGTGCACGATCGCGATCTCTGTCTTCACGGCCTCCCTCGCTGAATGCCGCGCTGCTCGACGGATCGTACCACGCGGTGCCGGTGGGGGCTTCTCTCCGGCTGTGCGGGATTGGCAATCAGCTCACGATCACCCGGTAGAGATGCTCGGCAAGGAGACGATTGCCCCAGTACTGCGTATGGGCGGCCAGCGGAACGCACGCTTCCGCATCAAGCAGGTTCATGATCCTCTTCGTGTGGCCGTTTTTCTTTTTTGGATCGGGCTGGTTGAGCGGCCGGTCGTCGTCGTAGTAGTTGAGTTCGCCGCTGATCCAGTCTTCCCGTGACCAGAGGTTGATCCACTCCTTCGGGCGGTACTCGTATTCCACGATCATCGGCTGCCGCGCGGCGGCCAGTCCTTCCCGCACTTCGCTGTAGCCCGACTTCTGGGTGCGGAAAATGAAGGCGGTCTTATCCAGGGGGGAACCGAAGGTCACGAGCGCGCGGGTGCGCGCGGCGACGCGATTGACGTGTTTCGCCATCTCGTCTTCGATCAGCAGCAGATTCAGCGTATCGTAGGCGATCACCGAGCCGAGCGAGTGTCCCACCACCACAATCTTTTCGTATTCGTGCGGTGCTTTCGAGGTCGACTGGGCTTCGTAGACAGCCCGGAACACGTCCGCAGATTCCTTCTGGATCGCCTGGCGCACGTCTGCGAACTTGCTCACTTTGTGCGCGGTCAGATAGGCGGCTACATCCCCAACGTATTGTCGCAGCAGGGAGGTCACGCTGTAACTGGCCGCGATAGCGCAAGCCCAGATCACCCCGGACTGGACCCCGGGCCGGTCGAGTACCGCAGCCAGCGGGCTCACCCACCTGGCCAGCGTCCGCAACCACTCCCCCCAGGCGTTTCGCAACGGTGGATTGAGCAGCACCAGAGCCGCGACCAGTCCGAGCAACAGGCTCACGATCACCGCCGCCGCCAGCGCCAGCTTGCGGTACCACCCGGTTCGCTGCGACCGCTCGAAGAGGCCCAGCGGGACACCCATGTGTCGAAGCGGTTCCTTCAGTTTCTCGAGGTTGCGCCCGAGCCACGCAGCCAGAAGAAACACCACGACGAGCGCCAGGAGCACGCGCGCGACAACGTTCGGGGAGCACTCCCATCCCGAGCCGACCCAGAATGACGGGGCCGCCGGGTCTCGGTGCCGCCCCAGATGAAAGAACACATAACCCCCCGCCACGATCACCACAAACAAAGAAACGAAAACCAGACAGCGGGCAGACGCTTGGAGCCACCCAGGCAGTGTTTTGAGTTCTCCCTTCTTCTCCCTCCGTTTGCACAAGTACATGGGCAGCAGGAGCGCGAATCCCAACAGCAGGATCAGTGCGGCCTCCGTCAGCGCCAGGTCAATGCTCAAATCTGTCTGGAGGTTCTTGCTCGGCCAACTGCCCCGGGCCGTCATTAGGCCCGTTGCGGCTGTCACCGCCAGGATTGCGCCGTTGATCACCGAGAGGGAAACCAGCGTAAGAACCGCCAACAAGAGGATAGCCATCAGCAGAGTCGGGTGGACCGGAAAGGGCTGCCAGTGCTCGAACATCCATCGCTCGAAGGAAATCCAAGACCAGGATTGCCGGATGCCGGCCAGCGCCGATCCGAGCAGGAACTGAAACGTCTCAAGCGTCGTGACTTTCCCTTCCGTCAGGGGCGCCCAGTAGGCTTCGTAGAAGTGCACCTCGTGAGATATTCCACCTTTCTCTTCCAACTGCAGCTCCGCCCGTGGGAGGCGATGCTCGCCCAGTTTCACAAACCCCACTTCGAGCGACGTGACCTTCGCCTGTTCCGACGCGCTGCGCCGCAACACCGCATCCGCTACTTCCTGCAGCGTTTCGAACGCTACCTGTTGCCCCATGCCGTGAGCCACGAGCACCGCACACTTCTTGACGGCCGCCTTCTCGGCAGCCGGCGCCACTGCCTTCAGTATCTCCGCGGGGACGGGTGCGGCCTCCGGGAGGCTGGGACGCGCGGCCTCGCCGATGGTTTTTGGCCGGACCACTCGAACGGTACTCGGCCGCGACTCCTCGACTGGCTTCACGGGTGGATCATTGGCCGGGTCCTCGCTCACGGTAGCCTCCTGGCGTGCCGCCTTGCGTTAACTATATGTTCAGACTAACCGGGGGCGGACGCCGGGAGATTACCTCAGTCGTTCTTCGGTGGCAAGGACTGCGGAATATTTTGATCGGCGAATGATGGCGCAACCGGGACAGCGCTGAACATCGGGGGCCGCGTCGAGTGCGGCACTGAGGCGCGGGCTACGTGGGTGCGGCGGGCGCGGGTGGGGCGGGCCCGGGCGGCGCGGGGGCGCCGGAGCGGGCACGGTGGGCGAGGATGGCCTGCACGGCGAGGGGATCCCGGAGATCCGCGGTGGCCTGGCTGGAGCGCCCCGGTGGGCGGCGCCCGCTCGCTGCCTCGCGGCTCCGGTTTGACTTGTCCCGCGCGCTCTGACAGGATCGGCCCGCGATGCTACGGATCATCCGGGCGGTGACACGGTCTCCAGGGCCGCCGTGTCCGAGAACAGGCTGTATGTGACTTACGCGGCTGCGTGTCTCACCCAGTAAGGGCACACTTTCCTTGACAGTTATTCTTCTTCCCCGTAATTTCCCTGTCGCGGGAGGCTCTCGAACATCAAGGGGCTTCTCTGGCCTTGTCGTCGGCTCTGACGAAGTAGTTGAGCAGAAGGAGTTGGCTATGGACCCTCAGGGCGACATGCTGACTATCAGGCAACGTATCCGGAGCCGACTCGCCATGACGCCAGTGGCATGTGGGTGGTGGCTGGCGGTTGCGCTCGTCGCCACGTCTTCATTGCCCGTATCGCCCGCTTCCCTCGCTCACGCCGCCGAGACAAGTGATGCGTCGGCTGCCGCCCCGAGTTCGTGCACGACAAAGCTCCCGGCAACGGCCTTACCGACGGTTGAAGATGTCTACCGCTTCGGCCACGCCACGCCCGACGACCCAGAGCGCGATCGCGCCGGGGTCAATGACCTGATCGTCATCAAAGTCAAAGCGCTGTGCCTGTTGGTGGACCAGGCTAAGTGCCTCGGAAGTTATGCCGGAAGATCCTGTAAGCCCCAAGACGTTGCGCTCTACATCGATGGGCGCGAGATCAAGGGACTCGTTCCTGAGTCACGTGACGTGGAAACGCTGCAGTTTCATCTGGACCGATCGTCAAAGTCTGACGAGCAGTGGGCCGATTTACTTGGCGGCCCGCAGATTGGTGAGAGCTTCTTCGTCCGGCCAGCGGCCGTGAGCGTAGGCCTACAAGGCGACGCACCGGTAGCGACCACCGTCCAGGGATTCAAGCTCGTGCGGATTCACACCTGGCGTTTTTGGATCTGCGCGGCGATTCTCGTCTTGACGATCGTCGCGATCTGGCTATTCGCCCAGAACAGCGCGCTCCTCCGGTACAGCGACAAGTTGAGCACGTACAGTCTCGCTCGATGCCAGATGGCGTTCTGGTTTGTTCTCATCATCGCGTCGTATAGCTTCATCTGGCTCATCACCGGAGCCATGGATATCGTGACGAACACGGCACTCGTTCTCATTGGTATCGGCGCCGGTACTGCACTCGGGGGCGCGGTGATCGATCGCGGCAAGGAGCAGGGAGCGAAGACGGATTCGGACAAAGCGATAGCCGAGAAGGGCAAACTTCAAAATGACATCGACGACCTCACGAGGCGCGCCGCAGCGCCCGGGGTTGCCACGGCCGATGCGGCGGCATTCGCGAAGGAGCTGGCCAATAAAAAGGTGGACTTCGACGCGGCGACGCGACGCGAACAGGAGCTTAGAGCGAAGCTATCGGTGAGTCAATCGCAAGGGTTCTGGATCGACATTCTATCGGACCGCGATGGCGTCGAGTTCCATCGATTCCAGATGGTCGTCTGGACTGTCGTACTCGGGGTGGTGTTCGTGCACTCGGTCTGGGCGCGGTTAGCGATGCCGGAATTCAGTGCGACGCTGTTGACTCTGATGGGCATCAGCTCAGGCACGTATCTGGGTTTTAAGATTCCGGAGAAGTAGCCACACACTTTGGCGTCGCTGGTATCGCAGGTCTCGTGAGCGGCCGCATGATTGATGCGCCGGCGCCGACGTTCTGTGGACTCAAGGATTGCCTTTTCCTTTTCACGCTCCGGCCCGCGTTTCGACCAGGATAGAAACTTTCTGCAGAACGGCAGAGAGGCTCGTTTGTCAGGAATCCGAGGACGAACACCCAGGGCAGAGTGCTTTGGAGAGGGAGGTTCGCGGGCTCGCAGCATCGGCACCGTGTGCGGCAGGGGTGTAGCTCTAGGACTGTGTCAGAAGGGCGGCTTCGCGTCCGGTCTGGGGACAGCGGTACCAGTGGGAACGCGACGCGAAAGGGAGATACGCATGAGTCACGTGATCCGACTGAACGGCTGGCTGGCGGCATGCGCGCTTGTAGTGTCTTGCTCCGCCGGCGGCCGCGGGAACGCCGGCACGTCGCCGGTGGTGCTGCTGATCTCGAGCAACGCAGCGGTCAAGGCCACGTCGACGCAGCTGCTTGAGGGCACCCGGCAGCTCGTCAAGGACTGGAACGACGCCAAGACGCGTGTGGAGGAGATTCACACGCAGCGCGTCGCCGAGCTCCGCGGCATCGAGGCCGATCTCGCGTTCCTGGAAGAGGCGGCGAAGACCCTTGGTGCGGGGGCCGATCCCGGACGCCTGAAGAAGCTCCTCGGGATCACGGACACGATGACGCTCGATCAAGAGGTCGAGAGAGCCCTGGGGCCGGCGGCGCGCCCCAGAGATCCAGCGAGGTACTTCGAGTATCTCCAGACGATGAACGAGCAGCGCGCTCGGCAGAACGACGTGGGCGCGGTCACCCGATTCAATGCGATGTGGGCGGACCTGAGTCGCCTGACGGGTGAGCCGATCCAGACGGGCAAGGAGATGAGCGAGTGGGTGAAGAAGCAGCGCGGCAGGTCGTGGGACGAACTGCTCAACCGATTTGAGCGCAAGGATGCGAGCGGGAGGGTGGTCGCCGACGGTGTGGCCATCGTGCGCACGACCCAGCAGGCGGCTGCCGATCTTAAGCTCGATTTTCCCACTGGTGCCGCGCGGTACCCGGAGATGATCCGACAGCTTCAGCAGCAGCGCGAACAGTTCGTGGTCGTGGACTCGCTGCTCGGGCATCTGCTCACGATCGCCCGCGACCTCGATACCTTCCTACAAAACGACGTGGAGGCGATTCACTGGAAGGATGTGGGCCGTGCCGGCGGACAGGTCGAGACGCTCGCCAACGAGGTCAAAACTTTCGGAGGTGGGCGGTGACCGGTGGTGCGTCGTGGACGCCGACCAGCGCGGTCGCCCCGCTCGCCCTCGCCATCGCGCTCAGCGGCTGCGGGATGTTCGTGGCCCCCCATCCCGCCAAAGCGCCCCTGAAGGGCTCGCTTGCCGCCGAGGCGCTCTGGGCGGGACCGCTCAGCGGCCAGCCGAAGGAGCTCCCCACGGTCGCCTCACCGTGCGAGCTGACCCCTTCCCGGGGGGCGAAGTCTGAACTCAGGTTCGGGATCGGGCAGGAGTCCGTCCATCTCGGCGCGATCACATTCGTGACGCCTCTGACGACGGGCGCCAAGCTGCGCGCACCGTGGATCCGCTGGACCCACCTTTACGCGCTGTGGGATCGCGTGGCGAACGAGGAGCGCGTCGGCGAGCTGTTCACGGCGAATGAACAGATCTTTTGGAGCGGCACGGCCTACACGCCGGTGCTCGACGCCTTTGCCAAGCTCAACCAGCGCACCTGCGGTGAGGCGCTCACTGACCAGATCACCCTGGAGAAGGAACTCGAGTTGAAGACCCACGACCTCCTGGTCCGCCGGATCCGAGCCCTGGTCGAGAAGCGCGCGGCCTCCGGCGCTGACAAGAGCAGCCTGGAAGAGCAGATCCGTGGCCACCTGGAGGTCCTGGCCGCGACGAGCCAGCGCGCGAACGAGCGGGTCAAGAAGCTGGACATCCTCGCCAGGCAGGAGGCGCAGCTCTACTCCACCCTGGCCGAATCGGCCCGCACGCTGCTAGGACTTCAGCGGAACATCACCAACCACCTGCTACACGTTGATCTCGTCCTGTCAGCTGACGAGGCCAAAGCGCTCGCCGAGGCAACCAAGGAGAAGCTCACGCGTATCCGCGGGGCTATCGACGCCGGGCGGCAGGCGGAACTGGACGCCCAAAAGACTGCGACCACGCCCGAATGGATGGAGACACTCCGTAAGGCCCTGGACGCCATCCGCCCGCAAAGGAAGGAGTAACGCATGGTCAACGAGCGGATTGCCAAGCTCACGGAGTGCCGCGAGCAGTATAAGGAGATGTTGACCTCGGTGCGAGCGAAGCTCCCAATGGCGTCTGGCGTCGAGGCCACCGCCTTGGCAAGACGGGACGCCGAGCTGCAGCGGAAGATCGAGCAATGCAACATCGAGATCCGCTTTCTGCAAGACCACAACGGGCTGATCGAGGACTACCGCCGCCAGTACGAAGACGCCCTGACGGACCGCAACAACGCCCAGACCGCGGAGGAGCGCGAGGCCTTCCAGCGCCGCGCCGACTTTTGTCTGGCCGTCACTGCAGACGCGCTCCACATGGCGACGGAGCTGAGGCCGCTACCGCCGGGCGTCCTGGAGACGATCGAGTCAGACCTCCATCAAGCTGCGACCATCGCCAAGAACACGGTGGACGCGATCAATCAGGCCATCAGCGTGTTGAACACCGTGCTCGATGGCCTGATCATGTTGGCGAGGGTGGCAGAAAAGATTGCTGTCGCCTAGGCGTGTTCGATTCGAGCTCCACAACGATGCTTAGCGTTACGCTAAGAATTCTAACCCAACGTCTTGATCAGCTGGGGCGCGAGAGGGCCATAAGAAACTCAAACGGCGCGTCGGCCGCGACCCGGGCGGCCCGGATGAGGTCTTCCCGGCCGACGCCAGGCTGGACACTCGAGAGTGCCCACCGCGAGGAGCGCGATGGCGAGCGGGGCCATCGCGATCGCCCTCGGACCCCGAGTGATCCTGTGCCGCCGCGGGGGCGCGGGCAAGGGGCGGGCAGCGGGATGCCGCGCCGGCTGTCGGGAGCCGCGTCGAGAGCGGAACTGAGGCGCGGGCTACGTGGGTGCGGCGGGCGCGGGTGGGGCGGGGCCGGGCGGCGCGGGGGCTGGCCTCGAGTGCCTGCGCGTTCGGGTCGGGCGCTGGGCGGCCGTAGCTGACGGCCTGCCGGCGCCAGCGGGCATGTGGGGCGAGGACGCTGTGATTCAAAACCAGGTTGACCGCGGGCCGCGGGATGATGGCTGCGAGTTTTTCCATGCACTCGATCGGCTCGAAGAGCAGAGGCGAGGTGCCATCGCGCCACACCGGCCGAAGGCTACCGCATCGTCGTGGACCATCTCTGGCTCCACGTCGCGCCCCTGCTCGCGCGCTAGGGTGTATATTCGACCATCCACATGCCCCAACCCGTCAACCTTGGCGACTTGCTCGACCGGTCTCGACCCGCCGGCACCACGGCGCTGATCGACTGTCTCGACTGGGAGCGGCCTCGCGAATACTCCCACGGCGAGATCCACCGCCTGGCCGATGCCTGCGCGCGGGGCCTGCTCGCGCGCGGCCTCACGCGGGGGGACGCGGTGGCGATCCTGGCCGGGAACCGCGCCGAGTTCCTCGTCGCCTACTTCGGGACGATGCGCGCGGGACTGGTTTCGGTCCCCGTGAACCACAAGTTCCCGCGTGAGACGATCGACTTCGTCATGCGCGACTCGGCCGTGAAGCTCGCGTTCTGCGACGGCGAACGCCGCGCGCAGGTCCCCGCCGGGATCCCGCTGGTCGACTTCGATTCGACGGAGGCCGACGGCTTCGAGGCGCTCCTGGACCACGGCGAGTTCGCCGCCGTGCGCCCCGAGGCCCGTGAGACGGCGATGGTGCTGTACACCTCAGGCTCGACCGGCCGGCCCAAGGGCGTGCCGCTGTCCCACGACGGCCACCTCTGGGCGGTGCGGTCGCGTATCGCCGCGGGCAGGGGCCTCGACCGGGAGCGCTTCATCGTGGCGGCGCCCCTCTTCCACATGAACGCGCTGGGCACGAGCAAGGTCGTGATCGCCGCGCATGGCGGTATCGTTTTGCTCCCGCAGTTCGACGCCCGCCGCTACGTCGAGGCGATCGGCCGGTTCGGCGTCACGTTCCTCACCTCCGTGCCGACGATGCTGGCGCTGATCCTCCGCGAGACCGACACCCTCTCGCGCACGGATCTGTCCTCGGTGCGCGCGGTGAGAATGGGCTCGGCGCCCACGACGCAGCAGCTCATCGACGCGGTCAAGAAGGCCTTCCCCGGCGCAGCCGTCTCCTACATCTACGGCACCACAGAAGCCGGCCCCGTCATGTTCGGTCCGCATCCGGATGGCCGGCGCCAGCCGGACCTGGCCCTCGGATGGCCGCGGCCCGACGTCGGAGTGCGTCTCGTGGACCCCGACGGCCGCGATGCCGACGAGGGCATGCTCTGGATCCGGACGCCCGCCAACATGACGGGCTATCTCAACCTTCCCGACAAGACGAAGGAAGTTCTCACGTCCGACGGCTGGTACCTCTCCGGCGACGTCTTGAGGCGGGATGCGACGGGCGCCTTCTACTTCGTCGGGCGCGTCGACGACATGTTCATCTGCGGCGGGGAGAACATCTATCCGGGCGAGGTCGAGGCCATGCTCGAGCGGCACCCCGACATCCTCCAGGCCTGCGTCGTGCCGATCCCCGACGAGATCAAGTACGAGAAGCCGTTCGCCTTCGTCGTGACGCGGGACGGCAGCCGCCTCCGCGAGAACGACGTCAAGCAGTACGCGCTTGCGCATGCGCCGGCCTACCAGCACCCGCGGCACGTCGTCTTCATGCCGGCGCTGCCGCTCGCCAGCACGGGCAAGGTGGATCGCGTGGCGCTCCGCCGGCTGGCGCTCGAGCACCGCCAGGTGGAGACGAAGGCATGAGAGCCGCGGTCATCTACGAGCACGGCGGGCCCGGGTCCATCAGGATCGAGCCGGCGTTCCCCGATCCGCTCCCGGGTCCCGAGGACGTCGTCATCAAGGTCCGCGCCACCACGCTCAACTACCACGACATCTTCACGCGCCGCGGTATGCAGGGCATCAAGGTGCCCATGCCCTGCATCATGGGTGTCGACTTCGCCGGCGACATCGTCGAGACCGGCAGCGCCGTGACGGGGTGGAAGACCGGCGACCGGGTCATGGTCGATCCGGTGGACAGGGTCGGGCCCGGCGGCCTCATGGGTGAGATGTGGCACGGCGGGCTCGCCGAGTACTGCCGCGTGCCGGCGCACCACCTGGTCGCGCTGCCGGATGATGTGGGATATGACGCCGCCGCGTGCCTGCCCGTGGCCTACGGCACGGCCGTGCGCATGATGCACACCATCGGCGAGGTGAAGCAGGGGGACAAGGTCCTCATCCTCGGCGCCTCAGGCGGCGTGGGCACCTGCTGCGTCCAGCTGGCGAGGCTTCGCGGCGCGGAAGTGATCGCCTGCGCCAGCAGTGACAGCAAGCTCGCGCGCTTGAAGGACCTGGGCGCCGCGCATGCCCTCGACTACACGAAGCACGACTTCGTGAAGTGGGTCTACGAGACCTTCGGCAAGCCGCACCGGCGGAAGTTCACCGGCGGCGTGGACGTGGTGGTCAACTTCACCGGCGGCGACACGTGGGTGCCATCGCTCAAGGTCCTGCACCGCGGCGGCAAGGTCCTCACGTGCGGGGCCACGGCGGGCTTCGATCCCAAGGAGGACCTTCGCTTCATCTGGACCTTCGAGCTCAAGATCCTGGGGTCGAACGGCTGGATGCGGGAGGATATCTTGACGCTCCTCGCGCTGATCCAGGAGGGACAGCTGAAGCCGGTCATCGACTGCGAGCTACCGCTCGCGGAAGTGAACGAGGCGTTTCGCCTGCTGGAAGACCGCGAAGTCTTCGGCAAGGTCGTCGTGCGGCCGTGAGCGACGCCAGACTCTCCGTCGAGCAGATCCAGGCCACTTTCGACGCCTCGCCCTTTCTCGGCTTTCTGCGCCTCAAGGTCGTCGCGCTCGACCACGACGCGGGCACGCTGACGGTGAGCATGCCGATGAGGCCGGAGCTCGAGCGGCGGCTGGGCACCGGACAGTTCCACGGAGGGCCGATCGCGGCCTTCATCGATACCGTCGGCGACTACGCGATCGGCATGGCGCTCGGCGGCGGCGTGCCCACGATCAACTTGAGAATCGACTACCTGCGACCGGCGGTCGGCGGCGCCCTGACCGCCACCGCGCGAGTCCGCCGGGCCGGGCGCACCGTGGCGCTCGTGGACGTGGACGTCTACGACGAACAGCAGGCCCTCGTGGCCGTCGGCCGCGGCACGTACTCTGGCCAGCTCGGCTGAGGGGTCAGACGACTCCAGCCGCTCGAAGATCCGCGATCTCCGCCGGTGTCATGGCGAGCAGGCTCGTGAGGACCTCGTCGGTATGCTGGCCGAGAGGCGGCCCCGCGCGGGTTGCGCGCCCGGGCGTCGCCGACAGCCGCGGCACCACGGCCGGCTGGGGCAGGGGGCCGATCTCCGACGGCACCTCGATGATGGTCCCGCGCTCGCGATAGTGCGGGTCGGCGAAGATGTCGGCCATGCTCATGATGGGGGAATGCGGAATGTCATGGCGCTTGAGCCCTTCGAGGACTTCCGCGAATGTCCGCGCCGCGAACCAGGCCTCGGCCATCGCGAGCAGCGTCTCCATGTTGCCGGCCCGTCCTTCGTGGCTCGAGAAGCGCGGATCCTTGGGCAGATCCGGCTGCCCCAGCATGGCGCAGAGCCGCTCGAAGAGATGCTGGGCCGGCGTGGTGA
>Ga0315281_10011453_pt1 | contig 12155 bp, 9 predicted proteins | sample YL17G07_0_MG_FD_204540 | JGI IMG/M metagenome (GOLD analysis project Ga0315281, IMG submission 204540) | Sediment microbial communities from Yellowstone Lake, YNP, Wyoming, USA - YL17G07_0 | ecosystem: Environmental > Aquatic > Freshwater > Lake > Sediment | place: USA: Wyoming | collected... | reverse complement strand
CCGTGTGGGCCGCGGTCACGATCGTGCGCAGGCGGGCACGGTCGAGGGCGACGGTCGGGTAGACGACCGACGTCGCGAAGACGCCCTCCTCGAAGAGCCGCTCGGCGAAGCGGATCGCGGCCGCGGCGTCGCCGACCATGACCGGCGTGATCGGCGTCTCGCTGGTTCCCGTGTCGAAGCCCAGCCGGACGAGCTCCGCCTTGAACCGCCGGGTGTTCGCCCAGAGCCGCTCGATGAGCTCCGGCTCCTCCTCCAGGACGCGGATGGCGGCGATGCAGGCGGCCGCCACGGCCGGCGGGTGCGAGGTCGAGAAGAGGATCGGCCGCGCCCGCTGGATGAGCAGGTCGCGCAGGACCTGCGAGCCGGCAACGTAGCCGCCCAGCACGCCGATCGCCTTGGACAGCGTCCCGACCTGGATCGCGACGCGGCCGTGGAGGCCGAAGTGGTCGATGCTGCCCCGGCCGTTCCGGCCGAGCACCCCCGACGCGTGCGCGTCGTCGACGAAGACGGCGGCACCGTGCGCCTCGGCCGCCTCGACAATCGCCGGGAGCGGCGCGATGTCGCCGTCCATGCTGAACACGCCGTCGGTCACGACGAGGATCGAGCGGTACGGGCCGCTGCCGTCCGGCCGCCCGCGCTCGCGGGCGGCGCGCAGGATCTCCCGGAGCGCGGCGACGTCCTTGTGCGGGTAGACGACGCGGGGCGCCTTCGAGAGGCGCATGCCATCGATGATCGAGGCATGGTTGAGGGCGTCCGACACGATGAGGTCCCGCTCGCCGGTCACGACCGGGATGACCCCGGTGTTGGCGGTGAAGCCGGACTGGAAGGTGAGGACCGCCTCGGTCTCCTTGAAGCGGGCGAGCGTCGCCTCCAGCTCCTCGTGGAGGGACATCGTGCCGGAGATCGTGCGGACTGCGCCCGAGCCGGCGCCGAAGTCGCGCACCGCCGCGAGGGCGGCCTCGACGAGCCGCGGGTGCGTGTTCAGGCCGAGGTAGTTGTTCGACGAGAGGCTGATCACCTCGCGCCCGTCGACGACGACCCGCGTCCCGTTCGCCGTGCTCATGACCCGGAGCGGGCGGTAGAGGTGGGCCGCCCGGAGCTCGTCGAGCTCGGCGGCGAGATGCGCGAGCGGATCGGGGGAGGAGTTCATCGCACGGCCCTCCTGGGCGCCGGTGGCCGCATCAGGCGGTCCAATCGAGGATGACCTTGCCGGCGTCGCCGGAGCGGGCTGCCGCGAAGGCGGCCTCGTGCTCGCGGAACGAGAACCGGTGGGTGATCGCGGGCCGGATGTCCAGCCCGGACTGGAGCATCACGGTCATCTTGTACCAGGTCTCGTACATCTCGCGGCCGTAGATGCCGCGCAGGGTCAGCATCTTGAAGACGACCTGGTTGATGTCCAGGCTGATCTCCTCGGTGGGGATGCCCAGGATGGCCACGCCGCCCCCGTGGGCCATGTTCGCGATGGCCGCGCGGAGGGCAGCCGGGTTGCCCGACATCTCGAGCGCGACGTCGAACCCCTCGACCATGCCCAGCCCGAGCCAGACGTCGCGCAGGTCCCGCTCGCGCGGGTCGACGACGACGGTGGCACCCATCCGCGCCGCCAGCTCCCGGCGCACGGGGTTGGGCTCGGAGACGACGACGAAGCGCGCCCCGGCGTGGCGCACGACGGCCGTCGCCATGAGGCCGATCGGGCCGGCGCCGGAGACGAGGACGTCCTCGCCCAGGACCGGGAAGGCGAGGGCCGTGTGGACCGCGTTGCCGAACGGGTCGAAGATCGCGGCGACCTCCTCGTCGATGCCGGGCCAGTGGTGCCAGATATTGGTCTGCGGCAGCGCGACGTACTCGGCGAAGGCGCCGTCGCGCCCCACCCCGAGGCCGACCGCCCGGGCGCACAGGTGGCGCCGGCCCGCGAGGCAGTGCCGGCACCGGCCGCAGACCACGTGCCCCTCCCCGCTGACCAGGTCGCCGCGGGCGAAGTCGCTCACGTTGGAGCCGACCTGCACGATCTCCCCGACGAACTCGTGGCCGACGATGAGGGGCGGTCGGATCGTGCTGGCCGCCCAGGCGTCCCACGCCTCGATGTGAAGGTCCGTCCCGCAGATCCCGGTCCGATGGACCCGAACGAGGACGTCGTTGATCCCGATCGACGGCTCCGGGACCGTCCGGAGCTCCAGGCCGGGCCCGGACGTCGCCTTGACCAGGGCCAGCATCGCTGCCTCCTTGCCCCGCCGCCCGCCGGCGGCAGTCAGGCGTTCCCCGTCTCCGTCGCGCCGGCCCGACGGGCCAGCAGGCGGGCTGCGGGGCTTGCCGCCGGGGCCTCCCCGGCGGCGTCGACGATCGGGTTCGTGAGCGCCCCCAGCCCCTCGACCTCCACCCGGACGACGTCGCCGGGCTCCAGGAAGACCGGTGGATCGCGGAAGACGCCGACTCCCGACGGGGTCCCCGTGACCACGATGTCGCCCGGCTCGAGCGTGATGACGGCGCTGATGAACTCCAGGAGCTCGGCGACCCCGAAGATCATGTCCGACGTCCGGCCGTCCTGCATGGCGACCTCGCGGCCGGCGTCCGGCCCGGCGGCCGGCATGCGCCACGAGCGGACGCGAAGGTCGCCCGGACCGGCCACCTCGTCCGCGGTCACGACCGCCGGGCCGAGCGGCAGGAAGGTGTCCGAGCCCTTCGCCCGCAGCCACTGGCCGTCGCCGCGCTGGCCCTCGCGGAGGGCGGGCTTCGAGCCCTGGAGGTCGCGGGCGGAGATGTCGTTGGCGACGCAGTAGCCCGCCACGTGTTCGAGCGCGTCCGCGGCGGCCACCCGGCGCGCTCGCCGCCCGACGACGACCGCGAGCTCCGCCTCCAGGTCCAGGGCACCGGTCACGGCGGGCCGCACGATCGCCTCGCCGTCGCCGACGACCGCGTTGGCAAACTTGGCGAAGAGGGTCGGGCGGGCCGGGATGGGCAGCCCCTGCTCGAGGACGTGGGCCCGGTAGTTGTGGCCGATGCACACGATCTTGCCCGGCTCCAGCGGGGCGACGAGGCGCAGCTCGCCGGCGGGGACGCCGGCCAGGCCGGCCGCCCGGGCGCGCCCGAGCGCCTGGCGGGTCTCGACGAGGTCCGGATCCTCGGCCAGCAGGCCGCGCAGGTCGAGGAGGGCCAACTCCTCGCGCAGGCCGGCCTGCGCCGCGAGCGTCGCGAGGGTCAGGATCCGGTTCCCGTCGAGGATGCCGACGACCGGCAGGTCGAGATTGTCGAGGTAGGCGACGAGGCGCATGGTCGGTCTCCCGGCGTCAGGGGGCGATGCCTGCCGGCGACGAGGCCGGGGCGTTCGGGCGGAGGTCACGACGTCGCTTGCTCACCCGGCTCCTCGGGCGTTCACGTCGCCGCCGGCCCGGGACGCGACCGGCGGCTGCTGCACAGGGTAGCCGAGCGGGCCGCCGGGGTCCCCTCGGGGCCCGGAGGGTTCGCTCAGGGCTCGCAGAAGCAGGCGCGTGCCGATCTCCGGGTCAGGCCGAGGAGGAGGAGGAGGGCGGAGACGGCGGCCGGGACGGCCGCCGCCGCCGGGTGCGGGGCGAACAGGAGAGCGAGCGCGAGCGGGACGGGCAACGTCGCCGGGCCGAGAACGCGGCCCCGGCCCGGCCCTCATTCCTGCCACCCTGCGCGGCGGGCGAATCCGGGGATGGGTATTGACACCCGGCCCGCCTCTCTGTACCTTCTGCTAAACCGGTTTGCTAAACCGGTTTTCGCCAGCCCGGGGTCGTGCCCACGGCTCGCCCGCGGGCAGGCGAACGGAGGGGGCGCCCGACCAGGCGGGCGCCGGAGGAGTCCCGGAGGGCCGGTTGGTCGAGCAGCGAGGGCGACCACGGATCGCCGACGTCGCCCGCGAGGCGGGCGTGTCGAAGACGGCCGTCTCCTTCGCCTTCAACAGCCCCGAGCGCCTGAGCTCGGACACGGCGGCGCGCATCCGCGACGTCGCGTCGAGCCTCGGCTACCGGCCGCACCCGGTGGCGCGAATGCTGACCCAGCGGCGCACGCGGACCGTCGGGATCCTGACCCCGCAGGCGCTCTCCGTCGTCTTCGCGAACCCGTTCTTCGCCACGTTCAGCCAGGGTGTCGCGACCGTCGCGGAAGAGGCCGGCTTCGGGCTGCTGTTCATCTCGCCGGTGTACGGCTCGCTCGCCCGGGCGGTCGGCCGGGCGACCGTCGACGGGTTCGTCGCGGTCGGCCTCTCCGAGCACCACCCGGAGGTGGAGCACATCCGGCGCAGCGGCCTGCCGATCGTGCTCGTCGACTCCGCCCCCTTCCCGGAGCACGCCACCGTCGACATCGACGACGAGGGCGGAGCACGTGCCGCCGCCGAGCACCTGGTCGGCCTGGGCCACCGCGACTACCTCGTCGTCGGCGTGGAACCGCCGACGCCCGACGCGCTCGCGTCCTTCGACGGGGTGGTCGGGCGGCGGCTCGCCGGCTACCGCGCGGCGCTCGAGGCGGCCGGCATCGACCTCCCGGAGGAGCGGATCGTGATGGGGCCGGCAAGCGTCGAGGGCGGCGCCGAGTGCCTCCTCCGGGCCTGGGAGGACGGCCTCCGTCCCACCGCCGTCCTGGCCATGAGTGACGCGATGGCTATCGGCATCCTTTCCGCCGCCGGCCGGCTCGGCCTGCGGGTCCCCGACGACCTGAGCGTCGTCGGGTTCGACGACATCGAGATCGCCCACCTCGTCTCCCCGCCGCTCACGACCGTGCACCAGCCGGTCCGCCGTAAGGGCGAGGAGGCCTGTCGCCTCCTCCTCGCGGCGCTCGAGCACCGGGAGGGAGCGCGGGCCGAGCATCGCCGCCTGGAGACCCGGCTCATCGTCCGGGCTTCCAGCGGCCCCGCGCCGCAGCGGCGGCAGGAGGTGGCGGCGGGGACGTGATGAGCGGAGGAGCGGGCCGCCAATGGCGGCGGCCCGGACCGGGACCGGGCGCATCGTGCGGCCGGGCCACAGCAATTCGGCCGCCGACCGCGGCCGAGGCAGGAGGAAGTACGAGACCGATGCACAAGACGACCAGGCTGGTGGGGCTCCTCGGAGCGCTCACCATTGTCATTGGCGCCTGCTCCGGCAGCGCCTCCCCGACCCCGGCACCGGCATCCGTCGCGCCGGCATCCACCGCGCCGGCATCCATCGCTCCCGCGACCCCGGCCCCGAGCGCCGGCCTGAGCGGCAAGCTCACCATCTGGCAGTCCTACGGCTCCTCGGGCGGGAACGCCGAGTTCAAGGCGTTTTCCCGGATCGTCGAGCAGGTGAAGGCGGCCAACCCGGGCCTCCAGATCGACGTTCTCGAGGTCCCGTTCGACCAGCTCTTCAAGAAGTTCGAGACCGAGTCGGCCGCCGGCGGCGGGCCCGACATGTTCATCGCCCCGAACGACTCGATGGGCAACGAGTCCCGCATGGGCATCCTCGCGGTCCTCGACGGCAAGATCGACGACGTCGTCGCCAACTCGACGCAGGTCTCGGTCGACACCTCCAAGGTCGGCGGCGTGCTCTATCAGGTACCGGAGAGCCTGAAGGCCGTCGAGATGTACTACGACAGCGCCGTCGTGAAGACTCCGCCGACGACCACCGACGAGCTGATGGCCTACGTGAAGGCGAATCCCGGCAAGGTCGGGATCATCGCCCCGAGCGAGTACTTCAACTGGGGTTGGTACAGCGCGTTCGGCGGCAAGATCTTCGACGACACCGGCAAGTGCGCCGCGACGGCCAACAGCGGCGTCGCCGACGCGATGAAGTTCGTCAAGGACCTCAAGGCGGCCGGCGCCTTCGTCGACGCCGACTACGGCAAGGTCAACGACGCCTTCAAGAGCGGCAAGATCGACATCATGTTCAACGGCAACTGGACGCTCGGCGACTACCGCAACGCCCGCCCGGCCCTTGCCATCGCCCCGATGCCGTCCGGTCCCGGCGGCACCGCCGGGCCGCTCGTCGGCGTGGACGGCTGGTACATCAACTCCGCCTCGCCGAACCAGGACCTCGCCATCGCGGTCGCCAAGGAGATGGTCAGCCAGTCGGCCCAGACCATCTACGTCGACGTCGCGGGGCACGTCCCGGCGAACAAGAACATCGTGATCATCGACCCGCTCGTGAAGTCGTTCGGTGACGCCTTCGCGACGGCCTTCCCGCGTCCGCAGACGGCCGAGTTCAACAACTACTGGGCCGCCTTCGGCAACGCGTGGAAGGAGGTCATGGACAAGGGGACCGATCCCGCCACGGCCGTCGCCGCTGCGTGCGCCACGCTCGACGCGGCGAACAAGAAGTAGCACCGACACACCGTCAGCGGCGCGGGACGGCGTGTCCCGCCCGCTGACAGCACGGGGCCCCGGCAGGACCGTCGGGGCCCCGGCTTGCGGCCTGCCCGATTCGGTGGAGGCCGTGGCCGGCGGCCACAGGATCTGACCGGATGACGCGTACCTACCAAGCGCGAGGAGAAAGGAGCATGGCGGTCACCGCGAGCGCATCCGGCATCCCGGCCCCCGGCGGGGGCGGCCGCGGCAGGCTGCGGATCAACCGGGTCGCGTACCTCTACCTGATCCCCGCGTTCCTGGTCATGGGGGTCATCACCCTCTACCCGCTCATCTTCCAGGTCTGGATGTCGTTCACGAACTACGGGATCGGGAACCTCAGGGCCGGATCGACGCCGCCCCAGGTCGTCGGGCTGGACAACTACGTCAACATCCTGACGAGCCAGCTCAGCATCCCCAACTACAGCTTCATCCGGCTCATCCTCTACAACCTGGTCTGGGCGATCAGCAACGTCGTCATCCACGTCGTGCTCGGCGTGGCGATCGCGCTCCTGCTCAACACGAAGGGGCTCTGGCTGAAGCGCTTCTACCGGGCGATGTACATCCTCCCGGTCGTCATCCCGCCGATCATCGTGGCGACCGTCTGGAAGAACATGTACGACCCGAAGGACGGGGCGATCAACTACCTCCTGGCCGGGGTTGGCCAGCTCTTCCGCATCCCGCCCGAGTTCTTCCAGGTCGACTGGCTGCGCCAGGTCGAGGATCCGATCGGGTTCATCCCGCTCCCGCTCGCCTTCTACGCGATGCTCATCACGAACACGTGGCTCGGCTGGCCGCTCAACTCCGTGGTGGCCACCGGGGCGCTCCAGAGCATCCCGCACGAGCTCTACGAGGCGGCCGAGATGGACGGCGCGAACAGCTGGCAGAAGTTCCGGAATATCACGCTCACCTACCTGCGGCCGGCCATGCTCCCGTACGCCATCTACGGCTTCGTGATCACCTTCAACCTGTTCCACCTCTCGTACTTCATGTCGCAGGGCGGGCCGTTCGGCAGAACGGAGCAGCTCGTCACGGAGGCCTACCGGCTGGTGAACGAGCAGCAGCTGTACGGCGTCGGCGCGGCCTTCGCGGTGATCATGTTCTTCATCCTCCTCGCGATCACCCTGGTGACGAACAGACTCGCCAGGGCCACCGCGAGCTACGACCTGTAGGGGGGCGCACGATGACTGCCACGACCGCCCCCGCCACCGTCGCTCGCACCGCGGTCCGGACGCGCAAGTTCCACGGCGACAAGCCGACCCTCCGCCGGCAGCTCGTCCTCCAGGCGCTCTGCCTGCTCATCCTGCTGACCGTCCTGTTCCCGATCATCTGGGTCGTGAGCCTCTCGCTCGACCCGCTGAACCGCTCCCGCCCGGAGGGGCTCAGCCTCATCCCGTCGAACGCGACCCTGGAGGCCTATGCCCAGGTCATCAAGCAGCCGACGAACAACCCGATCGACTTCATCGGGCTCGCCCTCAACAGCGTTAAGATCGCCCTCGGCTCGTCGATCTTCAGCGTCCTCATCGGCGTGAGCGCCGCCTACGCTTTCTCCCGGCTCCGCTTCCGCGGTCGAGAGGTGCTCATGATCGTCATCCTGGCGGTCCTGATGCTGCCGGCGGTCGCCACGCTGACGCCGCTGTTCGTCTTCCTCAACCAGATCCGGCTCGACCAGGTCCCCCTGCTCGGCCCGGTCGTGAAAGGGGTCTTCGGGTCGTTCAACCTGCGCGACTCGATCCTGGGGGTCACCCTGGCCGTGATCTCCGGACTCCTGCCGTTCGCGATCTGGAACCTAAAGGGCTACCTCGACACGATCCCGCGCGAGCTGGAGGAGGCCGCCGCCGTCGACGGGGCGACGACGAACCAGACCTTCTTCAAGATCGTCCTCCCGCTGGCGATGCCGGCCCTCGCGGTCACCGCGTTCCTCGGCTTCGTGTCCGGCTGGACCGAGTTCTACTTCTCCTGGATGTTCCTGACGAAGTCGTCCGACGAGACGCTCGCGATGGCCCTCTACAGCATGCAGGGCGCCTTCACGAGCACGCCGTGGTCGCTCTTCAGCGCGTTCGCCGTGCTCGTGGCCCTCCCGCCGGCCGTCGTCTACTTCTTCGCCCAGCGCTACATCACGTCCGGCCTCGCGATCGGCGCCGTCAAGGGCTGATCCGCGTCGTGCCGGTCGTGCCGCACCTCCGGGGCGGTTTGCTCGCCGCGGCGGACCGCCCCGCCGGGTTCCCGTGAACCCGGCCCCGCCGGGCTGGGTCCGGGACGCGGTCTTCTACCAGGTCTTCCCGGATCGCTTCGCCGCCAGCCCGCGTGTCCCGAAGCCCGGTCCCCTCGAGCCATGGGACGCGCCGCCGACGCCGCACGGCTTCAAGGGCGGGGACCTGCTGGGGCTCGCGGAGCGCCTGGACGAGCTCGTCGACCTGGGCGTGACGGCGCTCTACCTGACGCCGATCTTCAGCTCGGCGGCGAACCACCACTACCACACGTACGACTACCTTGCGGTGGACCCGCTCCTCGGCGGCACGCCGGCCTTCCTCGAGCTGCTCGAGGCGGCTCACGGGCGGGGCATGCGGGTCGTCCTCGACGGGGTCTTCAACCACGTCGGACGCGGCTTCTGGCCGTTCCACCACGTGCTGGAGAACGGGATCGACTCGCCGTACCTCGACTGGTTCCACTTCGATCGCGGCCGGCTGGCGGCCGGCCGGGGGCTTGTCGCGTACCCGGAACGCGCGACGCCGTGGGCGGACGTGGCCGCGACCCCGGATGAGCACCGGCTCGGCCTCCGCTCGCTCGACCGCCTGGGCTACCGGGCCTGGTGGGACATCCCGGCCCTCCCGAAGCTCAACATCGACCATCCGCCGGTTCGCGAGCATCTCTTCTCCGTCGCGGAGCACTGGCTCCGCCTCGGGATCGACGGCTGGCGCCTGGACGTGCCGGAGGAGATCGACGACGTGCCGTTCTGGCAGGAGTTCCGGCAGCGCTGCCGGGCGGTGCGCCCGGACGCGTACCTCGTCGGGGAGATCTGGCACGTGGCGCCGGAGTGGCTGCGCGGCGACCGCTTCGACGGGCTGATGAACTACCCGCTGCTGGAGGCGATCCTCGGCTGGGTCGCGGGCGCGTCGCTCGACGAGGACCTGGTGCGCGGCCACCACGAGCTCGGCCGCACCGTGCGACGCTCGGACGCGGCCGGGTTCGCCGGGCGGCTCGCGGGGCTCCTCGACGCCTATGCGCCGGCGACGAACGCGGCGATGCTCAACCTCCTGTCCAGCCACGACATGCCCCGGGTCCGCTCTCTGTGCGGGGGTGATGCGGCGGCGGTCAGGCTGGCCGTGCTCCTCCAGGCGACCCTGCCCGGCGCGCCGTGCATCTACTACGGCGACGAGGTCGGGATGGAGGGCGGGAACGACCCGGACTGCCGGCGGGGCTTCCCAAGGGGAACCGAAGGGCGCGACGAGGTGCTCCGGGCCTTCGTCCGGGCGGCGCTCGCGCTCCGGCGTGCCGAGCCCGCGCTCCGGTCGGACGCAGTGCGCATCGCCGCCGCCGGCGACGGGCTGATTCTGGTTCGCGGCGGGGCCGCCGATCCCTCGGCGGCAGGCGCGACGGCGGTCGTCGCGGTGAACGCGGGGGCCGGTCCGGCCGACGTGGCGGTCGCGCTCCCGGAGCTGGCCGGGCGGGGACTCCTGCCGCAGCCGCTCCCCGGGTGGCCGGCCGGTCCGGCGGTGCCCGTCGGGGGCGACGGGAGCGCCCGGATCGAGATCGCCGGGCGAAGCGGCGTCGTCCTGCGCCCGGCCTGACCCGACCTCCGATCCCGGCCCGGGCGCCCGGCCCGGCGGCCGTATACTCGCCCGCGTGTCGGACCTCCCCTTCGCGCCGGCCGCGGCGAGCATCGCCGAACGCCTCTACCGCGCCGTGGATGCCGAGGGCAAGATCCCGCGGGCGCTCGACGCGCTCGGCCCGCTTCGGGGGCGGGACGTCGTCCTCCTGGACGACGCTCCGCGGTTCGGCGTGCCGCAGCTCCTGCGCCTCGGTGCCCGCGTCACGGTGGTGGACCGGGGCGCGGGACCGGTTGCCGAAGAGCCGGCTTCGGCGCTCGTCGGCGCAGCTGCGCCGGGCCGCGTGGCGGACGCCCTGACGGTCGAGGCGGACGCCCCGGCGTTGGTGGAGGACGCCCCGGCGTTGACGGTCGTCCGCGGAAGCCCCGTCGCGACCGGCCTGCCCGAGGCATCTGCGGACGCGGTCGTCGCGCTCTGGTCGGCCATGAGCGGTCCGTGTCCGGAGGAGGTCGCGGAGGCGGATCGCGTGCTGCGGCCCGGCGGCAGGCTGCTCGTCCTCCACGACTACGGTCGCGACGACCTGGAGCCGCTGCGGGGAGCGAACGCGTCGGCGGATCTCGTCCGCTGGAGCCGGCGCGACGGCTGGTACCTGTCCAACGGGTTCCGGATCCACGTCATCCACGCGTTCTGGACGTTCGACTCGACGGAGGAGGCGGCCGCCGTCCTCCGGGCCGGGTTCGGGGCGGCCGGCGAGGTGATCGCAGGCCGGATCCACCGGCCACGGGTCGCCCACAACGTGGCGATCTACCATCGAAGTCGCGGTGACGGGCCGACGGCCGGTCGGCCCGCGGCGGATCGCGGGGCCGGCGTCGAGAACGGCCCGGCCGCCACCGTCCGCGGCCCGGTCGCGGCCGGAGCGGGCGACGTGGCGGAGGCAGGGGCGTGAGCGGAAGGCCGGTCGACCCGCGGAGCCAGGTCTCCCTGCGGAACGCCGATGGGTCCCGCGGCCGGTCGAGCCGCCCGCGCGGCATTCGGATCACCCCGACCCGCGTGATCCTCGTGGTCGCCCTGCTCGGTTCGGCCGGCTTCTTCGCCTACGCGCTGACCGTCCGGGACGCCACGCAGATCCCGCTGCTCGCGTCGTCGGCGATCGTCCTCGGCCTGGTCCTGTCGGCGTTCGCGGTGACCGGCTTCGTGGAGGTGCTGCGGGCCGGCCGCGAGGCCAGGGCGGGTCGAGCGACGCTCGCCGCGCTGTTCGGCGGGCTGGCCGCGATCGCCGCCCTCGGCTGCTTCGCCGGCGCCGCGATCCTCGCGCTCCTGTCCTGACCGAGGGCCGCGGACCCGAGGCCGCTGCTCGGGTCGGGCGCGGTTCGGCGGCGGGCCGGCAGTGGCGGCAGTCGCGGTCCGCCCGCCCTGCTACACTCGCCGGCGGTCCGCGCCCCCATCGTCTAGAGGCCCAGGACGCCACCCTTTCAAGGTGGAGATCAGGGGTTCGAATCCCCTTGGGGGCACTCCCGCTGTCTTTCGAAGAAGGGCCGCGTCGGCGGCGTCCAGGTGATCGTCTCCAGCTGCCGATCCCACACCACGACCCGCTCGACCACGATCCGACAGAGCTCCTCGCGGCGCGCCGGGGAGGCCGCGGCGATCGCCTCGGGCAAGGCCAGGACGCGCGCCCGGTAGGCATCGAAGGCCAGGATCCGGTCACCGTCCGGTAGCTCTGCGAGGGCGACCCGCGCCGCGTCCCGTTCGGCCTGGTAGGCCACGTCCGTCAAGTCACCCCAGGCGTGCTGCTTGCGGAGCTGCTCGAGGCGGGTGAGGAGCCGGGCCCGCTGGCGGCCGGCGACCGCGACCTCGGGGGTCTCGAGGCGCCGCCGCAGCTCGGCCCGCGCCGGGTCGATGACTGCCTGCGGCAGGACGCCGTCGGCGATGCGCGCGAGGACTTCCTCCTCGATCCGGTCGGCGGGGCAGCGTCGGGCCTGGCAGCCGAGGGTCGGACAGCGGTAGTAACGGCGCTCCGTTCCGCGCTGGAGGTGGGCCTCGCCCCGCATCCGGGTGCCGCACGTGCAATGCAGCAGGCC